>JAABUQ010000738.1_pt1 | contig 75505 bp, 68 predicted proteins | sample 5560001 | NCBI WGS metagenome assembly JAABUQ01 (sample SAMN10711888, study PRJNA513371) | rock metagenome | isolation source: Antarctica rocks | place: Antarctica: Victoria Land, Finger Mt nord | collected 2015-12-18 | reverse complement strand
TGTTCCAAACGTTGCTTCTTTCTCTCGGCTTTGGGCTTGTGACAGCATCTATTCTTGCGATAGCTGCAGTTGGTATCTCCTTGCAGTTTGCTGTCACGAACTATCTGAACTTTGCTTATGGTGACCTAGCCTCAACCGCACACCTCGCAGCGCGTGTCCATGCGAGCAAGGCAGAGCGCAGTGCCTACCTGGGCATGATTGCTGCGTTTGCGACCTCATTGTCCCTGTTCACGCTTCTCGCGGCTGAGGGGAGCAATCTGAAGCATTCTGTTTCGCTGGGTTTCGCTTCCTTCAGTCTGTTTCCTGTCCTCGCCGCCCTTCTGCTGGGCACGATGCTGGGTGGAGCAGTCTATGCACTTCCCTGGAAGTGGGTCGCCACCAGTGTTGTCGGGGTGTCGTTCCTCTTTGCGTTGATTGATCAACTCGTGGTTCCACCTGCTCTCACCTGGCTGATGGAAATTGAACAATTAACCTACCGTGCTGGACACGCCAATCCCCCACCAATTTCGCTGGTCGCCGTTGCGTGGCCCTTACTCTCTCTGGTGAGCGCGGTCGTGATCGACCTGTGTGTCCAACGTGCCCGACAGCAGGGCTGGTCACAGAGACGCCTCTTCATGAGTATCGCTCTGGCAGCACTGGTTGGAGGTATTCCACTCAGTCTCGTACACCCTCTAAATGCTCTAAGTCTGGCGGCGAGTCTCGGTGTGCTTGGAACGCTGCTGTCACTTGTTATTGGAGGTCTGGGGGGCATCGTAGGAACGACGCTGGGTCAGAGTATTGGCGTGACGACACGCACATTAGAAAGGTAGTGAAGATCGAGATGGGGCCAAGTTGGTACTTGAAAAGATGCCAGGACCCTTCAATCGTCTCGCTCGTATTTGGGCTGATGGCGCTTACGCTGGTCAACTCATCGAGTGGGTCAAAACGACCTGCCACTGCGTACTCGAAATTGTCAAGCGCTCCGACACGCTCACAGCGTTTCGGGTGCTTCCGCACCGATGGGTTGTGGAACGCACTTTTGGATGGCTCAATCGCTATCGTCGTCTTGCCAAAGACTATGAGCGATTGCCAGAGAGTAGCGAACTGACTCCATGTGCAAGATGGAGTCAGCCAAGTAGGACCGACGCCGAACACTTACGCGAGAAGCTAATAGAGCCATTAGGTTTAATTGTGGACGAAGAGAAACATGTTATCCATGATACGTACACAGGTTTAGAATACAGATATCGTGCTGCATTGGATGATATATTGCGTATGGCAGAACGCCGCGAATTTGATTTACTTTGTTTAGATGTACTAGATAGGGGATTAGGACGTAAGGGGGTTAGCCGCGAAGTATTTAGAGGCCAATTAAGAGAGTTAGGAATTCATATTCTCACAACAGAACCTAGCGACCACTCAGACGACGACAGCCTAGAAGGTCAGTTAATGCGCCTTTTGAAAGGGTATAAGGCCGAGGAAGAAGTAAATGACTTTGTACGAAGAACGAGAAACGCGATAAGAGATAAAGCACTAGGCAACTCAGAAAAAGGCATACCGCCTAAAGTGATAGGCAACGGTACACGGATGTACGGATAAAAGAACATACTCCAAAATTCAAGTTTGAAGCGAAATTCCCTGATATTATGTCGCAATAGTCACAAGGTGAGTGTTGAACCATTCACTGGCAAGTCGCGCTACCTTGACGACACTTTCTTTTGTATCGAAAAGCGATGTTCCAGTTTCGACCTGCTCAAATCTCTTTTCTTTGGTAAGATGCTCTAAGGCGCTCTGGCTTTGTGTGACGGCTTGCGTGTTTTGTGCTGATGCAATGAGTAAGGTGGGTGCGAGAACACGCTGTAAGTAGTCTTGTGCCTGATCGATATAGCCACCCGCGGAGACGATGGCAACCACAACATCTGGCCGTTCGGCTGCTGCAATCAACACAGCGGCTCCAGTCGCGCCTGCGCCAAAGTACCCTATGGAGAGGTTCTGCGTCTCATCATTTTGCAGGAGCCATTCCGCAATGCCTGAGATGCGTTGCTCCATAATGCTTGTATTGAGACGAAAATAGTCCGTACCCGCGTCAAGTTGCTGCTCTTCCACTGTAAAAAGGTCTACCAGTAGCGTTGCGATTTTATCTTGAAAAAGCACCTGGGCCATGGCAAGGGCGGTCTTGTGCGAACCATCTACACTACCCTCGATACCATGCGTGAGAATGACGATGCCATGTGCATCAGTTGGAAGATGTAAGAGTCCTGCGAGGGAGACAGCACCGGCTCCCACCTGTACAAGTCGTCCATTATTTGAGCTATCCCTTGTGTTTGTGTTTTCTATCATCGTGAACAATCCTTCCTCTTTGTCAGATATATGTACCTCTATTACGAACAATAACACATAAAGATATTCACTTATCGTTTTTTAATACTTTAAGCACGTATTGTTGTCTTTTTATGAAACCTTCTCTCTAACTCATACGTGAATATAGAGGACGGCGTGTTATGAATATGCGACTAAAGAATAACCTGAACAATTTTTGAGCATGGGCGTCTTTGTAGTAGCGCCCACGCCAAAGATAATAAAAGTTCTATTGAATGTATGACTCAGGAGGAAAAACATGGCATTAACTGGACGTACAGTAATCGGTGTTTTCGATGAGGCTGCTGGCGCGGATCGTGCAATTGACGCGTTGCAAGCAGCAGGATTCAGCAGCGCTGATATTCATCACTCTGGTCGCGGTACCGCATCTACAGGTGGTGGTGGCTTCTTTGCTGGCCTGAAAAACTTTTTCACCGGAGACGACGCGGCAACACCAGGTGGTCATGTTGCTGACGACCTCACAAACATGGGTGTTTCTAAAGACGAAGCTCAGTATTATGACAATGAGTACAATAATGGTCGCACCATTGTTTCCGTCAACGCTGGGAGCCGTGCTGAAGAAGCAAAAACAATTCTAGACACAAACGGTGCATATAATTATGCAACCCGTCGTGGTGGCACAACTGGCACCACATCCGGTTATACCTCAACTGCTGCAACAACTGACACTAGCTATGCCGCAGGTACAACGGGTACAACCGGTTATGATCGCACACGCGATGCTAACTATCCAAATGAGACTGATGAGCAGCGTGTATTGCGCCTGCGCGAAGAGCAACTCAACGTCAACAAGCAGACTGTACAATCTGGTGAAGTAGGGCTCCGCAAGGAAGTTGTATCAGAGCAGCAGACTGTTAACGTGCCTGTCACACGTGAAGAAGTTTATATTGAGAACCGTCCTGTAACTGATGCGACTGTGGACAACACGCCAATTGGCGAGGGTGAGAGTATCCGTGTTCCTGTCAGCGAAGAGAAGGTCAACGTCAGCAAGGATACGGTTGTTACTGGCGAAGTTTCCATTGGCAAGCGTGCCGTTCAGGAGACGCAGCAGGTAACGGACACCGTGAGCCGTGAAGAGGCCCGTCTCAACCAGACAGGCAACCCTGCTGTCGAAGGCAATCCTGTTAAGAACAGCGACAGAACTGATACCAACACACGTACTGACAGAACCGATACACGCAACTCGCTCTAGTATTCACTAGTAGTAGAGAACACCAAGCGGAGGTGTGCCAATTGGCACACCTCCGCTTGGTGTTCTCTAGTTATTGAGCTCTCGTAACCTGTACCTACCTCATACGTAGATGCTATAGGAAATAGAAACAGACACAGAAGAGGTAGGATTACAATTGGCTCACTGTCTCAATCCGCGTGCTGGGGGGGGACATGATAACCCTGCGGGTACGGTGTGCTGCCAGCGCTGCGATTTTTTGGTACAAGGGGCGCACATCGGCATATACGAGGTGGTCGCGTTTATTGGCGCAGGTACCTTTGGTTATGTCTATAAGGTACGCGAACCTATGCCGTTGAGCCGACTCCTCGCGCTCAAGGTACTGCGGCTCGATCAGTCGAGCAATCAGGCTCGGGCGAGCTTTATGCAAGAGGCACGCCGCATCGCTACCATGCAACATCCCAACATCTTGCCCATCTACAACTTTGGCAATTTAGAGAATGATCAGCCGTACTTTGTGATGGAGTATGCTCCACAAACGATTATTGATGTCTTTCGTAGCTCTGACGGTAACAAACGTCTAGCCTTTGCAGAAGAACTTGTTCCTTATGCGCGTCAGACGGCGGATGCGCTACAGTATGTCCACAACATGAAGATGGTGCATCAGGATGTGAAACCGGGCAACTTACTGATTGGGCGTAGTGGGCAGGTGCTGCTCTCGGACTTTGGCACGACACTCTATCTTGGTACCTATACACATGCATCACTGGGTGAGGTGACGGGTACAGCAGCGTATATGCCGCTTGAACAATGGCAGGGCAATCCACGTCGCGACTCCGATCAATATGCCTTAGCCATCTGCTGTTATGAATTGCTCACGGGGCGCACGCCCTTTGTGTACAAGCGTGTAGAAGAGATGTGGAACGCGCAGATGTACGAGCCACCACCGTTTCCACAGCGTTGGAATCCACGTATTCCTGTCGAAGTGGCGGCAGTATTGTTACGCACTCTATCGAAGGATTATCATCGCCGCTACAGCAGTATTACAGAGTTTGCGAATAGTTATGCAAAAGCGGTACAGATAGCGCAACAACGCTATGTCTGCCAACATTGTGGACAACAAAATCGCACAGGTGCGCAGCGTTGTGCCTTTTGTGGGGCCGATAAAGATAATCGTGCGTGTCCTTATTGCGATACACAGGTACGTTTTGGGCAACGCTGTTGCTCCATCTGTGGCCGTCTTACACTGCCACAAACGCTGGTGGTGCATAGCCCGCTTGTTGGTGTGAGTGTGCGTCAGGATAGATATACGATCAAACGCGTTCTTAAGCAGTCTGACGAGACACGTGTTATGACAGCGGTTGCTACCGATGCTCAAACTCATGAGCAACAAGTGGTGCTGAAACGCTGGGAATGTGCTGACGCCTTGCCCCGTCGTGCAAAGGACGTGGCACACTATGAACATGTTACCGAGTCACTAGCAAAGTTGCATCATCCGTTTGTACCAGCAGTCCTTGACCGCTTTGCTGAAGGCAAGCACTATTACATGGTACAGGCATATGTTGATGGCGAGAGTATTGAAGAGCGTTTACAAAAGTTGCTACGTCCTTTAGAGGAGCGAAACGTACTAGACTATATGAATAGCCTGCTCAATGTTTTCATTGCGCTAGAGCAACACTCGCTTCATCATTATGATATCTCTCCTGCAAACATTCTTATCGAGCAGAAGCGTGGACGTGCAATGCTTACGGGGTTCCAAATGCTTCCACCACCACAAGATCCCAGTATCCGTATTCCGGTTGCGTCTAAGCGTACAACACGGAAACTCGCAATTTCGCCATATCTGCCCATTCAGGATAAGCCCTACGATGCGCGCACAAGTATCTATATGCTTGCCGCAACGATGCATCATGCCCTGACGAATATCGCTCCGCCGCACTATCCAACCTATCCACCAGTACGTATGCTCAACCCCAATGTGTCTCCAGCACTAGAAGCAATTTTGGGTCGTGCGTTGTTAGAAGAAGCGTCATTACGCTATCAAAGCTACGAAGCGATGAGACGCGATGTACAAAAGTTGCTCGTGCGCTAGAGGTAGGGCCGCGATGCTCTATGTAAAATGACGAATATTCATAGTAAGGGGCATCATGCTCTACATATGGTATTTGCTCATTGCTACGATTAGAATTTTCTTCCAAAGAACACCAAATTTTCTAATGTATCTATATGATTATAACGAAACCTTCGATTACACATCGGGCTGTGGATAACAAGCGGTACTGATCTGCATGCTGCTTGTTTTGACTAGTGTGAACGAGGTATCTTGTCCCAGCACACTGTTTACGTGCAATCCTTGCGTGTGTAGTGTAGTGCAGTTTCCAGGAGTGGGAAGTACTGTTAGGTCTAGTTCGGGAAATGTTCCCGCTTGTCTCTGCACGAGTAGGTTGTAGGCCCCCTGTCCAATCGGAGGCACATACCATGAGAGTGTGACTGTCATGGTGCAGTTCTTGGGAATGACGACATAGCCACCAAACATAGTGCGTCCTGCCTCATCACTGGTCATATTGGTTGGTGCTCCAATCTTGTCAAGTGGATGCCATTGCCCAGTGTAGTCGTCGTTGAGCATGGGAGCAGATGCACCTGCATCATACTGACCAGCACCACATACCATCTCATCATGAGGATAGATACTGTTTTTCCCGCAGGCATCCAACGGCCCACCACAGAGAGGTACACCAGTATCGAAACCATTGCCGCCTAAGAACTTGGCGGTAGGAGGCACATAGACACGTACATAGTCGCGGTAGGTGTCTAGACCATAGACAAAATTCAACTGATTGTAGGCAAGCTGCATTTGTAGAAGGTGTGTTGCGCCACCATTAGTATCTAGTGTTACAGTGTCATACATCATAGTTTTCACATACTGTGATGCTTTATTTGCACTAACATTTGTTTGCACCACATAAAGTCCGTCATGCGTTGTTGAGTGATCCACTTGTGCGGCATAACCATTCTGTGTGAGCACACCTTCAAGCTGCGAATTTGTCAGATAGACCTGCAAGTCTTTTGTTTTCATATCCTGAAGCATCTGCTTGCCTAGTGCTAGCAGCGTTGTTGGAGATGCATGTCGTACTGTATCCATCAATGTGTGTGCGACCAATGATGTAAAGTGCTTGCGGTCAGAGGTGGATTTGTCGCCTGACGAAATGCTGATTTGTTTGGCGATACCAGCATTGTCTAGCTGATAATAATGCAGGCGCGACTCAAGGTTTTGCGCCGTGATGGTTTCGTTATAGGACTCAATATGAATAGGTCCTGTCACCTGCAACACGTGCTCAATGAGAAATGGCGTAAACAGAACGACGCCATCGACCTGACGATGCACTTCACGGTTATACTGGTTGATGGCAAGTTGTGCTGATGTGGGGAAGTCGGCGGAGAGATTCGAGTCACGCAGTCCCCAGTTGGCGAAAGGCCACCATGAACGGTACGCGCTCGGCGCTGCTTGGTCTGACGTTGGACTGTTATCAGCATACTCGATAAGCGAGATATCACGGAGCGAGAAGGGAGCGACACGACCACCAGCGATGTGTAGCTCTCCATACTGGCCGGTAAAACCACCCGTTGCACGAAGTTCTGCACGGTCCATGGTTTGAACGAGAAACGTTCTTTGTCCATCAACACCGAGCAACCAGCCCATAGCATTGAGCAACGTGCGACCCTGTACCAGCGCGGTCTTGACCTGTGGCAAGAGTTGGATAAGTTGCTGCACCTGTTCGCGTTGATGAGCGTTTACAGGCAGAGCCGCGAGAGACATATTCCGTGTTTGCCGCTGCATATCATCGACATATGGCATTATAGTGTCAAGGGTAGACCCCACAATGGTGAGATCAGCGGAAGTTACAAGAGGCGTCTGCGATGTGTTTAATAATGGCCCACGAAATCTAGGGGCAAGCACGATTGCTGTATTGATAAGTGTTTGCCCTATGTTCGATACGTCCACCCCAACCTGACTCGCGGCCCGCGCGGATGTGATTTGAGAGCGATATTGCGGCGCGTATTGCTCAACAAGTGAGATAAGCGAGGTATGGTCAATCAAAAACTGTACTTGTGTGAAATCGTTGTGTGCCGCGTTCAACTCTTTCTTTGCGCGTAGTAGAGTATCGGCATCGAGTAGTTTCGATGTATTCGACGCCGCACTAGAGGAGGTGGTCTTAGGCGCAATAAAGATTGCTTTTACATTGAGCAGATGCTGTACTCCATCATATGCATAACTACGTAATGCTGTATATGTTGAATAAGCATGTATGCCATAGAGTATGCCTTCAACTATAGGAACGGAAATACCTGCGACAAGCACTACAAGTAGCAGAAGTGACATAACTTTGTGCTGTTCCATATGCTGCCGCAATTTTGTGCGCAAACGTGCAGGGAGTGTAGATAATGGAAGCGCAACTGGAATAGGACCAGTTATTGGCTCAGCAGGTTGAGGCTCTTGTAGCACGTCAATTGCAAGTGCAGGGAGGTCAGTGGGTGTTACAGGAACAGAATGCTCGACTGTGGCAACTTGCTCTGTAACCATCTCTAGCGCTGCATGCTCGACCAGTGGTCTGGTTATTTTTGGTGTACGCTGCTCGTTTGGCGTTTCTACAAGAGCATTGTCAGCAGGAGCGAGTATTTCGCCCTCAGATAACATATCGGACATAGGCAGCCCCTAAAAGGTAAAAGTAGAGGAACACATCCCCACAGTGTATTCCGCTTCTTGTTTTTGCTTTGTTTTTGTAATAATACTATATAGAGTGTATCACTAATTATAACGCTTAAGCAAGTTGACATGACAGGGCTTGCCCATTGAGTCCAACGAAAGCTTGCCTTACCCTATTTTGCTGCTATCCTCCAAGCTTGTGGGTTGCTTTACCACGCGCCCGCGCTGGTGGTGGATAATAGACAGGAACAGTGGTGATGATGTCGCCAACGCGCAACTGCACTTGCAGATAGCGGTTCGCAGGACGATGATAATGCGCGAAGAGCATAAGGCTATGTTGTGCGATCACATCAGCATCATCAGTATGACGTGTGAGCATCATCTGTCCGCCGACAGATTCTTCGGCTGACGTGACCGCCATCTCCTCGCCCTCTTCGCCCATCATCAATTTTCGTGTATCGCGATAGGCAGTACGGTTGGGCCAGAGAATCAAGGTAATGGATTGTCCTTTGAGCCTCTGCTCTTTGAGACGTTCGCCGAGATAGTCAGAAAGCTTGCGAATAGCGGCGCAGGTTTCGTCGGCGTCAGCGACATGATGAAAGCGCACACGCGCATTTTGGCTGAGGGGCGGTGCATCGGGTACGACTAGACTAGTATCCTCGCCAGAGGCAACTTGATGGACCCACGTGCCGAGACGTCCTAGGCGACGTGTCACGCCTTCTTCGGTGAGCGCAGCAACTTGCGCAAATGTTGTAATGCCGAAATCGCGTAAGTGTGTGACCAACTCCGCAACCGCAACGGGATCAACTTGTTCGCTCTTCCCCTCGACCTCTGGTGGGCGCGATCCGTTTCCTTCTTGCTCATCGAGTTCTGGAAAAGTACCAGGACTTCCAATGCCAGCCGCGCGTAATTGTAACAGTAGCGCGAGCGGAAGCGTTTGTACAAACGAGGCTTCACGTCCAGAAGGAATGTAGAGGACGCCTTGCCGCCCCTCTTTACGGCTCATCAAGGCCGCGAGTTCAGCTATTGCCTTGCCATTGGCAACGCCTATTTGTGCGGTCAAGCCCATTTCGGCAATTTCGGCACACAGCCGTTCAGCGAGTGCAACTGGAGAGTCAAAGGGAATCTCGCAGCCACGCAGGTCAACAAAGGCGTCTGCGATAGGAATAGACTCGATGATACGTGAGTAGGCACGATAGCGCTCACGCAGACGTTGCAGAATTGGTTGATATTTATCGTATGATGCTGGCATAAAGCGGGTACGTGGCGCGATGCGATGGACGCGACGAAGTGGCATACCAGGCGTGACGCCTAAACGCATAGCGGCCGGTGAGGCATCGATGACGCGCCCGGGCTCATTGGGACGGCCTGTGCCTGTCCCCACCACAAAGCTCTGTCCGTGCAGCGATACATCAAACATTTCTTCCAGGGTACAGTAAAAGTGGCGAATACGGACATGCATGATGCCCTGTCGTAAGCGCGCTCGTTCTGGCGCACGTGCAACCTCTTGCATATTTATGGATGAAGGAGACAGTGCTGATGAATCCGCTGGTTGACGCTCAGGCTGGTTGAGGACGTGCATAGATTCCCGCGTAGCATCGGTAGTATGGTTACTGTTTGATTGTTGCATAGTTTATAATCTTCTAGTATTCGTTCTCAGGAGAGCACAGCGTACATATATTTAAGCAATTTCGATACGTTTGTGATAATAAACGAGTTGCAGGCTCACTGTTTGCATCTGACGATTGAGAACGCTGTTGCGTTTTGTTGCCTCTATTGTGCTACTCAAATGTTGAGCTGTCAAGTACGAGTCTTGTAAGGGGCAGGGCGATTCAAAAGTCATTGCAGCCTGCCCCTCACGCAGGCTGCAATGACTTTTGAATCGCCCTGTCTTTGAGGAAAAGCGTTTGCTAAAGTGCTCCCTATGCGATATAGTTAAAGCTTGAATGCCACCTGATCGGTGTTGAAAAGAGAGGCAGGCAAGCTATGGGTAACAGAGATCGCATTGACAGATTTGATGAGCAGGCGAGACAAGCGTTGCAGCATGCGCAAGAAGAGGCGCAACGTTGGCAGCACACCTACATCGGTACAGAACATCTTCTCCTCGGTCTTGTTCATGATTCAAACAATGTTGCAAGCACTATAGTGCGTAACATAGGTGTTGATCTTGTAAAAGTACGTAGTGCTGTCGAGTTTATTCTTTCGCGAGGTCTAGTAACTGTAAAAACAGAACCAGGACTTACTGCGCGTGCGAAAAAGGTGATCGAGTTGGCAGTTGATGAAGCACGTCGTCTCCAGCATCACTACATAGGAACAGAACATCTTCTGCTGGGTATGATACGCGAAGGTGAAGGTATTGCGGCTGGCGTGCTTGAGAGCCTGGGCATAAATCTTGAGAAAGCACGCACAGAAACAATACGAACACTTTATCAAAAAGCCCAATCTGCCCCAAATGTGCCCGCGTCAATACAATCAGAACAACTCTCAAACATACCTTCTTTAGAGACGACAGAAACGATACAGCCGCGTACTGAAGTGGTTGTGCAAACACAAAGTATCAGGCCATATGATGGCTATCCGTTCACAGAGCAGGCACACAAAATTATCGAGGGAGCAAGAGAAGAGGCGCTACGCCTTGACCACAACTACATAGGGACGGAGCATCTCCTGTTGGGCATGCTGCGAGAGAATGAAGGGGTTGCGGGTGCAGTGTTGCACAATCTTGGCGTTGAGCTGAACAGTGTGCGTGCAGAAACATTGCGCGTCTTGCAGAATGCGAAATATGAAGAATGATGAATATACTGTACTAAATAATATGTTATGTCCTTTGGGTACAATATATAGAAAAGCAGTGTTGTTGGGAGGGAATATCAGTTATGAAGAGCCAGGAACTAGAGCAAGAGGTTATACAGCAAGCGGAATACACAGCGTCTTTCACATCTGAAAACGTGGAAGAAGGACTACTGCTACTACTACAGCGCTTGCCAGATTATTTTCGAGGGCGTGCTGAACAGGATGATATCGAGACGCTTGTTTTCTGCTTACATCGTCTGTACAACTGTATCGACACGCTCTATCAACATACGCTCCCAACCTTAACCCGTCTAACCACTGTACAAGCACACTCCACGCCAAGTACGTTTACACATCGTCATGCTATTTGGGAACAACTACAAGCAATACTGTTGCTGTTAGAACGTATAGAGTCGCACTGTCACTTGTTGCTCGGCACATCGACAAGTGTTCTTGCAGCACTCGATGTTACTGAAGATGCACAAACTTCTACCTCTGTTGAGACGGAGCAGTGGCAACGCGCGTATGAAGTACTCTCTGCCACTCTACATGCATGGCAAGAGCAACACCAAACACTGCTTGCATTTGCTCCCACCTTTGCACAGACGAATGCATCCCTTGCACATGTTGATGCATCCCTCGCGCTTCTCTTTGATGGTGCCAACGCGATCTTTGGCGATATCATTCCTGATATACAGTTGGTGGCGCAAGGTGACGACGAGGTGGTTGCAACACTGCTCTTCGACCTTATGCAGCAAATTGATCTCTTGTTGATACAGATTAGCAAACTGGTAGAGCCGCTGCAACAGGTTATGAAGTACTATGCGGTGGTGGAATAAACCATAAAAGAACACTGCATGTAACGCTTTGATCTTAACCGTAAAACGCAAGTCTCAACACAAATATAACCAGAATCGAGCAGTGTTTGCGGACTCTCCTTCTGTACTATATATATCAATAAATGTATATCTACTATTTTACTGGGGGGGGGTGTCTGCGAGATGAGCAACGAAGCTACTTCTCTTGCGTTGCATGAGCATTCTAACTGTGAGCACTATAAAACTGCGCATACGATAGAAACGGTTGTCTCAGCGATACAAGATATAACCACAACGCGGGTACAACAAATTGCGCTAGTAACGATTACTCTACAATTCGCGCGGGAAGATGAATATGTGCCAGGTCGTCGCTCTCTAGTAGCAGAAAGTACACAATATTATCTCAAGGCGTTACGTCGCCTCGTGCGCAAAACAGATGTAGTTTATCTGCTTGACTCTACCTTCTACGTTGTTCTGCTTGGTGCCAACATAGAGGGTGGGTCTATTGTTGAGAACCGTTTATGGGATGCTCTGCTCTGGTGCGTCCACAATACGGACGAAGGCGACATGCTACAGCCTCGCAAGATGACGATTGGGCATGCAGCCTATTCTGCATCAAATGATAATGCTTTCGCCTGTATTGTTGCTGCAAACAAGCCGTGCTACAGTTTTGACACGCAGCCTGAAATCGAGACGTATCCTGTTGCCCTTCAGCAAGATTCCGCTGTTCGCGTGTCAGATGCCGAAGCAGTTTCGCTGGAAGGGGATTTAACAGCTCTTGCACGTCGGCTTGGTGTGCCATATCTCTCATTGCTACCACGCAAAAAACCGGAGCAGGTACAACGTCTCGTTACACTTAAGCTAGCACGCGAACTGCAATGCTACCCGATTGGACGCGAACGGGGCACCCTCACCGTGGCACTCTCTAATCCGCAAGATAGCAGTATTCTCGCACGTCTGCACAAGGAAACAGGTCTACGCATCTTTCCTGTATTGACCCATCCTCAGGAACTGCAAACCGCGCTCAGTCAACTCGTTTGATGTATGTAACCTGCCTCTGCTATAATGAAGTGTAGGGCATGACAGAGTGTGTGCCTTCTGTAGAGGTTTGGCGGTGTCAAATAATGTTTATTTGGCAACGCGTGGCTCCAAGGGATCGCTCACCCCTACTATAGAGATATTGCATCATACACACGAAGTATAGTAGGGGCGAGCGATCCCTTGGAGCCACTCGTCTGTGTGCAAGCGCCGTTAAAGAAAGGAAATATTTCAACCATGAAAATACTTGTTACGGGCGGTGCTGGTTTTATCGGCTCGCATATCGTCGATCAATTGGTGGCGGAGGGACATGATGTGGCAGTTGTCGATAATCTCTGGGATATTGGTGGTGGCAAAGAAAGCAATCTCAATCCAAAGGCGAAGTTTTATCATGCCGACATTACTGATGAGGCCGCACTCACACAGATATTCGATGAGGTGAAACCGGAGATAGTGAGCCACCAGGCGGCACAAGCAAGTGTTGCCATCTCGACAAAAAATCCACAGTTGGATGCACGTGTCAATGTTCTCGGCTTGCTCAACGTGCTCACGAACTGTACACGCGTCGGAGTTAAGAAGATTATTTTTGCTTCGTCGGGTGCGACCTATGGGACACCTGTGCGTAACCCTGTCGATGAAGAGGTGCCACAGCGTCCAGAGTCACCCTATGGCATCACTAAGATGACGACGGAATACTACCTGCGCTACTGGCACGAGGCGAACGACCTGAACTTCACCGCTCTACGCTATGGCAATGTCTATGGTCCACGTCAGGACCCCAACGGTGAGGCGGGTGTTATCGCCATTTTCGCGAAGCGCTTTCTCAATAACGAAGGTGTGCGTATCGACTGGGACGGCGAGCAACGCAAAGACTATGTGTATGTAGAAGATGTGGCGCGTGCCAATGTGCTGTCCCTCGATCATGGCAACAACGAGATCTTTTGTATTGGTGCGGGAAACCCTGTTTCCGTCAACGAAATCTACGACATCCTGGCAAATATTACAGGCAACAAGCCAGAAATTACGCGCGCCCCCAAGCGTCCTGGTGACATCTACCTGACCTACTTCAACTATAGCAAGGCCGAACGAATTTTGGGCTGGAAGCCGCAAGCCAACTTTGAAGAAGGCGTTCGGGCTACGGTGGATTATTTCAGGAAATAGTACGGATACACATATGCGGGGGCATGCATGACAGGGGCAAGTCCTGTCACTACGATACACGGTTTCTCGCCGCCAAGTGGCAGACAGTATAGTAGTGACAGGGCTTGCCCCTGTCATGCTCTAGTTTGGATTCTCTACCTTTCTACCTTATTTTTCGTCGCTATTTACGGTGTAGATTGATACAATACGTTTACTATTGAACGTTTTCAAAGGAAAGAGGAGGACAAGCGTATGTTCAATGAATATCTCGACAAAGCGATGCATCATGCTGCTTATGAGCAGATTGAAGATGGGACTTACTTTGGTCGAATTCCTGGCTTTAAAGGAGCTTGGGTAAATAAACAAACAGAGCAGGAATGCCGTGAGGAACTACGCGATGTGCTGGAAGGTTGGGTTCTGCTCAACGTTGCCGATCACACACCCTTACCAGTTGTCGATGGAATGACGCTGGAAATAGGGAAACCAGTCTAATGACGAGACTTGGACCAATTAGCTGATGATGCTTTACGAGCTTTGGCAGAAGCGAATAACAGCCAGTAATGAAAAATAGACAAGAAGACTGTTTCGGTCTCCCCCTGCAAAACAAAGAAAAACTGTCATTGTTGAGTAACGTTTTGGAGTTGTTATTCGTGGTATCAGGTATGAGTGACGTTTTGTTGTAAGCCACTCAAGGAAGAGTAGTAAACGATAAACACATGAGGAGAATGTATCATGACACAGAGCAACACAAACGTAAGTAACCAACAGTACGATCTTGTAAGCGTCCTCTATCATGCACTTGAAGGCGGTCAAACCTACAGTAAGTACGTTCAGGATGCACAGCAGGCGGGCGATCAGGAGCTAGCGCAGTTCTTCCAGCAGATTCAGCAGGAAGATAGCACACGTGCACAAAAAGCTATGCAGTTGCTAGCCAAGCGTGCAAGATAGATTTTCATAAAGACACACAGCAGGACCAGTCTCTCTGGATACTGGTCCTGTTGTGTTTGATACACTTAATTCGCGCCTGCAAGGGCTAACGTTTCGGCATAGGAACGCACGATGCTGCGCATGTGACGCGTGATGACGTGCGCGATAATCAGGTGTGCATCCTCTTCTTGCTCAATATTTTGGCCGGGGGCAAGTACATAGGCATCGACAATATCTTTGATTTTACCCCCTGTTGATCCTAATAAGCCAACAGTAAAGGCACGGCATTGTTTGGCAAGAGTAAGAGCATTTATGACGTTAAGCGAGTTGCCGCTAGTACTGATACCGATGACCACATCGCCTGGTTCAATGAGATTGGCGAGTTGTTCGGCGAAGATATGCTCATAAGCCGTGTCATTGCTCCACGCCGTAATCAAAGGGACATGATCGGTCAACGAAATAGCTTTGAGCCGAGGCACCTGGGACATAATGGTGTTCTTCGCCAGATCAAGCGCGAAATGTGACGCGGTAGCTGCACTGCCTCCATTGCCCATAATGAAGACGCGATGCCCATCATAGTAGCAGTCCTCTAGCAAACGCAAGACACTTTGTAGATTATCTTGCGAAATGGCGCGCATCATCTGGTCAATTTCGGTAAAGTAGGTAGTAATTTCGTTCACTGTACTGTTCCTTCATCATAGGGAGCAATCCATGCTGGATTAAATTTTGCGACATTCAGGACCACCACGGCACCTTGATGGTCAAAATGGAAATTCATACGTTTCAAGCCACGTTCCTCTAACGCGCTCGTCACGGCCTGTTGTGCCTGCTCGTGACAATAGAGGAGCATGAAACCACCACCACCTGCACCTGTAATTTTTCCTGCGCTGGCTCCGCTTTGCAGCGCTAGTTCATAGCATTCGTCGATAAATCCTGTCGAGAGGCCAGGGGCGAGACGCCGCTTTTCTTGCCACGAATAGTGCAGTAAACGCGCGAATTCGTCGAGATCGCCACGCTCCAGACACACCTGAACATCCAGCGCAACCTGCTTAATGTTATGCAATGCTTGTAGGACAGCTTCGTCATGGTCCTGCATCGACTTGCGCTGGTGTTTGAGAATGGACGTTGACTCACGTGAGCTTCCTGTGAAAAACAGCATGAGTCGCTGCTCTAGCGTCTTCCGCACAGTGGCTGAAATATGTATTGGCTCAACGGTCACACCGTCGTTTGTAAAGGTGATTTTGTTGAGCCCACCAAAGGCAGCGGCGTACTGGTCTTGTTTGCCGATCGGCATGCCCATCTTGGTAATTTCGATGAAGGAGGCAAGTTCGGCGACCTGTTGTTTGGTCATTGACCGTTCGACAAGTGTAGAGAGTGCGCGTATCATCGTCACAGCAGCGGCACTTGATGATCCCAGCCCTGTTCCAGGAGGAACTTCACTGGCAATAAAGAGATTGATACCGCGCCGAATACCGAAGTGATGTAAAATAGCCTTTGGCAACGCGAGGTCTCCGTTCCAAAACAGATCGTTGTAGGGCGAATGGCGGAAGAGTGAGCGATAGTCAGCCGAGATCACCTGCAAATCATCCGTTTCATCAGTCGTAATCACCGCGTAAAAATATTTATTGATTGCAGTGCTTACCACAACGCCACCATACTTAGCATAATATGCCTCAAGGTCAGTGCCACCACCACCAAAACTGATACGCATAGGTGCTCGCGCAATTAACATACTCTTACTCTCTTCTCAATGACAAACTATCATTTGGCTTGGTGGGGCATGACAGAGGCAAGCCCTGTCGTGGCAGTCAGTATAGTAGTGACAGGGCTTGCCCCATTGACTCCAACGAACTGTTACAAGAGCCTGCAGAGCGGATGGGGAACATGACAGGGGCAAGCCACCCACAGAGCTCTTGTATGAGTGAGTTGGACTCAATGGGCTTTGCCCCTGTCATGCCATGCCCACATCCCTGCCCAAATGCATTTTACACGTCGTATCTATAATATAGTATAACGCTACAGGTTGATGCATCGCTTCAATCAGGACGTTTGCCACTAAAATACCTTGCCCTGCATATCTGCTGGAATGAATACGTCGAGCTGTTTTAGAATGGTAGGAGCTATATCCATGAGTTGGAGACCCGTAAGTTCGCGTCCTTCCTTGTCCTCGTGAATGGCGGGATTGTGTCGGATGACAATCCCGAACTGTGCGTGATTGCAGTCATCGGGACCAGTATCATTCTCGAAGGAATAGATGGAAGCATGACCAAGAGTCCCAATTGAACGCCAGTAGAGATCGCCGAAATACACGATGAGATCGGGGGCTACTCCGTTAACCTCTGCATACACCTCCTCAGGCTTGTAGACAGTCGTACCAATATTGACTCCATCAGGGTCGGTCAATGCTGCAAACTTCGCTTTGAGTTCGTTGCGCAGAGCCTCTACCTCGTCGGGCTTCACAATACCTTGCGGTTCGCGTCCCTCAACATTCAGGAAGATGCGAGCATAGTAGCCGCCATCGCCCCAAACTTTGGTCTTGCTCCAGTCAATGTCACATTTATCAATAGAAGTTAACGTCGTTGGGCGAGACTTCAACGTAAGATAGCCCTCGCGAATCAACCACTCGTTGACGCAGATACCGCCATTCATCTTCTTTGCACCATGGTCGGAGACAATAAAGACTGTAGTGTTCTCATCTAACACGTCGAGAACTTGCCCAATCTCGCTATCAATATAGCGGTAATAGTCACGGATACTATTATTATATTTGGGATTGACTTCATATTTAGGATGCGTCGGGTCATGATATTTCCATAGACCATGATGAATACGATCCGTTCCCATCTCAACAAACATGAAGAAGTCCCAGTCTTTTTCTGCAATCCACTTTTTGACTAGTTTAAAACGTCTTTCGGTCATCGTATAAATCTGGCGCAAGAGGGAATCTTTGTCTTCCGTACGAAAATTCGGCACATCGACAAGGTACTCACCAACCGTGGCCTCAATCTCTTTCATCACGGATACAGGATAGGTATAGGGGCGGTCCGGATTTCGCGTCGAAGGTGAGAGGAAGCAGCCAACCTGTATTCCATTGACAGGCTTTGCTGGATAGGTCTGTGGTACACCAACTGTAATCACTTTTTTGCCTGCACGCGAGAGAATATCCCATACACGATCCGTTTTGACGGAGTTAGAACTCGCCAGGGTGTTTTTGTTATAGGAGTGGTCGCCGCGATTACGGAAACCATAGAAACCAAGCGTACCAGGGTCTTTGCTCGCCATCATCGAACTCCACGCGGGAACGGTAATAGCGGGAATGCAGCTTTCCAACTTGCCCCACACACCATTCTCCCTCACACGTTTGAAATTCGGCAATTCGTCGCGCCACTGCTCAAAGACCAATTCTGGCGCGGCACAGTCTAGCCCAATCACCAGAACCTTCTTGCGTTGACTCATACATGTCTACCTTTCGGTATGTTCGTCTATGTGTAACAGTTGTTGCATTTCTTCGTAAAATTTTAACCTCGATAGGCTACCTGTAGTATAGCATCAGTTACATTGCCTTGTATTCTAGAAGTTGTGCGTTGACAAGAGGGTGTGATACATCAGTGTAATTTTCCACTTCAGATCAGGCTAAAAAGAAGGGATAGATGAAGAAAGTTTTGTTGGAGAAGGAAGAACACTATGCGAACAGCACCACCCGTTTTCGGTGACGATGCGGCGCGTCACGAAACTCTTGCCGCTCATACGCAGGCTGTTGAACGCGTTATCCAGGTCATGCATACGCATCTGCATGAAGTGCTGACCCTCGAAGATTTGGCCTCGGTTGCCTATCTAAGCCCCTCTCATTTCACTCGCGTCTTTCGTCGTCTGATTGGCATTCCACCGGGCGAATTTCTCTTAGCGCTACGCTTTCAGGCGGCGCGGCGTTTGCTTTTGACGACTCCACTGAGCGTGACCGATATTTGCTTCGAGGTTGGCTATACCAGCATTGGCTCTTTCACGAGCCGTTTCACGCACCTGGTTGGTCTGCCTCCACGCCTTTTACGCCAACGGGCTCATGCATTCGAGCCACTTCCGGCAGAGCCTGCTGAATTCTATCCCACGACATCCTCTGACATACAGATGAAAAATGCTCTGCTGGGCCACATTAGTACTCCCGCGACCTTTCGGGGCACGATCTACGTTGGCCTGTTCACCAGTCCCATTCCCCAGGGGAAGCCTGTACGTTGTACTACACTCAGCTCACCCGGCTTGTATTTGCTTCATGGCATGGCTGATGGCGTCTACTATCTCCGAGCTGCTGCGTTTCCCGTCGCCGCGGACCTCCACTCGTCTCTGCTGCCCGGCGAGAAGATGTTGCTTGGTAACAACGCGAGTCCACTTGTCATACACCATGGTCATGTGTCTGGCGATCCCAATCTCGTCCTGCATTCGCCGCGTCTGACCGACCCGCCTCTCGTGATGGGATTGCCCTTGTTGTGAATGCAAGCACGAACAGCCGTTCAAAAAGAGTAAGATTGGAGAAGTTTTTTTCTCTTCCGTTTGCTATAATGGTCACGTGACCATTATGAAAAACAAACTACATATGGAAAGGTAAAATCAACATGGCACAAATTAATGCTTACTTACATTTCAATGGCAACTGCCGTGAAGCGATGGCGTTCTACAAAGAATGTTTGGGAGGAGAACTCACCATGCAAGCAGTTGGAGAATCACCAATGGCAGGCCAAATGCCCTCAGAAATGCACAAAAACATTCTTCATGCTCAACTAGTAAAAGACGGTTTTGTGCTTTTGGCTTCTGACATGATGGGACCAGAGGTAGCAAGCAAGGGCAGTACCATTTCTCTCTTGCTCGATTGCAGCAGTGAAGAAGAAATAAAAACACTCTTTTCAAATCTTTCTTCTGGTGGAGAAATTGGACACCCGTTGAAAGAAGAATTCTGGGGTGCAACATTTGGTGACCTGACAGACAAGTTTGGCATAAACTGGCTGTTTAACTTTGACAAAAATCAGAAAGCATAAAGCAGCCTGAAACGATTAGGACGAATCCCACTCTTTTACAAACAAAGGCGTAAAAGAATGGGATAGCTTCTCCTCTGAATAGGTATTATACTTTTTTCACGATTGGGATATAGATCTCAACTTTCGTTGCCTCGCCGTAGAGTTCATAATCGACTTTCCCCTCGGCAAATTCATAGCCAGAGTCAGGGAACCAAGTACTATAAATGTACTTCCATGTCCCTTGAATAGCATCAGAAAATTCCGGTCCATGACTCTCAACTGGAGGAACCGTAAACACAGCATACGTTGCCTCTGGTATCTCGCGACGAAACATAGTTGGCGGGACTCCCTCGTAATCATGGACCTCGACAGCAATTACATAGGAAAAATCACCGGTCGTGCTGTCAGGCGGAAAGCATATCCCCAGTTCGTTCTGATGCACGGCATGCAGTTGTGTATGGAGGACAGCGAACTGTTCTTGTTTCATGCTCCCCCAAAATGCTGGAATCTCCTGGAAATTTTTGCCCTCACGAGACGTCGTTTTAAGTTCATAGCCTGCACATTTGGATGCTTGTTTCACCACAATTTTTGGTTCCACGATAATTACTCCTTTCAAATTGAATTGCATAAAAAGCAGCAAATCTACTTTTTTGGGAAGCTGTCCTGAAATATGGAGACGATATTTTTCAGGGGAACAGCCATACACCTTGCGAAAAGCTTTCGCAAAGCCATTGTGGGTCTCAAAGCCATAGTCCATGGCAATATCGATGATACGCTTGCCGCACGTCAGCTCTGAGGCCGCATACGCCAGACGTCTGCGCCTGATATAATCCACAATTGGCATGCCAATATACGCATGAAACACACGATAGTAGTGATAGGGGGAGAACCCTGCAATTCTTGCCAGCTCGTCTACAGTGATGCATTCTTGCAGATGTTCTTCGATATAATCAATACTGTTCTGGATACACGTACGGTAGTCCATGGCGTTCCTCCTCCTGACCAATATCAAGATTATAGCAGGAGAAAATCCGTTCTACTGTTCCATTTTTGCGCTCTTCTCTTTGACCCTGGGATATATGACCGGGGCAATCAGACTCGTACAGGCAGCTTGATCATCGAATTCGCATTCCAAAACGTATAGGATGGTCCGTTTTACTATCAAGCAAACGATGTAACCCTGCCAGAAGGGAATACAGTTACACTCTTACTCTGTTAGAGTTGTTAATGCGCCTACACAAGGTAGGCAAGTAATGGATGTTAAATACAATGAAAGAGAAGAATGGCAATGGCAAGTGGTAAAAAGGTACGTGTTGCAATCATTGGAGTTGGCAACTGTGCCAGTTCGCTCGTACAAGGAGTCCACTACTATAAAGACGCCAAGCAGGATGATTTTGTCCCAGGATTGATGCATGTCAATCTCGGTGGGTACCACATCAACGATATCGAGTTCTCGGCAGCCTTTGATATCGACGCGAATAAGGTTGGCAAAGACCTGAGCGAGGCGATTTATACAAAACCCAATAACACCTATCGGTTTGCAGAGGTTCCTTACCTGAATACAGAGGTCTGTCGGGGCATGACGCATGATGGACTGGGCAAGTACCTTTCACAAATCATTAAGAAAGCCCCAGGACAAACCGACGATATTGTACGTATCCTTAAGGACACAGGGACAGATGTTGTGATCAACTATTTGCCCGTTGGCTCGGAGACGGCGACCAAATGGTATGTTGAGCAGATTCTTAAAGCAGGTGTTGGCTTTGTGAACTGTATCCCCGTGTTCATTGCTCGCGAAAACTACTGGCAGCAGCGCTTCATAGAGGCGGGCCTGCCAATGATTGGCGATGATATCAAGAGCCAGGTGGGGGCAACGATTGTACACCGTGTCTTGACAAGACTCTTCCGCGAACGAGGTGTCAAGCTAGAGCGCACGATGCAGTTGAATGTTGGTGGCAATACCGATTTCTACAATATGTTAGAGCGGGATCGCTTGGAGTCGAAAAAGATTAGTAAGACGAACGCAGTCACAAGTCAGCTTGACTACGATATTGGTGCCGAGAATGTGCATATTGGCCCATCAGATTATGTCGAGTGGTTGTCTGACCGTAAATGGGCCTACATTCGTCTTGAAGGCCGTACCTTTGGCGATGTACCACTGAATGTCGAACTGAAACTAGAGGTATGGGATTCGCCTAACTCGGCGGGTGTCGTCATTGACGCAGTGCGCCTTGTGAAACTGGCGCGGGATCGTGGGCTAAGCGGTACCTTGGAGGGTCCAAGTGCTTATCTCATGAAATCGCCGCCCGTGCAATATGCCGATGATATCGCACACGAGATGACCGAGTCATTTATTGACAACGATGCACCAGTCAGCGTCAATAACGGTCATAAGCAAGAAGTGGTGACAGAGCAGGCATAAGCGAAATGTGCAGGTAGAATAAGAGGCGACCACAAGGATCGCCTCTTATTCTACCTGCACATCAAAAAATTTTAGTGTTGCTGCATAGACGTAGAATTGTTGGCTGCATCCGTGACGATGCGCAACAGTTCTTCGCGTACAATGGTTACATCCGGTGGCGCGCTAATGCCAATCTTCACGCGTTCGCCTTCTACCGCCAACACAGAGATATTGATTACGCCATCAAGCACAATACTTTCGCCGACTTTCCTTCGCAATACAAGCATGATGAGCCTCCCTTATCAGAAGCGTGTCCTAAGCGTCCTTGCCGCTGCAACAATGCCTGTAGAGACAATTCTCACGATCATACGTGAGAAGATGAAGCAGCGATTGTAGAATGCGACCATTCATTATATAGACGCGATGACAACGTAGAGTGGGTATATCTAGTCTTTGATGCTTTCCATAAAATGACTCTCGTTCTCTATAATGCACTGTGCCAGGAGCATAGTATCGACCAGATATGTTCCCGTTCGCACTCGCGCCCGGAGTGCCTCTACACGAGCGATACGGTTCTCTTGCATGGCTCGCGCCTTTCGCTTCATCATGGCTACTTGTCCTGTATTAGAAGTATTATTCAGTTCGGACGAAGAGGAGACCTCTTCAGTCGCTGCGTACTTCTTTGACCGTGCTACATACTTCTTGTGAACTCCATGAAGATGAGCGTTCATATTAGCATTCATGGAAAACTCCTTTGCACATAATGGGCATTTCAATGATAGTACCCATTCATCATCTTTATATTTCTACAACCACATTTATCACCATCGACACAGAGTTCCAATTGGATAGGAAGCTACCAGTATTTAGATACAAATAGAAACACATTCGTGTAATTTACGATGCAACTTTTCCAGAACGCCGCTTGCTCGCTCCATTGCTCACACTACTTACCATTGTTTTTAGTCTCTTTGGCTCACTCTCTGTGTCTGAATGAGTAAAGATTGTTCGTAAGCGCACAAGAGCCTGTGTATGTAGTTGGCACACGCGCGATTCCGAAACATCCATAACTTTGCTAATCTCCTTCATCGTCAATTCTTCAACATAATATAGGGAAAGAAGCATTCGTTCACGTTCGGGTAAACGGTCAAGATTATGACCTAACATAGTTAGAAGTTCTTCATTCTCGGTTGCTTCAGCCGGTCCTGGAGTCGCACAATCCTCTAGCATCTCTCCTAATGTCAGTAGCTCATCATCCTGTCCGAACATAGCGAGTGGAGCGTCAAGCGATAAAATTGAGAGTCCTGCCTCTACCAGCATACGGCGATAACGTTCAGTTGTTACCCCTAGCTCTTTCGCTGCCTCATCCTCTTTCGCAGGTCGTCCCAGGCGTTGTTCTAGTATGGCTAATGCTGCTTCAACCTGTTTTACACGTGATACAGCTGAACGCGGCAACCAGTTCAACGTACGTAATTGGTCTATCACGGCTCCCCGAATGCGGGCTGTTGCAAACGCCTCGAAGCGCACACCACGCGCTGGGTCATAGCGATCAATCGCATTAATCAAGCCAATCATGCCATAGCTTACAAGGTCTTCTGCTTCTAGCATACTCGTTGGTGGAATACCTAATCTGCTGACTACAAAACGTACCAATGGCATATAGTGCGTAACCAGTTCATCGTGCAACGCTTTGTCCTTTGTTGCGACAAACTCCGTCCAGGTATCCTCAACCATCGTACTTGATAGTGCCATATCATCATCCTTCTCTCTACAGATATGTTGCGTATTTCCACACATCCCCTCATTCCATACTTCCAGTGTAGAGAGATTTTGGATGTCTCGATATTGACGAAAGTCCCTGGTAATGGTGACAAACGTCCCTAGTACTACAGTTGTAGAAGGGAATGCAACCTATCACATTCCTTCTAAGCTTGCTAATTCAGATGCTCATCGAAGAAGGAGAGGACACGGCTCCAGGAGTCTTGAGCTGCCTCAGCATTATAAGCAGGTCCTTTATCGTTGAAGAAGGTGTGGCGTGCATTCGGGTAAGTTTTGATGTCGTGGACAATGTTGTTTTTCGTGAGTTCTGCGTCAAGCTTGCGACCTGATCCAGCCGTGAAGTCCTTTTCGGGATAGGAGCCAACAACAGGACAAGAACGCTTGACAGCTTCTAATGGACGCGGATTCGCTCCATAATAGGGTGCGATTGCTTGTAAGCGATTGTCTGTACAAGCCCATGCAATGGCAAAGCCTCCACCCATACAGAAGCCAATCGCGCCGATACGCGCAGCGTCCACTCCTGGCTGTTCACTAAGATAGGTCAGCGCACTCTTCAATTCTCGCAAGCCGCCATTGTCAAGGGAGCTGAACAGTTGGGAGCGCAAAATATTGAACATACATAGCGCGCGATTGCGTTCTCCAAAGAGGTCAACGGCAAGCGCAACATAGCCTTCCGCAGCGAAACGTTCAGCGATGTCCTTGATATTTGCATTGAGACCGAATATCTCATGAATAACAATCACGCCTGGAAATGGTCCTGCACCGTCGGGACGTGCCAGGTAGCCGGGACGTTGCTCTGCACCAAAGGGAAAGCGAACTGTTTGTGTTTGCATCATGTTCTCATCCTTACTATTTATGTGGAATACAGGTCGAAGACGCTCCCTGAGCGAGTTCGCTTCGACGCCATCGTTGAGGGGCAGGCGACGTGTCTTACCCTCACTGGAAACAACATCTACATCCGTGTGCGAACAGCGTGACCTCTCTCATTGAGAGAGGTTGACTTCGGAAAAGCGAGGAATTGAATGCTGAACGAAATAGAGTGGAAACGGTACCCAAGTATTGTATAGTAACCTGATCTAACATCTAAAAAAACTCCAAACAATAAAAGGTGTGATTGACCTGTTCTTAACACCCTCAAAATTCAAAGTAAATAAAACTGAGCCTTCTCTTGTCCCTTACTTTCAATCTCCTCCTCATCTTCTTATGCTGATTTACAGCTGCCAGAAGGACTATACTCGTATTGAGGAAGTCATGCACCTACTTGGATTATCACTTCCTACAGAACAGGTTGTACTAGCATTTAAAGTTTCATAAATGCTAGAAAGTCATCAACTTTTTTCTGGTCTATGTGTACTTTCTCAGCATAGGAAAGAATAGTCTCTTTCTGCCTGGCATACATCTGCTCGACTAAGGTCTTCTTTGCGGGATCGATCCCATTAAGTCTGGATTGGCTAATTTCGTAGAGAAAACCTATCAAATCCAAAAGCTTGAGTTCCTCTTGCACGCTCTTGTCATCGACAATAAGGAAAGCATTCAGAATATCCGTCTGGATGGACTCAATCGCCTCTCTCACAGCACCTGTTTTGAAAAAGGGCAGGATATCACCGATCACCGCTTCATGCATATCATGCATCAACGCTAAGGTAACGAGCCGATCACGTTTTTCTGGAGAGTAGGAGTGAAATTTGGACCAATAGAGCACAAGGAAAGCAACCGCGAGAGTATGTTGACCGACATTCCAAGAACCAAAGCCCGAAACACTGTATGCCCTGGGGATATTGAAAATGTTCATAAGGAAATCCAGGTTGGGTTGCTTCGAGACCTCTCCCAACATCCCTTGAGGAGTAAAGATGTTTTCGTACTCAATGCGTTCTTCCATACGTATACCTCTTCCTTTTCTTTCTGGTTGTACCAATGACCATTATAGAGGCGATTGATTGCAAACGCCACCCTTACAATTTGTGTTTGTGCTAGACGATGGACAGCGAACAAGACTGGAGGAAGTATCCTCTTCAAGAGTGGTATACTCAAAGGGAGAGGAATAACCTCGAAAGTCACAAAAGAGGATAGATACCTGTAGTCAAAACTAGACATCATTAGACAAAATTTTTGCTTCTTTACGCTCAACCTCGTATTCGCAGTACTACACAAAAGGAAGCAAAAGTGTGATATACTTATTGTATGAGTACAACAGAGCAGCCCTCCACAACCGAAAAGCATACTGATGATTGCGCCATGAGCCGCCCGATGAGCCGTACCCTGCACTTGATTGGGGATATGTGGACGCTCATGATCGTTTACAACCTGATGAATGGCACACGGCGTTTTGGCGAGTTATTGGACGCGTTGGGCAATGTAAGCCCTAAGACGCTTTCACAGCGCCTCAAGACGCTGGAAGCGGTAAAATTTGTGGAGCGTAAAGCATACGCAGAAATTCCGCCGCGTGTCGAATATCATCTTACAGACAAAGGGTATGCGCTGGTTGACATCATCAAGGCGATGCAGAACTTTGGCGATCAGTATCTCTCAGATATCGAGCCACCTGAAACATCCTGTCATTGACAGAGCTTTTTCCTCATTGTTGCTCCGCCATTGTTATAATCTTTTGTGCCAGGCTGCGCATCGCATCACGCAATTCGGGTGGCTTGCGGATAACGAGGGGACAGTGCAAACCTGCCAGTTCATAGGCTATCCAGTCAAGATCAGCAACATAGGTACGGAAGGACACTCCTTGTGCTTCTTGCTCAAGTAGAGCGATAGTAGGTGAGACTCTACTCTGTGCCTCCTCTAGTGTCGTTTCGAGCAACACATCCACAAACCATGTCGCAGGCACCATTGGAAGTGAACGTGTTATAAAGTCAAGACAATCAAAATTCAGTGGCGGAACAAAAGTTTCTTCGTGTATTGCTACAGAGACGATACGGTCAAGGCGAAACGAGCGCAGGTCTTGCCGCAGATGACAATAGCCCACCGTATACCAGAAGCCCGACCGGCAGACGAGACCGTAAGAGTCCAATGCCCGTTCCGTCTTCTCCCCATTCCATGCCTGATAGTGCAGCAGAACGCGTCTCTTTTGTAGTGATGCCATGCATAGTGTCGTCACGACCTCGCTCGCTGGTGCGTTGCTAGCTGGATTGAAGTCGAAGACGAGTGTTTCCCGTACGGCACGGACATGCTCTTTGAGGGCAAGTGGCAGGACGCGCTCAACTTTGGCAAGCACGCTTTCAACGGCAGGAGCAGCAACCGCGAGGCCAAGTTTGCGGGCAGCAATAAGACCAATTGTTAACGCGAATGCTTCATCGTCACGAAACATGAGCGGCGGCAACTTGAAGCCCGGACGTAAGTGATAGGCACCATGACGACCTCGCTTTGACTCGACAGGAATGCCCATATCTTGCAGCATCGTCACATAACGCCGCACAGTACGCGAATCGACCTCAAGGCGTTCCGCAAGCTCTATTCCACTTATTTGTTGTCGTGACTGCAACAATTCCAGTACAGTCAGGACGCGTGTCGTTGGAAAATACATACCATTACTATACACGATTTTTACACCTTCCGTTGCATAAAAAAGAGGGTTGATGTCTTAGTGTGAGACATCAACCCTCTTTTTTACGCAACAGATGTTGTTTTAGAAACCGATGCCGCTCTGTAAGCCTCCAGCATTTTGTCCTTTGTGGCCGTTGATGAGACGTTCAAGGAACGCGGGATTGCTGCTGATCTGCTTTGTTACCATATCGGCCTGTGATTGTGTTACATCGCCAGCACTTACGGCTGCCTTAAGTTCGCTCTGAATGGCATTGTTCAGCAGAGTCTTGAGTTGTGTATCAGGGACATTACGTGCCGCTGCAACATCGTGCAGGCTCTTACCTGATTGCAACTGGCTGGTCAGGTCGGCAGAGCTAATGCCAAGTCCCTTAGCAACCTGCGCCTCGGCTGCGGTGAGGTACTGCTGGAGCTTTTGCATATTGGCCTTACCGAAGTTGTCGCCGTTACCCTTGCCTTTGAACTGACAGTTGGTAGCCTCGTTGAGGCGTGACTTGATCTGATCGGCCTGTGCCTTTGTGATCTTGCTATCCTTAACCAACTGGTCTATCGTGTCGCTTGCCGCACCACTCTCCGCACTCTTCAGCGTGTCTGCAGAGACGTTAAGACGCTTGGCAAAGTCTTGCTGGAACTGTGTGCAATAGTCACTTGTTGTGCTACTTGCACCGACTGTGCTCGTTGTTGCGGTTGAACTTGTGCTCTTCGCGTTTGCAGTGGCAACTCGCGCACTGCCATACACAGCACCTATTAAGATGCCCAGGAGCAGCAAGAGGCTTGACCCGCCAATAATCAGAACTCGCTTCATGTGTATCTCCTCAAGAATGGAGCACCTTCGCTGGTGCCGTTCTCTCTGTCACATATCCGTTTTTTAATAGTCGTCACCTATAGTGGTGACATTAACATTCTACTCTAAAACAGAGCAGAATGTGTGAGGAAAGCTTAAAGTTTTCGTCAAATTTTACGTAATACTCCTCAAACATCAACAAATTGTTTGGTAACGCTCAAGATTGTCTCAAGGTTGTTCCATAACCAAAAGTCTGTATATTTTTGCTAATTGAGTATGCTACTATACACACAGAGAGTATTACTAATTCTTGGAGAAATGTAGATGGCGCAGAAGATTTTGATTATTGAGGATGAAGACGGCATTGTTCACTTACTAAATCTCTATCTCAAAAATGAGGGATTTACTGTGGTGATTGCTAGAGATGGTGCGGATGGTTTGGCTCTGCATGCGCGTGAACATCCTGATCTGGTCATTCTTGATATTATGCTGCCTGCCATCGATGGTTTTGAGGTCTGTAAACGTATTCGCACATGGTCAAAGACACCTATTCTTATGTTGACCGCACGCAGCAGTGAAAACGACCGTATCACTGGTCTGGACCTCGGCGCTGATGATTATCTTGTGAAGCCATTTAGCCCGCGCGAACTCGTGAGTCGAGTACGCGCTATTCTACGCAGAAGTGGACTCTCCGATGTGCCTGCCGCTGTGAATGAACAGATGCTAGCAGCTAAAAATAATGGGGTATTGCGTTTTCCAGGGCTTACAATTGACCTACCCGCGCGACGCGTTGAGGTGAACGGCGTAGAAATCGCACTGACGCCAACAGAGTTTGACCTGCTTGCTTTGCTGGCAAAATCGCCTGAGCGCGTCTTCACACGCGAAATTCTGATGAATAAGGTATGGGGCTATGACTATCTTGGCGATGGGCACACCATAGATGTACATATGAGCGCGTTACGTAAGAAAATAGAACTTGAGCCAGGACAACGTTATATCAAGACGGTGTGGCGTGTGGGCTATCGTTTCGAGATCAAAATGCCCTCGCCCCGTCCGACTATCACACCATCATCATAGAGGAAAAAGCTATGCGTATGCGCTGGTGGCAAAGTATTCGTTGGAGATTAGCACTTGGATCGATGCTGGTGGTGTTACTAGCAACAACAATTCTCGCGATCTCAACAATCTTTGCTATTGCTTACTACTACAATACAGAGCAGACGAGAAATCTTCATGAACTCGCAGCCAATACTGCACAGAGAACAGGTGAGCAGTACACAACAATAAAACTTGCTCCCGCTACATCTAGTCAACATACCAGCCGACTACTCAGTTCACTTACAAGTACGTTTAGATTTTATCATCAATCCGTTATCAACAATACGTTGTTACGAAGCCGTTCAGGTGAAGAATATCAGTTTTTAGTGTTTAATGCACGAGGGCGAGTTGTGTCTCCTGCATCAAGATATATCAGCACCATCCCCATCTTACCTCGTATCGTGAATGCAACCATGCAAGGCTGCAATGTTCCCTCTGGTGATGTCCAAAAGGTATGTCAAGCTATTCTACAAGCGGAAGCCGATCATTCTACAACAAACCAAATTGGTCAAAATCCTTTCTTGCCACGACCATTTACAGTTGAACCAATCACTATGGACGGAACGCGTAACACGCCGGTCGTTGGCGTGCTGGTCATACTGACACCAGAGAACACAATACCAAGTTTTGTATTATCTGTGGCACAAACTGTGCTCCTCGTATCGCTTGCTGTTGCACTAACAGCGGCTATTCTTGCTATTATCTTCTCACGTACAATCACTCGTCCTCTGGCAAAGCTTACCAACGCCTCGCGGGTCATGGCTTCTGGCGATTATAATGCGCAAGTAACAATCAACACTCATGGTGAAATTGGCGAACTGGCACATAGTTTTAACGAGATGGCGACACAGCTTAACCGCGACGTGGAAGAATTGCGTCAACAGGAGTTGTGGCGACGCGAACTGATTATGAGCATCACACATGATCTGGCAACACCGCTCACGGCTATCGCAGGTCTTGGCGAATCGCTGGTTGATGGTGTGACGCAGAGCCGCGAGGAGTACGAGGCAACGGGACGTATCATCACGCGTGAAACGTTGCGCCTGCGTCGGCTCGTCAAAGACCTGCATGTGATGGCGAAGGTTGAGGCGGGTGCGCTCCAACCACAGCGTACCGAACTACGCCTTGCTCCGCTTGTTGATGAGGTGCTGGCGGTGTTAGCACCAGAATTTGAGCGTGCCGATGTGGAACCATGTAATGCTGTATCCTATACATTGCCGCCTATCCAAGCCGACGCTGATATGCTAACACGTGTCTTCTCAAATCTCTGCGACAATGCAATTCGCCACACACCAGCCAGGGGTAGTGTCACGATTGATGCCGTGACGCAAGAGCATATGCTGGTCGTCTCCGTTTCTGATACAGGTGAAGGTATTCCACTCGAAGCGGTATCGCGCATTTTTGAACGCTTCTATCGTGCTGATAGCGCGCGACAATCGACAACGGGCGGTAGTGGTCTTGGTCTCGCCATTGTTCGTGCCATTATCGAAGTCCACGGTGGCACAGTCCATGCCGAAAACAATCCCAACGGTGGCGCTCGCATCGTGTTCACGCTGCCTCTGATGAATGTTGACCATCAAAAATGGAAAGAAGGCGAGAAACCCGCTGTACGGGTCTAATTCATTACACCCGTACATTGTCTTCTGACAGTGTAGTAGGTGCGCAATGAATTGCTGTCCCTACCGCTGTTTTCACTCTCTCAGGTATGAGTTACCGTATTTGTTCTTCAACATCCATTAGAGTTAAAATTGCTTGGATAAAAACAAGTATCTCCCGTCCTATAATAATAGAAGAGGATACGTATGTTATAATTTCTCTTGCTCTGAAGTATTCCAACACAACAGAAACAAGGAAAAGGTAGCCACAAAAAGATTACTTTAAAACGTTATCCCCCCACAACAAGATGAGGAGGAGCTACACAATGGGACTGGTAGTTGAGCATATTAGTAAAGCATTCGCTCAATTTCACGCTGTAACAGACCTCTCAATGGAAGTGAAAGAAGGGTCTACTTTTGGCTTTTTGGGCGCGAATGGTGCCGGCAAAACAACCACGATGCGGATGATTCTCGACATCCTTCGTCCTGATACGGGTCGTATCAGTTGGAATGGGAAAGATGTGAGTGAAATTCCCCGGCACCATTTAGGCTATCTGCCAGAAGAGCGCGGCCTCTATCCGAAGATGACAGTAGAAGACCACTTACTCTTTCTCGCACAACTCAATGGATTATCGAAGCAGGCAGCCAAGACCGAACTAAACGAATGGCTTGAGCGTTTTCAGATCAACGCTAACCGTAAAAAGAAAATCGAAGAACTTTCAAAAGGCAATCAGCAAAAGGTACAATTCCTCGCGACAATTCTACATGATCCCGCAATTCTCATTATGGACGAACCGTTTAGTGGTCTCGATCCAGTCAACGCGAATGTGCTCAAAGAGGCGTTTGTAGAGATGCACCGACGTGGCAAAACCATCATCTTCTCGACGCACCAGTTGGAGCAAGTTGAAGAATTGTGTCAAGATGTGGTGATTATCAATAAAGGGCGGAGCATCGTACAGGGCAATGTGCAAGAAATCAAACGCCAACATGGTCGCAACGTGATTCGTCTGAAACTTGACAACGATCCAGAGGCACACTGGCTAGATACGCTGCCAGGAGTGCGGGTTGACAAACGACGACAGGACTACATCGAGATGCGGATGGAGCCGGGCTTTAATCCTACGCTCATCGTCGAGACGGCGTTGCGTCACAATGGCAATATTAGTCTCTTTGAACTCGTCGAACCCTCGCTCACCGATATCTTCATTGAGTCAGTCGGCAAGATCGCGCAACCAGACTCACCCGTAGTTCCAACCGCTGTTTCAGCGTCGTAAGGAAAGAGGAATGCGAGTATGTTAAAGAACAGTCCAGTTCTTCCAGAGGTTCCAGAACAGCAGCAACAGAGTACGATGGTTGCAAGGTCGGGTAGGGCTGCGAATCAAAACGCGCTTCGTAACATCTCTCTTATTATCAAGCGCGAATACAGAAACCGTGTCATGCAGCGTAGTTTTATCATCGGTACCATTGTGATGCTCTTTTTAATTCTCATTGGCGCGTGTGTTCCCACCATTATCGCATACGTTGCATCAACCTCAAATGCCCCAACGAAACTGGCGGTGGTAAACAATGCGGGTACTGTTGCAGGGTTACGTGGCGATACACTCATCCAATATATTCAAACGAATCTCAACGGCACCACGACGAGTATAGCGGGTACCCCGGGCCAAAGTACATCAGGAAAGCCTCGTTTTGTGCTTACTTCTGGAAACCCCGATGCCATAACGAATCTGCAACAGAAAGTAAAAAATGGCGGCTCAAATATCCTCGTCGTCCTTGAGCGCGGCTCAAACCAGAATCTGCGCTTCACCTATTCTACAAACGCGAGCAGTACAGATGATGCAAACGTAGCACAGGTACAGGCTATTGCAGGACAGTTAAACTTTCTCGATACAGCATCACGCCTGGGCTTAACACCAGCACAAACAAAAAGTCTCTTTGTTCAACCAGACTTTGCGGTTGTATATACAGGGCAAAATCAAGATACGCGTTCAGCAGGCACGAGACTCGCTGGCTACCTCGTCGCATTTGCTGGCGTCATTCTCATCTTTATGTCGGTCTTCCTTTATGGAGTGACCGTAGCAACGGGAGTAGCAGAGGAGAAGGGCAGCCGCATTATGGAGATTTTGGTGAACGCGGCTACTCCATTTCAATTGTTGGTCGGAAAAATTGTTGGGATAGGTGCAGCAGGTTTGACGCAGATGCTGTGCTTTGTGCTTGTAGGTATCGTGGCCTTCTTGCTCCAAGCACCGCTCACAACCGCACTGACAGGCAACACAGGTGGTGGTCTAAGCGTTGATATTGCCAGTGTCTCCGTTACGCTGTTGCTTGTACTCTTGCTCTACTTCATTCTTGGCTTCTCGCTGTATGCCACGCTTTTCGCTGCAATGGGGGCATTAGTCAAACGGCAAGACGAGGTGCAGAATGCGGTTCAACCGCTCACATGGGTGTTCATGATTGGCTATATTGTAAGCTTTATCGGCATCTCTACACCAAATGCGACCTGGATAAAAGTCATGTCATACGTTCCCTTCTGGACGCCGACCATCATGCTCATGCGTATTGGAGCAGGTATTGTAGCATGGTGGGAAGTTCCGTTAAGCATCGTGCTCATGATCGTTGCGACCCTTGTCTGTACACTTATTGGAGCACGCATCTATCGCTTCGGCATATTGATGTATGGGCAAAAGCCAGGGTTAAGGCAGTTTGCGAAGATGGTACGAACGAGGTAGGCAGAAAGCCCAGAGAAGAATAACACAAGAGGTGCGACAATCGATAACGCGGCTTGTCGCACCTCTTGTGTTATTTCTTCTCTGTCATAGCCCATACACCTCTCTATCTCGACGGTAAAAACGAGGAATGTTATACTGCTACCATTGCCTAAATTATTTTGAGGGTGAGACGATAGAAAGTATTACAGAAAGATGTGGACGGTGGGCAGCTTTCTTCCGCTGTACACGAATGACAATATATAAAGAGGACTCCATGACTACAAATATATCTTCCATACATGATCGTCAATTTGTTTCACCCTCGGCTTCCATCGAAGGCGAGTCACAAGAGCTGGTGGATGTTCTCCAGAAGATTGTCTACAATGCGGGGGCGTTGTTGGAGGTTCGCAACTGCTCTGTGGCCTTGCTTGATGCAAAAGGGTCAACATTGGTGACGTTGGCTGCCTTACAAAAGGATGGACGTACTCCTCGTCACACACGATTTCGTCTCAACGAAGGAGTTGCGGGTTGGGTTGCGGAACACTGTGAACCTCTGATCATCAACGACGTGAGCCTTGATCCACGCTTCAAACGGTTGGGACGCACTCCAATTGGCTCGATTATGTGTGTGCCACTTCTCGATGATGACAGGTTTATTGGCACGTTGACAGCGAGTAGTCAGGAGATTCATGCGTTTGATGCAAAGAAAGCGAAGATGATGATTATCTTCGCGGAACAGGCAGTCCTGGCAATCACCAACGCGCGTAATGCGGAACTCGCACACCGTCAGGCAGACCAGCTAGAAATGCTGATGGATCTCTCACGTGGCATCACTACACGTCACGAACCCGATGCGCTCTACCGCACCATCCTGGTCGATGTGCAGCGGCTTGTTCCTTGCGACCTTGCCACGCTCTACCTCTATCAAGAGGGAACGCAAGAACTCTATCCCATCGCCGAACTCTATGGCGCTGATACTCTGCTTGGCGATGAGCAAGAAATATACGCGGCTGAGATCAGGACAACGGACCTTGAGCAAGAGAAAATACGTCTCTATGATGAGCAGTCCGTCACGGCGTGGGCTGCTGTGCACAAACATCCGATGCTGCGTTCTCCCTCACCTGAGGCACGTAGCAACCCAGAAAGCGACGAGGATATGGCGGAATTATCTGCTCCTCTCGTTTCCAAACATGTTCTGTATGGTGTGCTATCACTTCGGCGTGTGCAAGCGTTTAGCAGTGAAGAGCTACGCATTGTACGCAACCTCGGCAATATGGCGGCGGCGGCTCTGGAAAATGTCGAATTGTTTCACATGGTTCGCACCGATCAGGAACAGTTACGCGCAATATTGGCATCAAGTTCGGATGGTATTGCACTGCTCGGAGTCAACGCATGCTTTATTGAGGCCAATGATGCCTTTGGGCGCATCTTTGGTATTGACGCAGAGCAGATCGTTGGCATGGATTGTATGGAGCTACTCGGCTGTGAGGAAGAACGTGGAAATCCTGAGCATCCATGTTGCCGCGATCTCTGTGGGGTGCATAACGCCCTGCAACAGGAACAAGCACTGCCCTATACTGAGGTCGATCTCACTATCCAAGGCGTTTCGCGTTCGGTTGGTCTCAGCTTTACCCGTGTCTCGACAAAAAACAAACCTGTGTGTTTGATGATGGCACGTGATGTGACGGCCATTCGTGACGCAACGCGCATGAAGGCAAACTTCATCTCCATGATTACCCACGAGTTACGTTCACCACTCAATGCCATTAATGGCTACCTCGACCTTGCACTGACAGGTGTGGCAGGTGAACTCAACGATCAGTTACGCGAGTTCTTACAACGTTCACGTTCGGGGAGCGAACAACTCTATGGACTGGTTGAAGACCTGTTGCTAGTCTCGCGTGCCGATGCGGGTCAATTGCGCTTGAGTCGTGAAGTGGTTAGCCTCAACGACGTTATCACGGACGCGGTTGATGAACTAGAACTGACCGCAACGGATAGGGGTATTCAACTAAAATTTGATATTGTCCCTGACTTCCCCCAGCTTTATGCCGACCCTGTACGAATGCAGCAAGTGTTACGTAACCTTGTGAGCAACGCGCTGCGTTTCACGAGTGCAGGTGGGCATGTTACAATTGCAGCTACACTAGAGTACGTAGATGGTGGAAGCCAGGATACCGAGGACCATGATGTGCGCGTCGCAAAACTGATCGTGAAAGATACTGGTTGTGGTATCGCACTAGAGCACCAGCAGCGCATTTTCGAGCGATTTTATCAAGTGCCACAAAACGCGGTGCGTGTTACCGGACAGGGGTTAGGTTTGGCTATTGTGAAGATGATTGTTGAGCTGCATGGTGGAAGTGTAAGCGTCGAGAGCGTTGTTGGTGAGGGCAGCACGTTTACGTGTACGTTGCCATGTGTACTTTCTTGAAAAAAGAAGGGGTCAAGGTAGTATACATGGTCGCGACCATGTATACTACCTTGACCCCTTCTTTTTTCAAGACTGTGATACTTGACGCATTGCCGTATTGCGTGCTATGCTCAATTTATTCCCGCGCATTTGCTGTTATAGCAGAGAAGCGAGAAGGAATGATGCAAACGTACAAGAGAATAGTAGCCAGCCTGTACAGTAAGAAGGAGACAGCTTGTGGGAATGCTACGGGTAATATCTCGCCGTGGTGACGACCGTATCGTGTGGAACAGCAGTAACGTGGAGACGCACGATGCTGAGGCGCGTGCAGCAGTCCGAGAGGCCGAGCGCATCTTCAATCAAGAGCGTACAAAAGGGGCCACCGCCTTCAAAGTAGAACCTGGAAAACCTGTAGAGCGTATCGAGCAGTTTGATCAAACTGCAGAGCAGATTGTTATTGTCCCGCGTGTAGTAGGTGGCTAGGAGGACAAGCGACTATGCCTATGTTGGAAACGCTGAGCTTGTTTCTCGGTATCTGGCTATTGTTCCTCCTACTGGCGGTCTACTATCTGTCGCAATCCCCCGATGGTGGTGTGGGACGCTTCCGCGAATCGGTAAGTGAGCATCTTTCCGCCGAGAGTCGGGCTAAAGCGTTGCTGCGAGAGATGTTGTCAGAGAACCAGTATCAGCAATTGATTAAGTATGGGTATCTGGAAGTGGTGAGTCCCACTATCGACAACCGTGTTTATCGTATTCCTGGTGCAGGTGGACTAGTGAAGGTGTACGAACGCGGCTGCGCAATTATGGAACTATGCCTGCAACCAGCAGAGCCACTACCCGATGGGGACGTGGTTGTGATGCACAAGCTGATGATAGAGGCCAATGAGCAAGAGTATTTGCAGAAGGCGAATCATTTTGCCCCTGGCATCATCTCACTGCGTTGCCAACACCTCTAAAAAAGAGCGCAATTGGGAAAAAGCTGTTCTACAGTGTCAAGGTTGAGTCTTGACATCGCAGAACAGCTTTTTCTCATACTCAGGGGTTTGAACTTTTCCTTACTTATTACGTATGTATTGGTAGAGAGATAATTAGCACCGCGTGACGTTACTATGCGACTCTACACGGCTGAAAGGGCGGGCATTAAGAGATGAAATGTCGTTATGTGTATAGGAAGCTTTGGGCCAGTAAGTACGACGTTGACTCTCTGGGTCGGATTCGGATGGAACTTCCAGTACTTGGTCAATTTTCTAAATAGTAGTGATAGGCAGTAACGTATGAAATGTCCTAATTGTGGTACGGTTAATCCAGCAGGCGAAGCATTTTGCATAAACTGTGGGGCTTACCTCGATAATTCTCCCTCATCGACTTCCGCAACGAATACTGTTGCGGCAGGCGGAAACGCAGGCGCGACAACCTTTGGGGGTAGTGGAAATACTGTCACCTCGCGCACCCTGGCCCCTAACGAGAAGTTGCAAAATGGTCGCTATGCCATTGAGAAAATTCTTGGACAGGGCGGGATGGGTGCCGCATTGCTTGCCAGAGACACACGTGTCTCGAACAAGTTGGTGGTCATTAAAGAACTCATCTCGGATAACACCGATCCTGAGAAGCGCAAAGAGGATGTGCGCAATTTTGAGCGTGAGGTAGAGACGGTGGCAAGCATCGACCATCCATTGGTGCCGAATGTGACCGATTACTTTCAAGAGGGTACGCGTGCCTTCATGGTACAGGAGTATGTGGCGGGTGAGAATCTGGAAGACCATATGGAGCGCATTAACCAGCCCATGCCAGAGCGTGAGGTGCTTAGCTATGCCTCACAGGTTCTCGACATCCTCGACTACCTCTCGCAACAGACGCCGCCGATAGTGCATCGTGACATCAAACCCGCAAATATCATTATCGGTGCGAAAGACAAGCGAGCACACCTCGTAGACTTCGGTATTGCGCGTGCGGATGAGAATAAAAACGCGAAACGTAAGCAGACCTCTGCCCTCGGCACGCCTGGTTACGCACCACCTGAACAGTATCAGGGTAATGCGGATGGACGCTCTGATCTGTATGCTTTGGCGGCAACCATTCATCATCTTGTCACAAATCGTGACCCACGCAACTATCCGCCGTTCGCATATCCATCGGCGCGTTCGCTCAATCCTAAGTTATCGCCTGCGCTCGATTCGGTGCTGACGAAGGCGTTGGCTATTGACGTGAACAAGCGCTATCAGACGGCAGCGGATATGAAACGTGATGTGGATAACATCCTGGCTCGCGCCTTTAACACAGCAGGCGATACGAGCAGTTATGTGTTGGGCACATCTGGTCCTATCACAGCAACACCACCGATTACACCACGTCCACAACCCGCGCGACAGGCCCCGCGACCAGTACAGCAACCAGCCGTACAGCCGCGGCAAGCACAACCTGCGCCACGTCCTGTTGTTGTGCCACCATCGCAGCAGGCAGGTATGTACGCAAATCAACCCGCACAGCAACCGCGTAGAAATAACAATACGTTCATACGCAATCTTGGCTTACTCTTACTCGTGCTTGCACTAATCGCGCTTATCTCCTTTGTTGCACCAGGGCTGTTGAAAAGTAGGAACTCTACTACGACAGGAACAGGTAGTAGGGCCAACACGCCGACAGCGGACTCAGGCTTCACAGTTCCAGCCAGTGGTATTGGTGTGCAAAACTACAAGGGAGATGCAATCGGTATTAGCAACGGCTCTTTTGCCTTCGATACAAGCGGTGCTGGTGGTCAATATAAGACAGAAGCAGCAAGTAATTTTAATACAGACTCTCAAGCGGCAGCAACGCTCTACCGTCAGGCAATTTCAAGCGATAGTAAGGATGCGGAGTCTGCAATCTACCTGGAGGATCAACGCGCGGTCAGTACTAAAAAGTATGTGACGTTCGTAGTTGCAACCTTACTCGCGCCTAATAATAACCTGCGCGTAGGACAAGACGATCTACAGGGCGCGTATGTCGCGCAACGCGAATACAATACAAACGCAAAGCTCAATGGCGGTTATATGGTACGTCTCCTTGTGGCTAGTTCTGGTAGTAAAAAGGAATACGCGAATCAGGTGGCGCAGCAAATTGTGCAATTAGCGAAGTCGGACAAAACCTTCGTGGGTGTAATGGGCTGGCCCTTTAGTTCACACACATTGTCTGCCTATCAAACACTGCAAGGTGCGAGTATACCGATGGTCTCACAGTCAGCTTCGGATGATTCGCTCACAGGTGCATCACAATACTTTTTCCGTGTAGCTCCCTCTAACAAGTCACAGGGTATTGCGGGGGCTCAGTATGCTGAGACCACGTTAAAGGCAAAAAACGTTGCGCTCTTTTTTGACCCCTCTGATCCCTACAGCCAGAGTCTTGCAAACGATTTCAGGCGAAAGTTTGAGGGTGATGGCAACAAGATTGTTGCGCTGGAGCAGTATAAAGTGGGTGCGCCGGGATCTGTTCTGGACAAAATGAACGATGCATTAAGCAAAAATCCTGACTTGATCTACTTTTCTGGCTTTGCAGCCGATGTGAGTACGTTAGTTACGAACCTGCCTGCGAGTAATAACATCCTTGTGCTCGGTGGTGATGCGCTCTACCAATTGGGGGGGTATGATGCGAATTCAAAAGCTGGCTTCACACGTCTCAGATTTACTGGATTCTTCTATCCTGATGTGTGGGGTATTCTTGGTTTGAATAATGCGCCACAGAAGCCAAAGTTCTTTACTGAGTATCCTGATGCATTTAGCGCCAACGGGAGCAAATCCGGCTATGGCTATGATCGTGCAGATAGTGATGCAACGCTTTCGTATGATGGCATGCTAGCCCTGTTGACGGCCTATAACATTGCTGCACCCTCTGGCGGACAGATCACACCGAACCAGCTACAGCAGGCATTGACAAAAACGTCGTTTCAGGGGGCGAGTGGGCAGATAAAATTTGGCTCTGACGGCGACCCGGTTGACAAGTCAATCGTCGTGCTTCGGGTTGATGCACAGGGGCACATTATCCTTGATAGGCAGATTGGGACATTCTTGAAACCATAGATAGTATAAACGCCAGGTGCGATACTTGGTACCAAGTATCGCACCTGGCGTTTTTTGCGTTTTATGTAAAGTAATCAGACCCCATACAAAATGCATTAGTGTATTCGTTTGTTACTATTTAACAGAACAGAAGACATCACCACGCATAGGGCAACGATTGGCTTAACAGGGCACCGATGGTGGAGAGCATAAAGAATGCAATCAGAAACGAAGGGTCTATCAGCATCGACGATGTGCGCACGATGCGACGTATTGGCATGATAAATGGGTCGGTAATACGTGCCAGAAAGCGGATAAAAGCATAACGTTCATCAATTTGGAACATAGACGCGATGGCACGTATAAACATGGCGAGAACAATAAACCCGATGCCATAGGTGACGAGAATATGCATAATGGGTATAGGAAAGCCAAACATGAGAGCTTACTCCTGAACGGTGCGTACTTCGACGTAAGTATATGCCAGGAACTGGCGGCGTGCAATCTCTGTGACGCGTACGCCCTTCAGGTCTGGTAGCGTCGTGAAATGCTTCTGCACATACTCTCCAAAAGGTCGCGCGGCTGCCCAGCCTGCGACTGAAGAGGCTGCGGCGGAGGCAACGCGTACACGTCTATGGTCTGAGGCTAGCCCCAGCATGGTGCCGAGCGTGACAAGCGAAATGCCAACAGCGAGATTTGTACCACAGTTAGGGTGAATAGCAAGCTCTGCCTCACCCGCCTGTAAACGACGTAGCGCCTCGTCAAGGGCGCGGCGTAACAAACCGAGATCGACATCGTTAAAGATGATAAAACCGTTGGCACTTGAACGTGCGCTACCCGAAAAGGTTGGATCCATTTGTGCCATTATCGTAAACGTGGCGTGCTCCAACGCGTGGTTCTGACGGACACGACGCCCAAAGATGATATCGTCAAATTTCATTGATATTGCCTTCCTAATAGTGTTGCTTACGAGACACGTGCTCGTTCGCCAAAAATTGCTCGTCCAACGCGGACAATTGTAGCCCCCTCTTCAATCGCTATACCATAGTCATCGGTCATACCCATTGAGAGCTGATGCCATGTACTCTGTGGAACCTGATTCCGCAATCGGTCCCGTAGTTCTCGCAGGGCGCGAAACACGGGGCGTACCTCTTCAGGGTCCTGCACTTGTGGTGCAATGGTCATCAATCCCTGCACATCAAGATGCGGAAGTGCTGTGATTTGCTGTGCGAGAGCAGAAGTTTCTTCTGGTGTCATGCCTTCTTTGCTCTCCTCGCCAGAGACGTTCACTTGCAGCAGGACAGCGATACGTATCTCAAGCTCGGCGGCGTGGGAATTGAGTGCTTGTGCTAGCTGTAGATTATCGACACTTTGCACACTATCGAACGAGCCAACAACCTTGTTTACCTTGTTGCGTTGGAGATGCCCAATCATATGCCACGTCACAGGCTGCAATTCCGCGTGTCGAAACTCGGCTATCTTGGGAAGGGCATCCTGTACACGGTTCTCGCCAAAGTCGCGCAGACCAAGGTGATACGCCTGCTTAATCAGCTCGACAGGTTTCGTTTTTGAGACCGCCACAAGTGTTACCTCATCCAATCGGCGTCCGACGCGTTCTGCCGCCTGTACAATATTCGATTGGACCTGAGCGATGTTCTCGGCTAACGTAGCCTGTGAGGGGAGATTATTTATCACGATTCGGCTTTCCATTGTACAACACAGCATTGATAGAACATGATATAGATAGTACGTTTGAGCGTGATATCTGGTTGTAGGGGTCTGCGCTACGATTTTTGTGCGCTATTGCTGCTATTAACGCGCTGTATTAACGAAAAAAAGCCAGCTATACCCGCTACGATGACTAGCATTATAGAAACCCACATGAGATTTGACGGGACTACCTGATAAGCGATAGCGGCGTAGACCGCACCTGCCGCCAGCATCATGAGCACAAATACGAGCACTGCAACCTCTGCAAGTAGCTTTGGTTGTGTGTAGTTAAGGTGTTCACCAAGCGAACGGGCAGTACGAATTCGGCGTATCTCTTGCACAATACCCACGATACTGCTCACAAGAATAATGGGTAAGCTAATAATAAACAGAATAATTGCGATGGCATAGATAGAGCCCGTAGTCATTTTCATGGGAATAGATTTCCTCCTTTCATAGTAAGTACGATGCGCTCCGATGAAAAGCTTCTAGCATGTGAAAATTGACTATGTACTCCATACGATGCATAGTAGCATGCAAAGATACTACGAAGATGTTTGTACATCCAGAAGCTTTAGCCAGATATCTCGGCGGCTCTCATCCTCTGAAGACTCAATACGGAAGATAATATCAACAAAAGAGCCACGGTCAAATGTTTCGAGCAGTGCAGCGCCGCGTGTTAGGGTACCTGTAACATGTGCTATATTTCCTGTTTTTGCATCACTAATAGCTAGCTTCAAGCGCAAGTTTTGTCTATTCATACCACTTGTCCAACGGTCTACGAGGCGGGCATGCTCTATTTTGAAAATAGGCTCTGGATTGCCAGCACCAAAGGGGCTTAGTACACGTAACTTTTTATAGCCTGCGTAGTTCAATAAATCTATTCTGTGCAGCACAAGATCAACGCTCTGCGCAAACGGTGCTTGCTCAACAACGGTCTCTACCTGTATCACTTCCTCAAGAGTGGCAGATGATACAGGCTCAATTGCGGCGGCAATATCATCCTCCACAGCAGCTCCATTGCCCGTTGTCCGCCATTCTTGCAGGTGCTGCCGAAAATCGTGAATACGTGCTGTTTCAATGGTAAATCCTGCCGCTTGAGCATGACCACCATAGCGTTCCAGGCGGCCCGCAAAGCCGCGCAACGCCTCAATGACATTGAACCCCTTTTGACTACGTGCAGAGCCTCGACTTAGATGTTTCCCGGCGTCGTTGCTTAACACAAACACGGGCTTATGAATCTCCTCAACCAGCTTGCCAGCAACAAGCCCCAAGATGCCCTCATGCCAATCGTCACCGCTCACCAAGATCACGTTATCGTTAGGATGCTGTTGCGCCTCTTCGCGTACATTGCGCATCAAGGTCTCTGTTTGTTGCTGACGCGAGATGTTTAGCTGCTCCAATTGCGCAACGTAGGTGGCAGCATCTTCTTCACTCTCGGTTGTTAAGAGATTGAAAGCAATACTTGCATCCTTCATACGTCCCGCGGCATTAATGCGAGGAGCCAGCCCATAAGCGATATCACGTTCCCGAATGCGTCCCAGTTGCAGATTTGCATTGCGAATAAGTGCCTTTAGCCCTGGTTTCTGTGTCACATTCAACATTTGCATGCCCAAACGAGCGAGAATATGGTTTTCACCAATGAGTGGGACAATATCCGCAATAGTTCCAATTGCCACAAGGTCCAGCAATGCCATCTCGTCTTCCACTGGACGCCTATACATGCGATAGAGGGCTTGCACAAGTTTGAAGGCCATGCCTGCACCGCATAAAGGGCGAAGCTGTACATCGTACTCTGTAGCATCTGCACGCCACGGATTAAGCATTGCATAAGCTTGTGGTAGTTCTGCAGGAGGATTGTGATGATCTGTGATAATTACATCTATACTCAATTCATTCGCATAGCGTACCTGCTCAACGTCAGAGCTAGCGCAATCAGTGGTGATGATAAGTTGCGTACCACGTTTTTTGAGCGTATCAAGGGCTGTATCATTCAGTCCGCAACCATCATGGAGCCGATGTGGAATATGAAAATCAAGTGCAACCTCTGCATCTTTTAATATGCGCAATGCGCGAAACAGTAGTGATGATGAAGTAACGCCATCAGCATCATAGTCACCGTACACCGTGATATGTTCTTTTTGCGCTAATGCTTGCTGAATTCGTTGTACCGCACGATTCATAGCTGTCAGTGAGAATGGATCTAAGCTGTCAGCGTATGTAGCACGAATAAAACGCTGCATATCCTCGCGTGTCACACCGCTTCGATTTGCCAGCAGTTGAGCATATAAAGGGTCAATATTCTGTTGCTCATCGACTTGCCGTTCCGCTTTTGAGCGTAGAGGATAGGTTTGCCAGTGAATTGAGGATGATTCCACAGTGAATCCTTTATGCTAGTTAATCGGGTAACAACCGAAGAAAGACTTCGTTGCCAAGTAAACGTCCTCGTTGGCTCAAACGCAGCCACTCGTTCTCATATTCCAAGAGCCCGGCCCCCTCTACAGGACGGAGGCGATTTCCTACAAATTGTGAGAATGGCTGTGAGAAGCGTTGTGCAAAGGTTGGTAGGTGCAAGCCCATAGCCGTACGTAGTGCAAGAAATGCAGTTTCAGACATCTCTTGCTCACGTTCCACGGGTTCACTCTCTGCCTCGGGCATACGGTGCATGTTCACTGCTTTGATGTAATCCAGTGGTTCACGAATATTTGAAAATCGCCTACCGCCGAAAGTCGAATATGCTCCCGCTCCCATACCGATATAAGGAAGATTTTGCCAGTAGGTCAGGTTATGCCGACTATGATGTCCTGGTAACGCCCAATTTGATATCTCATAATTCTCGTAGCCAGCAGCACGAAGACGCTCATCCGCATACTCGTACATATCGGCACATAAGTCCTCATCACCAGGAACGATGCGCCCCTCATGTGTCCACGTATGAAATGGTGTTCCTTCTTCGATAATAAGCGAGTAAAGCGAGAGATGTTCAGGGCGTAGATCAAGCGCGCGGTCCAGTGTATCCCGCCAGTGCTGCATCCTTTGACCTGGCAAGCCAAACATAAAATCTATGTTGATCGAGGTAAAGCCAGCGGCACGCGCAAACTCTACAGCTTGCGTGATCTCTTCTGGCGTGTGAATACGCCCCAATGTTTGCAGGAGTTCCGCATCAAAGCTCTGAGCTCCCATGCTTAAGCGGTTAATACCAGCGGCATGGATACCTTGTAATTGTTCCTTATCCAGCGTGCCTGGGTTGGCCTCCATCGTAATCTCTGCATCCTTGTCAACAGCAAAGGATGTAAAGCAGGCATTGAGCAGGCGTGTGATTTGTGCAACGGTGAGCAGACTTGGTGTACCACCACCGAAGAAGATGGTGCGCGAACGGCGGATGGGACCATCAGCATGCTGCGCCATCCTGCCTGCAAGCGCAATCTCTTTTAATAGTGCTTTCACATACGGTTCTCTAAGCGGTAGTATACCTGCATAGGTGTTGAAATCGCAGTAGTGGCAACGTGTGTGACAAAACGGAATGTGCAGATAGAGCGATGCGCTCTCTAATACGTCTTGAATTGGTTCATGTATCTGTGTGCGTTGAATAAGTGTTGTTGTATCGGGTGCAGTAATGGTCATGAAAGCTCTATTGTTCCTTATAGTAGATCGGGTCAGAGTATGGTTACAATAAAAAAATGTACATCAAGGTATATCTTCAACTATACCATATTCTACATAGTACTGTCCGTGTCGCAATGGTCCAATAGGTAGACGGGCGACCACAAGGGGCAATACTTAAATAAGAGCAATCTCTTAGACGCACGGACGCCCGTTGATATCAACATTCATCCATTACCGTCGATGAGTGTTGATACCAATAATGGACGCCGTAACAACTAATGTCCAGGAAGGGTGCCACCAGGGCCTGCACCAGGAGCTGGCTGATTTGGCGCAGAGGCAGGCAGGCCAGGAAGGGTACCACCAGGGCCTGCACCGGGAACGGATTGACTTGGCGCAGAGGCAGGCAAACCAGGAGGCATAATAGTTGAGTCGGAAATTTTGTTCTGATCAACTGGAGTGATCTTGGCATTTGCCTTTTTCGCGACCAGCCAGTTATTCAACGCGTTGTCTTTGAGACTCTTGAGTGTGGCACTATCTACAGCACGCGATGGGTCAATGCCCAGCACTTGAATGATGTGGAAAGAGCCATTTTCAGAAAGCACAGGGCTAAGCTCGTTCAAACTACGCGAGGGATCAAAAATCCAGTTCTCGACGCTGCCACTGGTACTTGAGGCGTAGTTCTGAATATACTGCCCACGCGCCAGCCAACCGAAATCGCCACCCTTCGTGTTTGTGACAGTATCAACAGACTTGGCCTTCGCCAGTTTGCCAAAGTCCGCGCCACCTTTTAACTGCTTGAGCAGGTTGTTCGCGTCACCCTGTGTGCTGGCGGTGATACCACGTGCTAAGACCTGATACGTTGGTGATGTAACCAGTGATGTAGCATACGTCTGCATGTTATCACGCCGTACTTTTAAGGCAAGTGCAGCATGTACATCAGCATCGCTCACATTGTTCGCACTTAAAAACTTGTTGTAGGTGGTACTTGAAGGAAAATTCGCAATAAAATCTTTGACCGCCTTATCAGTTGCACTGGTGCTAGGGTTGATCTGTGCGTTGATACTTCCGTTTTGTGTTGCTAACCATTCACGGATGATCTCATCATCCTGCAACCAGGTAGCACTTTCGCTGGTCTGCTGCGGTTGTGAATACAACTGCTGCTCCAAAGGAATAGTGTTTTTCAGCATGGCCGAGTATTGGGCTGCAAGCGTATCATGCTGTGTCTGTGAGGTCGCCAACTTTTGCTTGAGTCCTGCAAGTTGTGTCTCCGCATTGGAGCGCTGTGTGCCAGCAGGAAGAGTCTTGATTTGTGTGTTGAGGGTATCAATCTGTTTTGTAGTGGAGTCGATATCCTTCTGCTGAGCGGCAACCTGTTTATTGAGCGCATCACGTTGAGAGAAGAGACCATGTGCGCCCTGTATCTTATTGAGTTCAAGCTGTGCCTTCACCGCTAGCAGTTTGCGGAAATCAGCTTGTGAGATATTATTTCCGTTGACGCTGGTGATAGGTTGAGCAGGGCCGATAATATTGACATTGACCCAGAAACCAACGATTACAGCGAGAATAAGAGCAACAGTAGCGGCTGTGATAGACCAGATGGCACGCCGTTGGAGTACGATCTTTTCGCTGCGCGAGAGGTGGCCACCCCATCCAAACACAAGAGGCTTGCCATCGCGTCGCGCCTCTACACGCGCCGTCTGTTTCACATATTTACTCGTTTTAGCAGGTCGCGTTGGTCGCTTGTTATCAGGCCGACGCGCTGTCTGACTACTCATCAAAACCTCCGTTGTGGATACCCACAACAGCACAAATATGTTGTGGGGAGAGGACACCAATGGCTCTTAATAGGAGAGGCAAGAGAATAACTATATGTTATTCTCTTGCCTCGGTTTTCCTTGCTGGGCAAGCGTTACCGCACCGAGCACCGGCCTTCGTGCCATATGCATAGCTTGAGCAAGTAAGTATATTGCTCAAGCTATGCTACATGCCGCGAATATGTTCTGCGGTGTAAGGAAGCAATGCCATGAAGCGTGCTTGCTTCAACGCACCACTTAACTCACGCTGATGCTTAGCGCAAGTACCTGTCTTACGACGAGGTTCAATCTTCCCACGATCAGAAATGTAGCGCTTGATAAAGCGGTTTGCATCTTTGTAGTCAATCTCGCGCACATGATCGTGGCAAAACTGACAAATCTTGCGGCGCGATGAGCGCTCGCCTCGTCCACCGCCCTCGCGTCGGTCACGGCGTGGACCACTTTCAGAACGTCTTTGCACGGACTTTCTTCTCCTTCAAAAACTTGTTAGAAGGGATGTTCGTCCAAATCTCCAAGAGCATCGTCTGCTGCCCCACCTCTGAAACCAGATGATGAACCACCACTTTGCACATCTCTTGGTGTAAGGTTTTCCATTTCACCCATTATAACATCGAGAGAGATACGCTCTACACCATTTCTATCGGTGTACTTACGTGGTGTTAAACGTCCATCAACATACACCTTGCTACCTTTTTTTAAGTAGGTGTTGCTGGTCTCAGCTTGCTTACCAAAAGCTGTGATGTTATACCACCAGGTCTCTTCCTGTCTTTCACCGCTTTGCGACTTTGAGTAATGGTTCACTGCTATTGCAAACTTTGTGACAGCGAGTCCATTAGGGGTGTAGCTCATCTCTGGGTCTTTCCCCAAATGTCCGATAAGTGTAACTTTGTTCATGAGTCAAAATCCTTCCGGCTCGGTTTGCTATACACCCCGGCTCTTTTTCTTACAATTTCCTAGAGATTGAATGAACGGACCCAAACGTATACGTACAATTTCAAGGTCTTAAGCAGCTAAGCTTCGACCACTTCCTCTTCAAGAGCAGGTGGAACTTCACCATAATCTTCATCCGGGACTTCTGGTGTCTCTGCTGTCTCTGGGGCCTCTGCTGCTTCCTGTTCTGTCTCGGGAGTTGGGACAGGGGCTGGCTGGTCTTCCGTTGTGCTGTCCTCGGAGACTACAGTTGCGGCGGCGGCAGCAGCAGTTGCTGTCGCCGCTTCAGCACTTGCTGTCGCTGCGGCGGCACGTGCCTCGCGGTCCTCGCGCTCTTGCTGGACAGCTTTAGGATCACGTCTCCTAAACATATGACGCAGCACAGTCTCGGAAACCTTGAGTGTACGTTCGAGTTCGCTCACAGTCTCAGGTGTCAAGATCATATCGATAAAGATATAATATCCGTCGCGGTGACGTTCGATGAGGTATGCCAAACGGCGACGCCCCCATTGTTGAACTCTGACTGTTTGACCGCCATATGTGGTCACAATCTGCTCGAGACGGCCCAGAATGGCACTTGTCTCCTCTTCGCTGACTTCGGGGTTGAGAATGATACCAAGTTCATAATCTCGCCTCACGAAGCCACCTCCTTCCTTTGGGTATGCTTCCGGTCAGGTGGTCAATACATCATTGACAGCCAATAATACTGCCGGAGCAGGTGGTGCATCAACACAGCGTTGATACATGTAACAGATACCGCCTCATACTATGCGGTAGCGGTCTTCATATGTAGCTACCCACAACAATCTATCGTGGGGAGTCAAACACCGCACTATTATAGCATTGTTCCCTATATCTGACAATAGAGCCGAGGTTTACGTAGCTACTTATTCTTTTTACCAAACCAAAAGCGGAAATGCATTGACATGCAGCAATCTTTCCTTCATACTACAAATGTAGTTGTAACCGTCTCTTCTTTCTATCCGTCTAAACTATTCGTAGTGTATTAGCGTTCCTACAGGTCTGGCATTTTTTGACGGTCATAACGGCTATATATTCTTCTGGAAGACGGAGAAACCATGCAGCAACCTCCTGATCAGCGAATAGTGGATTCGCTACGCTCACGACGAACTCAGCCAGCCCTTCCTGGTGTTACACAACCAACGGTTATTATCTCACCTACAACACCGCTTCCCGGTACCATGCCTGATAGGAGAGCTAGAAACACCTGGCGCACTGCACTACAACTTTGCGTACTCGGTGTCCTCCTAGAACTACTTCTGCTCGCATTGTATCCTCTGCTTGCAAGCACAACACGTGCAGGTAGCGCTGGGCAACAGGTAGTGAAAGCGCTACCGGGCCTCTTTCCGTGGCTTCCCTCGCTGTACTGGACCAATAGGATTCCCGCCCTCGCGCACCTTCTTTCAAACGTGTCCTGGCTCAACATTCTGGATAAAACAACGGGTAGTAGTGCAAGCACTCTTTTGTCATTCTTCGTCTTAGTTATTGCAAGTGGTATTGCACTGCTTGCCTCACGTTTGAGTGGACGTGTTCTACTAGAACGTCTTTCACACGCTGGCAACGCGCTTTTGTTTGGGCTTGTGCTGTTGCTGACTGGGATATTTGGGTTAACAATGCTGGTTGCTCCTATCGGCATCACTGTCTTTTCGCAGGATCTGCTGACCTACGGACTTTACGGACACATGGTAGCAGTGCAACATGTCAATCCTTATGGTGTGCTTCCTACGGCTCAGGACGTACTACAAATGCTTGTCAGAGTAAGGTCAACAACTCCATATGGTCCAGTCTGGACAGATATCAGTGTCCTACTTGCACTGATTGCACAAAACAGTATAGCGAGTACACTGCTTGTTTTTCGTACTCTTGGCCTGTTTGCGCATCTTATCAATGTCATGCTTCTGTGGGCCATTCTGACGCGTGCGAAACCTGAAATACGACTCTCAGCAACGCTTCTCTACGCGTGGAATCCTCTTATACTCCTGTTCGGTATTGCTGAAATGCATCAAGAGATTGTACTCGTGTGCATCGTCTTAGCTGCTATTCTGTTCTTTCAGCGCAACTCGCCCACAATAGGCTGGGTATTCGTGCTTCTTATGTCGCTTATCAACTTCTTGTGGCTTCCTCTGTTGCCACTCTTCATTCGTCTCATGCTCAGGCAATCGCGCATTTTACGAGTGAGATACAGGCTGTTATGGTTGGGAGGAATGCTTCTTATTTCGCTTGTTGTCGTTGTCCTTGCCTATGCACCATATTGGCCATCTATCGGCCTTGCAGGTATTCTCACTCAGTTGCGCCGTACGTTTTTGCAGGACACACCAGTAAACTCGCTCGATGCCGCATTACTCCATCTACCCATTGCCGCTGCATGGCTCACGAGTCCATATCATTGGTCCCTTTTAGTGTTGATTCTTGCAGGTCTCTTTCTGCTACTTGGGCTATGGCTAGCGGATACGTTGGGGCTTGTTGCGCTCTTTAGTAGCTGGATTCTGCTTCTACTTGGTGTTTTATTGCCAGTATATTGGCCGTGGTATATCATAGCTCCACTTGTCCTGGCACTCTGCTCAACAAATAGCCGTACTATCTTGCTGACAACACTGCTGTTAGCAGCATCGCTTCTGAGTTACTACTGGTTATTAACTTCAACCTGGACAGGGCAGGCTCTTGTCACAGTTGGGCTACCCCTGCTCATCTGGGGCTGGATTCTCTTCTTCAGTTCAACATGGCAGATGACACATGCACAAGAGGAAAAGAAGCCCGTCGAGACAAGAGCACGCTTTTCGGGGCGCTCGCGTCCCTCTTGGTTCTCGCGTCCCTCTCGCCCAGGCCGATTTTAAGGTCTACGTCCTTTAGAGGGACCAGGAAGACCGCAAGGGTCTCCCCTACACGTCGGGCTGTGCAAAGATGTAGGGGAGACCCTTGCGGTCTCCCTGCTTTTCAACCAGTTTCCCCCCAAAGGATGGAGACCCCGATTTTAGTCGTAGATGTGTTAGTTCACTTGCACATCCATGAGGATTATGCTATAATCGTGGCGCAAAGCGGGGTTGGTTCCTGAACAAGGCTTCTCTGCGCCTTAGATGGAGCAATTGTGAGGTTGAAGCTGTTTCAATCCCCACTCCCAAGACACCTCTCCTATCTATCACAGCGCATGCGCATGTGCTCTAGCGCTATGTAAACAAGCCGAGAGGAGTATTCTAATCTGGTGCCCCGCAACAACATACAGAAAGAAAGAAACATGAAGCAGAAGCTGAGAACACACAAGGCGATGGCGAAGCGCGTGAAAGTCACCGCTACTGGCAAATTCATGCGTCGCAAAGTGGCGTTGAACCACTTGCGCCGCCACAAATCCCCCGAAGCTGTCCGTGCAATGGATAAGGCGTTTCAACTCAAGCCGAGTGATACACGTCGTATGAAGCGTCTACTTCCATATGCTTATTAAGCTGATTTTCATAAGAGGAGAACAAGGACAATGCCAAGGGTAAAACGTGGCGTGACATCACACGCAAAGCATAAAAAAATCTTACAGATGGTTGAAGGCCATCGTGGTACACGTCGCCGTCTGATTAAGAAGGCCCATGAGTCCGCGATGCATGCGATGGCCTATGCCTATAGGGACCGCCGTAACCGCAAGCGCGATATGCGTCGTTTGTGGATTACACGTATCAACGCCGCCGCTCGTATGTATGGTGTGAGTTATAGCAAACTTATGAATGCTATCCACACCGCAAACATCGAAGTGGACCGCAAGATATTAGCAGAAATGGCAGTTAACGATGAAGCCGCCTTCGGCGCACTTGTTAAACAAGCCTTAGGTGCCGTAGCCCAACAATAAGGAATACAAGATACCCATATGGCGCACACCTGTCAGGGTATGCGCCATATGGGTATCTTGTATAAAAAATATGACACTTATCACCAGTCCAGCAAATCCACGCGTGAGCAAACTAAAGGACTTATATACGGCAAGAGGCCGTAAGAAAAGTGGTCTTTTCTTAATGGAAGGCCCTACCCTTCTCGAGGCACTGCTTGATGCTTCCGTACAATTTCATGAAGTCTACTATCAACCTGAGTACCTACAACGTACGGCAAGAGGAAAAGCATTACTGCATCGGCTTCTTCAGGCATCGGAGCTAACGAACGAGCAGCGTGTAGAGGTGAGCGAGCGCGTTATCGAGGCGATCAGCGACACCATTACATCTCAGGGAGTCGTAAGTGTTCTTCCGCTTGACGCATTCCAGGAGCATCGAGTACGCGCCCGCCGTACACAACACGCCCTAACTATGTCAACAGAAGAGGTACAGCGGCCAGCACTGCTCATTCTTGATGATATAGCGGACCCAGGCAATATGGGTACTATTTTACGCACAGCACTTGCAGCAGATGTGGATACAGTACTACTAACTCCCAACTGTGTTGATTGCTATAGTCCCAAAGTAGTGCGTGCAGCGGCTGGTACACATCTTCTTCTTCCTATCGCAAGTAATATGTCTTGGCAAGCAATAGCGGAGAATATACAGATACATTGTTCTGGAGTTGCACGGGTGCTACTTGCTGAGGCAAATAGTCCAACGCTTTACTATGAGCAAGACCTGGTGCATCCGTTTGCCCTTATTATTGGCAACGAGGCACATGGCCCTTCATCTGAAGCCTGTGCTCTTGCAACAACGAGTGTCACGATTCCTTTGACAAATGGTGTTGAGTCGTTGAATGCTGCAATGGCAACTGGCATTGTGCTCTACGAATCGGTACGGCAGAGGCAGCATACTAGATAATATATAAGGTTGAGATGATGTGACATAACACGAAAATCATGAGGCGCTAGTGACCGAGAGGGTGTCACTAGCGCCTCATGAAGTATGGGGTATATTTTGAGGAGTACTTACCAACGACTTCCAATCTCGTTGTGCATTTCCTGCTGTGGAGTGAAGGCGTTGGTAACGCCGCAACTCTCACAAGAGATAGGCATAGAGCCACTATGTACCATACCACATACGTCGCATGCCCAACGCTGTACACCTAAGTGCATTCCTTCGTAGCGTTTCACTATCTGCATAGCTTCTTGTAGAGCATTCCCTTGAGTTACTTTTGTTACCATCGCGCACGTCACTTTCTGCACATACTGGCTGCATATGAGAGACATTCACATCTATGAATATCTATAAGTATTTATTATGAGGTAAGTGTAACAGGGTATACTACTAGAAGTCCACGAAATAAGATAGGTGTTATGGATACTACCTATAACTAAAAGGTTATAGCTAAAAAGCGAGAAGAAAAGGGCCTCACATGAACACCCTTTTCTTCTCGCTTTTTAGCTATCTGTTTCTACTATTTCCATTTGACGGAAATGGTTGCTGCTCATTGTACCATTGCTCCTGATCTCTGTAATCAGGAAAACTATTGCTATAGCCATTGCCATTGCGCGAGGGACTTGGCGTTGTAGGGTAGGGAGAGAAAGGGTCATTGAAACGTGGAGGTGGTAGGGCATTCGCTGAAAAGCCAGCGGCTGAAAGCTGTGCTGGTTGTGCACCACCACTGACAGTACGGAAGATGCCACTCACTGTCAACTGACTCTCTTGCTCATCTTCCACTGAAACATCCGTATTCGGGAAGAAGTAGCCCTGGCTTTCACGTAACTTGAAGGCTTCAACAGAAGAGCGAAGTTGTTCAACAAGACGGGTCAGACGGTCCATATTCTGGGATGCATCACGCATACTCGCGTTATTCTGCTGTGTTGACTCCGAAACACCATGCATGATTTGCACAACAGCACTTGAAGATTGGAGTTGCTGCATCGCCACTCTGTTAATATTCTCAATTTCACGTGCCTGCTGCTCAACGGCTGTAAACATTGACTCCAGGGCGTCGCCAGCTTCTTGTGATAGGCGTGCTCCTGACTGTGTTTCACGCTCAGTATCTTGCATCGAGATAGCCACTGCACCAACTTCTTCCCGAACGTTACGCACGATTTTTGTGATTGAGCCTACTTGCTCTTTCGCGCGTTCTGCAAGGCGACGAATATCTGCGGCCACTGCACCGAAACCTTTGCCATTTTCACCCGCCATTGCAGCCTGAATCGCGGCGTCAAGCGCAAGGCGATTGGTCTGATGGGCAATACTGCTGATAGCAGTAACAATCTCGTCGATCTCGCGAGAGCGCTCACCAAGGTCCTGCACCTTTGATGCTGTAAGTTGCACGTTGTCGCTAATGCGACCCATACCCGCGACAACCTGTTGCACTGCATCGCGTCCACCTTGTGCATCCTGGCGTGCATTGCGTGCTACGTCATACAACACTTGCGACCGTTCTGCGACCTGTCGGCTAGAGGCAGACATCTTCTCAATTTCAATAGCGGCTTCAGTGATCTGATTGATTTGCGCGTCGCCAGAATCAACTAGCTGTGTCATGCGATCAAGAACTGTCACCGTCGAATTATCAACCTCGTTTGCAACCATCTTGACACGAACAATGAGGCTTCCCAATTCTTCCACCATATAGTTAAAGGAGTCCGCTAGCACGCCTAATGCGTCAGCCGTCACCTCAGCTTGAATTCGCAGATCACCCTCGCCGACGCCACTGACCTCGCTTACTAGTTTCTCTACTTGTGTTTGCAGATTATCACGTTGAGCCTTTGTTTCCTGAATGAGGCTCACAATACTGTCAAGCATACCATTCATGGAATTCGCAACGAGCGCAATTTCGTCACGACCTTGAACCGTTGCGCGAGCGGAGGTATCACCTTTGCTAATACGCCTGGTAAGAGATGTCAAGCTACGTAGTGGATTTGAAATCGTGAGGTTCAGGCTCCAGCCGGTGATAAACAAAATCATAACAGTCGCTAAAATGGCTATGACCGTAGCAATTATAACCGGTGATGTAATAGCAGGTCCAACAGAAGTTACTGCTTTACCCATTGTTACAGCTTCATCAGCTACTTGCTGCCAGTTATTTTTAAGGTCAGTGAATGTATTATTGGCATTCCAGAGAGTTAAGTAAGCCTGATTATATTTACTATTAAGCTCAGTTGCGGTTGTTGGAGGATTATTTTCTAGGTTTTGAAGTTGGTTTAACTCATCATCCTGCAAAGCTTTATATTTAGACCACAGACCATGAGCGCCAGAAACGGCAGAAAGCGCTTTCTGTTGATTGTTAACAATCTGAGAACCGTTCGTCTGGTTGTCGTTTAGCAGAATATTACGTACACTGCTCATGTTACTAGCAGTCGCTAGCTCATAATTATCAACATACGGGTTTATAGCAGAATCAAATTCTGCCTCACGTGCGGCAATATCCGCACCAACCAATCCACCTGCTGCAGATAGAGAAGTATTTCGCACTCTATTAGAGAGGGATGCAAAGACTTGATTATGACGCGTTTGCAGAGATGCATTCATACGTTGTAAATTGTTTTGTTGTGTTGATGCGATACTCTGAGCGTCAAAACTAGTTTGAACTGCCTGTCCTTGCGTTGTAAGATTACTCAAGTAGAAACTTCCCAGCGAAATGATAACGACTGCTGGTACTAGCGCCGCAATTAAAAACAGCAGGAAGATGCGACGAAAAATAGGTATATTGCTCAAAAATCGTAACATGCTAGCTTCAATCCCTTCTCACAACGGTACGCAACTTTATGTTAATATATGCTCTTCCAAATCTATTGATTGCATTTAGAGCAGTGATGAACAATTCTAAAAGAGCAATCCAAAGTATAGCGTACATGACTTTAGCGAAAAAGAAAACATTGAGCGGAAAAACTACCTTATTTTCCTATATGGATCAAAAAGTGATAGTTAGCTACGAGTTTCTTTTCTTTCAGGCTTTTTCCTAGTTTACCCTAATTTTAGCAGGGCGTAAACAGGTACTAAAAAACTATACCTCTTGCCGCTTTACACACACTGTGTTATCCTATACTTGAGTATAGGGAGATATACTCATTAATGACCAGGAAGTTGCGAAGCTGAACTTCTACAGCATATTATTTTGATTCTGTTATAAAGAGTGTATTGCACGCCGTTTTGAGTTGGTATGATTCCATGCGCTCAAAACATGATTTTATCAAGGAGAAGAGATTGTGAGACGAGAGCGACGAACAAGTCCGCTTATCACATGCGCTATTTTTATCATGCTCCTGCTGAGTGCCTGTGTACAAAGCAATGGCGGTACGGCCCCTAGCAGCCAAACGGGACCGATAAAGGTTGGTATTTCTCTGTCACTTACGGGTGACGCCTCTGGTGATGGTCAATCACTCAAGCAAGGCTACCAGCTTTGGCAAGATTATATTAACCAAAAAGGTGGCCTCCTCGGTCGTCAGGTCCAATTAGTTATTTACAACGACGCCACACGACCAGAGCAGGCTCAGTTGAATTATCAGAAGTTGATAACCGTTGACAAGGTCAATTTTACCTTTGGACCCTTTGACGATGCCTTCACCGTGAATGGAGCAACTGTTGCCAGCAAATATGGCTATGCCTTTTTACAAGGCACAGGAACTTCTCCTCAGGACTTCACACATGGACTGACCAACATGTTCTGTGTTTCGTTAACATCGTCGAAATATATGGCGAGCCTGATCGACTATGTGCTCTCTTTACCGTCACAGCTACGACCAAAGACTGTTGCCTATTCCACTTCAGACAATGGATTTACTTCGTCACAGATTACACCTGCCATACCGAAATTAGAAGCAGGTGGACTGAAGACGGTCTTGAACCAGACCTATCCACAAGAGAATACCGACTTGAACCCACTTGCGCAAAAAGTTATTAACTCTCATGCCGATGTGGTCATCGTGGGCACTGATACGCTTGCGAATAGTGTTGCGTATGTGAATTACTTTGCGACGCAGCATTTCAATCCCAAAATTCTTATCTTCACATCAGGACCGGATCAAGGCACAACGTTTATCAAGGCGATTGGAAAGCATAGCCCCGAAGGAATCCTCATCGCGAACAATGGATGGTGGCCTCAGGTCAAAACCTACCAGAACGATTACTTCGTTCCAGCTTTCATTAAAAAATATGGTGGCAATGCTGCCGGTATTGGCTCGGATGCCGTCCAAGCATTTTCGATAGGGCAAACGCTAGAACAAGCTGTTAGCACATCAAACAGCATCGATAATGCGAAAATTATTAGTACATTGCATAATGGAACATTCAATACCTTACAAGGGCTAGTAAAATTTGGCTCTGACGGTCAGAACACTGCTGCAAACCCATACTTGTTCCAGTGGCAGAACGATTCCCTGATTCCGGTGTATCCAAGTTCGGCAGCACAGGCAAATGTACAGTATCCTAAAGCCGCCTGGAAAGCTTAGTCGGTCCGGATTCTTGTCCTACAGAAATGGAGTGGTAGAAAAGCATTCTCCACTCCACGACCACCGTGTACGCGACTGGCGTATACGGTGGTCGTGCTACTAGAAAGGCATCGCTGTGTCCATCATCATTCAAGGAGTGGTGCAAGGAGTAGTTTTGGGCATCCTGACGGGCGGTATCTACGCGCTTATGGCTTCGGGATTGACCTTGATTTTTGGAGTGCTTGAAATCATCAATGTCGCACAGGGCATCCTGGTCGTTTTAGGCGCCTATCTCAGCTTTGTGCTGCAGAGAAATTTGCACATTGACCTCTTTTTAGGACTCTTCATTACTCTTCCGCTCATGTTTGGACTTGGTGTCCTGCTCGAATGGGCCTTGATCCGCAGGCTGAAATGGGAACGTATCACATTGTCCATTTTGGCGACATACGCTATCGCTCTCATCATTGAAGGTATATTAGGCTTCTTTTTCACCACAAATTTCCAGGAACTACATACATGGTATATCGATGATACATTCAGTTTTAGCGGCTTCTACATCAATTACATCTATATCTTCACGTTTCTATTAAGCGTGGCCCTGTTAGTAGGTGTTTTCTTGCTGGTCTATCGAACTGATTTTGGGCGCAAACTACGAGCATCAATGCAGAATCGCACTGCCGCATCCCTCATTGGCATCAATGTGTCGCGCATTCAAGCTGTTACCTATGGCATCGGTACTGCACTTGCGGCTGTTGGTGGCATGGCATTTGGCGCGACAAACGCGTTCAACCCTGCTAGTTCCTATGACCTGATTTACCGCTTGCTGGTGATTATTGTGTTAGGCGGTCTGGGTAGCCTGCGCGGTGCCCTCATAGGTTCGCTCATCATGGTCATTCTTGGAGATGTGGTCGCTTTGATCTGGTCGCCGGTCTGGTCAAGCACCGTCTTTTTCGCTTTGCTCGTGATCCTCCTGGTATTTCGGCCGCAGGGACTGTTTGGACGCCTTGAAGGAAGGAAGCAATGAATACACTGAGAAGGCTCGGACTACTCGCACTACTGGTCCTTGTCCTAATATTTCCGGTACTGCTCTCTCCTAATAACGTTGTCACAGAAATTGGCATTTATACTCTCATCTTCGCTATCGGGGCAACCGGTTGGAATGTCTTTTCTGGCTACACAGGTTACATTTCCGTTGGTCACACGGTGTATTTCGGCGTTGGGGCCTATACGATGGCTCTGACCTGCCAACACTGGAACATTCCAGGCGGATTTCTTCCCTTTCTGATCGTTCCTCTGGCGGGACTTGTTGCGAGCATCTTCGCGGTCCCGTTGGGTGCGATAGTGCTACGCACACGAAAATACGCCTTTAGCATAACGACCATCGCGGTCCTGTTCATCTTCCAACTGCTAGCTTTCAATCTAAGGGGCATCACTAATGGTTCAATGGGGCTGTATCTGCCCGTCATACCAGGTATTCCTGATTTCACTGACCTCTACTTCTACTATGTGGCATTAGTCCTTGTACTCGTTGCGGTCACTGTTTCATGGCGCATTCGCCACTCCAAATACGGATTGGGGCTACTAGCGATTCGTGACGATGAGGACCGCGCCTTCGGCCTAGGAATAAAAACAGGTCTGTATAAACTAGCAGCGTATGTTATTTCCGCTCTCTTTGTCGGGATGGCAGGAGCCATGTTCGCCTACTTCGTTGGAACCATTCATCCAGAGTTTGTCTTCGATCCCATCGTGGATGTCAATTTGACCACAATTGCATTTCTTGGTGGACTGGGTACACTATCAGGGACATTGATTGGAGCAGTACTGGTAGTGCCTTTGCAACAATGGTTGACACTTCAGTTCGGAGGAAGTAGCTTAAATCTTATCCTGTTCGGCTCGTTCCTCTTACTGATCTTGCTTGTCCTACCACAAGGCATTGTGCCAACAGTTAAGAGTAAGTGGATATCGTGGAAAGCTTCCCGTCTCAAGAATGTTCGTGTAAGCACTACGCCCCAGGAACGACCAGCCCTTGTAGATAGGCGTGAGGGATAACATGAGCATTTTAGAAGTACAGGTGGTCTCCAAGTCATTCGGAGGCATACGAGCATTGGACAACTGTTCACTTGTAGTTGAACAGGGGACAATCACAGGATTGATTGGGCCAAACGGTTCCGGCAAAACGACGCTGTTCAATGTGATCACGGGCTATGAACATATAGATACAGGCGAGATTCGCTTTGCAGGGAGAGCTATTTCAAAGGAGCATGCGAACAAGATATTTGACCTGGGTATTGGTCGAACATTTCAACTAACACGCATCTTCCCACGCCTCACCGTGCTTGAAAATATGCATGTCGCGCTTCCACGTAATGTGAAAGGGTTGCTCAAACAATGGGGCTCAGCAGAAGAGCGACAACAGGCGCTGGACCTGCTGGACTTTGTGAACTTGAGCAGACTGAAAGATGAGCTAGCTGGCAATCTCTCTTATGGTCAAAAGAAACTGCTGGAATTCGCGCTCATCTTAGTGGCAAAGCCACAAGTGATCCTGTTAGATGAGCCAGCAGGAGGTGTGAACCCCACGATGATCAACGAACTGGCACGCAGTATCCGTACACTTAACGAACAACAGAAGATCACGTTTCTGGTTGTCGAACACAACATGGAATTTGTGATGAGACTCTGCCATACCGTGAATGTGATGCACCGTGGAACAACAATCGCTAGTGGCCCGCCCAATGATGTACGCAAAAATCCAATGGTTCTCGATGCCTACTTAGGAGCGTGAGTATGCTGAAGTTAACACAGGTTGTTGCTGGCTATGGTGGAGGAGATGTTCTGCAAGGAGTAGACCTTGAGGTCGAGAAGGGATCACTTACCTGTATCGTTGGACCTAATGGTGCCGGTAAGTCAACAGTACTGCGAACAGTAAGCGGCCTGCTGAAGCCCCGTCTCGGCACGATCACCTATGTCAACCCAACGACGAATAAGGTACATTCTCTTGTTGGTATGACAACACAACACATTTTGGAATTGGGAATAGTGCAAATCGCGCAAGAGCATAGTCTCTTTCCCGATATGACTGTGCGAGAGAATATGGAGTTGGGAGGGCAAATCCTGCGCAATCGTAGTCAAATCGAACGCCGCTTACGCGAGATCGAAGAGAGATTTCCACTCGTCAAGGAACGGGCAAAAGAACGGGCGCGAAGCCTCTCAGGTGGGCAACAGCGTCAGGTCGAGATTGCTCGTGCCCTTATGCTAAATCCAACCATGGTGCTGGTGGATGAGCCTTCGATGAGTCTTGATCCTAAGACGCTTGAACAGGTATTTACAACCATCGGGGAGATGCATTCCACTGGCACAACAGTGTTGTTGGTTGAACAAAATGTTCGCGCGGGACTGGCAGTTGCTACTCATGGAGTTGTGATGGAGTCAGGGCGTGTACGCATGGATGGTCCAGCGGCACAGGTGCGAGAAGACCCCGAGATGGGGCGCCTGTTCTTCGGCGGAACCCTTTCAGGAGCCTAGTACGGAAACGAGAAAAGATGGATACACATAACGTCGTCGTTACCTACAACACCACGACCGAGGAGAAAGCACTGTTTCAGGAGATTTTGGGAGGCATTGCCTCGCTTACATTTCTCAACGAGATTTCCCTTGCGCAACGTACACAAGCATTGGCGGATGCCGAAGTACTCCTATCGTGGAACTTTCCACAAGAAATCCCGACCCAGGAATATAGCAAATTGCAGCATGTGTCCCTGATACAGTTGATTACAGCAGGCGTCGATCATATACCATATGCTGCCCTACCTACATCTATCAATGTGGCAGGCAACCAGGGTGCGTATGCTACACCTATGGCAGAGCATGTTATGGCAATGCTGCTAGCACTAGCAAAACGACTTCTTGCCGGGCAGCAGAAACTGGTACGTGGCGAATTTGACGACCAAACACTCAATCGTTCTCTTATGGGTACAAACGCTGGCATCATTGGTTTCGGGGGTACAGGACGTGCAACCGCTAGAGTTATGCGAGCCTTTGGCATGAATATCTATGCAATCAATCAAAGCGGGAAAAGCACTGAGCCAACGGAATTTATCGGTACGTTGCAAGACCTGGAGCATGTGTTGCGTACCTGTGACGTGGTAGTGATCTCTTTGCCACTCACGACGGCAACCAGAGGACTTATCAGAAGAGAAGAACTCTCCTGGATGAAACCCGACGCTATTCTTATCAATGTTGCTCGTGGTGCTATTCTTGACGAAGAGGCACTCTACACGCATGCCAGGAATCACCCCTCCTTTTTAGTTGGCATCGATACGTGGTGGGAAGAACCGTTACGGGGGGGAGCATTCCGCATGAGCTTTCCCTTTTTAGAGTTGCCCAATGTGCTAGGGTCGCCACACAATTCAGCTCTAGTCTCCCATGTCATAGCTGATGCTGCACGACAAGCAGCAGAAAATGTCGCTCAATTCTTCAAAGGGGAGAAGGTGCTGGGCATGGTGCGACGAGAAGATTACATGTAATAAAGACAGTACACGATACTGAAAGAGGTTGTCCTCATGAGTGAGCCAGGCACCACGCTGACATGCGAAGACAATGGCGAACCAGACGGTATGAACATGACACTGACAGCCCCTATTTCCCGCGATGGACAACCAGAACGCGGAAAAAGGTACCTTATTCCTGCTCGCCAGGGCAGAGCAGTTCGCATGAGCAAGGGGCAACATCTCAAAGTCATTAACACACATGGGACTCAAGTCTGTGATCTATGGGCATTTCACACCCACGATCTCCAAGAGTTCCTGTCGATGGAACACGTTCGGACACGTTTGAGTAGCATCACAATCAGGGTCGGTGATCCACTGGTCACGAACCACAGAAGACCTATTCTTGCGTTAGTAGAAGACACGTCTCCTGGTATCCACGATACTCTGATCGCATCCTGCGATATCTACCGATACCAAACGTTAGGAGTGGAAGAATACCACGATAATTGCACGGACAATCTCAGGATGGCAATGCAAGCTATTCAACTGCGTATCTCTGAGGTGCCCTCTCCCCTGAACCTCTGGATGAATACTCCGATTGCAGCCGATGGCACGGTTGCCTGGTTGCCCACCGTATCAAAAGCAGGAGACTACATAGTGCTTCAGTCTGAGCTTGAGTGTGTAGTCGTCATGTCGGCATGCCCACAAGACCTTATACCTGTGAATGGAAAAGACTGTATTCCTAGTGACCTCCACTTCGAGGTCTCGTGAAGGCACGGTGTCAAGCAAAAATGAGAACAAAAATACCCTTGTGGTATAATGTCGGCAAAGAATTCTTCATGAAGTCGAGGTTGCCTTTATGCCTTCTCCAGACACTCTTTCGGTGTCCCAATGGCCCTTCCAAAAAGTTCTTATCGCCAACCGAGGCGAGATTGCGCTACGCATTATACGGGCGTGCCAGGAACTGGGCTTAACCAGTGTCGCGGTCTATAGCGAAGTTGACCGTAATGCCCTTCACGTTCGTATGGCGGACGAAGCCTATTTCATAGGTCCATCTGTTGCGGCTAAAAGTTATCTCAACATCCCTGTGCTACTTGATGTGGCACGACGTTCCGGCGCACAAGCAGTTCATCCTGGCTATGGCTTTTTGTCTGAGAACGCGAACTTTGTCAAAGCATGCCAGGAGGCAGGTCTTGTTTTTGTGGGTCCATCAGCCGAAGCACAACTTGCAATGGGCGAGAAAACTGCTGCCCGTCGCACTGCTCAAGCGGCAAATGTTCCCATTGTACCTGGCGCGATGTCCGACGTAGAAGACGACACACTTGCGGCAGATATTGCGGAGCGACTTGGCTATCCCATCTTGCTCAAAGCGGCGGCAGGTGGCGGGGGCAAAGGCATTCGTTTTGTGCGCGACCCGAAAGACTTGCTTTCTTCATTGCGTACAGCGCGAAGTGAAGCAAAAAGTGCCTTTGGTGATGGGCGCGTCTATCTTGAGAAAGCAGTCGCACCTGCACGCCATATCGAGGTACAGTTTATCGCTGATACTCATGGCAATGTTGTGCATCTTGGTGAGCGTGAATGCAGCATTCAGCGCCGCCATCAAAAGTTGATTGAGGAGTCACCGTCACCTGTCGTGAACGCGGAATTGCGGGAGCGTATGACCAGCGCAACGCTTAATCTGATTCGTACTATTAAGTACGTCAATGCAGGGACTGCGGAATATCTCTTAGGGCCTGATGGCAACTTCTATTTTCTAGAAGTCAATGCACGTATTCAGGTGGAGCATCCTGTCACCGAGTGGGTCACAGGAATTGATCTTGTGCAGGAGCAGTTGCGTGTTGCCGCAGGTCTGCCACTCTCGTTCACGCAAGAACAGATTTCCTTGCGTGGTGCCGCCATTGAATGCCGTGTTTCGGCAGAAGACCCATTGAACCGTTTTCTACCAGCGACAGGAACGGTACAGGCATTGCAGGAACCATCGGGACCAGGTGTGCGCGTCGATAGTGGTCTCTATCCTGGTTTGCAGGTGCCGCTCTTCTACGATCCTCTCTTGTCAAAACTCATTGTGTGGGGTAGTACGCGTGCACAAGCTATTGCGCGTCTACGTCGTGCTCTTGACGAGTATAAGATTGTAGGCGTGCGTACTACTATTCCCTTTGCACGCTGGCTTACGGATTCCCCGCGCTACATCGCTGGCGACATGTCTACCGACTTCATCGCAGAAGAATGGGACACACGCAAAAAAGACGGTATTGTAGAAGAGACGACAGGTGAGGTGGTACCGGCGCAAGTCGCCGCTATAGCCGCGAGCCTCCTTATGCAAAACCATATAGAGAACGAGCAGCAGCGTCGTCAACCCGTTTCTGACGGACAAGGCGACATTAACAAGTGGCGTGATACAGGCCGGAGAGAAGTGTTACGAAGAAGCTAAATGTAGGAACCCTCATTCATGATGCCCCCGTCCCTGTGCGCATAGGAGGGCGTCATGAATGAGGGTTCCTACAGCTTATTTTTCTGCCACGGGTGTGGGCAATGTAAACGGAGGTGGCATGGTTCCGCGTCGCTTTGCTTCAACGGCTTTCAATTGCTCGACAGCTTTGTAAGGTACATAACGGCCGCCTAATGGTGTGGGATGAAGGCCAGGACCATGAAAATCAGTGCCCCCTGTAGCAATGAGATCATACTGGTGCGCGATGGCTAGTAGCGCTTGCTCGTCTTTCTGCGTGTATTGTCCATAATAGGTTTCCAGACCGACAAGGCCAGCAGCTTTGAGGTCTGGAAGCCAGGTACGTAGAATTTCTAATCCAGGCAGAGAGATCGGATGTGCAATAACAGGCAGACCGTTCGCACTGCCAATCAGTCGTACAGCATCCCCTGGTGTCAATTTGTAGCGCGGCACATACGCTGGCTTGCCATTGCCGATATATTTGTCAAACGCCTCGCTTACGCTCTGTACATAGCCCGCTTCCATCAGAGCCTGTGCTATATGAGGACGCCCTACCGACCCCTGTGCAATCTCACGCACACGCTCCCACCTGATAGCGATGCCCTCTTCGTTGAGGAGTTCAACCATGCGCTCCCCGCGTCGTTCGCGTGCATCGCGCAGCGCTTTAATTGTTGACTGAAACGCTGGTCGCTGATATTCGATAAAATAGCCAAGGACGTGTACCTCGCCCCCGCTCACGTCAGTGTTGATTTCAATACCAGGAATAAACTCAACATCTAGCGCTCGTGCTGTTTGGGCCGCCTCTTCTATTCCGTTTGTTGTATCGTGATCGGTGAGAGCAACCGCACGCAGCCCTGCCTCTTTCACACGATGCATCAATTCAGTGGGGGAATACAGGCCATCAGAAGCCGTCGTGTGCATATGAAGGTCAACATAATTAGGCATCTGGTCAAAATCCTCTTTCCTCATATATACAGTAAGGCCCCTACAGGATTCGTCGCGGTTAGCGTGCGTAGTCGATGGAACGCGTCTCCCGCACAACCTGCACTTTGATCTGTCCAGGATAATCGAGACTTTCTTCGATCTTATGCGCAATTTCGCTAGCAAGTCGATTGGCGGAGAATTCGTCGATCTCCTCTGGTCGAACGATGATACGCACCTCACGCCCAGCCTGAATTGCGAACGACTTTTCGACGCCGGAAAACGAGTTTGCGATATTTTCCAGGGCTTCCAAACGTTTGATATACAAATCAATCGTCTCACGTCTCGCGCCTGGACGCGCTGCCGAGATAGCATCGGCAGCCTGGACGATAGCTGCCTCAATCGTCTGCGGCTCGGCGTCTGTCGCGTGATGGGCCACCATTGCATGAATAATCTTGGGCGATTTTCCAAAACGTCGTGCAACCTCACCACCAATAATCGCATGAGGTCCCTCTACCTCCTGGTCAATCGCCTTGCCCATATCATGCAACAAGGCAGCGGTCTTGCACACGCTCACGTCCGCACCTAGCTCATATGCGATGGTGCCTGCAAGGATTGACACCTCTACCGAGTGTGCCAGCACATTCTGCCCATAACTTGTACGGAAGTGGAGTCGTCCAAGAATTTTGAGTAACTCTGGCTGTAGTCCTGGCACGTTCGCATCCATTGCGGCTCGTTCGCCCTCTTCGCGGATAATAATATCCACCTCTTGCCGTGCTTTCGCCACAACATCTTCGATACGTGCAGGGTGAATACGCCCATCAAGAATAAGCTTTGTCAGGGCCAGACGTGCGACTTCACGCCTTACAGGGTCAAAGCCAGATAGAACAACAGCCTCAGGCGTATCGTCAATAATTAGATCGACGCCAGTTGCGGCTTCGAGTGCACGGATGTTGCGTCCCTCACGTCCAATGATGCGCCCCTTCATTTCATCATTGGGCAGTTGCACAACTGAGACGACCGACTCGGAAACCTGATCAGAGGCACAGCGTTGAATGGCGAGTGTGACGATTTCGCGTGCACGTGCGTCGGCTTCGTCACGTGCCTGCTCTTCGATGATACGGACACGACGCGCAGCCTCACCACGCACCTGCTCTTCAACACGGCTCAAGAGTAGTTCTTGTGCCTGCTCTTCGGTAAGTTGTGCAACGCGCTCAAGCTCGACAAGCTGGTCTCGTTTGATTCTTTCAATCTCTTCACGAGCCTGCTCAAGAGCGCGCTCTTTTGCCTGTAACTTGTGCTCACGCTGCTCAAGCCCATCGATCTTGCGCTCAAGATTCTCTTCTTTTTGTTGAATACGCCGCTCCTGGCGTTGTAATTCGGCGCGCCGCTCTGCATTTTCGTGCTCTATGGAAGTACGAAAACTCGCGCTTTCATCGCGTGCTTCACGTAGCGCCTCGCGTTGCTGGGCTTGTAGATCGAGGAGTTGACGCTCACTAGCCTCCTTCTCAACACGAAGACGCTCCTCAAAGCGTACTTTGTTACGACTCCACCCAATGTAGAAACCAGTAAGGACAGCTAATAGTGCTCCTAGCGGTATAGTAATAATGAGGGCTACGACGATTATGTTTGACACGTCGGCCTACCTCCAGTGATAAAAAAACGAATAGGCCCGATGACAGGCTCGAAAATGATACAGTATGTCCATGAATAGCATTGTTTTAGGGATGTGTACAAAGGTGTACAATACTCCAACGCTACTATATAGGACTGTTGACAATCCGTCAAGCAGGAAATATGGTATATGAAACATGACATAGCAGTATTGTTACTACTGTTAATAGTAACAATACTGCTATGTCATCTTAGGAATGCTTTAGATTGTCCAAAGCCCTGTGATGAACTGTAGCACAAAGAATGCAAGCGTAGGCAGGGCAAGCAGAAGATAGCCCTGGTGTAACCATGCACGTCGCCCGCTTCGGGCTAGCATAATAAAACCTGGGAAAATGCTTACAACCAGGCGTGGCATCGATGCGAGAGGTTCGTAGGATACGTTATCTGCTACAGCGCTTCCTGAAAACACCAGGGCAGAAAAGAGGAGGAGCAAGCCAAACACGGCAAATGTCCATTGGCTTTTTGCAAGGCGTTCAGGCCCAAAAAAGCACAGCACCATTAATGTTAAAAAGAGCACAAAAGCGGCCAAGGCAAGAATAGCATGTGCTACACCAACGCTAAAATGGGGCTGACTTACAATAGCTTTGAGTGCCAGAAATGGGGCTAAAAAGCCTGTGTTCTGCTGCGTTTGTGCATGTATGAATACGAATGGATCGTTAAATGTAGCGAGCAGAGCTACACAATAGAGCACTAAGGCAAGAGGTATAAGCAAACCAGCTAGTGCATGTGTAGCAGGGCGAACGCGCTCGATCAGCGCGTGTTCTCGCCAAGCTTGCTGGAGCTGCGGTCTCCTTTGTCGCGCAAATTCACAGAGGAACACTCCAAGCAAAAAGATACCTGCCAACTGTGTCAGTGTTGCTAACGCTCCAAAGAGACCTGCAAGCCACCACGAACCTCGACGCATAGTATAAAACGATAAGAGCGCGAACAAGAGGAAGAGCGAGTCACTATAGGCGACAAAAAAGATGAATGCGGTTGGGAAAATCGCCATGTATAACGTAGTGCGTTTCGCTGTATCACGATCAAACTCAATTTCTACCAGGCGATAGAGTACAATCAATATACTCAGAAACGCAAGGTTCGTGAGAAAAAAGCCAGCAGTTAATATACTGTGCCGGAAAAGTGGTGCAAGTGCGCGGAGAAGCGCGGGATAGAGTGGGAAAAAGAGCGTCTGCTCAGGCTTTGTATAACCATTTGTAGCGATAGAAATGTAACTCGTTACATCGCCACGATTCCAGTCGGCAAGCAGATCGTGATACGATACAGAAGTCGCGGAAAAATTGGCGGCAGCGAACAGCACACCACCAAAGTATGCAAGGAGGAGAAAGAGAAAACGTGTCAAGAGGAACGTTGGCAAAATCGACAGCGTTGCCTTCCACCATGGCTGCACACTATCGCGCCATGATTGTGTATTCGGCTTCGCGTCTTCTGGCGTTGCCACTACTGGCTCTTCCGTCCGCATGAAAGAAATTGCTCCTCACTTTAGAATAGTTATTTCAGAGTATACAGGAAATACACTATGCTGTCACTCTTACAAAACGTTTGCATAAGGAAAAATTGAGATGACTTCACAACAACCATCAACACCGCGTCCTACGCATGTTGTCACAAACTTTCTACGTCGTACAGATACGACACCAGCCAGGATTTTGCTAGTACGGCGTAGTCAGCGTGTTGGTAGCTACCAAAGCCATTGGGCGGGAGTGAGCGGCTTCGTTGAGCCAAATGTGACACCCGATGAGCAAGCATACACAGAGATACGCGAAGAGACAGGGCTGCAACGCGATCACGTACGTCTGCTGCAACGTGGTGCCGTCGTGGAGTACAGCGACGCCGAATTAGGCCGCCACTGGTATATCCACCCCTTCCTCTTTGAAGTCTCCACGCCTGACGCTATTCAAACCGACTGGGAAGCTACCGAGATGCGCTGGATAGACCCCTCTGAACTAGCACAATACGAGACCGTACCGAAGTTGCAAGAGGTCTACGATTCGGCAGTGCATGGTGAGAGTGAGTGATGTAAAACGGGCGCGAGGGTGTGGTATAACTAAGCAGAACGAAAAAGTGTTCAAGATCGTTTTCGTTCCGTTATACTACAACCTCTCATAGGACTAAGCTATCATAGGTACTCACATAGAAAATTTGGAGGTAGGGCAACTATGGTACAGCAAGCACCTGATTTTGAGTCACTCAAACACATTGATATGTATGGTGAGGAGCGATGGAGTGCAAGAGAGCTAGGCTTGTTACTTGGCTATAAAAGCTGGCAAAATTTTGAGGTAGCAATTCATAAAGCACAAATTGCTTGTCAAGAAAGTGGAAACGATGTTGAGCGATGTTTTAATGTTAGCATTAAAACATCGCCCATGCCAAACGGTGGAGTAAAGAACGAGTAGACGAAAGGAAAAATAGAAGACGAGCATGTTGCTGAAGAAGATAGGGCAATTGATACGCACTACTACATGGGCGACTTAGTGCGGGACACTATTAAAAAAGCTCAGCAACCGCTTCCCGAAACGCTACCAACAGAGCCTTCTATTCGCAAACTTGTTGAGGAACGTCGCCGTAAGGCAAAGCGTAGTAAACTACCTTCACCTGATGAGCAAGAACGATTATTTTAGAAGCTGAACAAGAGCATACACCAGTCGCACGATGTTTTCCCAGTGCTGGGAAAACATCGTGCGACTGGTGTATGCTCTTCTAATAAATCACGATTGATGTCTCCCAACCTGTATGCGTATAGACCCAGCCAGCATCGCTTTCTTGGAGGTTGATACAGCCATGGCTACCATCGAAGTTGTATGCCGTTGTGCCGCTTGCATCCTGGTGTGGGAATTGGGTGCCGGGACCGAAGTTTACACGCCAGGGGGCGTCATGGACGAAGTAGCCGCCAAAGTGATAAAGAATGGCATAGCTGATGGGCGTATCTGGAAACCAGAACGGCGAACTTTTGGGTTCTGCCGCCGTAAAGATGACTGGCGATCTCCGATCCAGCACTGACCACACGCCTGGTAGCGACGGCAGTTCTTGACGGCCTGTTGTGACGTGATATGAGTTCACGAGTGAACCATTCTGGTACACACGCATGGCTTGTTCAGCAAGTGAGACAACAAGTACCTGTTTCTTGGAGAGATTGTAGTGGCTCAACATCTGTTTATCGGTTGCATGCATCTGATTGTATGGTGTAGAGTCGTTATAGTCTGTCTCGAATAGGTGTAGATTGAAGATCGCGTTATTTGCCTCGGCAATCACGGACTCAAATCCTGCCGTTGTGTCGGCGCTCGCGAGATCATTATCTAGTCCTGCACCAATACCAGCATGCATATATGCATTGTCAAGCGCGTATACACGACCATCATACGTATCATTGTATGGATGCGCTTTTGCCCAGCTATCTACCTCCTGGTGAAATTGCTTCACTAGATAATGTGCATTGCCACGTACAAGATCGCCATGAAGAGAGGCGATGTCTCGGTCAATTTGCTTGAAAAACCCTAGTTGCTCATAGACGGTCTTTGCCTGCCCGATAGCAAGCTGATCAGCGTTAAGCCGTTGTTGATAGGCACTTGTGCTCACTCCATACGTCTGTAAAAGATGTATTTGTGTCTGCAATTCATTCAACTTTGTGATACTGACATATGGGAATGCTTGAATCGAGGTTACTATCATCTGTTGATACTGCACATCAATCTGTGTATCCAGATTCTTGAAGTCATCGGCTTGCATCGCATTGTTAAAGAGTTGCGTATCGTTGTCATATTGTGATTGCATTGCGGTCACATCAAGGTGTGCATCGCTCATCCTTAGCAACGTATCATGAAAATCAGTTAGTTTCGTGTACGTTGATGTCATGACACTCAACACTTGAAGAGATTGACGTACATTTGTACTGATAGCTGTATACTCATTAGGTACATGCGCCGACGAGAGCAAAAACTGATTCTGGCTAAACTGCTCTGAGAAGTACTGGTTCTTGCCTAGCTTCTGTGTACTATCCGCAGAAAGAGCCGTCTGAAAAGTTTGCATATCCTGTTGCGCTTGTACCTGAAACTGCTGAGTGACAGAGGCAATAGTTCCATTTACTTGTGAAGATAATGCATGATAGCGCTGTGCAAGATTTCGATAATATCCTGTAACCGATTGACGAGATACGAGTATAAAAGGCGTATATGAATTATTGAGTTGCTGTTCTTGTGTCAGCGCAGGTTGCAGAAAAAGGGCTGGGACACCAATAGTGCGCGCATGTTGAATAAGCGTATCGAGTTGTGCCTTGCTCTGGTTTGCTTGTCGTTGTGCGGTAGGATCGTTGTTCTGAGCTAGTACACTACTAAGAAGGGCGGCAAGAATGAGTACAAGACCCACGACACTGCCGACTCTCACGAGAAGTGTTTTGCTAGAGCGTTTCTTCGCTAGGGCGTGGCTCGTCTGTTGTTTCTTTTGGAATGTCTCCTGTACTACAGGAGTCCCAGGCTCTTGAGAAGAATCAGGTGATAATGCCTTTAAATAGAGCTTTTGTGGTGCGGAGATGCGTATCGTTGCATCACTCTCTTGTAAAGCATTTTCGTTGACAAGATGAAGCTTTTGTGAAGAGGAGAATCGTATCGTTGCATCGCTCTCCTGGTCTTCCTTGGCGGTTTGGTATCCTACCTCATCAATATTTGCACCACAGCGCGGGCAGAAACGCTGCTTGTCGCTAGTCGCTGCTGCCCCACAAATAGCGCACAAACGTTGAGATAAAACAGCGTGCTGCGTCATAGCCTCTCTCCTTCCTCTATTTTTGTCTCCACTCCTCTGTATGTTCGCGGCAAAGCGAGTGCTTGCATGAAGGACACACAGAGGAGTGAAGGTTTTATGAACTAGCCATTGCCTACGACAGTACCGGTGTTCATTGAGAATGGTTTCAACTGCTCAACGCCTGCGCCAGAGGTGTCAACCTGCTGGTAGGTGTAGCTGTTGCCAGACATAGGGCTAAGGTAGCCTGCTTTCTGCACGAGTGCAGGTGCAGCACCAACAGAGGTGACCAACACAGGAGTAAATGCCCAGTTATCGGCAGGCACAAGTCCACCAATAACACGTCCCAACGCACGGTGTTCGGACTCGACGGTCGCGATCTGTCCGGCAATCTGTGCAAGGTCAGGTCGCCCCAACTGTGCAAACTCCATGATTGCGGCAAGAAATGCTGAGTCAAACACACCCTCTAGCTGCTGCTGAGTTGCAATGAACGTCTTCAAATCAGTGAACGTCTGTGGACCCTGAGGGAAACTAAAGGTGTCGGCAAGTGATTTACCACCATTGGCGGTAAAGAATTGCTGGTGAATTTGCTCCTCCACAAGGGCCGCCTTCAGGTATGCAAGGTTATCGCCTGTGATACCCAGTTTGGCAGCATTGGCAATACCGTTCGTGTAGAACGTGACAGCTAACTGCTCAGCAGTTCTCGCAACGGTCAAGATGTCTACAATCGAGTCTGCTGTCTGCTGTGATGTCCTATATTGATTGTTGTTCTGTTGAACTGCTGTCTCGTCGCCAGGACGCAGTACTCTTGCATATGCAGGTTTGGCAGACAAGATACTGGCACCGGCTACAGCAAGACCAGCAGCGCCTGCGGCTCCTTTAAGGAGCGTTCTGCGTGAGCGGCGTGCACTCGATGATGCGTTGGTAGGAGTTGTGGATTTGGAAATTTCGTCAGGCGTATTCAAGATGGTTCATCCTTTTGTGTCAAGACGAGCTATTGCGCAAGTCTCATACATAGTTTCTCGCGCTAGCCGTTATTACAATAATCTTGTATCAAATGCCTACGTAGGATTTGCATGAAGCGCAAATTTCCATAAGCTATGTGCCTGAGAGACTCGCCGACGCGTTCAGCAGAGTTCTTTGCAGTGGGCGCACACTCGGTTTGGAACTACCACTTCTTGATTAGTACTACGACAGCTTAGTACAGCTTGGATCACTTTTATGTATTTTTTGTCCTAACAATGGAGTAGAGAGCAACAAGAAGCGGTTTCAGGACATATCCTGAAATCGCTTCTTGTTGCTCTCTACTTCTAGCTATTTTTTACACTCGTTCGATAATCGTCGCAATTCCCTGACCCACGCCGATACACATAGTTGCTAGACCATAGCGTCCATCGCGGTGCTCTAGCTCATACAGCAGTGTTGTCATGATGCGTGCGCCACTACAGCCGAGGGGATGACCGAGCGCAATCGCACCACCGTTCACGTTGAGTTTCTCCATGTCTATCTCTAGTTCACGAGCACACTGAAGCGTCTGCGAGGCAAATGCTTCGTTGAGTTCAATCAGGTCCATATCGTGAATGCTCAAACCAGCACGTTGCAGAACCTTGCGCGTGGCGAAGATGGGACCGAGACCCATGTATGCAGGATCGACACCAGCTACTGCCGAGGCGACGATACGGGCACGAGGACGCAGACCAAGACGTTGCACCTGGCTCCTCGCCATCAACACAAGGGCCGCAGCACCATCATTGATACCAGCCGAGTTGCCTGCCGTGACGCTCCCGCCTTCTTTACGGAATACGGGCTTGAGCGCTGCTAGCTTTTCGAGTGAAGTGTCGGCGCGAGGATGCTCATCTAATGCAACAATCGTAGCTTCGCTTCCCTTTTTATGTGAAAGTGTTACAGGAATAATTTCTACCGCGAACCTGCCTGATTGCTGGGCTGCAACTGCTTTTTGCTGACTGCGTAGTGCGTAAGCATCCTGCTCCTCACGACTTATATGATAGCGTTCAGCAACATTTTCAGCTGTTTCGCCCATGCTGTAGGGATGGTGAAGTGCGGACAACTTGGGATTGATAAAACGCCAACCCAGTGTCGTGTCTTGCAGATGCATATTGCGACCAAACGCGGCGTCGCTCTTGCCCATGACAAACGGCGCACGCGTCATGCTCTCTACACCGCCAGCGATAAAGGTATCACCTGCTCCTGTCTGAATGGCTTGTGCCGCACTATTGATCGCTTGTAGACCAGAGCCGCACAAACGATTAACGGTCTGACCTGCAACCTCTACAGGGAGACCAGCGAGTAGCAGCGCCATACGTGCCACGTCGCGGTTATCCTCGCCAGCCTGATTCGCACAACCAAGAATAACATCTTCCACACTACGAGGGTCGATATTCGCACGGCGCACCGTTTCACTGATGACGAGCGCGGCAAGGTCGTCGGGTCGTACATCTTTGAGGCTACCCGCGTACCGCCCAATGGGAGTACGCACGGCAGAGAGGATAACTGCATCTTCTAGTGACATGAATGTAAACCTTTCTCGTTAGGAAAGACAAGGTTATGTTCTCTCCACTTACTACCGAGTTTTAGCCGCGCCTTTAGCTGACGGATCCGATGCTTTTGCAGCTTCTCTAGAACGAATGTAGGAAGTACAATCGTTCGGTTACTCTTTGCTGTCTTTGGCTCGGATTCATGATAGCCTCCATAACTACCAAGACGATTAACGGTTCGATGGACATGAAGACTTCCGTTCTCAAAAGTAATATCACTCCACCACAACGCTGTCAACTCTCCATGCCGCATTCCTGTAGTAACTGCCACGGTTAACAGCACCTCTAGTTGGTGTACACGCGTAGCGTCTAACAAGTGTCGCGCTTGCTCCAAAGTAAGTAGTTGAATCTGAAGGCGCATTGTGTGTATGCATGCATGCATGCAGTAATGTGCAATAGAGAAGATAAAGCTTACTACATCTGAAATCATTGACTTTAGTGCTTCTGCCTGCTATGCTGACGTTTGGATAAAAAATATTAATGTAATAAGGACGAGAAGAGATGGAGCAGCCACAAACTTGGCGTGAATTCCTCGGAATACATCTTAGCGATCTTCAAGAACGACAAAGGATTGCTGACTCGCTAGGCGTCAATCCTATTACGTTGGAGTAATGGTGAATCAAAACCACGTCCAAAAAGTCTACAACGGTTACTGGATATTCTTCCTCAGCATCATGAACTCTTGCTCCACTTGATCGAGGAAGAGTTCAAAGACTTCTCGTCTTCTGTGTACCAAGAGACACATCAAGCAGCTTCCCTGGCTATTCCTTCCGAACTCTTCGCCCGCGTCCTTCATACTATTACGACGCTTCCAAAGAGTCTCCTTTTCCCTTCAATAAGCGATCTTATCTTGCAGCAAGCCATCAATCAATTAGACCCTCAACGTCTAGGGCTGGCAATCATAGTAGCCTGTTGTATGCCACTATCCACTAATGGGAAGGTACAGAGTTTGCGTGAGAGAGTAGGTCGTGGAACACCACCGTGGAATAGTTCACTAGAACAGCAAGCACTTTTGT
>JAABUQ010000737.1_pt1 | contig 75507 bp, 64 predicted proteins | sample 5560001 | NCBI WGS metagenome assembly JAABUQ01 (sample SAMN10711888, study PRJNA513371) | rock metagenome | isolation source: Antarctica rocks | place: Antarctica: Victoria Land, Finger Mt nord | collected 2015-12-18 | reverse complement strand
GGCCAACGGGCGCGAACACGGGGAGCATCTCAGGGAACATGGGCAACGGTACGGGCACGATAGGGAACACGGGCAGTGGCGCCACCACGGGTGGCAGCACGAGTGGCGCACGCACCACGCCGTAACCAACTCTGACCCTCTGTTTCCGGCATTGAAGGAGCGCCACCCCCATCTCTAAGGGGGCGGCGCTCCTTTTTCGTTTGCACGCTATCTCTGTTTCTCGTGTGTTCCGCTGGGGTGGGGCACTTTCCCTGGCCCCGCGACTCTTCTGAAGGGTTTGGCAGGTGGGGAAAAGGAAACATCATCGCAGCCTGCAAGTATGTGCATGAATGTCCGATTCGCCCGCGTCAGAAGGATCACCATGTTGTCTCGTGATCCGCGCCCACGCGGCAGCCGGGCAACACGCTTCAACCAACCATGCCATCACAAGACGCTCATCAGACAAACGTAAAACACTCACATCCCCGCGCCATACTGCCTGCACGGCGCGTGGCGCCCCACGCAGACCCTGACGAATGGGACGAGGGCAACCGGGAGCGAGATGCGGGAGGATGCGTGCGTGATTACCTTTATCCAATTGACCGACACTCACATTCAGGCGGAAGACCGCGACCGGTTTTTCGGACGCGACACGATGCAGTCGCTGCGTGATACCTTTGCCGCTTTGCGTGTGTGCGGCCTGACGCCTGCATATCCCGTGCTGATCAGCGGTGATCTCACGAACAACGGTGAGCCTGCGGCGTACGCGCGGCTGCGGGCCGTGGTGGACGAGCAACGGGCAGACGGCGTGACGGTGCTGCTCACGCTCGGCAACCACGACGACCGCGCCGCCTTTCGTCGCGCGGGGCTGTTCGACGGGCGGAAAGCCGACGTGCCGGAACCTGCGGAAGCGGTGGCACCTGAAGGGGAGAAACGGATAAACGCGCGGCATATGCTCGGTGGCCTACGCCTGTTGCTGCTCGACACGCACATCCCTGGTGCGCACGACGGCGACCTGGGCGCCGCGCAACTGGCGTGGCTAGCGGACGAACTCGCGGCCCCGGCCCCCGAAGGCACGATCCTTGTGCTCCATCACCCGCCCGAGTTCAGTTCGTTTGTCACCCAGGAAGTACACGCCATCGGTGACGCGGACGCACTGCGCGGACTCATCGTGGGCAGCGACGTGATCGGCATTCTCGCGGGGCATGTGCATGTGCATACCGTGTCGGTTTTCGCGGGGGTGCCATGTGTGGCGGCGCCGGGCACTGCCTTTCTCCTTGACCCCTTCGCGCGGGGCGGGATGCGTTTTCTCGATGGCGGCGGCTTTCACGTCGTCACCGTGGCGGACCGGCAGATGACGGTGCGCCAGATTCCCGCGCCGGGTACGGGGGCGGAACTTGCGTTTCTCACCGAGGCCCAAATGCGCGCGCCAGGACGTGCGCCGGGCAGCTTCCCCGCCCCTGTTCCCGCACGGTCGCCCTCAACGCCGCTTTGAGGGGAAGAAAACACCTTCCGTGACGAGCCTCTTGAGTGAAATTTCCCACATTGCAGATGAGGATTGTCGCGTGTATCAGAAACCGGTGCCGATCCTGATTGATACTTATGGCAACCGCTCAACACTCACGAACTTCAATATCACTCGCCTTATTGACTTAAATCAAACAATAATGATATGCTAGACATATGCAAATTCCGTGAGAGGGCGGCAAGTGTCACCGCAGCATCGGTGCGTCACGCCCCCGCGCGGCAAATGTGGAGCACATAGGCAGGGTCCGGCTCGATGATGGGCGGCACCCACTCACGATCCCACCTGGGACAGAGAGAACACATGATGCAGATCTCTATGCCAGATAGTGCGCTGGACTTCACGTCGCTCCATGATCCCGCACGGCTCGCGGTATTACGGCGCACGGTGCTTCAGGCACAGACGGCGCGGGACGCATTTGACCGGCTGGCGCGGATCGCGGCGGCGGCGCTGCACGCGCCCGTGGCCCTCGTGTCACTCGTGAACGCGGAGTCGCAGGTGTTCGTCGGCTGCGTGGGGCTGCCCCAACCGCTGGCGACGGTGCGGGAGTTACCGATCTCCCACTCATTCTGCCGGTATGCAGTCGTCACGCGGGAGCCGTTCATTGTAACGAACGCGCGCGTGCATCCGCTCGTGCATGACAACCCCGTGGTCGAGGAAGTGGGCGTGATCGCGTACGCGGGTATCCCGCTGGTCGCGTCCGATGGGCAGGCGCTGGGGAGCTTCTGCGTCATTGATCGCCAGCCACGGGAGTGGACGGAGGCGGAAATCGCCTTGCTTACCGACCTCGCGGGCGATGTCATGACCGAGATCGAACTACGGGCGACCGTGGCGGAGCGTGACGAATCGCTGAGGCTGGCGCGCATAACCCGCGCATTCATGGAATACGGGAACGATTTCGTCACTGTACATGGACGCCGACGGTGTGTATCAGTACGTCAGCCCCTCGCACGAGCGGGTGCTCGGCATCCCCATCAACCAGATGGTCGGTCGGCGCGCGTTCGAGTCCGTGCCCGCGCCGGAGCGCGCGGCGGTCGAGGCGTGGTATGCCGGCGTGCTCGCGACGCCCGGCATCCCGCAGACGCGGGAAATGGTGTTGCCCGGCGCGGACGGGAGATTGCACACCTTTGAAAGCACGGTGATCAACCGGCTGGACGACCCGGATATCCGGGGCGTGATTGGCACCGCGCGCGATGTCACCGAGCGCAAAGCGACGCTCGCGGCCCTGCGCGAGAGCGAGCAACGGCTGCAAACCACCATTGCCAACGCGCCGGTCGTGCTGATTACCGTGGACGCAACGGGCACGTTCACGTTCGCGGCGGGGCAGGGGTTGCAGGCCGTCGGGTTGCGGCCGGAAGACCTCGTGGGGCAAAATGCCTTTGCCTTGTACGGCGAGATGCCGCAACTGGTCGAGCAAATGCGCCGCGCCCTTAATGGCGAACAGGCGATGGCGCTCGTGGAAATGCACGGGCTAATGATTCAGATTCGCTACCTGCCCCTGACCGACGACGCGGGCCGGGTAACGGGCGCGATCGGGGTGGGCACCGACGTGACCGAACGCATCCGGGCCGAGAACGCCTTGCGGCATCAGGCGGTTCACGATACCCTCACGGAGCTGCCGAACCGCACTCTGCTGCGCGACCGGGTGGAGCAGGCCCTGCGGATGCGCGAGCGCGACGATACCACGCTCGCGCTGCTCCTGATTGACCTCAATGGCTTCAAAACGGTCAACGACAGCGCGGGACACCACCACGGCGATCTGCTCCTGCGCCATGCGGCTTCCGTGCTGCGCCGGGTGATGCGACCGACGGACACCGTGGCACGGCTGGGGGGCGACGAGTTCGCCGTGCTCCTGCCTGATACGGATGCGGATACCGCCGTGGCTCTCGTGCAGACGTTTACTACCGTGCTGAATGCGCCGGTCGCCCTGGACGGCCCAATGGTGCGCACAACTGCCAGCGTGGGGATCGCGCTCGCCCCCACACACGGCAACGATGTTTCGACCCTGCTGCGGCATGCGGACATCGCGATGTATACCGCAAAGCGGGCGCGGCAGAGCTATTGCATCTACACCGGGGCGCGGGACGATGGGGAAGCGGAGCGTCTCACCCTGATCGCGGACTTGCATCATGCGCTGCGGACACGGGCGCTGACGCTCGTGTACCAACCGATTATTGGCTGCGCGGACAACCGGTTGTGGGGCGTGGAAGCGCTTATCCGCTGGTCGCACCCCACGCGCGGCCCGATCCCGCCGGATGTGTTTATCCCCCTCGCGGAGGAAGCCGGCATGATTACGGCGCTCAGCGCGTGGGTGCTGGAAGAAGCGATCCGGCAGTGCGGCGCGTGGCGCGCGGCGGGGATCATGGCTGCGGTGGCCGTGAACCTCTCTGTGTGGGACCTGCAAGACGCGACGCTCGTGACGCGGGTGCTGGCGCTACTTACCCGGCATGGGGTGCCACCGTGCGCCCTGCACCTCGAACTCACCGAAGGCACCGTGATGCGCGAGGTCGCACGCACCGCTGCGGTGCTGACGCGGCTGAGAGAATACGGGGTGCGCACGGCGATTGACGATTTCGGCACGGGCTACTCGTCGTTCGCCTACCTGCGTCAATTGCCCGCCGGGGCGTTAAAGATCGACAAGATGTTCGTGCGCGAACTGGGGCACGAGACCGCCGACGTGGCCATCGTGCGGGCGACTATCGAAATGGCGCATAGCCTGGGAATGCAGGTGGTCGCGGAAGGCGTGGAGGATGCCGCGACGCTGGCCCTGCTGCGTGAGATGGGCTGCGATCTGGCGCAAGGGTACTTCATCAGCAAGCCGGTGCCGGTCGCCGATTTCACGCGGTGGGTGGAAAGCGGGGAACCCCCCCCGTGCCGCCCAAAGGGCACCCGCTCCCCCTTAGCTGACGCACGGGAGAGGAGAGGGGAAGGGAAGCGAGGCAACGCTGGGGCGCACCCTCAATATCTCGATCTTGCCCCGTTTCCCCTCCCCTCCCTAATGCCGCGTCGGCTGCGGCAACGGTGTGCCCGCGCTCGCTGTCGGTGCTGTGGCGTGCGGGGGCGGAACGGTTGCGGGGATGCCCGACGCGGTGCGTGTCGGTGCGGGCGCAGGTGTGGCGTTCGGCACAGCGACGATCAAGGTGTACGTCCGCGTCGTGGTCGTGTTCACGCTGTCCATCACCTGGATCGTGAACGTGTACGTGCCCGTGGTTGTCGGCGTCATGCCACTGATGGCCCCGGTAGCGCTGTTCAGCGTCAGGCCCGTGGGCAACGTGCTGCCACTCGCCAGCGTGTACAGGTACCCACTGCCACTGCCGCCTGTCGCGGTGATTTGCTGGCGATATGGCACGCCGGGGCCGGCGTTCTGAATCACTGTCGGACCAAGGATGAGGGGGGGGATGTCCGCTTCGGTGAACGTGGTCGTCGGCACTCCGCTCGCTGTCGCGATAATCGTGAAGCCGCCGATCGCACCGTTCGCCGTAAAGGTCGGGCTGCTTACTCCACCGCCGTTGCCGACCGTGCAGACTGCCACGGTGTTCATCAGCGAGACGGTACACCCGGTCGCCGTGCCAAATGTCGCGGAAGCGCCCCCGCCACCGGGGGTAATCGTGAACGTCACCTGCCCCCCCGCCACCGGCTCACCGCCTGTGCCCGACAGCGTGAGCCCCACTGGGTTGGCAAAGGCCGTGCCCACCGTTGCCGTTTGTCCACCGCCCGTCGCACCGGAGACCGTGAAGCCGCGCGACTCGAACGCCCCCGCATCGCAGTTCGCCCCTTGGGGCCTGCTCACGCCGCGTGCGTCGGTGGCGAGCGTGGCGCCCGTGGTCGGGTCGGTCGGGCAGGCGGCGATGTCAATCGCGGGCGAGCCGGGCAGCAGCGCGAACGTCTGCACCGTGCCGCCGTAGTTGCCGAGGGGGCCGAGCAGGGGGTTGAGCGGCGATGCAACGGTGCCCGTGCGGTCGCTGCTCAGCGGGACAAAGCCCATGATGCCATCGGTTTTGCCGATCACGTTGCCACCACCATCGGTGGTCACCGCGCCGTTAATGTCGGGGCCGGTGGGCGCGCTGTTGCCCGCCACCACCGCGAGCGCAAGCGTGGTGGTCCCCCGGACGGAAAGGGCGCCACCCTGGCCGTCCGCGTGATTACCGGTGAAGGTGCTGCCCGCCACATTCAGCGTCTTATCGTTGGCGATCGCGCCGCCGTTGCCGCCGTTGAGTGCGGAGTTGCCGGTGAAGGTGCTGTTCGCCACGTTCACCACGCTGATGCTGGCCGAGATCGCGCCACCCTGGCCGCTGGTCGCGCTGTTGCCGGAAAAGGCGCTGTTCGACACGTTGACTGTGCCACCATAGCTGCCGATCGCGCCACCGCCCTGGGGCGCGCTGTTGGTGGTGAAGGTGCTGCCTGCCACGTTCACCAAGCCGTAGTTGAAGATTGCGCCGCCCTGGGACGCGCTGTTGCCGGAAAAGGTGGTGCCCACCACATTCACCGTGCTGCCGTTGTTGTTGAAGATCGCGCCGGCGCCGCCGTTCGCAGCCGTGAGGGTGAGGCCACGCAGCGACAGCGTGATGCCATTAGTGGGGCTATTGACGCGAAACAGCCCCACGGTGTTGCCACCACTGATTGTCACCGCGTGCTGTGGCATAGTCGCGTCTATCGTCACGCTCACGAGGGGAGAGAGTGTGCTGGTCAGCGTGATCGTGGTGTTGGGGGCCGTGACGCCGTTGCAGTCCTGCGCGAAGGTGATCGTGTCGCCCGCAGTCGCCGCTGCGAACACGTTGGGCAGGCTGCCTGTGGTGGCAGCGTCGCCGCTACAGTTCGTCACCATGCGCGTCGCCGCCCGCACCGCAGTCGTCGAGGGCACGAGGGCGACCGTCGCCAGCAGCGCGACGACCACACCGACCGACCCGCACCGCATCCACTGGCGTGCCACCATGCACGTTATCCCTGTTCCCATCACGTTCCCCCAAGCCTTGAATCATCAGACGCCACGTTTTCCTCAGGAGAGTCGCGTGAGTAGATGACATTTCTGGCACGCGGTGAAGGGGTGGGGTCAGCCGGACCCGGTTCAGAGCGTTTTCTGCATATGCACGGAGCCGGTGTCGTAGTGTTCTTCGGTGACATCGTAGCCGACGCGCCGCCAGAGCAGCATCACGGGCAGGTCGTTGAAGTGGCAATGGCGGTACACGAAGCGGTAGCCCCGCGCACGCGCGAAGGCGTCCGCCGCCCGCACCATCGCCCGCAGTGTTTGCGGGCGGGGATAGGCATCGGCGATCAGTGTGCGGCGGTAGACGGCGGTGGTTTCGGGTGTGTACCCGTAATAGGTGGCGAAATCGAAGACATTGGCGACGTGTTCGACGTGGTACGGCGCGTCGAACGCCTGCACCGCCATCATCCCGGCGATGCCGCCCGTCTCCTTCTCACGCGCGAGGGCGATGCCGTTGCGCCCCGCGAGGTACGTCTCCGTCAGGTGATAGAGGTCGCGCTCCTTGCCGTCGGGTTGCAGGGGGCGCGTCTTCTGGGGCGTGAGGATGCGCACCGCAAAGGCAAGCACCTCCTCCGCCTCGGCGGGAGTCGCCATCGCCGCCGTCACCCGCGAAAGCCTGTCCAGGATCATCGTACCCTCCTTTGATACGGGGGAAACGCAAAGGACGCAAAGGACGCGAAGAATACAAAAAATTAATGTGTAAAAAATTCCTTCTCTTTGTGTTCTTCGCGCCCTTTGCGTCCTTTGCGTTTCAATTCGCTCGTGTGTTTCAATCCGCCTCGCTCTGGCACTGCTGCCAGAGATGGACGACGACGGGCACGCGGGCGGCGATCAGGTCGGGCGCGTGGCGCTCGGCGTAGCGCAGGTCGCCGAGCGCCATCAGCAGACGGTACCGCCGGATGCGCGCGGTGTCCACTGCCCAGGGGACGTGCGCCGCGTACGCCGCAAGGAAGCGCGCCCCCGCATCCGGTGCGTCTGCGAAGGCGGCGACCGCAGTGCGCGCGAGGTCCCAGAGCGGGTCGCCTACCCGCGCCGCTTCCCAATCGAGCAGGCCCGTCACGACGCCACCATCCATCAGCACATTGTCGCCGTAGTAATCGCCGTGCAGGGGCGCGAGGGACACGGGCGCATCCGTGAGCGAGCGGCCCCACGCGGTGAGTTCGTCCGCGAGGGGCGCGCGTACCGCTTCCGGCAGGGCGGGGGCGACGCGGGCGAGATCGCCGGCGATCTTTTTCTGCACGAAATTGGTCGCCCAGTCGCCGGGGGTATCGGCGTGGTCTTCGGGGTACTGCCAGAGGCCACGCACGTCGTCCAATCGCAGGCAATGCACGCGGGCAAGGGGCGCGGCGAGGACGTTCATGTCGTTCATGTCGGGCCATGCCCCAATGGGCTGACCGGAAAGCCATGCGCGCAGGGTGACGATCATCGTCGTGTCGGGAAAGGCCGTCGCGGCGATCACCCGTGGCACGGGAAAGCCGCGTGCCGCGAGGTAATCCGTGATCGCCCGCTCATGCGCAAAGGCGGCGACCCGCCCCGGCGCGATCATTTTTACGATGTATCGTGTGCCATCAGAGAGCCGCAGAGCGTACACCTCGTTGTCCGAGCGTGATGCGAGCGGAGTCGTCTCGTGCCTTGTCTGCCGCCCGTCGGGATCGAGTGTGCGTACCGCCCAGGTTATCGCGGCGTGGTCGGGCGTGGTCATCAGGCGTCTCCGGGTGCGTGCGGATGGGAATGGGCATGGGCAGGCATCGTGTCATCGTCCGCATGAGAAGCGCTCGTGCCGTACGGCTCCCCGACCCAAACGGCGAGCGGCGGGGCTTCAATGCCCTCCGTCGCCTCTGCCGCCAGCCCGTAACCGACCGCATGGAGGCGCAGGGTGGGCAACCCCGGCTCCGCGAGGGCGGCGAGCAAGGCCGCACCGCCCGTGGTGACGATAACGGCACGCGCGTCGTCCGTTTCGGGCCAGCCCGCTTCATCGAGCAGGGCCGCGATCACGAGATCGGTGTGCGAGGGCGCGGCAGGGATGGGACGCGGCGGCAGGGGGGCGGCAAACACGCGCACCACGCGCAGCGCGGCGAGCGCGGCGGCGACGGCGATGAGTTCGGCGACGCCGCGCGGGTCGTCCAGCGGCACAGCGTCCACGGGCACCACCCGCACGAGCGCCTCCGCCTCCGCGAGCCGCCGCAGCACGCCGCCGCCCCACGTCCGCACCGCGAGGGGGAGCGCACCGTCTTCCACCGCATGGATCACCTCGATCAGCCGCCGCTCCCGCCCCACGGGTGATACCGCGACTGTAGCCGCCATGCCTGCCATGCTCCATATACTCGCACCGTCCTGCGTACGCGCGGCAAAGAGCGCGGCGCGCGGCAGCGTCAGTTTGGCGAGAATCGCCGCCACGAGTGCGGTGTCCGCGCCCGCGTCGAGCAGCCCGCCCAGCACCCGCGCCGCGTCTATCCCGCCCGCCGTGTTCCAGTATGCCAACATCAATCCTGCCCCGTCCCGCCCCGGTGATCTTGACGACCGCACCACGCCACGGCAGTATAACCCCGTACGTTCAACAGTGTTCCAAGCCGTGCGGGTGTTTACCGCTCCACGAGTGGTCGTCCATGCCCTGAAGGCACCGCGTCAGTGAGAGTTGGGAGTGTTGCCACATCCGCCACTGTTGCGCCACCGGCTGTGAGCGTTGCCGCCCGCAACCCCGTGCTACACTGCCACACGGAACCCCACCGCGCGTAATGCGATTCACGAAAGGACGCAGACCTGATGCAGATCGAGACCTTTGAGCACGGCCCCGTACAAACGAATGCCTACCTCGTCGCGGACGAGGAAGCGGGCGAGGCGTGGATCATTGACGCCCCGCCCGGCTCCGCCGCCGATGTGCTTGCCGCCGCGCGGGAGCATGAGTGGCGCGTCGTTGCCCTGTTGAATACGCATGGGCATTGGGACCATATCGCGGACAATGCCGCCATACATACCGCGACGGGCGCACCGCTCTCCATCCACCCGGCGGATGAGCCGATGATCCGCGAGCCGATGCGGATGGGAACAATAGCCACCGACATTACCCCTACCACGGCGGACAGCTACCTCAACGACGGTGACACGCGGCGGCTGGGCCGCTACACCTTCACCGTCTGGCACACACCGGGCCACTCGCCGGGCGGCGTCGTGCTGTACGAACCGACCACGGGGACGCTGATCGGTGGCGACACGCTGTTTCCCAATGGGCCGGGGCGCATAGACATCCCCGGTGCGAGTGTGGAGGCGATGCGAGCCTCCCTTGCCCGCCTCGCTACCCTGCCGCCCGACACGACCGTCTACCCCGGCCACGGCCTGCCCACCACCATCGGCGCGGAGTTGCACTGGATGACCGGGAAGTAGGCAGTAGGCAGTACACGGTACGCAGTGAAATGCATCAATCCCCACTGCGTACTGCCTACTTCCCTGCTGCCTACTTCTTTTTGCGGTTCACACGGCGTGACTGCTTGGCGATCTGCCGCTTGCGCTTGCCTTTGTTCGCGTTGGGTGTGCGCACCCTGTCGCCTGCCGATGGGTCCCACGGGGGGAGGGCGGGGGTGGGCAGGGGGGGCAGGATATTGTAGTGGGGTCGGGGGGTGTCGCGTTGCTCGCGCACGCCGAAGGCGATCTCGATGTCCTCCAGGTCGCCCGTGATGGACTCGTCCAGGCGGTCGGCGGCGAGGGCGCGCGTGATCAGCGGCAGTGTCTCGGTCGCTTCGAGGTCAATCAGGTCGCTGACGAGAAAGCCGTTGAGTGTCTCGCTCTCGTCGGGCGCGGCATCGCTTGTCAGCGACCCCTCAATGGCTGCCGTGATGGCGGCGATGGCGGCGTCGCGGGCTTCGGGGTGCATCCGCGCGATCATTGTCAGCCCCGCGCTCGCCGTGACCCGTACGTAAAGCGGGCGCAGGGGGTTGGCGACCACGGTTGCCAGGGGCGCGAGGGCAGCGGGGCCGATCAGGCCCAAGACCTCCGGTACCTCCTCACGGAAATAGTCCCAGTCGTCATAGCGTTCGAGCAGGCCGATCAGCGGTCGGATCGCCTCCTCCGCCCGCAGTTGCCCCAGCGCGCGCCACGCATGGAACTGCGTGTACACGGCGGGGTCGTCCTCGTCAAGCTCCCACAAGTCTTCGTCGCGCAGCACGCGCAGAAGGTCGGGAACGTGGGCAAGCTCCAGCCCCCCGGCGAGGTAGTCCGGCCACTGCGGCGATTGCAGTGGGAACGGCTCATGCTTGACCGGTACGACGCCCGCGCGTAGCTGCTCCTCCATCGCCGCGAACTCCTCGTCCGTCATCGGCGGTACGTCGGGCGGATCGGGGTGTGGGTTGCCCCGCGTGAACAGCGCGGCCACGGGCGGCGGGTACGTGGGTGCGGTCATGGGCCAATCCTCCTTGTGCAGCCTGCCGGGAAGGGTTGAACCGCGAAGGCGCGAAGGCGCAAAGAAAAACCATCCATTTCTTGAATTCTTTGCGCCTTTGCGCCTTCGCGGTTGAATTCCCGGTTTCCCCTCCCCGATCCTTATTCTACGACGACGCGCATGTAGTGTTTTTTTCCGGCGCGCAGGAGCAGGCCGTCCGCTGGGAAATCGGCGGGCAGGATGGCGAGGTCCATATCGCCCACGCGCTCACCGTGGGCGCCGAGGTACATGCCGCCCTGCGCTGCCTTGCGGCGAGCGTCGCCCCGGCCCGTCGCCAAGCCTGCACGTACGAAGATGTCCGCGAGCGAGAGACCGGCGTCGAAGTCCACGGTGGGGATCGTCACGGTGGGCACGTCCGCGCCGCCCGCCCCGGCGCCACCGGAAAACAGGGCGTGGGCGGCGTCGCGGGCCTTTTCCGCCTCCGCCTCGCCGTGCGTGAGCACGGTCGCTTCCCACGCGAGTACCTCTTTCGCTCGCCGGATGTCCGCGCCTTCGAGGGCCGCGAGCCGCCGCACCTCGTCCATCGGCAGGTAGGTAAAGAGGCCCAGGAACTCCGCGACTTTCGCATCCTCGACGTTGATCCAGAACTGGTAGTAGTCGTACGGCGACATGGCGGCGGCATTGAGGGAGATGCCGTTGCCCGTGCTCTTGCCCATCTTCTGCCCGCTCGCGTCGGTGATGAGCGGCGCGGTGAGCACGAACGCCTCGCCGCCGTCCGCCTTGCGGATCAGGTCCATGCCACCGAGGCAGTTGCTCCACTGGTCGCCGCCACCCACCTGCAACACGCAACCCTCCGTGCGGTAGAGATGGAGAAAATCATACGATTGCAGGAGCAGGTAGTTGAACTCCAGAAACGAGAGGCCCGTTTCCAGCCGCGTCTTGTACGTGTCCATGTGCAGCATCTCGTTCACGGAAAAGTACCGCCCGATGTCGCGCAGAAAGGCGATGTAGTGCAGCGTCGGCAGCCAGTCCGCGTTGTCGCGCATGATTGCGCGCCCGTCGGTGAAGTCGAGGTAGTGGGCCATCTGCTCCTGAATCTTCGCCGAGTTGGCGGCGATCTGCGCCATCGTCATCATGGCGCGGCCCGTGGCGCGGCCCGTGGGGTCGCCGACCATCGTGGTGCCGCCCCCCGCGAGGGCGATGACGCGGTGCCCGTGCTTCTGAAAGTGCGAGAGCAGCATCAGTTGCACGAGGTTGCCGATGTGCAGGCTATCCGACGTGACATCGAAGCCGCAGTACAGCGTGATTGGCCCCGCGTCCGTGACGCGGCGTAGCCCCGCCTCATCCGATACCTGGTTGAGAAAGCCCCGCTCGCGCAGGGTGTCCAGTACATTCGTTGCAATTGCCGTCATCGTTGCCTCCTGATTCGCCTGCCTCGACAAGAAACGCAAAGGGCGCAAAGAACGCGAAGAACGCGAAGGGGATACGAAAACACTTTGTAATTTCCCCTGTGTTCCCTTTGCGTTCTTTGCGGCCTTCGCGTCCTTTGCGTTTCTCTCCGCCGCACACCAAAACGCCGCCCCTCATGGAGAAGGACGGCGTCCATCGCCGTGGTACCACCTTCGTGCGCGGGCGCGTCGCCGCGACCGCCTCATCGCCTGCCCGCGCAGGCCCGGCCTGGTATCGGGGGCCACCGGAGGGGTGCGATTATCCGTCCGGCGCGTGCCGCACGGGGGGAAGGGTAATTCACAAACGCCGGGGGCACAGGCTCGCACCATTCCGCCTGCTCGCTGATCGTCCCGCTCGGCACCGCTACTGAGGCTTCCCGCGCCCCTCACTGCATCGCCGTTACGATACCGCACGCGCGCGGCGGCGGCAAGGGGAATTACGGCTGTGGGCGGGGTTTATGCGTGCATAATCTACCCACCCCCCAACCCCCTTCCCACGGGGAGGGGGAGCGAGACCGGGCAAGATCGAGGTATATGAGGAACATCGAAGCCTTGAAGTACGTCACCCCCTCCCCACGGGGAGGGGGCCGGGGGGTGGAAATCCCCTGCCCCCACGCCCTATGCTGTTAAGAAGATGCCGTCTCGGTCGCCACGGAAAGGCGCGGTGATCTGGTATTTCACGAATCGAGGGCGGCAAGCAGATCTTCGGCGTCATCAAAGGTTTCCACACGCCCGGCGGCGATGTCGGCCTCAGCCTCGTGTTCCATGCGCTGCCACCGCGCGGACTAGAACCACTGCTGGCTCGCATCCATCGTGACCTGAGGGCGCAACTCAATCACCCCGTCGTCGCGCCGCACTGCCTCGAACAGCGCATCGGCAGGCAATCCCGCGCGCAACTCTCGTGGCAATCGCACTATACCCCGCACGTTCGCTCGCACCCGCATTGCATCCCTCGCTCGCCCTGAAATCGCGCTTGCACGTTCCACGCCCTTCAACGGTATCATCGTCACGATACCGCACCCACACGGCGGCAAGGGGAATCACCGGCGATGCGTCCTTCTGTATCCCCCGCGTTTGGCGTCAGTGGTGAGACGCGAGCACGGCCCCGGCCTCGGCAAGGCCGGCAGAGGACGGTGCGAGGGCTTCCGCGATGGCCTCGTCGAGCGTCAGGGCCGCGCCGTTTTCCCACGCCGCCGCGAAGGTTTTCTCACCAAGAGTGGCGCGGACGGCGGTGATTGCCCGGTCAAAATCCGCCTGGTCACACGGTGGTACAGGCGCGTCCATCCGTGTACGCAACGCTGCCGCGATGGCCCAGAGCCGTACGGCCTCGGTATGTGCCCCCCCTGCTCCGTGCGTTTCCGCCAGCCGCTCCAGCGTTTCGGTGGTGCCAAAGATGTCCTTATCGTGCCCGTAATATCGTAGCGCCTCGCGGTAGCGTGCATCCGCCGTGTCGCGGTCGCCACCCGCCCACGCGGCACGTCCCAGATGATACCAGGCATATGCGAGGCCCCAAGGAGTGTCTAGTTGCTGATAGAGCGCGAGACTCTCCGCGAACCGCGCTGCCGCCCCCGCAACGTCGCCCTGCCGCAGCAATGCCTCTCCCAGGTTGATCACCGAGGCGCTGTATCCATCCCTGTCCCCGACCTCCCGGCGCAGCGCCATGCTTTCGGCATGATACGCTGCGGCCCGCACATACTCCCCCTGATAGCGCGCGATATGCCCACGGTTACTAATCACGATGGCGAGAATCTGCCGGTTGCCGACCTGCCGGCATCCCGATTCGCTTTCATCGAGGTACATGAGGGCAAGCGTATACTGCCCCTGATGCATCGCCACATCGCCGAGGTTGTTGAGCGTGGCGGCTACGCCCGCACGGTCGCCAATGGTGCGGCGCAAAGCGAGGCTGCGTGTGAAAAATGAGACGGCGCGGGCATACTCACCACGGTAACTGACAATGCTCCCGATGCTATTGAGTGTGAATGCCATGCCTGCTGCGTCCCCTGCGATCCCGCGCAGCGCCAATGCCCGTTCACTAAGCGTGAGGGCGCGTTCCAGGTCACTTTGCATATAGGCGAGTTGGGCGGCGCCGCCGAATACATTTGCCCATTGCACTGCCCGCGCCGGGGAAATGTTTGCGTCGTTGGTCTGCTCGGCACGGGCGATAAACGCGTCGAGCCAGCTACGTCCCTCACGGAAAAAGCTTTGGATGTACCAGAAGTACCACAGCGCGCCCACGAGGCGCACACCGATCATTATGATGTCGTCATCGTTGCCGCCGATGTCGAGTGACCAACGCAGGGCCACACGCAGGTTGTCGTGGTCGGCATGAAGGCGTGCGCTCCATCCGCCATCCGCCGACTGCCGTAGCAATGGCTCTGCCGCCTCCGCCAGCGCGAGAAAAACCCCCGCGTGCCGCCGCTGCGCCTCGGCTCGCTCGTCATGGCGCGTCAGTTGTTCGTCCGCGTATTCGCGCACCGTTTCCAGCATCGTGAACCGGGGTGTCTCACCGTGCGTCACTTGCACCAGGCTTTTGTCCACGAGCGACGCCAGCGCACGCATCACCGCTTCCGTGTCGTCACCGCCGCACACCGCCACCGCCGCCGCCTCGGTGCAACCGCCCACGAAGACCGCCAGCCGCCGAAAGGCTGCCGCCTCGTCAGGCGCGAGCAAGTCGTAGCTCCATGCGATTGCGCCTGCCATCGTGTGGTGCCGCGCCGGGACATCACGCGGGCCATCCGCCAGTTCGGGCAACCGCCGGGTCAGGCGCGTGAGCAGTGCGTCGGGCGACAGATACCGCAGCCGTGCCGCCGCTAGTTCCAGCGCGAGCGGCAGACCGTCCAGCCGCGCGCAGATTGCCGCGATCGTGACGGTGTTCGCGGTGGTGAGCGCGAACCGCTCGTCCACCGCCTCCGCCCGCTGGCAAAACAGCGTCACGGCGGGGGAGGCTCCAACCACCGATACCACCGATACCACCGCGACATCGCCCGCCGTCGCTTCGGCGTCCGGTAACGCGAGCGGCGCAACGATGCGCACATGTTCGCCCTGCAGGCGCAGCGCCTCCCGGCTCGTGACAAGCACGCGCAGGCCGGGGCAGTGCGCGAGCAGGTTCGCTACCTCCACCGCCTCACTCAGCAGATGCTCGAAGTTGTCCAGCACGAGCAGCAGCCGACGCTCCCGCAGCGCCGCGACCAGCGCCTCGCGTGCCGGTCGCGGATCGGTTTTCGGCACGCCCACCCCCTGCGCCACGCTCGGCAACAGCAGCCCCGCCTCGCGCACGGATGCGAGCGAGACGAAGGCCACATCGTCCCTGCCCTCTGCGTATCCCGCCGCAACGGCAAGGGCGAGGCGGGTCTTGCCAACGCCCCCCGGCCCGGTCAGGCTGACGAGGCGCGCATCCGGGCGGCGCAGCAGGGCGATCACGTCCGCGACCGCACGCACGCGCCCGACCAGAGAGGTTACGGGAGCGGGCAGGGTGTGTGGCGTTGGCGGGGCAACCGACGGTAACGGAGCGGCGGGCGTGGGCAGGGCGGGCGGCTGCTCCGGGCCGGGGGCACGGGCCACCGCCGCGAACCGCGTGCGCTCGGCGTCTGACAGTCCCAGCGCCGCCGCGAGCAGGCGGATCGTTTCGCGCTGGGGCCGCCGTCGCTCGCCCCGTTCGAGCAAGCCAACCGCGTCAAGGCTCAACCCGGCCCGCGCGGCCAGTTCTTCCTGCGTCAGCCCCGCGCGTTTCCGAAACGCGCGCACCAGGCCACTAAATGCCTGCGGCTCCTCCGTCTCCATCTCACACCCCCGTATCTCCCCTCTCCGTGCCCAGGCGCCTCTCACTGTACTCAACGTGCGTCACCGACGATTTTACATATTTGTCGGGGGAGTTGTCAGTATCGTCGGTAGTATATCAGCCCCCCGATTGCCATCATAGAGATACGCAGCACGGAGGCAAACGTACTGCCGGCAACGTCTCCCGCGTACGCGCACGGGCAAGGCGAACGGGTACATCATCCAGAAGGGGGTGCCTCATGGCACGCAACAGCATCGGGAACGAGGCAATGGCAGCACGGGCAACGGCGACACCGGCAACCGAGCCGGGCCGGATGCGGCGGCGGGGACTGGTCGCGGGGGCGGCGGCGCTGGCGACGGGGTTGCTCGCCAAGGAGGCGTTACCCGTTGTGGCAGCGAACGGGGGCAATGTGATCCTCGGTGGCCCCAACTACGCGTCGTTTCAGACCACGGTTGCCGCCCTGAACACGTTCTCAAGCGCGAACGGCTCGGCGGTGTTTGGGGCAGACGGCACGCCCGCGCCAACGACTGGTGGTCAGAGCATCATCGGTCTGGTGGGGCTTGGCGGTGGCAACGGCGGGAGCGGTGTTGTGGGCGTGGCCCAGGGTGCGGCGATCCAGACTGCTGATTTCAATGCGGCAGGAGTGGTGGGACGCGGGGGAAACTCCGCAGGCGTGTACGGTATCAGCATAAGCGGCAGGGGCATGTACGGCAGCAGCACCTACGGCATTGGCGTGCAGGGCTTCAGCGGGGGCGGGGCCGGCATCTTCGGCGAATCCGGCACCGGCACCGGCTCCGGCGTCTATGGCTACAGCAGCAATGGCGGCTCCGGCGTCTCCGGCAATTCCACCATTGGCGTGGGCGTACTCGGCGTCAGCGGCGGCGGTAGCGCCAGTGGGGCGCAGCCGTACGGCGTGGTCGGTTCCGTGACCAGCGCCCCTGGCTTTGCCCTGTTTGGCGTCACCAGCGTCGCGGGCACGGTGGGCTTCGCGGGGGGCGCTGCCGTGGCCGGGGCCAGCGCGGGGCAGTTTTCGGGGCCGGTGAACATCTACAACAGCGTGCCCGGCGCCGAGGGCAACCTGTATGTGCAGAATAACTTCCAGGTGTCGGGCACGAAGAGCGCGGCGGTACCACACCCGGACGGCACGCACCGGTTGCTGTACTGCGTGGAGTCGCCGGAAGCGTGGTTTGAGGACTTCGGCGAAGGCACGATCACGGCGGGTAGGGCCGAGGTCAAGCTCGACCCTGACTTCGCGGCCGTGGTAGATACATCGCGGCTGCACGTCTTTTGTATGCCCCATGATGAAACGCATCACCTCGCGGTGAAAGCGCGCTCCGGCAACGGCTTTTCCGTGGCGGCAGACGTTACGGGCGCGGCGGCGGCACGGGGGGCGAAAGCGGCAGACCTGAGCGGCACGTTCACGTACCGGGTGGTGGCCAAGCGCAAGGACGTGGTCGCCGAGCGGTTGGCGAAGTTCACGGTGCCGGGGGAGATCAAAGCGCCCGCGCTGGTGATCCCGCCCGCGCCGCCGTCCCCACCGCTGTTTCCCATGCCCCCGATGGGCGGCAAGAAGGGCTAACGGTGGTCGGTGTGGCTGGTGGTAGGACTGGCGCAGTTGGATGCATGTGCCGCTGCAACGCTGGGAAACTTCACCCCCGGCACCCTCTGCGCAGAGTCCGCCTCGCCGCACCGATCATGTTCAACGGCGTCACTCCGATAACGACGACAACGCTCGGCCAGGTGATTTCGGTCAGATACACGGCATCTGACCGAACGCTTCCGCCCTCACGCCGCCCGTTCTCTTACAGATACGCGGGGGCGTTTTCGTAGCCGAGCCGGAACGAGACGCGATTCGCGGCCTCGCACACCGCGACGACCACCGGCGTCCGGGCGTCGGGGGTGAGGGCGTCGGCGCGTCCGCTGATGCTCAGGGCCGCGATGACGGCCCCCGTGTGGTCGCGTACGGGGGCAGCGATGCACACCTGCCCCGGCTTGCGCTCCTCACAGTCCACCGCGTAGCCCTGTTCCCGGATCGCGGCCAGTTCCCCATCGAGCCGCGCGAAGTCCTGGATGGACCGCGACGTATACGGGCGCCACCCGTATCGCGCGATCGTTGCACGCACCACATCCGGGTCGCGGGCGGCATAGAGTACCTTGCCGAGCGCCGTACAATGCGCCACCGCGCGGCGTCCCACCGTGGTGTGCCAGCGGGGCCAATCCGCCGGTACCGCATGTGCGAGGTGGAGCACGTCGCCCTCAAACAGCACCGCGAGACTGACGAGCACGCCGAGCGCGTCACGCAGGCGGTCCATCTCATCCAGGGCGTGCTTGCGCACCTCAAGCTGGTTGAGCGCCACGTTCGACAACTCGATCACGCGCAGGCCAAGCCGGTATCCGCCGCGCCGCTCGTCGCGCTCCAACAGCCCCGCTGCTTGCAGGGTCGCCACGTAGCGGTATACGGTGTTCTGGTTCAGGTCAAGCTTCGCGGCCAGCTTCGCCAGCGTCAGGTGCGGTTCCTCCGCGCTGAAACAGGTGAGGATGAGCGCGGCCCGCTCGATTGACTGGCTTTTGGCCGATACCGCTTTCGTCTCCGAGACCGTTGCCACGCTGCTGCTCCTCACTCGCCTACCCCATGTGACGGAATTACTTTCTCTATTTAAAAGCATCACGTAGGACTTGACAAGTATTCTTTGCCTTGCTACCGTGAAAAGGCCAGATCATCTTCCGAACCCGACCGCTTGTTCCACGATTCGTGCGTTGTCACGCGACCGATCGGCATTTGCGCCGAACGGGATAGGGAAACTGCTCCTGAACTGTGCAGATGCATGGTGCATGGGGCGGCAAGAAAGGAAAGGGGTGCGGTAATGCGACCACCCGTAATCTCTCGACGACGTGTGCTTCAATCCGGCTTCGCTGCGTCCACCGCCATTTTTCTCGCTGCCTGCGGCGGTAGTGGTGGAGGCAACAGCGGCACGTCCGGCACATCTGCCGCGCCTGCCGCGCCTGCCACCACGAGCGCGAACGGCACTGCGGCCACCGCGATGACGGGCGCCGCAGCGGCGACCGCCACCCCAACCGCCGCCCCCGCAATCGGGAGCGGTTCGACCAAGTTGCAGTACATGGTCTGGGGCCGTCCCGATGGGGTAAACTGGAGCTATCTCGCCCTCAGCCGCGCCTACCCGGACGACGCGAAGCGATACTCCGTGCAACCCGTGATCGGTGGCAGTGGGGATGTGCAGGTCGCGCAGAAGCTGCGCCTGATGCTCTCGGCGGGTGACAACGATCTGCCCGATATCGTCGCCCTGAACCGCACCGAGGTGCCCGAGTTCGCCGCCGCCGACCTCCTCTACGACATGACTGACCTGATGAAGCCTTTCGCGGATGACATGATTGACACGGCGAAGCAACTGGCGACCGTGGATGGCAAGATGGTCGCGCTGCCCGTCAGCCTGAAGCCGAAGGTCTGGTTCTACCGGCAGGACGTCTTTCAGAAGGCGGGGGTGGACCCGGACAAGATCGCGACGTTCGACGACTTCATTGCGGCGGGCAAGCAACTCCATCAGGCGGTGCCGGAGAGCTTCATCTACAACAGCAAGGCCAAGGCGGGCGGGTATGCCTTCGACAATTTTCTGACCTCATTTGCCCCCGTCAGCTTCTACGACCGGCAGGCGAAGAAGTTTCAGGTCGCCACGCATCCCGGCTTTCGCGCCACGTACGACCTCCTTGCGAAGCTGCAAGACCCGGCGGTTTCCGCTCCGGTGGACAATTTCGACCCGGACTGGTCCAAGGCATTTGCCTCGAACATGGTCGTTTCGTCGCCGATCAACGAGTGGATGAGTTCGTTCCTGCCCCTGTACGTGCCGGAGCAGAAGGGGCTGTGGCGGGTGCATGCGTGGCCGGGGGTCAATGGCACGAACAAGGGCAGCGACGCCGGGGGGCAGGTCGCGGTGATCCCGAAAAAGGCGAAAAACCCGAAGGCGGCCTTTGAGTACCTGTCGAAGATCTACCTCACGAAGGCGGGAGCGCTCGCCAACATCCAGACCAGTTCGCAAACGCCGTACCTCAAGAGCGCCCGCGCCGAGGTGCCGGCGCTGATGAAACCGGCTGCGGACCCGATGAACACCAACGCCTTGCCGTGGCCGCCGGAGTTCTTCGGCGCGGACTACTTCACCGTGATCTTCGCCGCACAGGACCGAATGGCGTGGATTGACTACGACCCGGCGGCGGCAAAGGAGTTGTCCATCCGCGATGACTGGACCCAGCGCTATCTCGCCAAACAGGCCACGCTCGACCAGACGATCACCGGCCTGCAAAACGACCTCGCGGGGCAGATCGGCGACCCGTGGCAGGCGTAACCCGCACGCCGCCGGTGTGTCCGGTACACGTCTCTCAGGTCAGGAGAGGGTTATGAATGTTGTCCCCCAAGCGCGGCGGGAGACCGCATCGCTCGCCGTGCCTGCCCGTGTGGTCCCGCAGCGTCCGAGGGCGTGGGAGCGGGTCGGGCCGTATCTGTTCGTCGCGCCCTTTGTGCTCGCGTTTCTCGTGCTGCTCGCGATCCCGGTCGTGTACTCACTGGTGTTGAGCCTGCTGCGCTACCGGGGGTACGACACGCCGCGCTGGGTCGGCTTCGCCAACTACGGGCGATTGCTCGGCTATCACCAGTTCTGGTCGTCGTGGGGAAACACCCTCGTCTACTGGATCGGCGGCTCGGTGGTCACGCTCGCGTTCGCGTTTCTGCTCGCGGTGCTCGTGCATCAGAGCGCGATCACGGGCAAGCGCGTCTACAAGCCGATCATTTTTCTGCCGAACGTGATGGCGGCGGTCGCGGCCTCCCTGATCTTTCAGTCCCTTTTCGCCACGCAATCGGGCGTCATCAACTCATTGATCGGCAAACAACTGGCGTGGAACCAGGACGAGTTTCTCGGCAAGGTCGCCGTGATCCTGCTGCGCTCGTGGCACGGCACGGGCTGGTTTTTCGTGGTCTTCCTCGCGGGACTGACCACGATTGACCCGGAGTTGTATGACGCCGCCCGCGTGGATGGCGCGCACGCTTGGCACAGCCTGCGGCACATCACCCTGCCGCTGATGCGTCCGACGCTGCTCTTCGCCACCGTGACGATCACGATCTCCTCGCTGCGGCTGTTCGCGGAGCCGAACCTGCTCTTCAGCAGCGGCACGGCCCCGCCCCAGTTCCAGCCGATCATGAATCAACTGTACCTGAACCTGCAATCGGGGGAGTTCGGCGCCGCCGCCGCCGTTGCGTGGCTCATCTTTATCCCCATCGTGATCGTCTCGGCGATCCAGTTTCGCCTCTTGCGCGGCGACGGTCGCGGGGAAGGAGCGGAATCATGAGCGCACGCGCCTCCCGCACCGGGCAGCTGTCGGGGATCCGCACCCGGCGGTCGCGCATCCGCCTGAGTAGTGTCTGCACCCACTTCGTCCTGGTCTGCGCCGCGCTGATCGCGTTGTACCCGATCTTTCTCATGTTCCTGAACTCGTTCAAGAGCAACTCGGAGGTGCTGCGCAACCCCGCCGGCTTGCCCATCCAGCCCACGCTCCAGAGCTACGAGCAACTGGCGACGTACCAGGGTAACGCGGTCGCCCAGAGTTTTCTCAACTCGCTCTTCGTGGCCAGCGTTTCCACGGCGGGCGCGGTGTTCCTCGCGGCGCTGGCGGCGTTCGCGTTTGCGAAGCTGCGCTTTCGGGGGCGCGATGCGCTGTTTGCCGTGCTGCTCGCCACCCTGATGGTGCCGGGTGAGGTGACATTGCCGCCGCTATATGTGATGTTTGCGCGCATCCACTGGGTGAACACCTACCAGATTCAGATTCTGCCGGGGATCGCCAGCGTGTTCGGACTCTTTCTCATCCGGCAATACATGCTGACGATCCCCAAAGAATTGCTGGAAGCGGCCCGCCTCGACGGCGCCTCGCTGTGGCAGCAATTCTGGCGGATCATCGTGCCGGTCTCCGCGCCCGTGCTTGGGGTGTTCGCCATACTGCACTTCGTTGGCAAGTGGAACGACTACCTCTGGCCGCTGATTGCCGTCAATAGCCAGCGGTACCAGCCAATCATGACGCTGCTCCCGTCCATCAAGGACCCGGTTGTCGGGTTCTTCACCCCCTGGGGAATGGTGATGGCGGGTTGCGTGCTCGTGACGGTGCCCCTGGTCGTGATCTTTCTGCTGTTTCAGGACAAATTCGTTTCGAGCACCACGGTCGGTGCGAGCAAGGGCTGACCGCGCCACACCCGTATGCGGTTGCGCGGTGCGTACACACGGCAACGGGGTGGGACGCGATTGATCGAGGGATGTAGAGGAGTGATCGTGCGGTGAAGATCATTGACGTGCGTACCGATGTCGTCGGCAATCCGTGGAAAAACTGGGTCTTTGTGCGCCTCGATACTGACGAGGGGATCGTCGGTATCGGTGAGGCAACGGGTGGCCTGACAACGCGGCCCAACGAAGCGGCGGTCCACGAACTGCGCCCCCTGATTATCGGGCAGGACCCGCGTGATGTCGGTGCGCTGTGGGACCGCATGTACAAGGGACTCTTTCTCAAGCAGAACGCGGCGATGGCCGGGATCGAGATGGCCTGTTGGGACATTCTCGGCAAGTCGCTCAATGTGCCCGTCTGGCGGCTGCTCGGCGGCAAAATGCGCCCGCGCCTCCGGGCGTATGCAAACGGGTGGTACACCGGGCCGCGTGAGCCGACGTTCTTCGCCGAGCGTGCGGCGCAGGTGGTCGCGCGCGGTTATACGGCGCTCAAGTTCGATCCGTTCGGCGCCGCGTACCGCTTTCTCGACCGGGACGAGTTGCGGCTCTCGCTGGCAATCGTCGCTGCGGTACGGGAGGCGGTCGGGCCGTCCGTGGATTTGCTCATCGAGGGGCATGACCGGTTTTCCGTTTCCACGGCGATTGAAGTCGGTCGCGCCCTGGCTGAGTACGAACCCTTCTGGTTTGAGACGCCGGTGATGTCAACCGAGGTCGAGGCGATGGCCGCCGTGGCGCGCGCCTGTCCCGTGCGGGTCGTCGGCGGCGAGCGGTTTGCGAGCAAGGCGGACTTCGCGCGCCTGCTCGAAACCCGCGTGATTGATGTCGTGCAGCCGGAAATCCTCAATTGCGGTGGCGTCATGGGTCTCGCAAAGATCGCCGCCCTCGCCGAGGGGTACGAGGCCTTTGTCGCCCCGCACAACGCGCAAAGCCCCTTCACCACGGTCGTAAATACGCACGTTGGGGCGACGCTGCCGAATCTGCTCATCCAGGAATGTTTTGACGACTTCCTCGTGCCGTGGAGCCGCGAGATCATGAGCGGCACTGTACGGATCGTGGATGGGTACATCGAGGTGCCGGACGGCCCCGGCTTCGGCGTGGCACTGAACGACGAGGCGATGGCGCGGTATCCCTACGCGGACCGAAACTTTCTCCGGCTCTTTCAGGCCGGGTGGGAGCGACGGGAAGCGGGGTGAGCACGGAGCGAACCGGGCAGGATGGCGTACGTACAAGAAGGTGCGTTGTTGCGCATATACAGAAGGGGTAACAACCGTGTCGAAGGCAGTAAAGATTGGGGTGATCGGCGCGGGGAGCGCGACCTTTTCCCTGGCGCTCGTGCATGACCTGATCCTGACGGAAGGGTTACACGGAAGCACCGTGACGTTTATGGACATTGACGCCGACCGCCTCGCTTTCATCCATCGGCTGGCGCAGCGGTACGTGGAAGAAACGGGCGTGGACCTGCGCTTCGAGCGCACCCTTGATCGCAAGGCGGCCCTGACGGACGCCGACTTCGTGATCAATACCGCGCTCATCGGCGGGCACCCGGCTGAGGAGGCGGAACGGCAGTTCGTGGACGAGCGCGGTTACTATCGCGGCCTGCGACCGCTGCACATGCAGCGGCAGCTTGGCTTCATGCTCGACGTGGCGCGCGATGTGGAGCGTATCTGCCCGGACGCCTGGCTCATCCAGTCGAGCAACCCCGTTTTCGAGGGCTGCACGCTCATGACCCGGCAAACCGGGGTGAAAGTTGTCGGGCTATGCCACGGCTTTCGCGGCTACCGCAAGATCGCGCGGGTTCTCGGCCTGAACCCCGAAGAAGTCGAATGGCAAGCGCCTGGCCTCAACCATGTCGTCTACCTCACGCACTTCCGCTTCCGGGGGGAGGATGCCTACCCGATTCTCAATGACTGGATCGCGCACAACGCCGAGGCATACTGGGCCACCGAGGCGGATTGGAAATTCGGGGACAACGACATGGCGCGCGCCGCGATTGACCATTACCAGCGCGTCGGCCTGATGCCGCTCGGAGATACGCCCCGTGCCTTTACGACGTGGTGGTATCACACCGATCTGGAAACGAAGCGACACTGGTTTGGTGCGCCCGTCGGCGGGTTTGACTCGGAGATTGGCTGGCGGCAGTACCTCGACCGCCTCCAGACGCGGCTCGACACCATCGCCCACGCGGTGCGCGATGAAGGAACGCCGATCACCGAATCGCTCCCCCTCACGCACAGCGGCGAGATTCAACTGTCGCTGATGGACTCGCTCGCCAATGACGTGCAGCGCATTTTACAGGTCAACGTCCCGAACAACGGCGCGATCGCGGGTATCCCCGACGATGTGGTCGTCGAGGGCAAGGCGGTTGTGAGCGGCATGGGGGTGCAGTTGTTGCAGGTAGGCAAGCTGCCGGAGAGCCTGATGATGCAGATCATCCTGCCGCGCTGGCTCCTGATGGAGCGTGAGCTGTCCGCATACGTGAATCACGACTACCACCTGCTGCGCGACATCGTGCTCGAAGACCACCGCACGCAATCGCGCGAGCAGGCGGATGCGTTGCTCAACGAATGGCTGGCGATGCCCGCGAACGCCGATCTCGCCGCGTGGTACGGGCAGCGGGTGCGCGTCGCCAGCCCCGTGTAGCCCGGCGCCGTCACCCAATAGGTAAGACATCGAGACGAACATCCCTGGCGCGATAGGGGAAAAGGAGGCAGGTATGGTGGTTGCCAAACAGTTTCGTGGGGTCTTTGCGATCCCGCCCACGCCATTCTCCGACGATGGTGCGCTGGATGAGAAGGGCTTGCGCCGCTGCGTGGACTTCTGCATTGACGCGGGCGCACACGGCATCGTCGCGCCCGTGAACGCGAGCGAGTTCTGGACGCTCACCGATGACGAGCGCAAGCGGGTAGCGGAAATCGTCGTGGAGCAGACCGCCGGGCGCGCGATGACGATGATTGGCGTGCAGGGGGCGAGCATTCCGCACGCGGTGCTCTTCGCGCGCCATGCCGAAGTCATCGGGGCTGACGCGGTGATCGCCATGCCGCCTTACGTGCGCACCGTGCCACCACCGATGATCGTCGCGTACTACGCGGCGCTCGATGCGGCGCTCTCGATCCCCATCTGCGTGCAAAACCATGACCCCCCTGGCGGCACGCGCATGGCGCCGGAGCTTGTGGCGCGGCTCGTCAATGAATTGGAGCACGTCGTCTACGTGAAGGAGGAGACCTTTCCGCCGCAGCAGGCAATCACGGCGGAGATTGCCCTGTGTGGCTCGCGGCTCGCGGGGGTGATGGGCGGCGTGGCCGGGCGCTATCTGCTCGATGAGTACCGGCGCGGCGCGTGCGGCACGATGCCGGCGTGCGAGGCGGCAGACGTGCATGTCCAGGTCTGGGAGGCGCTGGAAGCGGGCGACGCGCGCAAGGCACGGGAACTGTTCGACCACTTATTGCCCCTGTTGAACTTCGAGGCAATGTACGGCGCGGCGGTCTATAAGGAAGTGCTGCGGCGGCGCGGCGTGATCCGCTCGAACTACCTGCGTAGCCACCTCGGCAACCCGCTCGACGCCGAGAACGGGCGCGAACTGGATGCGATCCTCGCGGACCTCACGCCCCTTTTCCGTGTCGCCGTACCGGAAACGCTGCTCGTCGGGGATTAAGCGTGAATGATCGTGAAGAAAGGGGCTGACGATGACCACGACTACGGGACACCACACCCTCCACTACCGCATCCTCAACTCCGATCTCGCGGACCCGCACCGGGTGGTCGAAGTACATGCGACCCCGGAGGAGATCGCGCGGTTCGCTGAGAACGGCTACCTTGTCCGCGAACGCGTGTTCGCGGGCGAGGCGTTGGCGCGGCTTCGCGCCGCGCTCGATACGGTCGCAATGGCGGAGCGTGAGGGCAAGAGCGTGACGGGGGAGGCGTTCGGGGGCTTGTTCCTGCGTCACCTGATGGACAAGCACCCGGCGTTCCTCGACCTGCTGCGCTTTCCGCCCACGCTCTCGATTGCGCGGGCGATGCTGGGGCCGCAGGTGCAGGTGCGTGGGTTAAGCGCCCGTATCACGTACCCCGGCAAGCCAAACCAGGAGACACAGTGGCACTTTCACCAGCGCGTGGTGCCACAGCCGGTGCCACCCTTCTTTTCGCCGCCGCAAACGGTGGACGCCCTGATCTACCTCGACGACGCGAACGACGCGAATGGCCCGTTTTGCGTGGTGCCGGGCACGCACCGCCAGATCAACGAGCACATCGAGGCGGGGGACTTCGCAGACAAACCGGGGCAGGTGGTGTTGCGCGTACCGGCGGGCAGCGTGATCTTCGCGCATGGCAGCCTCTGGCATCGCGGCATGCGTACCACATCCGAGGGTACCGTACGCCGCCTGCTCATCCTCGGCTATGGGCCAACCTGGATGAAGCCGTCTGTGTACGGGCAAAAACCCGCGCATGGCCTGACCGAGCAACTGCTCGCCGACCCCGCGACCGACGCGGAGACGCGTGAGTTGCTCGGCACAGGCGGCTATATGTGATGCCTGGAACGGTGCAGGAACGGTCTGGCGTTGGTCTGCGTTCGTGAATACGCGAAGATGAGAAAACGAGTGAACGCATAGAGGGGTATCCCTGCCACGAACCAATCTCCCGTACCCGGCAAAGTTGGGGGATGGACAATCAGCGACCACGTCGCGTCGTCTCTCCCTGTCCACTCAAGCGGGTAACTCCAATCGACATGCGATTGCCCTGAGGCAATGCGAGGTGTTGACGCTTGCGGACGGAGCAACCATAATTCCTTTGCACGGAAACAGAATACGCAGCGGGTGCCCGAGGAACCGGGCTGAGAGGGTGGCTGATCGGTCCGTCACCAACCGCCGAACCTGATCCGGGTTATGCCGGCGGAGGGATGCGCACTGAGGAGATGCGATGATCGCACCCCGAAGGAGACGGGAGCGCACCCGACGCGCCCGTCTCCTCCTTTTTTCTCGCCGGTCCGGTCGCCGGCGGTGTCGAGAAACGATTATTGAACGGTGATGCGCATGAGCGCAGGGATGAAAAGCGTGTCGAACCCCGCACGAAGCGATGCCAACGGCGAAACTGCGATGCGCTCGTTGCGGCAGGTGGCGGCGGCGCAACCGCTGATCCATCACCTCACGAGCGCGGTGGTCGCAAACGACGTTGCGAACGTCACGCTCGCGTTCGGCGCCCGCCCGGTGATGGCCGAGGCGCCCGAGGAAGTCGCGGAGATCACCGCCGCCGTACGGGCGCTCGTCCTGAATCTGGGCATGCTTTCACCGACAAAGATCGAGGCGATGCGCATTGCGGGGCGCGCGGCCGCCACGAAGGGCATTCCCATCGTGCTCGATCCGGTCGGCGCGGGGGCAACATCCTTACGGACCGCAACCGCGTTGCGCCTCCTGGCGGATTTGCCGGTCGCCGTCGTGCGCGGCAATCGCGGGGAACTCGGCGCGCTCGTTGGCATGGGGGCGGCGAGCGGGGTTGATGCGATTGGGGCCGAGGAACCGGAGCCGATCGCGCGCGCCGTTGCCGCGCGTTTCGGAGTCGTCGCGGCCGTGACCGGGGCCGTTGATGTGGTCGTGGACAACGGAGCGGTGTATCAGGTATGCAACGGTCACGCGCTCCTCACCCGGATTACCGGGTCGGGGTGCATGGCGAGCGCGGCCATCGGCATCTTCCTCACCGCCGGTGCGAACACGGCGGTGCAGACCGCGCTCGCCCTCGCCGTCTACGGGGTAGCGGCGGAGCGGGCAGCGGCACCGGTGGGAGGGGAGGCGATTCCCGGTCCCGGCACTTTCCGGGCACGCCTGCTGGATGCGGTCGCCGCGCTGGCAACGACAGGAATTGACGGTCTCCGGATCACTGTGCGGTAGCAGCGTACGGTACACGCAGCCAGTCAGGGGGGAGCGATGAAAGGGCCACAGACCAGGGACATCGCGCGGGCAACGTTTCTCACGGCCCTGGCGGTCGCTTTGTCGCCGTTCAGCATCCCTGTGGGGATAACGCGGGTCTTCCCGGCACAAGCAATGGTGAACGTCATCAGCGCCGTGCTGCTCGGGCCGTGGTACGCGTTGCTCGTGGCGTTCACGACCTCGCTGATCCGGAACCTGCTCGGCACGGGCACGATCAACGCCTTCGCGGGGAGCATGATCGGCGCGGCGCTTGCAGGGTTCGCTTGGCGTGCGACGCGCAATATCTATGCGAGCGCCCTCGGTGAGGTCGTCGGTACGGGCGTGCTCGCGACCCTCGTCACTGTCTATCTCGTCGCCCCCAATGTGTTGCACAAGGGTGTCGCCCTCGGCGTCATCGGCGCCGGTTTCCTCGCCAGCACCGTCGGCGGCTCTCTGCTTGCCCTGGTCGTGCTGAAAGGACTCAGCGCGGCGGGCTACCTGCGTGGACGCGGGAGGGCGGATGGTGGCGTGTCGTCGCGCGAGTGAAACGACGTGCTGACGTACGCGGGCGCGGGGTTCCGCTACGAGGCTGACGCGACGCACGGCGAGCGGGCCGCCGTCACCGACGTGAATCTGCGCGTACCACCAGCGGAATTCCTGCTCCTGACGGGGGGGAGCGGGTCGGGAAAGTCTACCCTCATGCGGATGGGGAACGGCCTGATCCCCCATTTTCACCCCGGCGAGTTCCGTGGCACGGTGCGGGTCGGCGATACCGATACCCGCGATTGCCCGGTGCGGGATCTCGCGGCGAAAATCGGTTTCGTCTTTCAGCATCAGGAGGCGCAGATCTTCAATGCCACCGTTGAGGGGGAACTTGCCTTCGGCCCGCGTCATCAGGGTTTGGCGCGGGCGGAGATCGCGGCGCGCGTGCGGTGGGCGGCGGAGCGGACGGGGGTCACGCATCTGCTGGCACGGCCCACACCGCACCTTTCCGGCGGTGAGGCGGCGCGCGTCGCCATTGCCTGTGTACTGACCATGCGGCCGCCGCTCCTGATGTTGGACGAACCCTCGGCGGCGCTCGATCCGGTTGCGGTCGCATCGCTCTGGAGCCTGCTGCGAGACCTCAATGGTGATGGTACGGGTGTCGTGATCGCGGAACACCGCGCCGAGCCGGCATGGGAGCATCCCGGCTCTGTTGCCGTCATGCGCGACGGGCAACTCGTCTTCCAGGGGCTACTTGTGGATACGCTCCACGCGCCGCTCGAACGGCATGATCTCGCCTTCCCGACCGTTACCCGGCTTTTCGTCGCAGCCGGGCGACCGGAGCGACCGATGGATGTCGCGGGGGCCGCCGCGATCATCCGGTCGCAGCGCCTCCGCCTGCAATCCTGCCGGGACGATCTCCCCGGCTCCGGGGAACTCCTGATGCACGCGGATGGGCTGACCTATGCGCGCGACCATCAGGTGATTCTCGATGGTGTTGACGTGCAGTTGCACCGGGGCGAGTCGGTCGCGCTCGTGGGGGCGAACGGCGCCGGAAAGACGACGCTCCTCCGGCTGCTCGCGGGACTTGTACCGCCGCGTCGTGGCCGCGTGGTCGGCGCGGACAACCGGCCCTTCCCACGGGGCCAGATCGGGCTGCTGCTCCAGAATGCCGACCACGCCCTTTTCTGCCCCACGGTGCGCCAGGAGGTCGCGTACAGTGCGCGGCAGCTCGCCCGGTACGACCCGGACTGGTTGCACGAACTCCATGTGCGCTTCGCCCTCGAAGCATTGCTGGATCGCCCACCCCTCAGCCTCAGCGACGGCGAAAAGCGACGGGTCGCGCTCGCGGCAACCCTCGCGCACCGCCCAGATGTCGTGCTCCTCGACGAACCGACGGCGGGGCAGGATGCCCCCCGCAGGGATGCACTCGCCGCGATGATTGCCGTCTTGCGTCGCGGCGGTGTGTCCGTGTTGCTGGCAACCCATGACCTCGCCTTCGCCGCCGAACACTGCGCGCGCTGGCTCGTCCTTGCGGACGGCGCGGTCATCGCCGACGGGCCACCCGCCACGATCCTCGATGATGCAGCCACACTCGCGCGTGCGCACCTGCTTCCCACCCCCGTTGCGTGCCTCGCGGCGACCCTGGGTGTGCCGTACCCGGGGGAAGGCGCGGTTCTCGCGGGCGGTACGCCCATTGCGGAGTCTCGGAAATGAGTATTGACCCGCGCACGAAATTGTGTCTTTACCTCATCGCGGTTGCCACGACCCTCGCGACACGCACGGCGCTTCCCCTGTGCGGCTTCGTTGCGGCGGGCCTCGCTGTTGTCGTCGCACACCGGTCACTCCGGCGGTGGGCGGGAACGGTCAGACTGCTGCTGCCCATGCTCGTTTTGCTCACCGTGTTCTCCGCTCCGGGAGGCACGATCGGGGAGGCGGTGGGACCCGCGCTGAAGCTGTTGGCGCTCGGCACGTTATCCACCGCGCTCTTTGCGGCCGTCTCGGCGGACGAACTCGCCGATACGTTCACGCTGTTGCGCCTCCCCGCATCGGTCAGTTTCGTGCTGCTCGGCGGGCTGCGCTACGCGCCGATGATGGCGGCACGGTGGGCCGACCTCCTCGATGCGCGCCGCGCGCGGGGCACGGACATTCCGCGAGGGATCGGCGCAGCGCCGGTGTACGCCTCCCTGCTCGTGCCCGCGATCGTGCGCGCGTTGCGGACGGCGGACGAAACGGCGGAGGCGATGGAGGCGCGGGGGTTCGGCGCGCGCAATGTGACGCTCACCGCGTCGTATCGGCTGCGGGTGTGGGACTGGACACTGATGATGCTCGCTGCGGTCTCGGCACTTCTCTCCGTGACCCACCCATTATGGCTGCCACGAATCCGATGAGGTGTTCCAACACCTCCGGGCGCGTGCCAAGAATGCCGCAATTGCACCCGCGCAATTCCGGAACTGCCCGGGCGAACCGGGCGTCACGTTCTGCCGTCAGTTTCGGTCTTCAAGTGCCGCGAGGAGCAGTGACACCTGCAAGGAAATCAGCCGACGGACGTCCCGTTCATCGGCGACGGTCTCCCGGAAGCCGCGCATGGCGAAGATGAGGACGCGCGCCAGCTCTTCGGGCGTGGCGCGCACGGATGATGCACCCGCAGGCTCGACGAGCAACTCGGCGATCAGCGCCTGGAACACGGCATACATCTGCTGCACGGGGATGGACGCCAGATTGAACAGGTCCCGCGCGTCGGGATGGGCGGTCGTGAGGGTAAAGCCATGCATCCCCCAGGTTTCGCAGGCAAAAAGGAGCTTCTCCCTCAGTGTCGGCAGTGTGGCCAGCGCGGCGCGGATGCGGGCAAACTGCTCATCGGCCATGCGATGAATTACGGCGGCGAACACCTCTTCCTTGCCGGGGAACACGAGGTACAGGGCCGGTCGGGAGATGCCCGCGCGCTCCGCGATGTCGCCCATCGTGGTGCGCGCAAAGCCATATCGTAGAAAGACGTCGGTCGCCGCTGCGAGCACGCGTTCCTCGCGGGAGTGCGACGGCTGTCTGTCCCCGCGCGGCGTCGGCTCCAGAGACTGCTCCCGGTCCGTCCGCACATCCGGGTCTTTTGCCACCGCCGTCTTGCGCCCGTGCGCGTACCGCGCGGTGATCGCCTCGTCGTCTCGCGTTGTCATGCGTTCAGTGTACGACAGACCACCCCAAATAACGACGTTCTTTTCTGATACGTCCTTCGTGATGATGCCAGACCGGCGGCGCACGCGACGCATGGGGCGTATCATGCATTCCTGTCATCTTGACATATAGACGATTAGTGTCATAATGTCTCAGTGCCCTCTCCGTTTGCGCTTCCTGGATCGCGGGCGTCCACGCCTCGCGCGATCAGGGGTCGGCGGGCGGACGAGAAGGTGTCGCGCGACGCCGGCCTGCATGAATAAAGAACGGAGGTATATGCCCGGCAACTCCCCCGGCCCGCTATAGCGGAGCGTGAAATGAAGGGCATCGCGGTTCCTGGCTCGTAGATGTGTAATCTCTCTCGGCGAGAGTGAATCAGCAGAGGAAACACCAATGGCAAACGCATCGTACCGTTCCACGTTTGAGGCCTATCAGTCCGCGTGGTCGTCGCATATCAGTTCTGCGGAGCGCCAGCGTCTCCTGGAGCGTAGCGTAGCCGAGGGCTGCTTCTACACCGATCCGGGGTTCGCGTGCCACGGCTACGCGGAATTGATCACCAAGATCGAAGACTCGAAACAGCGCTTCCCGGGTGCGTCGTTTCGTATTGACCGCTCCTTGGACCATCATGCGCAAGCCCTGTTCAACTGGACGATGTTCGATGGCAAAGGGAACGAATTTGTGACGGGTGCGAGCTACGTCCGGTTCGGAGAGGATGGGCGGCTCACGCACATGACGGGGTTTTTCGATAATGCTCCTCCCAATGAGTTCCAGACCTGAGCGGATGTGATGAACTCAGCGGTGCCCACGGCGGTTGTATGTTGTTTATCACAGGGAGACGACCAGAATGCATACCGTTGAAATGAACGCGGAAACCGTGCGTGCTGCCGCCCGCGTGATCCCCCAAGATGCTCCGATTGTGATGCTCAACCTGCTTCGTTACCGGGAACAGGCGGACTACGGGGACCGCACGGATGTTGCACCGTGCTCCGGGCGAGAGGCCTACCATGGGCGTTACCTCCCGGCGACATTCCAGATTATGGCGGCGGATAGCGTCCAACTGGTCTGGATTGGTGATGTGCTCGCGCGCGTGATCGGACCGGCCGATGAGCAGTGGGACGAAATGGCGCTCGTCGAATACCCCAGCTTCGCGGCCTTTCAACGGTTGATCGAAAACCCGGAATACAAGGCGGCGGAATTTCATCGGACGGCCGCACTCGCGGACTCGCGGCTGATCGCCACGGTCAGGACAGCCGGACCGGTTTGAAGGTTTCGGTTGAAAGCCGGGTGCGCGATGACGCGCGGTCGGCGGTGTAAAGGAGAGGTCGAATGACTGCCGTATTCGTGCATGGCAACCCGGACACCTATCACGTCTGGGACCTGGTGCGCGACCGCATCGGCGATGTACCGAGCGTTGCGCTCAGCTTGCCGGGCTTTGGCTGCCCCATCCCCGATGGGTTCACCGCCACCAAAGAGGAATACGTCGCCTGGCTCATCGCCGCGCTCGAGCACCAGCCGGAGCCGGTGGACCTCGTCGGCCACGACTGGGGGTGTCTCCTGACGATGCGCGTGGCATCGCTGCGGCCCGAGCTGATCCGCAGTTGGGCAGCCGGGAGCGGGCCGGTCAGCAGCGCCTATGTCTGGCACGCGCTCGCGAAGATCTGGCAGACACCCGGTGACGGCGAGGCCTGGATGGACAAGCTCAACCCCACGGCGTTTGCCGCGTCGCTGGTCGGGAATGGCGTGCCGCCGGAGTTGGCGCACAACACCGCGCGCCGGATAGACCCGCTGATGAAGGGCTGCATTCTCCGGCTCTACCGCTCGGCCATCAATGTGGGGGCGGAGTGGGAACCTGGGCTGGCGAAGATCAAGTCACCGGGGCTTGTGCTCTGGGGCGAACGCGATCAATCGTGCCCCGTGGCGTTCGCAGATCGTTTGGGCCACGCCGCGCACGCCGCGCGTGTGATCACATTCGCGGATTGCGGGCACTGGTGGCAGGTGACCCGTCCCAACGAAACCGCAGATGTGCTCCTCGATCACTGGCAGCGTGCGCGGTGACCGGGGGCACATAATCCCCAACAGCCGCAACTGGGGGCGTGCCGCAGACATCGAGGAACTCAAGGAAGGGCACTCCCTGGTCTTCGTCTATGCCTCGGACGAAGGGACCACCGATAATGCGAACCGGATCGTCCGCGCGGCGGGCGCCTACAAGATCAGCCACCGGGGTCGCTGGGTAACCACTCACCTCCTCTGATCGCCGTCACCGTCTGATGATGCGGCAGAGATGGTGCAAGTCTCGTGTCTACTCGTAGAGCGCTTAACCGATACCTTCTGCGATGCCGCCTGATTGGGGAACGTCGCGCGTATGCCCGGATGTCAGCCCAGGGCGTATGCGTTCTCCGCTCCCAGCCCGAATCCTCCTAACCCCCGGCCCCTTCCCTTCGCCCGAAGGGGCCGGGGGTTAGGAGGATTCGGCGCACCCACGGGCCAACACCCCCGTGATCTGCTCTACCCCACGACGTTCTTCCGCAGGCGGCGGTATTTGGGGATGGCGCAGGCGGCAAGAGATACGCCCCGCCCCGACGGAGAACCGGTGGTGCGGGAATGATGCCTGCACACATGCGGAAGGAGGCCGGAATGCCGATCGCACCACGCATCGTCGCGGACGCGCACCCACGGATGGAACGAATGATCGTGTCCAATGGTGCCGCGCCGGGGGAGCCGCCGAAGGTGTTGCTCGTCACCCCGGAGCGCACGCGGGCGGCGGCCGTGCAGTCGGTGCAGTGGGCATTGCACGGCGCGGGGTTTGCGGTCACACAGGCAACGGACATCACCACCGCGCTCCGCCTCATCGCGCACGATGCGTTCGCCGCCATCGCCGCGGCGGTGTCGTTGCCGGAGGGCGCGGCTTTTGCCCTTCCCGGCGCCGTCCGCACCCGGCAGGCACTGCCGGTGCTGCTGATTGGCGCGGCGGACGACGCGCGAGATGATCCGGGGCATCGAGGCGGGCGCGGACGATTGCATCGTTCACACCGCCACCGCGACCGAAATCGCGGCGCGGGTCAACGCGGTGTTGCGCCGCTACCCGTACGTGCCGCCCCGCGCCCCGGTACTCGACTGCGGGCGGTTCACCCTCGACGTGTCCGCCCGTGTTGTCACGGTCGCGGGGGTGGCCGTGCATTTCGCCCCCCGCGAATACGACTTGCTGCACCTCTTTGTCACCCATCCCCGGCAGGTGTTCACCCGCGCGCAACTGTTCGACCACTTCTGGGGTGGCTATGGCAGGTTGCACACCGTGGCGGAGCATGTGCGCCGCGTCCGCGCGAAGGTCGAGACCGTCCCGGCGGAGCCGCGCGTGATCGTCACGGTGTGGGGCATCGGCTATCGTTTCGAGGGGGCACGACGATAAATCCGGTCTACGCTGCGGCCCATGCGACCGATTGACGAATTGCCGGGTTACGCGAGCGCCGCCTTGACGTTCGCGGGGGTGAAGGGGATGGTGCGCAGGCGCCGACCCGTGGCGTCAAACACGGCATTCGCAATCGCCGCCGCGACGGGCAGGGTAGCGATCTCACCCACTCCCCACGCCGGCTCGTGCGGCTGGTTAATGAGCGCGATGTCTACCGTCGGTATTTCTGGGAACGTGAGAATCGGGTAGGAGCGCCAGTCCACGCTCGTGACGCGCGATTGGTCGAAGGTCACCTGCTCCTTGAGCGCGCGGCTTGTTGCCTGGATCACATTGCCTTCGATCTGGTTCTTCAGCCCATCGGGGTTGATAATCAGGCCACAGTCGTGCCCCACCGTAACGCGGTTGACGTGGATTTGTCCACTCTCCCGATCTACCGTGACGTCTGCGACCATCGCGCAGTACGCCAGGGTGTTCTCATAGCGGAGAAAGGCGATGCCGCGCCCATTCGCGGCGCCCGTTCCGCCCGCGTCCGGCCCCGGCGCGGGACGTGAGGGCCACCCCGCAAGGTCCGCCGCCTGCTGGATCACCGCGCGCGAGCGTGGGTCATCGAGGTGCCGTAGCCGGAACTCCACGGGATCCACCCCCGCCGCCGCCGCGAGTTCGTCCATGAACGACTCGTTCGCAAAGGTATTCGCCGCCCCGCCGAGGCTGCGCAGGGCAGATGGCCGGAGCGCCGCAATGTCGAGCCAATGCACCGTGACCCGGTTATTTGGAAAGGTGTAGTTCGTCGGCGCGTTGCGGTCCCCACCCGTGGTGCCGTTCTTCGCGGCGGGTGCGGGAGGGGAAACGAGTTGCCCGGCGAGCAGGTTGCCCGCCATGCTCCCCGGACGCGTGCTGTGAGTCGGTGTCCAGACCTGATAGTCCCACGCGACCACATTGCCCTGGGGGTCCAACCCACCCTGCACGTCCATCACCATTGCGGGGCCTTTCGGCTCCCATGCATGTTCGTCGCGCCGCATCCACTGCACCCGCACGGGTTTGCCGACCGACCGGGACAGCAGCGCCGCGTCTGCCGCCGCGTCGTCAAAGCCGTTGTGCCCATAGCACCCGGAGCCTTCCACGTACGCCACCTGGATTGCCGTGGCCGGCATCCCCAGCAATTGTGCGAGCGCGCCACGCAGCGGATAGACTCCCTGCGTGCTTGACCAGATCACCGCTTTGTCCGGCTGCACATCGGCAATGGCGCACGACGGGCCGATAGCGCCGTGCATCTGAAAGGGCTGCTGGTAGGTTGCCCGGAGCGTGGTTGCCGCCCCTTTCAGGGTGCCCTCGACATCGCCCGCATTCACGGGGGTTTTGTCCGCCGACGGTTGATTCCGGATTGTACCGTAGAGGTCTTCCATCTTCGGCAGGCCGGTCATCGTCTGCCACGCCACCTTCAGTTGCGACGCGGCCTGGATCGCCTGCTCCTCGCGCTCGGTGACGACGCCCACGAAATTGCCATTGCGGACGACCTTGACGAGGCCGGGCACATCCGCCACCGAGCTTTCGTCGAGGGTTTGCACCGTCGCGCCGACACCCGCCGGGCGGACCACCCGGCCATGCAGCATTCCCGGCACCATCATGTCCTGCAAGTACGCCGCGCCCCCGGTGATCTTCGCCGTGATGTCCACGCGCGGCACGGACGTGCCCACCACGGTATAGGCATCGGGGTTCTTGAGCGGCGCTTTGCCCGACACCGTGCGGTTGAACCGCTGATCGCCGATCAGCACGCCATACGTCACGTTGCGGGATGCATCTCCCTGCACGCTGACCACACCGTCCTTGACCGCAAGTTGCGCGGCGGGAGCGCCGAGCCGGTCCGACGCCAGTCCCAGCAACGCCTGCCGTGCCTCGGCTCCCGCTTGCCGCAGGGCGACGCCGCTGGTCTGGATCGTCTGGCTACCGGCCGTGTACCCTTCGTCGGGTGTGCGGGCCGTATCGCCCATCACCACCGTGATCTGCCCAAAAGGCACATCGAGTTCGTCCGCGACGATCTGCGTCAGGGCGGTTTCGATGCCCGTGCCGAGTTCCACCTTGCCGGTAAAGACCGTGACGCTGCCGTCGCTCTTGACCGCCAGCCAGGAATCGAGCTGGTTGGCGACGGCAGGCGCCATGCTTTCCCCCGGTGTGGCGGCGGCGGAAGCGACGGGGGACACAATGGGCGCGGAGCGCGGCGGCGTGGTGCCCGCCACTCCCGTGCCCATCGGGTTCTGCTCCGCCCGTGCCGTGGCGACGGCGGTGCCCGGCGCGGCGGGCGCAGGCGTACTCTGCTCCGTCTGCGAGCGCGCAGGCGTACTGAGCGTGGCCTCACCGACCGCGAGACTGAAGGTGACAATGAGCGCGCCGGACCCCTTCAGGAGGTCGCGCCGGGAAACCCTGGCCGTTGTTCCCATACATGCCTCCCCTTATTGCTTTCCCGCGACAGCGGCAACCGCGCGCAGGATACGGAGATGGGTACCACAGCGGCACAGGTTGCCCGTGAGGGCAGTACGCACTCGGATGGGGGTTGGTGTTGAGCAGCGCGGCGCTCGTCATAATCATGCCGGAGATGCAGTAGCCGCACTGCGCCGCCTGTTCCGCAATGAATGCCTGCTGCAAGGGATGCGGCGCGTCCGCTGTGCCCAGCCCTTCCAGGGTAGTGACCGGCACGCCGGCCGCCGCGCTCACGGGCGTCACACAGGAGCGGATGGCGGCGCCATTGAGATGCACGGTACATGCGCCGCATTGCGCCAGCCCACAACCGAACTTCGGCCCATGCAACTGCAAGTCATTGCGCAAGATGTACAGCAGGGGCGTGTTGGGTTCAGCGGTAATATCGTGGGGCGTCCCGTTCACCGTGATCGTCAGGGTGGTTGCCATGATGATGCCCTTTCCGCGCATCGCGTCCCACTGTTCATGGCGGGGCGCGCGATTCGTAAGGAGATACGTCTAGCACCAATAATACCGTACAACCGCGTTGCCGTGGCGCGGATACCGAACCCATTAGCTGGGGAACCGGCTCCCCTCCGCATCACCCGACCAACAGCGTCGCACAACCCCCCGCGATGCGAAGCGTTGCGCTTGACACCCCGATACGTTCCACTATGATTGCCGGGCAATCCGCGAAATGTTGGTAATAAAGCTTGCGGTTCGGCCTCTCGCTGCAACGAGCCGTCACGATCGGGGCACCGTATCGCGCCAGCCGTGAGACCGCGTACGAAGGGGGAATCCGATGAGTGACATTTTGCGTAGGCAGCAGCACGGCGCGTCCTGGTCGCGGCGCGATCTCGTCCGGGCCGGGATCGGTGTCAGCGCGGGCGTGCTGCTCGCGGCCTGCGGTGAGTCTGCCGCCGCCCCGACTACGACAACAGCCCCAAGCGCCGCGAACACGATGAGTCCTGCCGGGGCGGCGGCAACGATGACCAAACCGGCAAGCGCCACCGTGATGGGTGGCGCGGGTGGCGCGGGAACGACCGCCCCGGCGCCTTCGATGGCCGCTGCGGCATCCGGTGGCATGTCGGACGCCGCGTCCTTCATCATGCTCCCAACGAGCGGCGCGAAACTGCCCACGGACAAAGTGACGGTGCGCTGGCTCGGTTCCGCAGGCGAGCGGAAGTTGTTTTCGGATGCAATGGTCATCGCCTACCCGAAAGCGCACGCGAACATCACGCTCCAGTACGACGGGTTGCCGTATACCGAACTGGCCAAGGTGCTCCCGCTCGGCATCCAGAACGGTAACGGGCCGGACCTCTTTGAACTACCGACCGGCATTACCGGGGCGCAGGTGGTGCAGCAGGGATGGGTGCAGCCGATTGATGACCTCGTACCGAACTTCGCGCAATGGAAGACGGCCTTCCCGGCAGGGACATTCGTGGAAGGCAGCAACGTCTTCAAGGGCAAGACGTACTCCTTTCCCTTTGAATCGAACAAGAAGAACAATGCCGTCCTCATCTACAACGCCGACTACATGCAGCAGGCCGGGTACGATCCCACGGCGAAGCCGTTCACCTGGGACGAGTTCCGCGCCGCCGCCAAGAAGCTGACCCAGCAGGGCGCGGGCAAGTATTACGGGATCGTCGTCGCCGGGGCGCAGGCGAGCCGCCTGGGTGATCAGGTGCGCTTTCTCGCCCAGATGGCGGGCGCGACGACGTCCGGCGCGAGCAGCACCGTGCAGGACATGAACCTCAAAACGGGTGAGTACGGCTTCACTAGCGACCAGTACCTCGCCGCGATAGACTTGATCATGGGGATGAAGGCGGACGGCAGCTGGTTTCCGGGCACCGTCTCGCTCAATGTGCAGCAGACGGACAGCATGTTCGCGCAGGGCATCGCCGCGATGATGATCAACGGCCCGTACATGTTCCCGCAGTGGAAGATTGACGCGCCGAACTTCAAGTACGGTGTGGGGAGCCAGCCGATCCCGAACAGTGGCAAGCCGTTCCCCCTCAATTACACCGCCGGAGGTGGCACCTACTGGGCGTATGCGAAAACGCAACAGCCCGGTGTCGTTGGTGACATCCTCTCCTACGCTGGGAGCCTGCCGGGGCAGATCGCCCTGATCAACATCATTGCCGGGAGCCAGCCCGCCATCTTCCCCCAGGCGAACGCCGTCTCGACGCTCTCACCCCAGGCAAAGAAAGCGTTGGAGCTGTTCGACCAGCAGATCAAGCTCGCTCCCTCGCCCTCGATCCGCAACCCCGATATTGCCCTGGTGGACCTCGAATACCGCGCCCTGACGCCGGACATCGGTGCGACGGTGCAGGGCATCTTCGCCGGACAGTTGAGCGACGCGAAAAAGGCGATGCAGGACCTGAAAGACCGGGCAGACAAAGAGTTGGACCGCGCGCTCAAGGCGGCGCAGGCGAAGGGGGCGAAAGTCTCCCGCGATGACTACAAGTTTGCCAACTGGGACCCCACGCGGGATTTCACCGACGCCGATTACGCGGCCGCGAAGTAAAGTGAAGCAAGAGGAGAGATCATGATCGGTGCATTGGGGTTCGGGCACGTGGCGATTCGCGCGAAGGACTTCGACACGATGCACGCCTTCTATACGGAGAAGCTGGGCTTTCCCGAGTTCCTACGCTTCCACGACGCGGAAGGCAAGCTGCGTCTCGTGTTCTTGCGCGTCACGGATACCGAGTATATCGAACTGTTCCCGGACGGAACGGGCGAGCCGCTGCCGAAGGGCAACATGGGCGTCTTTCACATCTGTATCACCGTGGACGATCTGCAACCGATGCTCGCGGACCTGGCATCGCGCGGCGTCGCCTACAATGATCCTGCGAAGAGCACACGCACCGATGGTAACCTGGCCTCGGGCGTGACCGACCCGGAGGGGAACTATATCGAGATCATCCAGAACCTCCCGACCGGGGCGCAGACGCAGGCGATTACGCGCTTCCACGCGGAACATCGCTGATCTTTCGGAGAGCAAATGAGACGTGAGAGGGGCAGCATCTATGCGAACGGTAACGGGTATCGGCCATGTGGCCTTGCGGGTGAAGGATATTGATGCGGTCTTGGCATTCTACCGGGACACCCTGGGCTTCGCCGAGATGTTCCGGATGAACCGGGACGGCAAGCTCTGGATCGTCTATCTGCGCATCACGGATACGCAATTCATCGAACTGTTTCCCGATGGCGTCGGCGAGGTGCCGGGGCGTGAAGACGTCGGCCTGACGCATGTGTGCTGGACGGTGGACGACATGGACGCCGCGCTGGCCGAACTCGAAGCGCGCGGCGTGCCTCTCAGCACCCCGCTGCGGCGCGGCAATTCCGGCAACTTGCAGGCGTGGATCACGGACCCGGAGGGCAACCGTGTCGAACTGATGCAGATGTCACCGGAGAGCTACCAACTCCTGGCGATTGAGCACCTGCGGCGCGGCGAAGGGCCGCTCCCCACGCCCTGACGGCTGCCCGTGATGTGCCGCAGGCGGCTGCGTTGGTGCGACCGCCTGTGGCCTTCGTCTCTCAGTGGGGAGGACGCACCACGATGTCTGCCTTCACGACCCGCGCCTTTGTGGCGAATCGTGCGTCCGGCTCGCGCCAGACCCTCTGGCGCCGAATCGTCGCCGCCCGTTGGTGCTACCTGTTTATCCTGCCGTCGCTCGTGCTCGCGGCGATGTTCACGTTTTATCCGATTCTCGCCTCGTGGTATTTCTCGCTGCTTGACTGGTCCGGGTTCTCGACCGACCGGGCCTTTGTCGGTCTCGATAACTACCGCGAACTGACCGGCGATGCCTTTTTCTGGCGCGCGTTCGGGCGGTCGTTCCTGTTCGCGCTCGTGACCGTCCCGGCGCGGCTCATCCTCGCCCTGATCGTGGCGATCATCCTGAACAACAAGGCCCTGAAACTGGCGCCGATCTTCCGCACGCTGTTCTTTATCCCGGTGGTGACGACTACGGCAATCGTCGGCATCCTCATGCATTTCCTGTTCAGCCCTTTCAATGGGCCGGTCAATCAGGTGTTGCTCGGCTTGCACGTCCTCCCGAAGCCCTTCGACTTCCTGGGCAACCCGCAATCCGTGCTCGGCACGGTGATGGGTGTGCAGGTGTGGAAGACGCTGGGCATCACGATGATCTACTGGCTCGCCGCGCTGCAATCAATCCCCGGCGAACTGTACGAGGCGGCACGGGTGGACGGCGCGAGCCGGTGGGTGATTGTGCGTGACATCACGCTGCCGCTCCTTAAGCCGTTCGCCGCCGTGATCCTGCTGATCACGGCGGTACAGACGCTGCGGATTTTCGATCTCGTCCAGACGATGACCGGCGGTGGCCCCTTCTTCTCCAGTGAGGTGATGGAGGTGTACATTTTCCGTCAGGCGTTCAGCAACACGGCTGGTTCGTCGCGTCTCGGCTATGCGTCCGCCGCAGGCGTCTTTTTCGGCGTGGCGGTGATGGTGATCGCGCTGGCGCAAGGCTGGGTCGTGCGCAAGGCCAACGCGGTGCGCGCCGATCTGCAAACGGGAGGCCAGTAAAATGGCGATCTCACACCCGGTTCTCACCGTGCGGCCACGCGCGAGGCAGGCGGCGCAGCCCTGGCGAGGCGTGCGCCTGGGCAGGATGCTCACGAACATCATTCTGACGCCGATCTGCCTGCTGTGGATTTACCCGTTCCTCTGGGTCGTTTCGGCGGCGGTGAAAACGAACGCCGAAGTATTCGCGGGGCCGGGGCTTGTCCCCCGCTCGCTGCACTTTGAGAACTTCTCGCGCGCCTGGAATCAGGCGCACATCGGCCAGTATTTCCTCAATACCACGATCATCACGGTCGGTTGCGTCGCCATCGTGGTCGTGACGACGGGAATGATCGGCTACGTGATCGGGCGGTATGACTTTCCCGGCAAGCGGCTGGTGGTGGCGCTGTTCGTCGCCACGGTCTTTCTGCCGGAGGGGTACACGATCATCCCGGTGTTCGACCTGATCGTGCGCTTGCACCTGAACAACTCCCTGTGGGGCGTGATCCTCGCGGAGAGTGGCAGCGCGCACGTCGTCTACATCCTCCTGTTCGCCGGGTTCTTCAGCCAGTTGCCGCGTGAACTGGAAGAGGCGGCGATCATGGACGGCGCCGGGTTCTTGCGCATCTTCGTGCGGATCATGCTGCCCCTCGCCAAACCGGTGATCGCGACCACGGTAATCTTGCAGTTCATGGCGAGTTGGAACAGCTTCTTCCTGCCGCTCGTGCTCACGCTCTCGCGCCCGAACCTGCGCACCCTGGGTGTGGGCATGTACGCCTTTCAGGGCGAGTACTACTCGGACTGGGCAGGGATGGCCGCAGCGGCGACGCTCGCCTTGCTGCCGATCATCGTCGTCTTCCTGCTCTTGCAGCGGTACTTCGTGGAGGGGATCGCCGGGGCCGTGAAGCAGTAACCAGGGCATATGCATTCTGGGACGAGTCTTCCTAACCCCCGGCCCCTTCCCTCGAAGGGAAGGGGAGTGAGACGTAGCAAGGGTACGATGTTCCCGCAGTACCCTCCCCTTCCCTCGAAGGGAAGGGGCCGGGGGCTAGGAGAACGCATACACCATCTATGCCACGAGAGAAGCGCATCGGCGGGGCAGGACACGGCCTGAATCAGCCGACGCGATACGGGGCGAGGGCTTCGTAGTTCGGGTCCGCGCCGATGCCGGGCACATTCGGCGGACTCACGGTGCCATCGTCATTGAGGCGCAGGGTTTCGTGGTACATCTTGCCCCACATCGGGTCTACGCTGTCGCGGTAGAACTCCAGGATCAGCCCGTTCGCGATGGCGGCGACGAGGTGGACATGGATATCCTGTGAGCCATGCGGGGCGATATCGAGGTCGTTCGCCTGCGCGAGGGCCACGACTTTCATGAACTCCGTCACGCCGCCAAGCACTTTCGCGTCCGCGTTCAGGATCGCCGCCGCGTTATGCGCGATCAGGTCACGAAAGCCATAGCGCGTGTACTCGTTCTCGCCCGTGGCGATGGGGATGCTCGTCGCCTCCGCCAGCTTGCGGTGCCCCTCGTAATCGTCGGGTGCTACCGGTTCCTCGAACCAGTAGATATCGTACTCCTCGATGCGCTTCGCAAACTGGATCGCCTGATAGTAACGGTACGCGCAGTTCGCGTCCACGAGCAGTTTTACATCCGGCCCGACCGCCTCACGCACGGCGCGAACGCGCTCCGCGTCTTCCCGCAACGGCACCGCACCGACTTTCATCTTGATCGCCTTTGCCCCCATCGCGATGTTATCGTACATCTCCTGCTGAAGCTCCTTCAGCCCCTTGCCTTCTTCGTAGTAGCCGCCCGCGATGTAGGTCGGGACACGGTCGCGGAAGCCGCCGAGCAGTTTGTACAGCGGCAACCCTGCCACTTTGCCCCGGATATCCCACAGGCCGATATCAATCGCGCTAATGGCGCGGGTGGTCAGGCCCCGACGCCCGATCAGCTTGGGAATCCACATCTTATGCCAGAGGCGCTCGACATCAATCGGGTCCTCACCGATCAATTCCTTTTTCAGGTGCTCAATCGTCGCATGACCGATGAGGCCACCGCCGCCGAGGCCAATGCCCGTGATCCCCTCGTCCGTCTCGATCTTGACGAGATCGAGGCCGGAGTGGGTGTAGGTGTGCAATCCATTCGAGATCGGCTTGTGCCGGGGCCAGCGGTACTCTTCGGTGCTCACGCCGGTGATTTTCATGCCTACCGTCCTTTCATAGAGAATCCTGCTCACCCGAACCATCCGCCGAGAGCATCGTGCTCCCGCTATTACGGGCCGATCCACCACTCGGCCTCACGCAATGATCCCCAGACATTGGGAAAGTTCTGGATGCGCTTGTCAATGAGGAAGTTGCCGAGTTCAAACCACATGTAGCCGAACCACGCGGACTCGTACATGAAGTTCTGCGCCTTGACGAACAACTGCTGGCGCGTCTTATCGTCATACGAGCCATCGGCCTGATTGAGGGTATCGAGCAACCCCGGCACCTTTGCACGGCTGTAGGCGGAATTGCCCCCCTCTGCCCAGGTGACCAGCAGGTCATTGGTCGGGTCCACCGCAACCCCACTCAAGCGGGTCGCCATTTCGAAGTCGTTGTTGACCCGCACCTTGTCCCCCCACGCGACGCGCTCAACGATATCGAGGTTCACCTTCACCCCGATCTTGTCGAGCATGGACTGAAGAAGCTGGGCCTGCTGGACGTCCACTTCGCGGTTGTGTGCGGTCAGGCGCACGGTGAGCGGTAGCGTCACGCCGGCATCCTTGATCAGCGCCTTCGCCTTTTCGAGATCGAACCCATACGCCGGCACGGTGTTGTCGTAGCCGATTGCGCCCGGCACGAACTCATAGGGCAGGGGAATGCCGATGCCCTGTCCCAGGGCTTTCGCCATCGCGTCGCGGTCCACGGCGTACTCGATTGCCTGCCGCAGCTTCAGGTTGTCCTGAAACGGTGGCTTAATGGCGTTGAAGAAGAACTGGCGCTTATTCCCCCCGTACGGCGATTCGATGTACCGTGCGGTGGCGATCCCCTTTGCCGCTGCGACATTGCGCCCCGGCACGTTCTGCATGAAGTCCGCTGTGCCCGCACGCATCTCGTTGAACTGCGTGGTCGCCTCGATAATCACCCGATACGTCGCGCCATCGGTATACGGGAGCGGTTTGCCGTCCGCGCCCATCTGCCAGTAGTTCTCGTTCTTTGTCACGACCAGTTTGTCGCCGGAGGCGAAGCTGACGAACTTGAATGGCCCCGTGCCCACCGCGTTGGTCTTGAGCCAGTCCTCACCGTGGTCATCGGCGGCCTTTTTTGAAACGATGGCGGTGTTCACGATCGCGTCACTGAGCGAACTGAGAATGGCGGCGCTGGGGCGCGTCAGGTTCACCTGCACGGTGAGGGAGTCGAGGGCCTGGGCCGGGTTTTTCGTGTCCACGGCGGGCAGGTAATTCGTGGCGAAGCTCTTCGGATTTTGCACCATCCGTTTGAGGTTCCAGACCACCGCGTCCGCGTCGAGTGGCGAGCCGTCGTGGAACCGCACATTGCTCTGGAGCTTGAGCACAATGGTATTGCCGCTCACCACCCACGATTGCGCCAGTTGGGGCTGCACCGCGAACTGGCCCTGCGCATTCGGCCGCCACGCAAACAGCCAGTCATAACACGCGCTGGCGGTCGGGCCACTGGCGAAGATCGGGTCCATGGAGACGAAATCGTTGATCTGCATGATGCGCAGTTGCCCGCCGCGCTTCACCGCCGTGTTCGCCATCGCCGGGTTTGCTGCCGGTATGGACGGCGCGGGCGGTGCGGATGACAGTGATGCGACGGTTGCCGGAGCCGCAACCTTGCCCGATGTGCCCGACGCTGCCGGGGTAGCCAGCAGCGCGGGGGCCGCCGATGACGGCGCACCGACCGCTGGGGCCGCGCCGCCTGCGGGCGTGACGATCTGCGGGACAATGGCGGCCGTGGTCGGGGCTTTGCCGGCCGTGGTCGGCGTTGCAGCGATGGTGCCGCCACACGCCGCCAGGATACTCGCGGCGGCGATTCCCCCGACTCCCCCCAGCACCGTTCGTCGTGTGATGCGTGTTCCGCCAGCCATGCGCCGTTCCTTTCTGACCGCCCAATTCCTCAGCGGCCACCGCGATGCTTCAGGCGTGGGTCAAGGGCTTGCCGCAGCCCATCGCCCACGAAATTAAAGGCGAGCACCGTGAGAAAGATCGCGATCCCCGGTGCGAATGCGAGCCACGGCGCGGTTTCGAGGTACTGGGAACCGGAGCGCAGCATCGCGCCCCAACTCGCGGTCGGTGGTACGACCCCGACACCGAGAAAGGAGAGCGATGCTTCCGTGACGATGGCGGTGGCGATGAGCAGCGTCACCTGCACAATGATCGGCGCGGTGATATTGGGCCAGATATGGCGGGCCATGATCCGCCCCGGCGAGACGCCGATCACCCGCGCCGCCGTGACGTATTCGCGTTCGCGCTCGGAAAGCGTCTGCCCGCGCGTTAACCGGGCAATCGTGGTCATGGACACGAACCCGATAGCGATCATCGCGTTGCCGATGCCCGGCCCAAGGGCTGCCGTGATCGCCAGCGCGAGGATGAGCGAGGGGAACGCCTGCACCGCGTCCACGAAGCGCATGAGTATATTGTCCGTGGCGCCACCGAGAAACCCGGCGAGTAGACCGAGCGTGACGCCGAGACCGAGGGCGATCCCCGCCGCGATGATGCCGACTTCGAGCGAGACACGGGAGCCATAGATGATGCGGGAAAGCACATCACGCCCCAGATCATCGGTGCCGAGCAAGTGCGCGGCGCCAGGGGGAGCGGCGAGCGCGAGGTAGTCCTGCGCGTTGGGGTCGGCGGGGGCAAGCACGGGGGCAAGCAGGGCGCAGAAGACCACGAGCGCCAGCACCACCAGGCCCGCCCCCGCGAGGCGCGCATCGAGCACCCGCCGGATAATGTTCCGGTCGCGCCGGGGCGGGAGCGCGGCGGCAACGAGCGGTGTGGCCTCCACACCGGGGCGTGACGAACCGGGACGCACGGGCAGCCGCAAATTCTCGCTACTCATCGGTAGCGAATCCTGGGGTCGAGATAGCCATAGGCGAGATCGGTGAGCAGGTTGGCGATCATCACGGCGAGGGCGAGCATCAGCACCGCACCCTGCAAAAGAGGGTAATCGCGGTTGGCGATCGCGTCCACCGCCGCACGCCCCACACCGGGAATCGCAAACACCGTTTCCACGATCGCCGCGCCCGAAACGAGTTGCCCGATCTGCAAGCCGATGATCGTCACGATGGGGATAAAGGCGTTCTTCAATGCGTGCTGGACCACGACGCGCCGTTCGGGCAATCCCTTCGCGCGCGCGGTAGTAATGTAGTCCTGCCCAAGCACCTCAATCAACGCGGAACGGCCCTGCCGCATCACCACTGCGGCCGAATGCGTACCAAGCACGATGGCGGGCAGCACGAGCATCTTGAGGCTCAGCACAGGGTTCGTCAGGGGCGCGACGTAGCCGCTCGGTGGCACCCAGTGCAGCAGCACCGCGAAGACGTAGACAAAGATCAGGGCCTGCCAGAAGCTCGGCAGCGCGATGCCCCCCATCGCGAACACCGACGCGGTGAGATCGAGCTTGCTACCGGGGCGGAGCGCGGAGATGATCGCCGCCGAAAGCCCGATCACGACGCCGACAAGCAACCCGGCACCCCCAACGTAGAGGCTCACGGGGAGACGCCGCAGCAGAATGGTCGTCACCGGTTCATTCGTGCGGATGGAGGTGCCGAGGTTCCCATGTACTACCCGCCCGAGCCACTTACCGTACTGGACATAGACCGGCTGGTCGAGACCGAGATCGTGCCGGAGCGCCTGGTACGTCGCTTTGTTGCCCGCATTGTCCCCAAGCACGGCAACCGCAGGGTCGCCGGGGAGCACATAGAGCAACCCGAACGAGATTACACTCGCGATGAGCAGCACGGGAAACATGCTGGCAATACGCCGAATGATGTACTCCGCCATGCAGATCATTTCCCTTATGAAGGGCGACAATCAATCCTGACTGATATGGTAACGACCTTATAGCAGTGTGCATGACGCGCTGTCAACGGCGCTTCCGAGGCGGTGGTGAACGGCGGGATCGCGCAGCAGGATCGCGGGGTGCGATCAGTGCGCCGTGTACGGGACGCACTTCCGTCGGAGATCAAACTTCGCGCGCCCGGACATCGCCCGCTTTCCCAGCTTCTTGTTGACCCGCCCCTCCGTCTGCCCCTGGCTATCGGGCGGGGTGCGCGCCGCGAGTACCGCTTCTTGACCGTCAAGGCAGTGATCGGTGTCGCACCACCGATCACTGAACAGGGGTGTTACGCGATCACTTGTTCACGCGCACATCTTCAAAGCGGTAGAACGAGAGGCCGTCAATCGCGAAGCCCGACACGGTGTTCTGCCAGGCAGCGGTGGCGGGTGGATAGGCGACAAAGACCTGCGGGGCATCATCGAGGTACACTTGCTGCACCTGGCTGTACAACATCTCGCGCTTTTTCGGGTCTTGCTCGAGGTCGGCGGCCGTGATCAGGTCGTTGAGCATCATGTTGTTGTAGCGTGTGTACGCCCCCAGGGTGGACGTGCCCCCGCGCAAGATCCGGTTCGCGACCTCCGTGGGGTCGTTCATGTCGTTCGTCCACCCCCCTGTCCACGCCATCACTTTGCCGTCCTTGCGGCTCGCGCTCAAGACACCCGCTTCGAGCTGGGTGATGTTCACGGTCACGCCAATCTTCGCCCACTGATCCTTGGCAATCGTCGCCACCTGCTGCGCGATCGTGTTGCCGGCGGCAATAGATTGCTCGAAGGTGAATCCTTTGGGCACGGATGATGCTGCCATCAACTGCTTCGCCTTGTCGAGGTCGAAGGGGTAGCCCTTGAGGGTCTTGTCCCAATACGTGCCGGGCGGGATCGGCGAATTCTGGAACTGTGCCTGCCCGAAGAACACAGACTTAATCAGCGCCTCCTTATCGAGGGCGTAGTTGAGCGCCTGCCGCACATTCTTGTCGTCCAGCGGCTTGATCGTCACATTCATCGGCAAGGTGAAATAGGTCTGGATGGTGAACGCCTGCGCCTTGATCGTGCCCTGGGCATTCAACGTCTGCAGCTGCGAGAGCGGCACGAAGTCAATTACGTCCGTCTCGCCGCCCTGGAGCTTGAGTACGCGGGTGTTGTCGTCCGCGATGTACTCGATGTGTACCTCATCGGGGCCGTTGTGGGGTTGCTTCCAGTAGTACGGGTTCTTCTTGAGAATCAGCGGATCGCCCTTCTGCCAGCTGTCCATCGAGTACGCCCCGGTGCCGCGCGTCTTGTAGGTATTGAAGCCGTCCTGGTCAATCACCATTGCGAGATCGGCGGGCATGATCGCCGCCGTCCACATTGACAACTCCGCGAGCAGCGGTGGGTGCGGTTGGGTGAGGGTGATCTTCACCGTCTTGTCGTCCACGGCGGTGATGTCTTTGATCGCCTTGTAGGTATCTTTCCACTGGGTCTTCGGCCCCATGCGGCACATATCGAGGGACACTTTGACGTCCGTTGCGGTCATCGGCTTGCCGTCCGAGAATTTCGCATCGCGCAGGGCGAAGGTCCACGTCAGGCCATCCGGGCTTGTGTCCCATTTGGTGGCGAGGGCAGGCTCGATGCCCGTGCCGTCCTTTGTGGTGCGCACGAGGCTATCGTAGATGTTCATCAGCGTGAACTCGGTCGCGTTATCCTCCGAGGACCAGCCGATAAAGGGGAAACCCGGCTCGGCGTTGCGGGACATGCGCAGAATCTTGCCTTTACCCGGAGGCGCCGCCACGGCCATCATTGCCGGAGCCGGCGTCGGCATGCCGCCGGTCGTCGCGCTTGCCCCGCTTGCCCCACCCGTCGCGGCGGTCGCGGTCGCAGCGCTCGCGGTCGCTGCCGGTTTCGGCGTGTCGGCAACGGTCGTCGTGTCGCCACACGCGGCGAGCACGGCGGCGCCGGTGGTTGCGGCAAGGGTCGCGAGAAAGCGACGTCGGTCAAGGGTGTGCCGCGTCTGCTCTCGGTGTCGTGCGTGCTCGGTCATTGTCCGTACCTCCCGTGCATTCGCTTTCCGGTCACGAGCGGTCACTGTCTCGCGCAGTTGCGCATGGGCGGCCTGTTCTCCCGTGCCCGATTGTTCCCGTGTCTCCCACCAGTCACGGAGTATATACTGCTCAACGATGGAGACCAACCCCGCGCCGGGGAGGGCCGGGGTGGTAAGAATGCAGGGATGAGGGGACAGCGTACGCCAGGGGTCTGCGCGATCGGAAGGGAGCAAGCCGCACCGGTGTCCCCCTGACCCTGAATTCTTACCTGGGGAGAGGGAGGTTGCCTTACCAATCTGCCCCGGCTCCCCTCCCCGCGCCTTACGCCCTGCCCGACGCCTGCGGTGATGGCGGCGCGGGCGTGAGGGGCAGGGCCACGGTAAAGGTCGAACCGACGCCGAGCGTGCTTTCCACCGCCACGCTGCCGCCATGCTGCGTGATGATGTCGCGCGCGCTGGCGAGGCCGATGCCGCTGCCGGAAATGCGCCCCGTCACATTGCCCGCGCGGGTGAAGCGTTCCCAGATCGTTGGCAGATCGGCGGCGGGGATGCCGATGCCGCTGTCCTGCACGGCAATCACCGCGCGGCCCGCGTCTTCCCGCACGCGCACGGTAATCGTCGGCGCATCCGGGCTGTACTTCACCGCGTTCAGCACGAGGTTGGTCAGCACTCGCTCGATGCGTGCCGGATCTACGTCTGCAATCAGGGCCGGGGTGGATGCTTCCACGATGATCTGCTGGGGCGCGTTCACGCCCAACTGCTCGGCGACGTGCCGCGCGAGGGCGACGAGGTCCGTCGGCGCGCGTTGCAGGTCGAGCGACACGCCCATGCGGCTGCGCGTGATGTCCGCCAGTTCGTTGATCAGCGCGAGCATCCGGTTCGCGGCGTCGTCCACGCCCGTAAGCGCGTCGGCAACCGGGCCGCGTGCCGCCTCCGGCAGCTTGGCGAGGCGGCGTTGCGCGAGTTGCGTATAGCCCCGGATGCTGGTAAGCGGCCCCTTGAGGTCGTGCGAGGCGGAAGAGAGAAACTCGTCGCGCGCGTGCTCCAGGTCCCGAATGCTGGTAATGTCCTGAAAGATCACGACGCCGCCCGTCACCGCGCCCGCGTCATCGCGCAACGGCACTGCATTGGCAAGTACCGGTACCATCGCGCCCGTCGCCGCGTTGCGCAGCAGAAACCGGTCGCCCCGCACCGTCTCGCCCCGCATCAGGGCACGTTGCAGGGGCAACTCACTCGGGGGATAGAGCGTGCCGTCCAGATGGCGCACGCTGTATGTCGTGTATGCCGTCTCATCCGCGCCCACTGGCGCAGGCTGTCCTGCCACGTCTACGCCCAACAGGTCGCGCGCCGCGCTATTCCCCATCAGAAAGGTTGGCGTCGTATCCGCGATCAACACCGCTTCGGGCAGCACATTCAGCACCTGTTGCAGCCGGTCGCGCCCGGCGCGCAAGTCCGCCGTCAGCCTTTCGGTGCGGCGCCGTGCGCGCACTTCCTCCGTGACCTCGAAACCGTGGAACAGGATGCCGCGCACCCGCCCCGCCGTATCTTTGGTTGGCTGATAGACGAAGTTGAAAAATGCCTGCTCTCGTTGCCCGTCGCCGTCGCGGTCGTACATGATGGATACTTCGTTGCCAATAAACGGCTCGCCCGTTCGGTATACCCGGTCAAGCAGGCCGGAAACAGGGTCGCCCGCCGCCACCGCTTCAGCAAAAGCGGCCACCATAGTCTTGCCGATCAGATCCTCGACGCGCCGCCCTGACACGCGCGCGTACTCCGGGTTGGCGAACTCGAACACATGGTTCGGCCCATGCATCACGGCGATCAGCGCGGGGGCATGGTTGAACAGGTCGCGCAGCCGCTGCCGCTCGGCATCGGCCTCGCGCCCCGCCGCCCGCGCCTGCGCTACGAGCCGCTCGCCTGTGGCAGCCGCCCGCTTTTCCGCCGTGACGTCCCGCGCCACCCCATAGACGGTGAGCGTGCCGTCCACTTCCGGCGCGTCGGCGGGGCGCACGCTGTCTCGCAGCCAGCAAATCTCACCGCTCTTCGTGAGGATGCGGTACTCGCGCCGGTCGGTTTCGCCCGCGCGCAACGCCGCTACGCGCCGGGGCAGGATCGCGCGGTCTTCGGGGTGGATGAGTGTTTCCCAGCCGCGTGCGTCCAGTTCCGCCGGGTCGTAGCCCGTGATGTGCGTGAAGGACGCAGTGCCCCAGAGGTACCGCAGGCTCCCCGTGGGCATGATGTGCATGGTGTACAGATCGTCGCCGCTCAACGCCGCGAAGATGTCCGTGCGCGCCTCGTGTTCCCGCAGCAGCGCCCGCAAGCGCGCGATTTCCGCGTCCTTCGCGTCCGCCCCGGCCTCACTGGTCTCGCCGTTGTCCACTTCCATCCGTGTCTATCCCTTCGGCCCCGCCCGCCCCGCGCATCGCACGCTGGCATGATAATACGAACACTCGTGCCCCGCCATGCACCGGTCTTTTTTATGCCGAAGAAACCGTTTCACGCCGGAAAGTTTCCATAGCCGTACGGAAAGCGGGCGATGCGCCGTTAGACAGATGTGGGGGAGGGAAACCCTACCCCCGGCCCCTCTCCCGTGCGCAGCTAAGGGGGAGGGGCCGGGATTCCGGGGCCTTGCTCCCACAGGGTTTACGAGATAGGGGAGGCACGAATTGGCGCGTCGGATCATGCGGGTGCGGGTCGGAATTGTGGCGTTGCTGCTTTGCGCGTGGCTCGCGCCGCCCGCCGCGCCCGTTTCGCTCGTCTCGCCCGTCGGCGCGGACGCGATCCCCGTGGTCACACGCCACAACGACAACGGGCACACCGGGGCAGACCTGCAAGAGACGACCCTGACGGACGCGAATGTCGGCACGGCAACGTTTGGCGAACTGTTTTCGCGCGTGCTGGACGGCAACACGTTCGCGCAGCCGCTGTACGTGCCCGCGCTCACGATTGGGGGCCGGAAGCACAACGTCGTGTTCGCCGCCACAGAGCACAACAGCGTCTATGCCTATGACGCGGACTCCAACGCGGGTGAACCACTCTGGCGCACGACCCTGCCCGACGTGCCGACGCCGCTCCCGAACCCGTACTGCTGCGGCAACGGCAACTACCAGACGATGACCTTCACCGATATCAAGGTGGAACTCGGCATCACGAGCACGCCCGTGATTGACCTGTCCACGAACACCCTGTACACCGTCGCGTTCGGGCAGATTGCCCGGCCGGGGCTGTCCCCCGTGCCCGATTGCAGCGCGGGCAAGCAGGATGTCGGCTGCGATTACCAGTACACGCTTCACGCCCTCGACCTGCTCACGGGCGGCGAAAAGACGAGCCGCGTCGTGCAGGCGACCTATCCCGGCTTCGCCAACGACCAGCAGAGCCAGGGGGTGATCCTCTTTCAGGCCGGGCTGCAAACGCAGCGCCCCGGCCTGATCCTGGCGAACGGCTCGCTGTATCTCTGTTTCGGCAGCTTCAAGGACGATAACCCCTACCATGGCTGGATGATGCGCTACGATGCCGCCACCCTCACGCAGCAGGCGGTCTACAACAGCACGCCGAACGCGGACCAGAACGGTTACAGCGTCGGTGGCGGCTTGTGGGCGTCCGGCGAAGGGCCAACGGTGGATCCGGATACGGGCGATCTGTACATTGCCACCGGCAATGGCTCCTACACGATCAACCGACCGGGTGGCAGCGGCAAAGACGTGAGCGACAGCGTACTCCGGCTCGATAAAAACACGCTGCAACTCGAAGGGGTACTTCACCCCCTTTGATGTCAACAGCTACGGGCCGCCGAGCGGTTCGCCCGGCAGTTGCACGAACACGAGCGGCTACAACTGCTACGACCTCGACTTCGGCTCGGCGGGCGTGCTGGCGATCCCCGGCACGCATCTCCTGATCGCCACGGGCAAGATCGGGCGCTTCGTTGTGCTCGACCGCTCCAACCCGACCGCGCTCGGTGGACGCGGCACCAATGCGGACAACGACAACCCGGACTCTGGCTCGCTCGTGCTGCAAAGCTTTAAAGCGACGCGCACGCAGCCGAATTGTTTGCCCCCGACACAGAACGACCTGTATTACCGCTATTACCATGAAGGCTGCTACGGGCGCATGTACGCCACGCCCGTCTTCTGGCACGGCCCGAACAACGATTACGTCTACCTCTGGCCGCGTTACGACAGCCTGAAGCAGATCCGCTACAACGGCAGTGCGCAGCCCGGCCAGAACTTCGCCACGGAGGCGGATCCCTCACCCCATGACGCCAACGACGCCGACCGCAATATCCCGGAGGCCGTGTACGCACACGAGCGCCCGTACGTATTTGGCATGGCGGGTAGCGAGTACAACCCCGTGGTGGGCGGCGGTACCCTCTCGCTTTCCGCAAACGGCGCGACGGCGGGTACCGGCATCCTCTGGGCGGCGGTGCCGGTCGCTGGCGGTCCCGGCCTCGACCGCGAGCGGCTGACCGCGTATAACGCGCAGGACGTGACGCAGCAACTCTGGGACAGCGGCGACCTCGGCCCCCTGGCGAAGTTCGTGCCGCCGATGATCGCCAACGGGCATGTGTACTTCCCCACCTTTTACGCGCCCGCGCCTGCGAACCAGACGGACCCGCTGAATACGAACCGGCTGCACGTCTTTGGCCTGCTCAACGCCGCCGTGTCGCTCGTCACCTCCGGCTTTCCCACTACCGTGGTGCCGGGGCAGGCGAAAACGATCACCGTGACGCTACGCGACAAAAACGGTAACCCCGCCACCGCCTACCGGGGTACGGTGCAACTGACGAGCAGCGATTCCCAAGCCATCCTGCCGCCCGCGCACACCTTTACCGCCGCCGATGCCGGCAGTTTCACCTTCACCGTGACCCTGCGCACTCCCGGCACGCAAAGCATCACCGCCGCCGATATGAACGCCGGGGGCCTCGGCGCGACGCAAACGAATATCACGGTTTCCGCCGCGCTCAGCCTCACCGGCCTGAGCCAGACGAGCGGCCCAAGCACTGGCGGCAACACCGTCACGCTCACCGGCACCGGCTTCATTCCCGGCGTCGCCGTTGCCTTTGGCGGTACGCCCGCCACGGTCACGAATGTCAGCGGCGACGGCACCGCGCTCACGGTATCGTTGCCCGCCCATGCCTCGGCGGTGGTGGATGTGTCCGCGACGCTCAACGGCGTCACCGTGACCCTGCCGGGGATCTACACCTACGTGCTCCCGGCCCCGGCGGCAACCCATGCCGCCGTACCGACAATCACCGTTGGCCCCATCGCGCCGCAGCCGGCCCCCACGCATGTCCCCGTGCCCACCGTCTTGCCCGCCACCGGCACGCCGCTGCCCCAGCCCGTGCGCCATTAACGAAGCTCCGGGCCACGTCGTATCACCGTGGCCCGGAGCTTTGACCGCCAATCCCGGCTTCCCCCGATTAACCGCGCACGATGGCGTCGCTCATCCGGGCGACGCGGCTCATCTCCCGCACATCATGGACGCGGATCATGTCTGCGCCTGCCGCGATACCGAGTGCAACGGTGGCTGCCGTGCCCTCGACGCGCTCGGTGACGGGCAGATCGAGCGTGCGCCCGATGAAAGACTTGCGTGAGGTCGCCAGCAGCACGGGCAGACCGAGGGCGCGGAGTTCGCCGAAGCGGCGCATCACCTCGAGATTTTGCACGGGGGTCTTGCCGAAGCCGATACCGGGGTCTACGAGCAGTTGGGTTCGCGCCACGCCCGCCGCTTCCGCCCACGTGATCCCCTCACGCAGCCAGCCGCTGATCGCCGCGAGGAGGTCGCCGGGGTATGCCACAGCGTTGTAATGTCCGCCGAGGGCGTCGTTCGCGGCGGGGACCGCGTGGCGGTTGTGCATCAGCACGAGCGCCGCCCCGGCCCGCGCCACCACCGCCGCCAATGCGCGGTCGCGGTGCAGTCCCCAGACATCGTTCACCATCGTCGCACCCGCCGCCAGCGCCGCTTCTGCCACGGCAGCCCGCGAGGTATCTACCGAGAGCGGTACGGTGACGCGCGCGGCAAGCGCGGCAATCACCGGCACCACGCGCGCCATCTCCTCCGCTTCCGACACAAACGTCGCGCCGGGCCGCGTGGACTCGCCCCCGATATCGAGCAGATCGGCGCCCTCGCGCACACACTGCTCCCCGCGTGCCACCAACGTGGCGACGTCCGCCCCCAGCCCGTCACCGGAAAACGAGTCCGGCGTCGCATTCACGATGCCCATCACATACGTTTTCGTGCCCCACCGCAGCATTGTGCCGCCGCACCGTGTCGGAGCGAATTCCTCAGCCATCGTGTCCCCAACAGTTCCTCAGATCATGCCCCGCTGTCCTGCTGGCCCCTCGTGAACTCCCCGCGCACTGCGCCGACGAGGTAGAGTGAGCCGGTGACGCAGACGCAGCCATCGGCTCCGGCTTCGGCGCGGGCGCGGCGCACGGCGGCGACGGGGTCCGGCTCCACGGTGACGGCGAGCGTGGCGGCGGCATCGGGGGCGACGGCGGCGAGGGTAGCGGCGAGGGTGGCGGGGTCGAGCGACGCGCCGGGGCCGAAATCGCCGCGCGACTCGAAGCGCGTCAGCACGAGGGCGGCAACGGCGGGCGCGAGTTGCGCGAGCATCGCCCGGTAATCGTGCCGCGCCGTGAACGCGGCCACGACCACGAGCCGCCGACCGGGGAAGAATTGCCGCAGGGCGTCCAGCAGCGCGGCCAGCTTGTCCGGGTTGTGCGCCCCGTCGAGCACCACGATGGGCGCGGTGGTAACGACTTCCAGCCGACCCGGCAGGCGCGCCTCCGCCAGCCCCCGCCGCAGCGCCGCCGCCGGTACGGAGTAGCCGAACGTGGTGAGTGCGCCCGTCGCCGCTGCGGCGACCGCCGCGTTCGTTACCTGATGCGCGCCGAGCAGGCCGACGCGCAGCCCTTCGTGCCGCGTACCGCGCACCTCAAGCGCGAAGCGAGTGCCGTCCGCCTCCGGCATGAGATCGCGCACGGCGAAGTCATGGCCTAGCAGCCACAGAGGAGCCGACACCGCCGCCGCGCGCGCCGCAACGATCTCGCGCACGCTCGGTTGGGTCACGCCCGACACGGCGACGCAGCCCGACTTGATGATATTGGCCTTGTCCGCCGCGATCTGCTCCACGGTGTCACCGAGGACTTCGGTGTGGTCGAGTCCGACGTTGGTCAGTACCGCGACGCGCGGCTCCACCACGTTCGTGCCGTCCCAGGTGCCGCCCATGCCGACCTCAACCACGGCGATGTCCACGGCGGTGCGGCGGAAATGGAGCAGGGCGAGCGCGACGGTCAGTTCGTACCACGATGGTACCACGAGGCGGGCGGCGGGCGTGGCCTCGGCGATCAGGGTACGCAGGTCGGCGTCACTGACTGGCTCACCGTCCAGCACAATGCGCTCATTGACGCGGGCGAGGTGCGGCTTGGTGTGCAGCCCGACGCGGTACCCGGCCGCACGGAGCACGGCGGCGGCGAGCGTGGCCGTGCTGCCCTTGCCCGCCGTGCCGCCGACATGGAGCACCGGCAGGCCGATCTGCGGGTCGCCAAGACGCGCAAGCAGGGCGCGCATCCGGTCGAGGCTCGGCTTGACCGCGAAGGCCGAGGCGTGCCCCAAATCCCAGAGCAGGTCATCTATCGTCGCCGGCGCCACGCCGGCCGTCTCGCCGCCTGCCATCTGGCTCCTGTGCGTCATGCGTCGCCCCTTCCATACCGCCGCCGTGCGGTCACATTGAACTCGTGGATCGCGCGTGGCGCAAGAGCGCGCGACCGGGGCGCTTCTTGCACGCGGAGTTGGCGGCATCAGGCGGTGCGGGGTTTCAGGCTCGCCGTGATCTTGGTGAGGATATCGTCGAGGCCAAAGGGTTTTTCCTGCACGAGGTAGCCCTGGCGGGCGAGCCAGTCCTGTTTGCCGCGCAGAAAGAGCGCGTCCGCCGAGCAGATAATCACGGGAATCTCGGCGGTTTCGGGATCGAGCCGCAGCGCCTGCAATACCATCCAACCGGTGTCCGGGTGTTCAAGGCGGATATCGAGGATCACCAGTGCGGGCTTGTCTCGCCGCACCGCCGCGTGCGCGCTGTTTCCCTCATTGACGAGAAACACCTTGTACCCCTCGTCTTCGAGCAGCTCTCGCATCAGATCGAGGAACGTCGCGTCGTCGTTGATCACCGTGATGCGCGGGCGCGGTGTGCGGGCCATTTCTCCCCCCTTTATGCAGTGCCGTCTGGCGTTGCATCATTCCCCGGTGGCAGTATACCGTGCCTGCAACTGCCGCATTGCCGCTTCGGCGCGATCAAGGGCAGCGAGGGTCTGTGCGTTCAACGCGCGCAAGGCGGGATCGGCGGGCAGAGACGGAAAGCGGCGACCGAGCAATTGCGCGTACCCGCGCGCGACGGCCAGAGCGGAGCGCAGTTCGTGGAAGTCCACAGTGTCGGGTCGCGCGGGTGTGCCGTCCATGAACTTCCTCCCAACCGGGTCCCGTCGGATGTCGTGTCCGCTCATAGCGCATACCTGATGCCAGCCGTCTGCACGCGCATCATAGATACGCGCTCGTTCACGTCTTACGGATTCTCACCGGCTTCCGCAGTACCGCCGCCCGTGCCTGCCCGTGCCTCGTATCGGCTGACTGCTCGATTGCCTCATCAATAAATCTTACTCCGCGCCATCTTGACGTGCAGGGGCCGGAAATGATAGTGTACCGATTACGATGCGCAACGAGATACGTGTGCCGGCGGTTTGATGAACCTTGAGGAAATGTGTGCGTCATGCGGTGACGTGGCGCCGCTGAGTCGGAGAACAGAGGAGCGTACGACATGAGCGACGGTAACGGACGAGAGAAACGCCTGACGCGGCGCGGGATGCTTGGGGCGGTGGTGGGAACCGCAGGCGCGGCGATCCTTGCGGCCTGTGGTGACGCGGCGACGGGTGGCACCGCGACCTCCGCAGTCGCCACCGTGGCGAAAGCGGCAAACACTGTAGCGAGCGTAGCGACCAGCGCGGCGCCGACCACCAACGCGGCGGCGGGCACGGTTGCCAGTGCGGCGACCGGCGCGGCGCCGGCAGTGAATAGCGCGGCGGCGACTGTGGTGAGCGCAGCGACCAGTGCGGCGCCCACCACCAACGCGGCGGCAGGCACCGTGGCGAGCGCGGCGACCAGTGCGGCGCCCACGGTCAATGCAGCGGCAGGTACCGTGACCGGCGCCGCGACCACCAGCGCGCCCACGATGGTCGCGGCGAGCAGCGGCACCACTATGGCCGGTGGCAGCGCGGTGGTGATGCCCGATATGACCAAGTTCAAGGGTCAGACGCTGCAAATGGTCAGCAAGACCGAGTACTTCAAGGGTAGCGAAACCGCGCTCGACATGGCCTTGCAGGACCTCGCGGGCAAGATCGGCATCAAGATCGAGAACAACCGCCTCAACCAGGACATGGGCGATACGGCGACCAAGATTGACGCCTCCGTGAAGGCCGGCAACCCACCTGACCTGATGTACTTCGACCGCTTTCTCTCGCAGTTCCAGCAACTCGGCGACCTCACCGAGATGACGGACATCGTGGGCAAGGCGCAGGATGCGTACGGCGCGCTGGAAGACGGCGCGGTGATTAACCAGCGGTTCGACGGCAAGTTTTTCTCCCTGCCGTACTTCGCCAACGCGAACGGCTGGTTCGCGCGCAAGGACTGGCTGGCGGAAAAAGGCATCAAGCCCACGGACATCAAGACCTTTGAGCAGTTGCGTGACGCCGCGCTGATGATCTCCGACCCGGCCAAGCAACGCTACGGCTGGGGCATGACCCTGAATGCCAGCGGCGATGGCTCGGCGGACATCCTCGCCGTAGTCAATGCCTACGGAGGCGCGGTCGCCAGCGACGATGGCAAAAAAGTCGTCTTTAACTCGCCGGAAACATTGGCGGGCGTGATGTTCCTCACCGACATCTACACCAACCCGAGGTACAAGAGCATGCTGCCCCCCGGCGTCAATAGCTGGACGGATACGAGCAACAACGAGGCATGGCTCGCGGGCACGATTGGCTTCACGCAGAACGGCTACACGCTGTACGCGCAGTCGTTCAACACGATGAACCCGGTGTACGGTAACACCGCGATCCTGCCAGGCTTTCTCGGCCCCGGCACGGGCCAGGTGATCGCCACACCGAGCACGGGCTATCTCGCCGTGCCGAAGGGGGCGAAAAACGCCGAACTGGCGAAAGCGGTCGCGCTCTACCTCGTCGGTGGCCCTGCCTTTCTCGCGCTGGCCAAGCCCTCGCTCGGCCTGATCCTGCCGACGTACAAGAAGCTGTGGATCACCGAGCCGTTCTACAGCATGGGCGACCCCTCGTTCCCCGCGTTGCAGCAGATCATCGAGGGCAAGCTGCCGATCAAGTCGAAATCGGGCTTTAGCTTCCCGCAGTCGCCCAGCCCGATCTACGAAGCTGCCATCAACGGCGAGCGCGTCACGTCCGACATGATGGGCGAGATCATCACCAAGGGCGTGAAGCCGCAGGACGCGATCAAAACCGCTACCGACCGCATGATCAAGGATGCCGAGCAACTCGGCCTCAAGCAGTAACTACCCCCTGACTCACTACATCGCCCCTTTTCCCAATACGTATTGGGAAAAGGGGCAATGTGATGTTACAACCGTGAGATAGCACCTTGTGGATGACCGGGAGGCAGCCGCGCTACGCCCCTTGATGCCGTCCTGATACTCCTTGCGAATCTGGTCGCCACCACGGGAGCGCCAGTCCTTTACGAAGGTATCCCACGCGCTCATCGGGTCGCGCCCCGTGACAATGGCAGTCACGGCATCGGCGCGCAACTGTTCGAGTTCCGCGCCCTTTTGCGAGTTCGTGGGTGAGTAATAGCCCCAGGCGGCGCTGTCTATCCCGTTCGCCAGCAGGGTGGATTGAATTTTCTGCATGTCCGGGCCATCCGAGGCGGGGTCGTAGAAGGCAACCGGCGGCGGGTTCGTCAGCCCGACAATCACGCCCTGCACACCCGAGTTGATGCCGATCTCGGCCTTGCCGAGGTCGTTGCTCACGGGGTTGCCGTCCTTCAGCGTGTAATGCACGCCCTCAATCCCCTTCGAGAGAAAGATGTTTTCCTCAGAGCCGAACGGGGAGGCCATGTAGTTGACGAGGCGCAGCAACTCCTTGACGCGCTCCTTGTCTTTCGCCGCCTTGGCGGAGATCGCGGCGAAGCCGAAAAAGCCGATGTACTTGTTGTACACGGGCTTGCCGCTGTCGAAGCCAGGGGGCGCCCAACCCGTGACGATCGCGTTCGGGTTCACCATTTTCGCACGCCCGCGCACGCCCGCGCCCATCAGGCCTGCGAGGCCGTCCACGTACGCGCCGATCTTGCCGCCCGCCATCAGGTCCTTGTTCTGGTTCGTGGAGAGGTTCGCGGAGTCCGGGTGGTAGCCGCCCGCCGCCCAGAGCCGCCGCGCGAAGTCCACCGTCTGCTTGTACTCGTCGGTTTCGTAGTCGCGCGTCAGGGTGCCGTCTGCATTCAGCCGCCACTCGTTCGGGGCGCGGTACATGCCCTTCAGGAGGTCAATGCCGAACTGCGGACGTGGGCTGCTGGACGAGAGGCCGAAGGTGGTGCCGGTGCCGCCGTCTGGGTGGTTCTTTGACATCGCGGTGAACATGTTCAGCACGTCGTCCGCGTTCTTCGGGTTCGAGAAGCCGACCTTGTCCGCCCAGTCCTGCCGGAAAACAAAGGCGTTGTTGCCGAGAAAGCGCGGGCGCGGCACGCCGTAAATCTTTTTGTTGAGCGAGACGTTTTTCCACAACACCGGGGCGAAGGCAGCGAGGTTCGGGTAGTCTTTCAGCGCGTCGCCCGTCAGGAATGCGGTGAGGTCCGCGAACGCCCCTTGCAGGATCGCCTTATTGAGATCGGGTGCGCCCACCGTATCGAGAAAGACGAGGTCCGGTAGATCACCGCCCGCGATGAGCGCGGTGGTCTTTTCCTGGTAGGTCGCGGCGGGAGACTGGATCACGTCGTACGTCACGCCGAGGCGTTTTTCCAACTCCTGCCAGTACTTGTTGCTCTCGCGTGGCGGGATCGGCGGGTCGTAGTTGATGACGTACGCCGAGACCTTGCTGCCTTTGTTGCCGGGACATTCGGCGCGCTTTTGAAGGGCGGAGGCAATTTCAGGTACGCATCCGGCACGCCAATCTGCGGGTTGGGCGAGGGAATCTTGCCGTCCGCCGTTGCGGTCATGCCATTTGTGGCGGGGCTTGCGGCGGTCGTCGCCCCACTCGTTGCCGCCGACGCCGCAGTGGTTGCCACCCCGATAGGGCCTGCCATAGAGGGCGATGACGCAGCCGTCGTCGTCTTTGGCGCTGTCGCGGCGAGCGTGGCGGCGGGCGCACTTGTCGGCGCGGCGCTACTGCCACAGGCGGCGAGTACCGCGCTTGCGGCAACGGTTGCCGCCCCACTCAACCCCGTACGCAAAATCGTCCGGCGCGTACGTCCGCGTGCCCTGTGTCGTGTCCGGCGTGTGTGTCATGCTTGATGCCTTTCTCTGATGCATGAATGCACCCCACCCCCGTGCCGCCCAGAGGGCACCCGTCCCCCTTAGCTGCGCACGGGAGAGGGGTGCGTTTACCCCTTGATCGCCCCGGAGAGCACGCCTTTGGTGAAGTATTTTTGCAGAAACGGATAGACGAGCAGGATGGGCACGGTGGCGATCACGACCACGGCCATCTGGATCGTTTGCGCCGGGGGCGGCGGCTGGCTGGGGTCAATGTTCACCGCCGAGGCGAGCGCGCTCCCCTGCAAGACGTACTGCCGCAGCACGAGTTGAATCGGCCACTTTTGTGCGTCGTTCAGGTACAGCGTCGCGTTGAAAAAGCTGTTCCAGTGATAGACGCCGTAAAAGAGCGCCACCACCGCGAGTACCGGCAGCGAGAGCGGCAGCACGATGCGCAGCAGAATCCGCAGGTCGTTCGCGCCATCGAGCCGCGCGCTTTCGAGCAACTCTTCGGGCACCGCCATGAATGCCTGCCGCAGGATCACGAGGTTAAAGGCGCTGATCGCCACGGGCAGGTAGAGCGAGGCGTAGCTGTTAATTAGGCCAAGCTGCTTGACGAGCAGGTAGTTCGGGATCAGGCCGGGGGAAAAGAGCAGCGTGAAGAGCACGAGGCCGAGTACGAAGCGGCTCCCCGGCACCCCCTTGCGGCTGAGGCCGTAGGCGAGCGTGATCGTCATGAACAGGTTGAACGCCGTGCCGCCGAGCGTCAGCAGAATGCTCACCTTGAGGGCGTTGAGCACGATGCCCCCGGAGAGGATCGCCCGGTACGCTTCCAGCGTCGGATGCTGCGGCCAGAGCACGACCCCGCCCCGCACCACGTCCTGATAGCTGGAAAAGCTGACGGCGATCACGTAGATAAAGGGAAAGATCATCACCACCGCGATGGCCGTGAGCAGTATCCCTTTGCCGACCACGGCGAGCGGGCTGGGCCGCTCCATCCACGGCGGCCGCAGGTTGGCGGCGTTGCGTCCCGCGCCGCGCGTGCCGCGTGCGATGAGCGCGCCCGCCCCTTCCGGCCCGGCGACGTTTTCATTCAGCCCTTCGGCGACCATCAGAATGCCCCTTCCTCACCGAACTGCTTCGCCAGCCGGTTCGAGCCAAAGACCAGCACCATGCCGACCAACCCCTTCACGAGGCCCACGGCGGTGCTGAAGCCCCAGTCGCCGCCCTGAATGCCCCGGAAGTACGTGAAGGTATCGAGCACTTCGCCCGCCTTCGCGCCCACGGCGTTGCGTTGCAGGAAAATCTGCTCGAAGCCGGTGTCGAGGATGCTGGCGAGGCGCAGGATAAAGAGCAGCACGACCACGCCCCGGATACCGGGCAGCGTGATGCGCCAGAGCCGTTGCCAGCCGTTCGCGCCGTCCATCGCGGCGGCCTCGTACAGGCCGATGTCAATACGCACCAGGGCGGCGAGAATGATGATCGTGCCCCAGCCCGTGTCCTTCCAGATTTGTTGCAGCACCACGAGCGGCTTGAAAAAGCCGGGGTTCGACATGATATTCACCGTGGTGCGGCCCGTGTTGCGCAGGAACTGGTTGACAAAGCCGTCGCCACCGAGGATTTGCTGCCATAGGCCGATGATGATGACCCACGAAATGAAGTGTGGCAGGTAGAGAATGCTCTGCATCCCCCGCTTCCACCGCTCGATAATCATGCTATTGAGGAGCAGCGCGAGAATGATCGGCGCGGGAAAGAAAAAGATCAGCCCCATCACGCTGATAATCAGCGTGTTCGAGAGCGCGGTTTTGAAGTCGGGGTCGGTGAACAGGCGGCGGAAATTGTCGAGGCCGACCCAGGGGCTGTCAAAGCCGAGAAAGGGCGAGTAATCCTGAAAGGCGATGATGTTGCCGAGCAGGGGCACGTACTTGAAGACCACGAAGTACACGAACCCCGGCAGGATAAAGAGGTACATCCACCGCTCGCGCCAGATGCGTTGCCCTAGGGTGGAGCGCGAGCCTGACCGTGCTGCCCGCCGCGCGGCAGCCGATTGCGATTCCTGTGCGATGCTCATGTTTCAATCCTCACCCGGCGGTAAAGCCGAGCGCTACGTGCCGCCTGTCGCATCTCGACTGTGGTATCACGTAAACGCTAGCACAGGGGCATGGGGTGGTCAAGGCGAAGCGCGCATAATCATACAGCAACTACGGGGGGGCTTGTGAGGAGGTCTGCGGTCCAGAAGCCACCGCGACCATTCCAGAGCAATACCTGCTTCCCATCGGGGCTAAGGCTGGAAACGGCGTCCCACTTGGGCTGGGTCAAATCCCACACCTGCCCGTTTGCCATCTCAATACCGACAATTCGATGTCCCCCATATGAGGTAGACGGGCCGACGAGAAAGCGGTCATCGGGTGTCCATTGAGGAGCATAAATGACTTCGTTTGTGTCGAATGGTAAGGTACGATTTATTCTCCCTGCTTTGTCTACCACCCAAACAATGGGAGGCAAATCACTATCAGCATTTCGGTGCGTGCCCCCACTTACAATTGCGATTTGCTTTTCATCATGGCTCCATGATACGAATATCCCTGCATATCTCTCAGCAAGATTTATAATAGACGGATTGGACGCCGGAGAAGGAATCTGTACATGGGCAACGGGCGAGAATGTTTCAAGAGCAAGTTGCACATTCGTGCCATTTGAAACATCTGTAAGACACAAAGCAGTGCCACAGCGATACACAAATTGTTGACCATCAGGTGCAGCGGCGAGCACGCTACCATCCACTTCGTCACTAGATGGGGCCGCGTTCGTAAGCACTGTTATCTCTTGTGCAGGGCGATTATCAAGCGTTTTTCGCCATAACCGGACGTCGGTTTTTGGTAGCGTGGCATCTTCCCGGAGGTAATAGATTGCGTCTCCGGCAATCGCGAAAGCATTATGGAGCGTTTCTTCGACCACAGTTTGCTCTTGTGTCACCGTATCCACCGTCACTATTTCGTAAAAAATCCGGGGGCGGCCCGATGTTCTCGGAGGTTGTGTATGGCTGAGGCGTAAATACGCAAACTGCTTACCGCTACTCCCCCAAGCGCATGATGACACCGTGCTGTCAACCCTTTGGATGCTCGATCCGTTCAGTGCAACATGCCATAACACTGAACCATCGTTACTGCCTCCCCCGTTTCCTATGAAAAGAAATGATTGTCCGTCTGGTGCCCAACAGGCTTCGGTGGCGGAATACGTCGAAAGCAGCTTTCCCAAATCTCCAAGATACGAAGGAGGATCGAAGTGCTGCGTATCATAGGGTATTGGTAATCGTTGAGGGGTGCCAAGCGTGAGAGGCGACATGGCATTTACTGGCGTCAAACCGGGCAATGCTTTGTGTTCCGCTCTGAACGCATCGATGTCGGTATACATCCAACCGCCCGCACCACATTCTGGGCGGCAGACTTCGCGGCCACTTACAAGATACCGATACGTACGGGTGGAATGATCGCTGTATTGAAACGCGATCTGTGCAATCAAACCGGACTTGTCTGTCAGTGGGAAAACTCGTTCGACACGGTAGCTGGCGAGTGGGTGTACAGGATCGAGGGGATCAAGCCCGGTCTTGCCAATCAGTTGATCCAGTGTTTTCGCAAGAACGGGGCGTGGGTCGGGGCTGCGCCACGTCGCCGCGAAGTGATTCGTCCACGGCGAGGATGGATCATACGTGTAGTTTCCCTGGATGATGTCGTATAGGCCAACCACATTTGGCGCGTAGGATAGCGGTGGCAAGCACGTCACAACGAGATAAAACAGCGCGAAGCCAAGCCGCCAGCGTGCGTTGCGTCCCATATCGTTGCCTCGGTATAGAGCCTGCTAGCAGGAACACGCGCACCCATTGGGTGTTCACTATACGTGAGGGAACGACCTCGCACAACCATTGCACGTCACGGGAGGTACGGGCGAACTGCGTGTGCGACTGCCGTGCCGAGGGCGGTGTACCCCGCTTCGGTGTAGTGGGTGCCGTCGGCAAGCAGCAGGGCGTCGCCGTCGCCTGCCACTACCTGACAGAGGTCGTTGACGGGCACGGCGAGCCGCGCGCAGACGGCGCAGAGGGCGTCGTTGTATGCGTGTACGTCTGCCGCGAGGCGGGCGAAATCGAGGCCACGGGCGGCGTGACGGGCCTCGTGGATCGGCGTGGTTGTGGCGACGATCAGGGCCGCGTCGGTTTGGGCGCGCACGCGGGCGATGATCGTGGCGAGGTTATCGGCGTAGCGCGCCAATGGCACGACGGTGCCGGTCGCGCCATCCATACGCTTCAGGTCGTGCAGGCCGCAGTTGCAATGCACGACGCGAATCGGCTGCGCTTCCGCGAGCCATGCATCGAGGTGTGCAAGGGTATATGCTGTGTCGCGCCCGTTGTCGTCTAGCCCGCGCACGGTCGCTACCGCCGCGAGTTGCGCCGCTGCGACCGGCTGGTAGCCGAGCCGGATCGAATCGCCCAGCAGCAGCACTGTTGGCCGTTCGCCCGCTGCATCCGTCATTGCGTGTCCTCCCCTGCCATATATGTCACGCAATCCGCCTGATTTGATCGAAGAAACGCAAAGGCGCGGAGGGGAAGGGGGACAAAAGACACATGGGATTGCATTGTTTTTGCCATCCCTGTATTTCCTTTGCGCCTCCGCGCCTTCGCGTTTCCCCCACCATTCAAGCGGATTGCATATTACTTGGCGGCGGTTGCGTGGTGCTCCGGGCCGTATTCGTAGTACGCGACTTCTTCATGCGGCTTGCGTGTGCTCTCGGCGGGCGTTTCGTTCGGATAGCCGACGGGGAACACACTGTAACTCACCCACGTCTTCGGCAGGCCGAGAAAGGCACGGAGCGCGTCGTCGCCGATCTGAAAGTTTATGTGCTGGTTGGAGGTCGCAAGGCCCGCCGCCGCGACGGCGTTCCAGACATTGACCTGCGCGATGCCCATCGCCTGCACGGCGAAGCTCTTCCAGACTGCCTCGCCTCCGGGCATAGGCGGATTTGCCGCCACGGTGGTGTCTTCAAAAAACAGGATCGTGAACACGCCCGCACGGTAGCCTGGCAAGCGCGAGGTGGCGCGAGTCAACTGGTCGCCCGTGAGCTTCGCGCGCAGTTGCGCCTCCGCGAAGTCCCAGAACTCCTCGTGCCGCGCCTTCAGCACCACGAGGCGCACGGGCTGCGAGTTGAACGAGGACGGCGACCAGCGTGCCGCCTCCACGATGTGCCGGATCGTCGCGTCTGACACGTCGCCGTGTTGCAGGTTGCGGATTGAGCGCCGCTGCTTGATGTAATCGAGGTATCCCTCGATGGAGGTACCGTTCTCTCGTGTCAATGCCGTGGTCGTGGTCGCGGTCATGCCTGCTCCCCTTTAAGTATCGCTCTCTGTCTCGCCATGCCGCGCCCCCGACGGGGCGAGGCGTTCATACGGCACAACAGAGTCGTAAGGAGGTTATTCCACGTAAGCGCATCCTGTGTATGTATGACGGAACACTCGGCGGCGTGCGCGCGTTCTCTCGATGCCATGCGCGAAAACTGCGTGCAAATGCGTTCAATCAACGTCACCATCCCTTGCCGCTCCCGTTTGCAAACGCGGGTGAGTACCGGATAAAATGGAATGAACGTGATGAACGCATTCCCCCGTCGCAACGCAACAGCGGCATGCGAGAAAGCCAACGTACGAGAGCCATGAGAGAGGAGCGTGTGATGCGACGACGACAGCTATTGGTGGCGGCGCCCGCGCTCTTGGGAGTGGCGGCAGGTTTGATGGCAGAGACAGAACCGGCGGCGGCAACGGGTTTTGCAGCGGCGGAGTTTCAACAAACGTGGCAACGGGACGAAGCGGGGCTGGCCGGTTTCTGGGGCGACCTCGCGAAAGCCGGGAATGGCTTTGGCGAGACCTGGAACGACGCGCCGGGGGCACGCGGCTCGTGCAGTACTTCCCCAGCGGACGCATGGAGCAGACGACGCCCGGTGGCCCGGTGACGAGCGGGGCGCTGGTGCGGGAGATGGTCACGGGCGTCGTGGACCTTGGCGGCGGGCGAACCCAGCAGCTTGGCGCCCCCAATGTGCGCATCTTCGGCAGCGAAGCGGACGAAGTGGGTGGCATCACCACGATCCCCACGTTCGCGGACCTGGCAAAGCTCCCCCGGTTCGCCATTCCCGGCCAGACTCCGCTCGCGTACCAACTCGACCGGAACCGGCAGTGGCAGGCCAGTGGCGTCGCGCGCACGATTGCGCAAGGCGAAGCGACCGATAATGATTACAGCGGCTACGTGCAAGACCCCACCGGCACCTACCAGCAAACGGTGTATCGAGACATCTATGATGTGATCGAAAACCGGCTTGGCGCGCGGATCGCGGAAACCACCGGCTACCCGATCACCCCGCACTTCAAGCTGTTTCTCGCCAACGCACTCCACGATGTGCAGGTCTTCGAGCGGCGCATCATCGTCAATGCATACTTCGATGACCGGCCAGAAGGCCAAAAGCTCTATAACGCCGCGTTTTATACGGGCACGGCGTACTATAACTGGCGATACGCAAACGCAAAGTAGGGGCGTGCCCGCGTCGCATATATCTCCAGTTGCCATGTATCTCCAGTTGCAAGGGGGCACGCTTCGGTGAGATGGAGCAAGACCGGGGGCAAAAAAGGCTTCTCTGGGGAATTTCGGTATATTCTCGTCCGCGCCCGTACGAAAACTGCCCGCGCCCGCGTCAAGTGAGTGTCAGCTACCACCCGCGTAATGTGAACCGTCAGATGCGGCGTGCGGTGATTGGTAGGACTTACACAGCTGCGTGGGGAGGCAAGGCGAAGGAGAGTAGGAGTATGAATGTGCCGCGCTACGCGGACAAAGATTACATCCAATTCCTGATCGCTTCGTCGCGCATGGTCGGTGCAATCGAAGCGGCACGGGTGCTATTGCATCATGCGCCTTCGACGTGCAAATGCGATTGGCCATTCATGGGCAACACGCCTGACCATTCACCCTGACGTGGTTACCGATAAACGTCACGTATACATCTTGACAGAAGTATCTACGAGTTGGTATTGTGCCATAGGATTCCCATACAGACGGCGACGCTTGAGAGGGCATTGGGTGACGAGAATCAACGTCTATTTCCGGTGAACACCGAGTGGGGAGGATCGCATGGGCTTGGAACCGGGACGGCGATTGGGGTCATATATCATCGAGAGTCCGCTCGGGCGCGGCGGAATGGCCGAAGTCTACCGTGCAAACCACCGGACGCTAGAACGTACTGTGGCCCTGAAGGTGATCAATCCCGAATTCAACATGGATCCCACCTTCTCGATCCGATTCCTACGCGAGGCGAAGACCGTCGCGCGACTTAACCACCCGAACATCATCACGATCTACGACTTCGACGAGCAGGGTGATATCGCCTATCTCGTGATGGAGCTCGCCCCCGGCGGGACCTTTCGCGATCAAGCGCGCAGTTTCCGGACGCTTAGCGAGGCGGTCGAGGGTCTGGCGCCAATTGGCGCGGCCCTTGAGTATGCGCACGGGCGTGGCGTCATTCATCGCGACGTTAAGCCGATAAACATTCTCATCAACGACCATGGTCGTCCAGTGCTTGCTGACTTCGGGCTCGCACGTATCGCGACGGAGAGCCTCGATCTCTGGACATTCGCCGGGACGAGCGCGGGCAGCCCGCATTACATGCCACCCGAGCAGGCGCTGGGCAAAGAGATTGACCATCGCGCCGATATTTACGCCTTGGGGATCGTCGCCTACCAAGTCTTCACCGGGCGGCTCCCATACCACGGACAGAGTCCACTCGCGATTATGCATCAGCACATCACCGAGCCATCACCGAGCGTTCAGGCTATCTTGCCCGATGCACCTGCCGCGCTGGATGCTGCAATTCAACGCGCCACCGCCAAGCAACCAAGCGACCGCTTCGATAGTGCGATGGCGTTCATCGTCGCACTCCAACAGGCGGCGGCGAAAGCGCCTACGCTTCTGATCGGCGCCGAAAGCGCGCGCTCTACCGCAGAGCAGCAACCGTGGAGTGCAACCGACAGGGTCGCGCAAGTCAAGTCAACCAAACCTCCCGGAACGGCGGTATCACCCGACGGAGATGTAACGATAATCACGCCCGCCGCAGACCTATCGGAAAAGACCGTTTTGCGCACTGATGCTCCGACGGTGATCGTGCGCGCGATGCCGCCGGGGGTCATGATACCGAAAGCCGATGATGCGACGATTGTCGTCCCATCTGCGATACCGGCAACGCCGCGAGACCCATTCTCCACTATTCCGGTGCTCAACGGCATCGGCATAAACCGTAAGCATGGTCGCCCGACCTCGCTAAATCCGTTGCAGTGGGCGGTCCTCGGATCATCCCTCGCGGTTCTGCTTTTCATCATCGGTGTAACGCTCTGGTTGATGTATTCAGGGCGCACGGTGAGCGGCACAATCGTCGGTGGCCTGACGATGGCTGTTTTCAATCATCATGTCGTAATCCGCAAGATGCTGGCAGTGATCGCGCTGCTTCTCGCGATCCTCAACGTAACGCTAATGCGGGTCGCGATCGTGGAGGATTTTTCTTTCATGCAGGAGACTTACCGGCGACTGCGGCAAAATCACCGCTTTGTCGGCTATACCTCCGCCACTATTGCGATTGCCGTGCAGGCACTCGCCTGGATCGGCATTGCCGGGTCTGGCTCATTGACGGGAAGCATGCTCCTCTTCATCGCGGTAGGGTCCGCCCTGCTCGTCTTGGCCGTGGTAAAAGTCGGCATTGTACGCTTTATCCCCTCACTGCGCCGTTACCTTCCCACAGTCGGCTGGGCCCTGCTCGTCTTCTATTCGCTCGTCTTGCTGGCGAACCTTTTCCTCGCTATTCCCTGAAGGCGCTACAGCCTCTTAGGGAAGGGAAGTACGGTAAATGGGCGAGGCTCTGCCTCGAATCATGTACTATGTGGTAGCAGGTATGCCAGATTGGTTATGAGCGCACGATACACCGCGAGGCTTCGTGACCGTTCGTGCATGAAAACCAGGGAGGGACACCGATGCGACGACGACAGCTATTGGTGGCGGCACCCGCGCTGCTTGGCATCGCTATGGAATTGACGGCGCGCACGGAACCCGTGGTGGCGGCGATGGCGTTCGGCTCCCCCGGTTTCGCGCAGACGTGGCAGCGGGACGAGGCGCGGGTGAGCGGCTTCTGGGGCGATCTCAGCGGCGCTTCCGAGTCGTTGCAGGAAGTCAACGACGACGCGCCGGGCGGGATGCGCCTCGTACAGTACTTCAACAGTGGGCGCATGGAGCAAACGGTGCCCGGTGGCCCGGTAACGAGCGGCCTGCTCGTGCGGGAACTGATCACCGGCACGGTGTCGCTTGGTGGCAGGCGAACGCAGTCGTTCGGCCCGGCGACACTGCGCCTCTTCGGTACTGAGGCGGACGAAAACCCCGCGTACCCCATCCCCACCTTCGCGGACCTCGCCGCGCTGCCGAAATTCGCGGAACCGGGCAAGACGCCTCTCGCGTATGCGATGGTGCGGGGCCATCAATGGCAACCGCTCTCCGGTTACGAGGGTAATGCGCAGAACGCCGCGAGCAGTGGGGAGTTCAGCGGCTACGTCCGGGACCCCAGCGGCACGTACCAGCAAACGATCCTCGACCACTTCCAGGACTTCATCAATGACAAGCTTGCCGCGACGATCGCAGAGACCATCGGCTACCCGATCACGCCCATCGCGGTGACGCAAGTCGCGGGTGATACGTACGTCTGTCAGGCGTTCGAGCGTCGCCTGCTCGCTCAGGTCAATACGCGCACCGATGCCTACCTCACCATTCAGGGCACGGGCGCCCTGTACTACAACTGGCGATACGTGGGCCGGTAATTGCGATCTGGCGGAGGGTACGCTTTGCAAAGGGGAACCGTGCGGGTTGCGGGGGCGTTTCTCCTGTGCGGGGCGGTGAATCTTCCTAACCCCCGGCCCCTTCCCTCCGAGGGAAGGGGAGGGTGCCTCCATTAGGTTAAGGCGTCGGGGAAACATCAAAGCGTTACAGTGAGTCACCCCTTCCCTTCGCCCGAAGGGGCCGGGGGTTAGGAAAACTCGTTCCCCGCACCCGTCAGCCCTGAAGCATGACCACAAACCGCTTGCAAGCGATTGCGCACGTCGGATAGAGTAGGGTGATTGCGCTACACGGGGCATTGCGGCACATAAGAAACATATTGTAACAGAGGGTTAAATCTGGAGAGGGGGCAGATGATGCGGCGACGGCAGCTATTGGTGGCGGCGGTGCCCGCGCTTCTCGGCGCGGCGGCGGGGATGACGGCGCGGACGGAACCCGTGGCGGCGGCAGACCAGTTCGGTTCGTCCGACTTCCGGCAGGTGTGGCAACGGGATGAGGCGGGGCAATCCGGGTTCTGGGGCAATCTCAGTGATGCCAGTGATGGCTTTCAGGAGATGAGCTATGACGCGGCAAGCGGCAAGCGGCTGGTGCAGTACTTCCCTGCGGGTCGGATGGAGCAGACCATCCCCGGTGGCGCCGTGACGAGCGGCCTGCTGGTCAAGGAGATGGTGTCCGGCGACGTGCTGCTCGGTGGCGGTCGGTCACAACATCTGGGTGCAAACCCGACCCGCGTGATTGGCAACGCGAACAGCGAAAACCCCGACTTCCCCTTTCCCACCTTTGCGGACCTTGCCCTGTTGCCCCGGTTCGCGGTGCCGGGAAAGACCGCGCTCATCTTTGTGATGGTAACAGGCCACAAATGGGTTGACACCGCCGACCCTACCTTCCGCGAAGTCGTGCAGGGCTTTCTGAATATCGGTGGGTTCGGTGATACCGTGCGAGATTTCACCGGCACGTACCAGCAAACACTCTGGCGTGGCTTTCAGGAGGATGTGATTAATACGGCGCTCGGCGCGAAAATCGCGGAGAGCACGGGGTTTCCGATCACGCCGGCCTTTCTCACGCAGGCGGGTGGCGACAACGTGATCGTGCAGGCCTTTGAGCGGCGCATTCTCGCGCAGCTTTTTCCGTCGGATGGCAGTGACCCGTTGTACTATGTCGTGAAGACGGGCACGATGTACGCCAACTGGCGGTATCCGAGCAAGTAGCATTTTCGTTGGGTAACGCGGCGTGTCGGTACACGCCGGTGACACGAGACCGGGCAAAGAGACCAGGGGCCAGAAAGGCGGAGCAGGCATGGCAGGGGCTGGGGAGACGATGTTGCCGGATCTCGTTCTGGATCGCTACCGTGTGGATAGCGAGCTGGGCGGTGGCGGGATCGGCGTCGTCTATAAAATGTACGATACCCGCCTGAAGCGGCACGTCGCGGTGAAAACGCTCAAGCGTGGCGTGGCGGTGGACCCGGAAGAGTTGCGGCAACTGAAATCACGCTTCGCCAATGAAGCGGAGGCGGGGGCGCGCATCAATAACCACCCGAACGTGGTCGGCGTGCTCGATTTCGCCGCCGACGCGCAAGGCGTCCAGTACCTGATCCAGGAGTTCATTCCCGGTGGCACACTGAAGGGGCGGATCAAGGCGGCGATGGGGCAGATGCCCTCCGATCAGGTCTTGCGCCTGACGGCGGATGTCGCGCGTGGGTTGCAGGCCGCGCATCTGGTGGGCCTCGTGCATCGTGACATCAAGCCCGACAACATCTTCATCGGCGCCGACGGACGCGCGCTCGTCGGTGACTTCGGCATCGCGCAAATTGATGACCGCTCCCAGCGCACGCACGCGGTGCATTCCCACCCCGGCACGCCGCTGTACATGTCCCCGGAGCAGCAGCAATCCGGCTATGTAACGCCTGCCACCGACCAGTACAGCCTCGGCCTCGTCGTTTTCGAGATGCTGACCGGCAAGGCATACAAACCGCTCGGCAAGCGGGGCGTCGCGGCCCTGCTGGCGCAAATGCCCTCGCCTCTCAGCGCGCTGATTACGCGCATGACCGCCGAAGACCCGGACGACCGCTACCCCGCGATGGACGCCGTGCTCGCGGCGGTGGAGCGCCTTGCGACCACCCTGACTACCGGCGACACCGTGCTCGTGCCGGACCTCGCCAACGCGACGCCCACCCTTGTCGCGCCCCCACCCCGCAATACCCCCCTCGTGAACCTGCAACCCGTGCCGCCCGTGCTCGACCGGTCCACGCAAATCGCGCCGGTCGTGCCACTCGCATATGCCGCGTCCACGCCACCGGGTAGCCCGCCGCCCACGTACCCTGGCGCGACAACCAATCCGATGTCCGGCCGCACGAACCGGCGCGCCTTTCTGCTCGCCATCGTCGGGATCGTACTCGCGGCGACCATCGGTGGCGGCGTAGCGACCGCCGTGAGCCATAATGGTAGCCTTGTACCTACTCCCGCCGGTACCGCGACAATCAACGGCACGGTGGTCTCGGCGGGCGTCGCAGGTGGTGGCCCACCGCCCATGATGCCAACGGGTACGTCCACGCCTGCCCCGACCGGCACGCCGGCACCGACGCCTGCGAACACCGCCCTGCCCGCCGTCGTGAACACCCCCGCCCCCGTACCCACGAACACCGCGCCGCCGCAGCCGACCGCGCTGCCCGTACCGCCGACTCCCGTACCACCTACGGCAACCGCACCGCCGCCACCACCACCGACCCCCGTGCCGCCTACGGCGACGCCGCTACCACCGCCACCGACTCCCGTACCGCCGACAGCG
>JAABUQ010000736.1_pt1 | contig 75566 bp, 67 predicted proteins | sample 5560001 | NCBI WGS metagenome assembly JAABUQ01 (sample SAMN10711888, study PRJNA513371) | rock metagenome | isolation source: Antarctica rocks | place: Antarctica: Victoria Land, Finger Mt nord | collected 2015-12-18 | reverse complement strand
CGTAGCGCAACTGCATGAGCTTCGTGGAGAGCCGGATGCGGGGGAACTCGCACGTCCGGTTCGGGAGAGCGGGCCGGGGAAACAGCCACCCGAAACGGTGACGACGCGCCCCGGCTCGACTCTCACGGGTGGCTTGCGGTGCAGACCTCCAAGACCGCGGTTTCGCAGCTGATGCGGATCGCGTGGCGGACGGTCGGCTGGATCTGTGAGCGGGTGACCGACGAGGCGACCCCAGGCACGCGACCTGTTCGCGGGGCTCAAACGAATCGGGATCGATGAGATCTCGATCCGCAAGGGCCAGAGATACCTCACGGTCGTGGTCGACCACGACACGGGTCGGCTGGTGTGGGCGGGTCCCGGCCGAGACCGCAAGACGATCGAGAAGTTCCTGGATCTGCTCGGCCAAGACCGCTGTGACCAGATCAAGCTGGTGTCCTGCGACATGGCCACCTGGATCACCGGGCCGGTCGGCGAGCGCTGCCCCAACGCCAGCGTCTGCTACGACCCGTTTCACCTCATCAAGCTCTCCACCGACGCGCTCGATGAGATCCGCCGCGAGGTCTGAAACCAAGCGCGCCGCGAAGGCCAGACCCAGCTCGCCAAGGAGCTGAAGGGCGCCCGGTTCGCGCTCTGGAAGAACCCCGGCAACCTGACCGAGCGCCAGCAGCTCAAGCTCGCCCGCGTCCAAGCACTCAACCAGCGCCTCTACCGCGCCTACCTGCTCTCCCAACAGCTGCGCGAGATCTACCGTGTCAGACTCGCCGACGCGATCGCGCTGCTCGACGGATGGCTCGCCTGGGCTCGGCGATGTCGCCTGGCGCCGTTCGTCAAGCTCGCCAGAACGATCACCGAACAGCGCCCCGGGATCGAAGCCGCGATCCGCCACGGCCTGTCCAACGCACGCGTCGAACAGGTCAACACCCAGATCCGGCTGATCACGCGACGAGCGTTCGGGTTTCACTCCCCACACGCCGCAATCGCACTCGCGAAGCTCGCCCTCGGCGGGCTCTGCCCACCCCTACACGGCCGATGACACAACCCACGGAACATGCAGGAGGTCCTTTCTTTCGGCCCCCTGAAGCTTCAGGCGGCCCGCTCGAATCCAGGGAACGGCGCGAAACAGGACTGCTCCACACACCTCGCAGCGCACGGGACGTCCAACGGTGAGTAACAGCCATCGCTTGGCGCAGCGGCGGATGGCGGAGATGTCAGGGGAGGAAGGCAACCGACCACAAACGGTCGACCCTACCGAGTAGCTTACCGGCTGGTGAGCGACGGCACGGGGCCAGCTACGTTCTCCGCGAGCGTGTGCGCGGTCGTGGTCACGTACAACCGCATCGAGCTGCTTGAGTGCTGTCTGGACGCGGTGGTCGACCAAACAAGACCGGTTGACCATATTCTCGTGATCGATAACGCCAGTACCGATGGTACGGCCGACATGGTGCGCACCGGTTTCCCGCAGGTGGAGCTCCGGAGCTTGACCGAGAACCAAGGGGGAGCTGGCGGGTTCCACGAGGGGCTTGCCCGGGCTCACTCACTTGGCCACGACTGGCTGTGGCTGATGGACGATGACACGATCCCGATGACCGACACGCTCGAGCGGCTGCTCGCCGGCGCCGCACGAGCCCCCGTCGGTCGCAAGCCGCTTCTCCTCTCCAGCCAGGTGCTCTGGAAGGACGGTTCGCTGCACCCCATGAACAACCCGGTTCCGCGCTGGCGATGGCTGGGGGAACTCGCCCTGGGAGCTGAGCGTGGCCTTGTGCTTGTGCGCAACGCCACCTTTGTGTCGGTGGCGATCCGGCGCGAGGCAATCGACCGGTTCGGGCTGCCGCTGCGCCACTACTTCCTGTGGACCGATGACGTCGAGTACACCTCTCGCGTGCTGCGTCGTGAGCGAGGTTATCTCGTTCCCGACAGCCGTGTGTGGCACTGGACGACCGTCGCTCACACCGCGGTCGAGGGTGCCGATCCGAACCGGTTCTATTACCACGTGCGCAACTCGCTGCTCTTTCTACGCGGCAGCAGCTACGGATGGTTGGAGCGCCTGGACTATCTCCGATACTGGGTACGCACGCTCGTTGCGTTCCTGCGCGCGCAGCGATGGCGTCGCGCAGCGGTGCTGATCGTTTTTCGGGGATTGCGCGACGGACTTCAGGGCGAGGCACGGTGACCGTCGCCCCAGAGACGTGCGGGACCGCGGGGCCGCGGCGCGTAACCGTCGTGGTGCTTGGGGAACAGACGTCTCCGTCGGCCGCCGAGCCACTGGCTGCGGGGCAGACACTGCCGCCCGACGTGGTCATCACCGCGCACCATGGGCGCCGCGGCTCTGAGCGGAACCTCTCAGAGGTCCTGTCCACGGCGGCCCGGCAACCGGCCACCTGGATCTGGTTGATCGACGCTTCGGTTCGTCCGCGGGCGGATGCTCTCGCGCGGCTGCTGGAGGCCTGCGACGTGGACCTCCTCGGGCGCGGCCTGCCCACGGTCCTGGCGAGCATGGTGTGCAGTCCCGCAGGCACTCCTTGCGATGACGCTTTGCCGCGTGGATCGGAGCACGCAACGCCCTTGGTCCTCGCTGGGGTCGAGCACGGCCTGCTGCCGATCCGCAACACCCCGTTCGTGTCGACGCTGCTGCACCGCAGCGTCGTCGACCGCCACGGACTTCCGAGCATGGCGGCATTTGGGGCCTACGCGCCGATTGAGTACACGGCACGAGCTCTGCGGACCGATGTTGGTTACCTCGTGCCGGCCAGCGTCGTCACCGCACCCGAGCCGGCAGCACAGCAATGGGGCTTTCTGCCGGAGCCGAGTATCGCTCAAACCGCCCGCATGGCCCGAACGGGCGTGTGGACGCGCGGCGAGCGCGTGCGGGCTGTGGCGGCACATGCTCGTTTGCTCTGGGCCCGCACGCCTCAAGGAGGGGACGCGCCTATTGCCCGTCCTGGATCTGGAGCACACGCGGGTAGTCGGTCGCCCGTAGCAGCACGTCGACGCTGGTGGCGCTCGTGGGGGTGGCGGTGACGGGCACCGAAGAGTCGGTCATGGGGTCGTAAAGAGATGCCTTGACGCGGCTGGCGTACAGGCCGCTGAGGGACACTCGGAACTGCTCGTCAGGGAGGTCATAGCGCGTCACGTCGGTTCCCGGCGCCTGCGGTCGATACAGGTGAGCGAGGTTGCGCGTCATGACGTACACGGGTACCGCAAACGACGTGCTCGACGTCTGGAACGGCAGCACCGCGAGGACGTCACGGTCGTACAGCGGCGGGTGGGCGGCCGTACCATCGCCCGCCCACTGCTCGTAATTCTGCTGGTCGGCGATGGCAGTCAGCGACAACGCCCGCGGAGTGCTGATCTTGCTCGGCTGACCGAAAGCGGTCAAGAATCTGCTGACCGCTGCCAGCGTGATACCGCCGGCCGATGGTCCGGGGCTGCCCCCCGCGTCCACCGCGCTGAAGAACCCGTTGGGAATCAGCCCAAAGGGGTCACCCTTGGCGGCGTAGAAGTCGATGTTCGTCACCCCCTTGTTGACGTACGCAGCCAATGAGCGCAGGATGGACTTGGCCTGAAGATGGGCGTCGTCGGCGGGGGATGGCTGCGCCAGAACCGTGCCGTTGGGTTGGTCTCCGGCGCGTGGGGCAGCCCCGGAGGGATCCAGGTTGGTCTCCGTGATCCAGGTTCGCATCGGCTGGCCGGTGGTCGTCGCGTAGCGTCCGTGACGCGTCCCGTAGACGTCGGTCGTGATCGGTGCCATGTCGCGGGCGAGCGTCTCGGTCTGAATCCCGCTGAGGTAGTACTCGGGGAAGAATGACGTGAACGTGGGCGTGAAATCGTTCGAGAACCAGCCGTTGGGCTGTGCCCCGCCGTCCGTCTGGCCAAGTGCGCTCACCGGTTGATCAGGAAGCGGCCCCGACTCGGGTCCGAAGTAGCCGACCCCGTGGTAGGGATGCTTGTCGAGTGCCGTGAGGCCCGAGGGGACATTGCTCGCAGCGGCAAACGGAGTCTGGTTGGCAAACCCATCGCCGATGCCGACGTTCGGTACTCCGTTCGCCGGATCGCGCAGCCAGCTGACGGTGTCGGCCAACAGCCGGTCATCGACGCTGCCGCTGCCCGCGAACTGCGCGGGCAAGGGCTGGTAGTAGTTGGCCGCATTGAGGAAGCTCGAGCCGAAGCCGAGCTCGTTCCACACCTCGATGTCGAAGCCGTCGCCACCGAGAATGTTCTTGACCTTCTGGGTGACCGCGGCGACGTATGCGAGCCAGCCTTGCAGTGTGGCCTGATAGCTCGCGTTCGCTGTCCCGTCCGCATTGAAGGGAGCCGCAAACGGCTGGAAGCGCAGGGTCGTGGCTGGGTAAGTGCCGGCGGCGAGCGGCCCGGGCAGCGGCCGCGACAGGGTGGCGAGCCCGCTCGCGCTGACCGAAGTGAAGATGATGTTGGCCGCCGTACCGCTTCCCGATAGCGAGTTTAGCCCTGAGTAGCCAGGCATGACCTGCGCGGCGGATTGGGAGTCCAGTTGCACCGACTGGGCACCTGCCGATGCAGGCGCGGTGACAGCGGCCGTCCAGAAGCGGGCGGGGCCGGGAAACGTGTCATTGGCGTTGAGCAGGATGAGCGGGCGGATGCCGCTGCTCTTGAGGGCACCGAGGACCGTATCCCAGGAACCCGGATTGGCCAGTTGCGTCGGATCGCCGAACGACATGTTGCTCCAGCCGATCTCGACCCGGGCGCGCCGGAACCCACTGGCGCCGAGCAGAGCCGCGGTGGCCGGAGCCTCCTGCGGCGTGACGTTGAAGTTGATGCCCACGGCGTTCAACAGCGTTTGCGTGGGAGGGGTCTCGAGATATGCCCGCCACGGCTGTGTCCAGAACGAGCGCTCTCCGAACGGCAGTGAGGTGAGCTGCGCGGGATCGATCGGGCTCGCCAGGATATTCCAGGATGGTTGCGGATCGGTCGCAGGCGTGACACCGGAGGAGCTCGGAGAGGTGCCGGTAGCCGGCCCGGTGGGGGTAGCCGGCCCGGTGGGGGTAGCCGGCCCGGTGGGGGTCACCGGCCCGGTGGGGGTCACCGGCCCGGTGGGGGTAGCCGAGGCCGACATGCTCGCCGGGCTTCCCGGAAATTGTCCGCCGGCGACCGACTGTTGAGTCCCCGGGTGAGGCGGCGACGGGTGCGTGACCGAGACAGACGCCGCGGACGCGCGGTTTCGCGCGACATCCCGGACGTAGGCAAGCGCCGTAGGCGCATACTCAAGCCGCGACACTGTTTCCGCCCCCGTCGCCGTCAGCTCAAGTTCGTCTCCCGCGTTGCTGGCGAGCGCCGACACGCGTCTGGACGATCCCTGCGCCCCCGTGACCACGAACGGCGATCGACCCGAAGCGATGACGGGGGGAGCCGACCAGGACGTGACGATCGTGGTCGCGCTCGTCGTCGCAGCAGCCAACAGGACCGGTGCGGCACCGTCTGCCGCGCGCACGACCGAAGCGCTCGACGCCCGGCGCCCGTGTCGGCCCGACACGAATACCAGCGGGCGATTTGCCGAGTCCGGCCAACCGTGCTGGCGCAGCGTGACCATCACACGCCTGCCGTGAACCACGACGCCGCGTATGGCGTATCCGGCCACACGCAGGTGCGGCGCTGAGTGCATCCTCCAGGGAAGGATGACCCGCAGGTGATCGATGCGGCCATCGTGGTTTGTATCCAGGGTCTTGGCGCGTAAGGACCGTGCGGGAGCCGAGGGGCCTGACGTGGGACTCGGCGTGGCGGTCTGGGCGATGGCCGGCGACACGGCGCTCGCGGCAGCGACGAGGGACCCAACAGCCAGGGATCGAGTCGCAAGCAGATGCCGCATGGCATCCGTGTCGACAGCGCAACCGATGCGTCGCGTTCAATGGGAGGCAAGTGGACAGATGGCGGGCGGCCACCAACTTGGCCATCAGACGCTGACCGCCTGCGCGCGGGCCGCAGCGATCACCTCGAGCAGGCGACGGCGAAAGGCCGCCGCCGAGTAGCGCCGAGCCCACAGGGCGATCTGTTCCGGAGGGGTGGACAGCCGGTCGCTGCGGCGCACCGCCTCGGCCATGCTGGCCACGGTCTGCTCGGCGAAGTGCACGCCGGTCAGGCCGTCTTTGACAGTCTCCAGCGCGCCGCCGCGCCCGAGGGCGATTACGGGCTTGCCCGCCGCCATCGCCTCCACGGGCGAGATGCCGAAGTCCTCGCGCCCGGGAAGGCACAGGGCGCGGCAGCCCTGCAGCAGCTCGCGCAGCCCATCGTCGCCCACCACACCGTGGAATCGCACGCCAGGGCCGGCCCGCTCGCGCAGGCGCTCGAGCTCGGGGCCCGTCCCCACGATGTCCAGGCCCACACCGAGGCGTCGCGACACCTCGATGCTAAGATCCACCCGCTTGTAGGGCAGCAGCCGTGAGAGCGACAACAGTCGCTCACCGCGAGGTGAGGGCTCGAAACGCTCCACGTCCACCGGCGGATGCACGACCGGCGCCTCGCGACCGTAGGCTAGCCGTATGCGCTCGGCGATAGTGCGGCTGTTGGCCACGTAAAGGTTGGGTCGCGCCGCGGCTCGGCAGTCCCAGCGGCGCAGAGCCGAGAGGGCGGGGCCGAGCGCGCGTTGGGTCCACGCCCCGGTGGAGTAGTCGCCGGTCCACAACCAGCGCGCGGGCGTGTGACAGTAGACGACGTGAAAAGCACGTGAGGTCGTGCGCACGCCGTGCGCCCAACCGCTCGAGCTCGAGATGACCGTGTCGGCGTCGATCTCGCCCAGGGAGCGGAACGCGGACGGGTACAGAGGAAGCAGCCGCCGGAACGAGCGATCCACGGGCAGCCGGCCAAGGAACGAGTCCCGCACGTCATAGGCACCGAACTCGCTGAACGTCGAGCCCGGACGGTACAGCGACGTGTAGAGCGGCGACGAGGGCCACATGCGGCACAGCTCGAGTACCACGCGCTCTGCGCCGCCGCGCTGGTTGAGGTAGTCGTGCGCCAGGGCGACCTCGCCAAGCGACGACCCCACTACCGTTGCGTCCGCGTCGCTCACGACCGTCGTCCACCGCGAAGGTCCTCCGGCGACGGCGCGGTCCTCACCATCACTTGCTAAGCGCCGTCGTCGATAAAGAGCATGCGCGGTGAATCGGTCGCGTCGATGTCAACCACCACCTTGCTGGCTTGGCGGCCGGCGACCCTGACCGGCGCAAACTCGCCTGACAGGGGGTCATACAGGCTCACTCGTGCGTGGACCCCGTCAACTCCTGCGATCGTGATGCGAAACGGCTCATTGGGCAGGTCAAACCGCGTCTCGTCGGCGGGCGGTAGGTCCCGTCGATAGAGCGTCGCGATGTCGCGCGTCATTACGTACACGGGAGCTACCCATGCGTGATCGTCTAGCTGAAAGGGGAAGAACCCGAGGACGTCGCGGTCGTAGAGAGCAGGATGACGTGGAGTGCCGTCGCCGGCAAACTGCGTCCGATTGCCTGGATCTTCCACCGAGTCCAACCTCACGGAGCGAGGATGGTCGATGGGGCCGAAGCCCTGAAGTGCCCCCGTCATTCGGGAAATGCTGTCCATCGTCTCACCAGCGAGTGTCCCGCCTGGATATGCGCCCTTCGCTGACGCGGTCGCGGCAAAGAACCGGTCTGACACCAGACCAAACCGCGGACCCTCGGCGGCGTAGAAGTCCACGGCCGTTACTCCCTTGTTCACGTAGGAGACCAGGGTGCGCAGCACGGTCTTCGCCTGCAAATGATGTATGTCAGCCTGCGACAAGCCTCCAACGTTGTGTCCAGTGCTCGTTGGGTCGCTCGCGTCGGCGCCGGTGGGATCTTCGTTGAACTCCGTTATCCACATGGTCGGGGCGGACCCTCCGGGAGGGTGTGCGGATCTGCCGTGGACAACCCCGGAAACGGTGCTGCTTACGGGTGACAGGTCTCGGACCAGGTGCTCCGTCTGCAGGGCATTGAGGTAGTACTCGGGAAAGAAGGCGACGTAGTTCGGCACAAAGCCCCCGGCCGGCTGCCCCTGGGCGTCGATCGCCTGCTGCGTATTGCGCGACTGAGCCGCTGGAAATCGGGCGAGCCCGGAATAGGGATGCTTGTCCAGTGCGGTCACGCCCTTCGGGACGGTCGAGCCGGCCACGAACGGTGTCTGGTTGGAGAACCCGTCGCCGATGCCCACGTGACTGACCCCGTGGGCGGGATCTCGCAGCCAAGCCGTTGTGCGCGCCAACAGTGCTGCGGTGACGTCTCCTCGAGCGGCCGGCGGAGGATTTTCGTACGTTGCCGCATTGAGAAAGTCCGAGCCGAAACTGAGCTCGTTCCAGATCTCCACGTCGAAGTCATCGTTGCCCAGGGCCGACCGGACGGAACGTGTTACCGCTTTGACGTAGCTAAGCCAGCCTGTCAACGTCGCCTCGAACTGCGGGTTAGCTGATCCGTCTGGGAGAAGCGGGGGCGCAAAAGGCGCGTAGCGCAGCGTGGTCGACATGTAGTCGCCCGCCGCCAACGGTCGTGGCAGCGGCTCAGCGAGCGTGGCGCGGCCGTCAGATGCCACCTGAGTGATCAGGACATCTGGCGACCGGGGTGCGCCGATTTGGTCCAGGCCGGTCTTGCCTGGGATGACCTGCCGCGCCGACGACGGGTCAAGGTTGATGGTTCGCGCTTGGGCCGGAGCAGGGGCGACGACGCGCAGGGAGCTACTACTCAGCGGTCCGGGCGCGCCGGAGTTGGCGTTGAGCAGCACAAGGGGACGAAGGTGATAATCGCGTAGCACCTGGAACTCCCGCGAGACCGTCTGGGGATCTTGAAGTTGATCAGGGCGTTGAAAGCTCATCGCGCCCCACGGCACCTCCACTCGAACTCGACGTATTCCGTCGGTGGCCAGCAGGCGCGCAGTCGCCTTCAGCTGCTCCGGGGTGACGTTGAGGTTTATGCCGACCGCATCGAGGAGGCTCGAGACGGGCAGGGTATCGCTGTAAGCCCTCCATGGCTGGAGCCAGTGAGACCGCATGCCGAAGGCAAGCTCCGTCTGCTGCATGGGATCGGTCGGCGGTCTGCCGGGCTTATGAAGGGCCGCCGAGGACGAGATGGGCGCATCCCGCCCACACGTCCCCCCGACCGCCAGTGGCCTGGAGAAAGCGCTGTACTTCGATGAGGGCCCCCCTGCAAGCGAGGCTTTGACGATGAGATTCAGCGCCGTGCAGCTGCGTGCGGCGAGGCCGCCGGTCCCCGTCAGCGCCAGGCGGACGCGCACGGGGTTATGCGCCTGTAGCGTGACCGTGATCGGTGCGCTGGCCCGGACGGCGGTGGCGGAGTCGCTGCCCTGAGCCAGCTCAGCGACGAGACTGAGTCTCTCGTCGCGGTCCGCGGCGACCCGCACCAGTGCGCCCTCTCGCGCTAGCTCGGCTGCGCTAGCGGTCAGGATCTGTCCTTGGGCCTGAAGCGTAGAAGCGATCCGGCTGCGACCAACGACTTGGCGGGGGTTCGCTCCGCAGGCAAGCAGACCTGCGGCGAGCGCGACCGCAGCGCAGGCCAGCCCGGCAGGACTGGCCCTTTGTGTGGCGGTAGCTGTCACGACGGGGGAGTCATTCGTTACACATCGACGGCGCGGCCCGTTGGATGATGGACTCTGCCGCTCGGCGGCGAACCGCTACCTTGTCGGGCTCGTGGCGCGCTCCAGCCGAAGTCGGCTGCGGGCTCGTAGGCATGTGCCCGCAGCCCGTGGGCGAACACCCTGACCGAATCGAACGAAGAACGCATGAGCAGCCAGCCTCGATCAGCCAGCCCAGAGTTTACGGACGTCGCAGGCTTCTTGCGTCGGCGAGGCCTCGTGGTGGTCCTCGCCGTCATCCTGGGCGTGGCGCTGTCCGTCGCCCTGTCGGCGCGACAGCCCAAGCAATACCAAGCCAGCGCAGCGCTTCTCTTTCAAGATTCGACCAACCTCGTGCAGATTCTGACCGGCGTAGCTCCGCCGCAGGCAGACCCAAGCACTGCCGCGGACACGAATTTGCGGCTCGTGTCGCTGGCCAACGTGGCGCAGGCTGCGGCGACAAGTCTCAGCGGTGGGGAGACCGAGGCTGACGTGGCCCGCCACGTGAGCGTGGCGCAGCAGGGCCAGTCGGGTCTGGTGTTGGTCACGGCGACCGAGCCGCAGGCCGCGAACGCAGCGCGCGTGGCGAACGCCTTCGCCAGCGCATTCGTCAGTCTGCGCCGTCAGGCTGCCGTCTCGGCGGTCGCCGGTGGAATCGCCCAGCTTCAGCAGCAGCTGAAGCCCAGACTCGCGCCGTCTACTCGAGCGGAGCTCCGCTCGGATCTCGATCGACTGCGTCTCGTCTCTGGCCTTCAGTCCGGGGGCGTTCAGCTCGCCCAGTCGGCGCAGCTGCCGAGCTCCCCTTCCTCGCCGACGACGAAGCGAAACGGCGTCATCGGTGGCTTCGCGGGCCTGTTGCTCGGCCTAGCGCTGGCCATAGCCCTCGAGGGCCTCGATAAGAAGGTCCGCCGACCCAAGGACGCGGAGGCTCTGTTTGGTCTACCGCTTTTGGCAACGGTACACCGCAGCAAGCCTCTTGCCCGCTGGCATCGTTCCGGAAAGGCTCTTGGACCGGTAGACGCGGAGGCGTTCCATCGCCTCCGGGCGAACCTGCGCCACGGCTCCCAGCAGTCAGCGCACTCGGTGCTCGTCACGTCTGCCCTGCCGGCTAGCGGGAAGACCACGGTGGCTGTCCATTTGGCCGAATCGGTAGCTCTAGCGGGCGCCCGTACCTTGCTCATCGAGGCCGACACTCGGGCCCCGCGACTTGCGCGACTACTCGAAGTCACGCCCGACCAGGGCCTGAACGCCGCCCTGTCGAGCCCAAGGGACGTGGTGTTGTCCAACTTTGTGACCCAAGTTCCGGCTCAGAGCTCCGACGCGCGCACCGACGTAGAATTTGACGCGCTACTCGCCGATCCCGAGGCGCCCGCCCAGCCCGATCTCCTGGACTCGAGTCGCATGCGTGGTCTGCTGCAGACCGCTCACGAGAGCTACGACTTCATCGTCATCGATGCTCCACCGGCCGGCGTCGTGGCGGACGCCGTGCCGCTGCTCCATCAGGTTGAGGGTGTAATCATTGTCACCCGGCTTGGCCGTGAGACACGCGGGGGAATTGAGCGCCTCAGGGGGGAGATGGAGAAGCTCAACGTCATACCGCGAGGGATAGTCGCCAACTTTGCCAGAGGCGAGCCCTCGGACGGAGTCAAGGACTACGTGGTTGGCACCCGCTGACAGGCTGCCGTGATCGTAACGATCGTGGCGCCGGTGGTGGCGCGCATTGGCGGCATGGAGCGGGCCATGACCGAGCTGGCGGAAGGGCTGCTCAGCCGCGGACACAGGGTCGTCATCATCGCGCTGCATTGCGAGCTAACACCTCATCCAGCCTTACGTGTGATACGGGTGACGGGACCGCGCCGCCCGGCTTCTCTGTCCTTGCCATGGTTCATGCTCGCGGCTGACGTGTGCAGGCACAGATTTGCCGAGGGCTTGCTTCATACGCAGGGGCCGATGCTGGGAGCGAAAGGCGACGTCGTTACGGCGCAGTTTTGTCATCACGCCTTTCGAGATAATGCTCACATCCCACGGCGGCGGCGTGACACGCTTCCCTACCGTGTGAACGAACGTGTCGACGGGTGGATCAACCGTCGGACCGAGAGGATGGCCTACCGGCCTTCTCGTACCCATAGGCTCGTGACAGTTGCCCACGGGATGGCGGCTGAGCTCACCCACTACTTTCCCGATATGCGCGACCGCATCGATGTCGTGCCCAACGGCGTGGACCTCGACCTTTTTCGCCCCGACCCGCCGCTACGCGAGGAGTTCAGAGCGGAACACGGTCTTGGCGGCGACCTCGTTGCCTTGTTTGTGGGTGGCGATTGGGAGCGCAAGGGCCTCCGCTTCGCGATCGAAGGTGTAGCAAAGGCCCCAGCCTGGTCGTTGCTCGTACTGGGTGATGGCGACCGCCGCGCCTATGGCGCGCTTGCGGAGCGGAGCCGGGCGGCCAATCGCGTGAGGTTTTTGGGCCAGGTTCGCGACCCGGAGCGGGCGTTTGCGAGCGCGGATGCATTTGTGCTTCCCACGGCCTACGAGGCGTTTCCTCTGGTGGCGCTGGAGGCGGCGGCGGCCGGCTTGCCGCTCGTCGTGACGCGCGGAAACGGAACCGAGGAGCTGGTAGCAGAGGGAGAGAATGGCTTCTTCGTCGATCGCGATGGCGAATCGGTGGCCGCGAGGCTAAGGCAGCTCGAGAGTGCCCCCGAGCTCTTGACAAAGATGCGTGCGTCGGCGCGGGAGTCAGTTAGCGGGTATACGTGGACCAACGTTGTCGACCGCTATATCGAGATATACGCGACCTGACGACCCTGTTCTCTGGTCAGGCCGACGGACATCGCAGCACAACTCGTCGACACCAAGCCCGACCCTATTGCGCTACGTTCCGCTGCCGTGGAACGTGCTTCAGACGCTCGGCTTCACCGCCAGATGAGTGCGGCACGGATTAGTGCGTCGTCCGGCTGCCGAGGGCGCCCCGGCCTGTCTTCTCTGGTCCGGCGACGCCCTCCCATCCGCGGTCGCCCTACCGGTCGGGACGCGTCCGTCGCCTGCCCGCGTGGGTCCGGATGACCCGCACCCTTGCGTGGTCGTGCGGCGAGACCGTGCCGGCACCGGCGCGGCTGGCCCAGGATCTCCGATGATCATTTCACGGGGAAGCCTGGTGACGATTGCCATCGTCACGTGCAACCGCCGAGAAGAGCTCGTCGGGGCCCTGAGCTCCGCCCTGGCCCAGGAGGGCCCAATCGAGGTACTCGTCATCGACGATGGCTCGACGGACGGGACGGCGAGGATGGTCCGCGAGGAGTTCCCCGCCGCGCGGCTCGAGCGGTTCGACGAGCCGGCGGGGATCGCCGTGCGGCGCAACGACGCCACCGAGGCGGCGCGCGGGGACGTGATCCTCTCTATCGACGATGACGCGGTGTTCACCTCACCGGCGACCGTGCGAGATACCCTGCGGGACTTCGACCACCCGCGGGTGGCCGCGGTGGCCATTCCCTACATCGATGTCAAGGTCTCTCCGGAGGAGCACCAGCGCGCGCCCAGGCCCGATGGCCGCTGGGCGACGGCAGTCTTCCGAGCAACGGCGTACGCGATCCGCCGCGACGTTCTCAGCGACGTGGGCGGCTTCGGACGCCACATCTTCCACCAGGGTGAGGAGTGGGACCTCGCGCTGCGCATGCTCGACGCCGGCCACCTCATCCGCCTCGGGCGCGCCGCTCCAATCCACCATCTGACCTCTCCTCACCGCAGCCTGCGGGTAATGGACCTCTACGGACGGCGCAACGAGATGCTCATCTCGTGGATGTACTTTCCGGCCCCTTGGAACGTTCTCTACATGATCGCCTATGCAGCGCGTGGTCTGCTCCACGGGATCCGGGTGGGCCGGCCCAGGGTGATGGTCCGGGGCATCGCCGCCGGGATGCGTGCCTGCTCGACGACCCCGCGTCGTCCGATCGGCCGCCACGCGTGGCAGGTCGAGCGCCGCATGCGCCGCGCGGGCGCCATCAGCGTAGCCGAGGCCGAGCGGGTGCTAGCGGGGCGCCGAGACCACCCCAACCTCTCCTGACGCAAATGCCGGACCGGTCTGCCATCCACACCCGCCTGCGCCTAGTCCGGACCGCCGTCATGGCCCGGGTAGGGCGCCCGGTGCGCTGCGAGGTCTGCGGGCAGGAGCTCTTCCGCGGCCTGCCGATCCTGTGGGGCGGGCGGGTGAAGTTCCTGGGGGCCGAGTCCGCGCTGGTGAGGACCGACTGGGACAAGATGAACCGGATGACATTTCGACACGTCGAACTCGACCGGTGCCGACGCCCCGGGCGCTGATGGCTACCCTCCACGCGCTAATCACCCATCAGGGCGGCCGAGAGGTGGAGCGGAGCGTCGAGCTCCTCCAGGCGGTCGCTCCGGACAGCCGCGTGGTGGTGTTCCACGGGGGGCGCCGAGAGCAGTTCGAAGAGATCTCCCTCGAGGAAAAGGTGTTCCTCGAGGACCCTGACCTCCGCGGCGCGCCGCGGCACCTTCAGTCGTGGACGGAAGTCTTCGAGCGCGCGTGGGAGCGGTGGGTTCGCGATGATCCGGAGTGGGACTCGCTCTACCTTTTTGAGTACGATCACCTCGTACTCCGCGCAGACTTCGAAGCGCGCCTACGAGAGCTCGCGGCGGCCACGAGGGCCGACTTCATGGGCAAGAACTGTGTGGAGCGCACGGCGACGAACTGGGAGCACTACATTCGTTACCGCGCCGACCCGCTGTTGCTTGAGCACCTTCGCCGCGTCTCGGTCCGGGAGGACCCGACGACGTTCTATGGCTGTCTGGGCAACGGCATGTGGCTCTCGCGCCGCGCCCTCGGCGCCTACGTCGCCGTCAACAACCACCCGCCCTGTTACAACGAGACCTACGTTCCCACCCTCATGCACCATCTGGGCATGAAGGTCGTGGATGTTGACGCCCACAGTGACCTCTACCGCACGGTGCGATGGGTCCCCGAGTTCACCGTACAGGAGGTCATTGAGATCATCTCCGACGGCGGCGTATTCGTCCATCCCGTCAAGGACCCGACCGTCGGCGAGGCACTGCGAACGCTAGGGGCGAGTGCTGAGCCCGCCGGCATTGGCACTGAGGACGTCTCTGAGTAGCCCGTCGAGGGCGCGGGCGCATGCTTCCACGCCGAATAGCTCGTGCGACGTCCGAGCTCCCTGAGCACCTAAGCGCGCCCGTTCGGCCGGAGAGTCCTTGAGTTCGTTCAGGATTTCGGCCAGCCTCCCCACGTCTCCTTCGGGGAATACGCGTCCTCCGCCGGTCGTCTCGATGACCCACGGTATCTCGCCCGAGTCTGAGCCCACCACGGGCCGGCCCGAGAGCATCGCCTCGACCAGCACTCTTCCGAACTGCTCGGCCCAAGTTCTCGTCGTGCTGGAGGGCAGCACGAGGACGTCCATGTCGGCATACTCTGCGCCCATTCGCTCGGGCCTGACGCCCGTGCGTAGCTCCACTCGACCGTTCGGCAAGTGAAACCCGCTCACGGTGTCGCGCATCGGTCCATCGCCCACGACGAGCAGCCTGATCGGCCCTGTTAGCCGGGACGCGGCCTCGAGCAGATCGCCCAGCCCCTTCTGCGGTACCAGCCGCCCGGCGAACCCGATGGTGAAGACGGGGTCGCCTTCGCGCGCGGCGACTGTCCAGGGGGCCGTGGTGTGGGGAACGACCCGGATCAGGCCGGTCGCGCCCCAACTTCGCTGCAGGTCGGCCGCCGCAGGAGATCGTGCGGCGATCCCGTTCACGCGCGGAAGCAGCCACCGCCGGATGAGCAGCGCTGGCCACGGAAACGGTCGGTCCAGGTTCTCGTCGGCCTGCAGGACGATCGGGACGCCCGCTCGACGGAGCCATGGTGACCACTGAATAGCCGGAACGGAGAACGGCTCTTGCTCCAGAAACGCGATTTGCGGAACCAAGGCACGGATTTGGCGTCCGGGGTTCGCCAGGTAAAAGTGACGCTGTGGACTGCCTGCATTAGCGACGGGCAGGAAACGCACTCGATGCTCCAACCCGGGGAGGGCCCGCGGCCTGAACCCTTCGGGCCGATAATCGTCCTTCCACCGCGCGGGAATGATGCACGTGACGTTCCAGCCCATCTCTCCGAGTTTGAGGTAAACCGCTTGGTTCGATGTGACGGTGTTGGGGTGGCTGATGACCGCTAGGCGAAGCTCCTTGTGACTCCTAGCCGGACTCGATGTGGCGTATCTAGCGCCGAGTTGAAAATCTGGCATGAGTTCGTCGCGTGGTCGCCAAGAAGCGGTTGGCGGAGTTCACGGAGCGTAGCGCGAGAGTCGCGGTGATGAAGCGCCGTTGACGCGATGCAGCGCGCTCTCATCGGCCCTGTATTCTGAACGTGGCGGGTGCGCTGCGCAGGCGGTCCTACCCGCACAGACACCTCGCTTTACGAAGGTCACGTATGAACACTCCAAAGGTGCGGCTAACTACTGTGATGAAACAGAGGCGCAGATGATTCGTCGTCTACCGATGCTTCGCACAAACGCGGTGTGGCCGGTGGCAATTCTGGCCATCGTTGCCCTGGACGTCCCGGTGGCAATCATCGCTGCCACGCGCTCAGGCGACTATCGGCTCCTGTTTGCCGTTGCGGTCGGCGCGGCGCTGGTCGCTAGCTCTCTGCGCTGGCCGGCCACCGGAATGGTGCTCACTTTGGTCGCCTTCTTGCCGTTCATGGCCTTGATCCGCCGGCTGCTCATCGCGCCGGCTGGCTGGAGCTCCTATGACCCGCTACTTCTCGTCGGACCGGTTGCTGCGGCCGCCCTGCTGGCACGTGTCTTTCTCGTCGAACGGCGGCCGTTGGTCACGGACCGCTTGTCAAGGCTCGTCCTTGGTTTGCTGCTGCTGACACTTGTGGAGGTCGTCAATCCGTTTGGGTCAGGTCTCACGGCGGGACTCGGGGGACTGCTGTTCTTGGCTATCCCCGTCCTGTGGTTCCTCATCGGGCGCGACCTCATGAGCCGCTGGAACGCCCGCGTAGTGCTCCGAGGTGCGGTCTTCGTCTCCGTCGTCGTCGCGTGCTATGGCCTCTGGCAATCCCAAGTTGGCCTCCCGACATGGGATCGAAGCTGGGTGTCTATAGCCGGCTACTCGAGCCTGAACTTGGGGGGCAACACGCTGCGCTCCTTCGGAACGTTGTCGAGTAGTGCCGAGTACGCCAGTTATCTACAGGTCGGCCTTGCGGTCTCGCTTGCCCTATTGGCACATCGCAGATGGGCCTACGCCCTGGCCGCGCCGATTCTGCTCGTGGCGCTCTTTCTGGACTCCACGCGCGGGGCCATGGTCAGCTTGGTGGTGGTCGTCATCGTCTTGATCTCTCTCCGCCAGCCGACCACTCGGCGCGCCCTGCTGGCGATCCTCGCTGGGCTGCTCGTGGCCGTTGGCACACAGACACTGCTGGCAGGCCGACTTGCGGCGACGGCAGCGCACTCGACGAACCGCGCCGTCTCCCATCAGCTTGGTGGACTCTCCAACCCGTTCAATCCTAAGCAGTCCACTCTGCTCATCCACGCCCAGCTCGTCGTCAGTGGCTTCCAAGCTGGAGTCTCCAACCCCGTTGGTCACGGGACTGGTTCCACGAACCTGGCTGGCGCGAAGTTCGGCAGCGCCTCAGCGGCTGCTTCTTCTCCCCAGAACTCAGAACTGGACATCTCAAACGCGTTCATCAGCTCCGGGCTCGTGGGGGGGCTGTTGTACCTGACCGTGGTCATCTTGGCGTTACGACGTGCGGTGTGCGCATACCGGCGCACAGAGGATCCGATCGTGCTGGCGGCGACGCTGGTGCTGGTTTCGGGGCTGGGACAGTGGCTGACGGGTGGTCAGTACGCGGTCGCACCTCTGATGTGGACGCTCATCGGTTGGACATCTACCGAGTTTCTGGCGACCGTGGGACTCTCTGAACCGACCCGTAGGCACGGGTGGAGCGCCGGAGCGCCAGCGCAGCTGGTTAGAGCGCGCCTATCCTCCTGACCGCTATCGGGGGAGTTCGTGGAGCTAGAGACGAGAGCGAGCGCACCATGTGGGCTACTGCCCGCGTCGGCTGAAGACGTGACCGACGGTGCGCAGCACGATCTTCACGTCGGTCCACATCGACCAGTTCGCGCCGTAGCGGTAATCCATGATGACCATGTCCTCCAGGGGAACGCGGGTGGGTCCGAGCAGTTGCCAGGGGCCGGTCATTCCCGGTGTCAGCAGCAGGCGGCCGCGGTGACGCCCCTCCACCCGCCTGTCCTCATCGACCACCAGCGGACGCGGCCCGACGAGGCTCATCTCGCCGCGCAGGACATTGATGAGCTGGGGCAGCTCGTCCAGTGAGCTGCGGCGCAGCAGGCGACCGACCGACGTCACGCGCGGATCGGAGGTCATCTTGAACAGGCCCTGGGACTCGTTGCGATGCTCGAGCGCCTCGCGGTGCCTCTCCGCCCCGTCGACCATCGAGCGGAACTTCAGCATGCGAAAGTGGCGGCCCTCACGTCCCACGCGCAACTGGCGAAAGAGCACCGGACCCGGCGTGTCGAGCTTGATGGCCAGCGCGATCACGGCCAGGACCGGCGCGAGCACGATCAGGCCCAGCCCCGTCAGCAAGAGGTCCAGGGCCCGCTTGATGAGCCGGGAGGAGCGGCCCAGCCCGAAGCGCCGCACGCCGAGCACCGTGGCTCCCTCGACCTCGTCGAACTCCACCGACGAGCCGACGACCTCGAACATCCGCGGGAGGATGGACACCTTGACGCCGACCGCCTTCGCGCGGCTGACGGCCTCGAGCATCGTGTCGGTGCTCGCCTCCCCGGGGATGATGACCACCCGGTGAGCATCGAGCTCGCTGATCATTCGGTCTATGTCACGGAACGTGACGGTGCGGCCGCGCCGCTCGAACCGGCCACGCTGGGTAGGAGTGCGGCGTTCATCCTCCAGCGGAAGATGGCCCGCGACCATCGTGCCGCGTTGCGCGCGCGCCAGCCGTTGCGCGAAGCGCTGCCGTGCGCCCGACGGGCCCACGACCAGGCAGCGCTCGTCGGGCGCGACCGCGTGCGCCACGCGCCGAGCGATGGTGCGACCGCACAGGACGACGAACAGAAAGGCGCCGAACAGCGCCAGGGTGCTCAACGGATCGACCGGCCCATCCACCAGCACCCCGTGAAGGAGCCAGGTGAGCAGCGCAAACAGCGTGGCCAGCTGAAACAGGGAGGGTGCCTCGTCGAGGGTGGACTTGTGGAAGACCAGGTCGTCGCGGTCATAGAGCCCGAGCAGCTTGGCCACCAGCACCACCAGTGGCAGCGCGAACAGGGTGCCCCAGGTGAGCGACGTCGATGCGCCAATGGCCACCAGGGCCAGCGCGAGCGCGGCGGCGATGACGTCGGCCGTAATGAGTGACCGGCGGAAGATGGCGTCGCGGCGCTGAGCCCCGGCCGGCGCCGCCGAGGACTCGAGCGGAGACCGGAACGGGATGGCGGGCCCGATCTTGACCAGACGGCGGGCAGGCCCTGATAGCAGGCCGCGGCGCGGCAGCGTTGCCTGGTTATTGCTCTCTTGCTCTCGGTCGTCAGCCATGCCCTGGTCGCCGGTTCCCTCCGGGTCATCCCTCCCCTTAGCTCTCGTGATGGGCAACCGCCACGAAAGCTCCCCCTACAACGAACGTCGAGGAGGATACTTGCGTTAATCGGGGCTCAAGTCCACCCTGCGCCCCAAAACGCAACACCGTGGGTCAAGGTGCGCAAACTCGCGACACTTGGGTTGCGCTCCCATGCCACCTGCGGATCATCGTCAGACCTGCGCCGCGTCAGCCCGGCCGGCACATCCGTATAGGGCCCCCGGCTCAGAGCACCACCGCAGTTTCGCGCCGATAGCATCGACCGCCGTGAGCGCCCTGTCATGAGCAGCGCCGAGCAGCTTCTCGTAGGCGACAGGGCGGGAGCCAGAGCAGCCGTCGTCGCCAAGGAGCTGACCCCGGCCGGCGGGGGCTCCGCGGCGCGCAGCGGACGTCGTCTTCGCGCGTCCTTGAGCATCGCGGCGCTGACCGCGGCGGCCTATGTGCTGTGGTCGCCGGCCCCGCTCAACTACGACTCCGCGTACGCGCTGGTGTGGGCAAGGCAGATTTTCAACGGCGCTCTCCCGAGCTACGCGGCTTTCGGTGCGCCGACGCCTCATCCGCTCCTGACGGCATTGAGCGTGCCCGCCGCGCTCACCGGTGAGCACGCCTACGCGCTGCTGGCGCTCCTTGGGTGCCTGTCGTGGGCGGTGCTCCTGTACGCGATGGTACGACTGGGCGATGCGCTCGGGTCGCGGGCGGGAGGTTTCCTCGCCGCAGCCCTGCTCGCGGCCAGCGGCGCGTTCCTGTCGCTGGGCGCGGCCGGGGAGAAGGACGTTCCCTACGTCGCCCTGCTGGTCGGCGCGACGACGCTCGAGGTCCGCACGCGCCGTCGCGGGGCGCCCGTGCTCGTTCTCCTGGGCCTGGCTGGCTTGGTCCGCCCGGACGCGTGGTTGCTCAGCGCCGCGTACTGGCTGTATCTGGCTCATCACGCGCCCATGAGGCGGCGGCTGGCGACGCTGGCCATCGCCGCGGCGCCGGTGATCGTCTGGGCGCTCGCCGACCTGGTCGTCACCGGCAATCCCGCGTACTCGTTCACCTTCACGCGCGAGTTCACCCTGGCCTTGGCCCGGCCCACCGGCCTGCGTGGCGCCGATTGGGTGCTCGAGCACGAGTTGCCTGACGTCGTGACGTGGCCGGTGCTGCTCGGGGGAGCCGCGGGCATCGGGTGGGCCGCCTTTCAACGACAGCGAACGTTGCTCGTGCCGAGCGCGGTCGCCGTCCTCGCCGGTGTGGCCTTCGTGCTTCAGGGGATCGCGGGCTTTCCGGTGACCGGGACCGCCCCTGGCAGGCTGGTGTTGGCTCTGGCCGCGATGTTGATTTTGCTCTTTTCCATCGTCGTCGTCACCTGGCTGAGGGGCTGGCGCAGGCGTGCAGGGCGGCCGAGCGCAGTCCTGGGGGTGGTGGCCGTGATTGCCACCCTCGGGGCGCTCCCCGGCCAGGAGCGCCGCCTGGCTGACCTTCGCCATTCGGCCCAGGTCGAGGGCCGCGCGTACGACGACCTGCGCAACCTCATGAGCTCGTCCGCCGGAGCCCGACTGCGCTCGTGTCCCAAGACAACCCTCTACCTGTCCGGAGAGAACTCCGTCGCCCAGCTGCCGTATGTCGTCTACTCGATGTTTCACGGCGCGGCCGACCGCATCGACGCCTCAGCAGATCAGATCGACGTCTCGAGCATGGGAAGCGAGGGCCTGATCCTCGAGCGTCCACAGAGCCAACTGGCAAAGGACGGCCTGCCGGCGGCAACGATCGCTCAGGGGCTGGCGATCCCACCTTCGTTCCGGCCGGTGGGTGAGGACGCCACCTGGGCCGCCTGGACGCGCGGCTGTTAGCGCCCGTTGCAAGGCGACTTGCGTGCAGCGGTGGAGCGACAGTTCGCCACTAGCCTCAGCCCCAGATGGACTGGTCACCGCCGTGGAGGGGTCGCGAGCGGGGCCCAGGAGCCGGCGCTCACGGCCCGCGCGTCCCGGGCCGGCCCACCCCTCTGATCGCCGTGCTGCTGAGCCTGAGCGCCGGCGCTCTGGGGGTGGGCCGTGTGTCTGCGGCCGCCGCTGCGGCTCCGGCTCCGGCTCCGCACGGACCTGGGCGCGCGCACGCGGCCGCGAGTGCGAGTGGTCCGCTTGCGTCCCGGGGCATGTGGATCTGGTATGTGAACCGCACCGAGGGCGGCGACGTGGCCGCGATCGTCGCCCGCGCCCGCGCGGCCGGCGTACAGACCGTCTACGTCAAGAGTGCCGACGGGGTCAACCTGTGGTCGCAGTTCAGCAGCACGCTGGTGGGCACCCTGCACCGCGCGGGCCTGCACGTGTGCGCCTGGCAGTACGTCTACGGCACCCAGCCACTGGGTGAGGCGAGCGCCGCGACGCGTGCGGTTCACGCCGGAGCGGACTGCGTGATCGTCGACGCCGAAGCCGAGTACGAGGGGCGCTACGGCTCGGCCCAGGTCTACCTGCGCGCCCTGCGCGCCGCTGCGGGGGCCCGCTACCCGCTGGCCCTCGCCTCCTTTCCCTACGTCGACTACCACCCGTCACTGCCCTACTCCGTTTTCCTGGGTCCCGGTGGGGCGCAGTACGACATGCCCCAGATGTACTGGCGCGACATCGCGACGAGCGTCGAGAGCGTGTTTCGTCACAGCTACACGCTGAACCGCATCTATCGACGCACGATCGTCCCTCTTGGACAGACGTACGCCGGCGCCTCGGCGGGCGAGGTCGGACAGTTCCGAGCCCTGGCCGTCCGTTACCAAGCGCCGGGCATCTCCTGGTGGGACTTCGCCTGGACGTCCGCGAGCGGCCTGTGGGGCGCGGTGGGCGGGGCCCTGCCCAGCGTTGCGGCGGTGGCGCCGCTTGGCTACCCGCTGCTCGGACCGGGCTCGGCCGGCGATGAGGTGCTCTGGCTGCAGGAGCACCTGGCCCGCGGCTACCCCGCCCAGCGGTTGACCGGTCTGTTCGGCGTTCAGACCGCCGGCTACCTGCGCGCCCTGCAGGCGCGCCGCCACCTGCCGGTGACCGGCACCACCGACGCGAGCACCTGGCAGGCGCTGCTGCGCCTGCGTCCCGCGCTGGTGAGCTGGACGGCGAGCGCTCACTCGGCGCGCGTCCGCAGGGGTGCCACGCGCGGGGCCACCGCTCCCGCCTCGGCGGCGCTGCGGGCGCGCCGGTATGAGATCCCCGAGCTCGGGGCTGCCCGTCCGGGTGCCCGCGCCGGCGTGGCCGAGCCGGGCGGCCCGTGAGCCGATGTCACATCTCAGACTCCCACGTCGTCCTAGCACCAGGGGACCGCGGACATCCGCGGCCGGCCCGTTGATGGCGAAGTGACGCGACCGGGCACAAGGGGGCGTACCGATGGGCATGCGGGTCTTCGTGTTGGGGGCAACTGGGGTGGTGGGGCGTCGCGCGGTCGGCGAGCTGGTGGGCGCCGGCCACGAGGTCACGGGCCTGGCCCGCTCGGTGGACGCCGCCGCCCGGCTGCGCGGGCTGGGAGCACAGGCGGCTGAAGCCGACCCCTTCGACGAAGCGCAGCTGCGGCGCGTGCTCGCCCGTCACGAGGCGCAAGCGGTGGTCAACCTCATGACGCACGTACCGCCCAGCACCAGGGCCATGTGGGCCCGCGCGTGGAGGGAGAACGACAGCCTGCGGCGCGTCGCCTCTGGCGTCGTGGCCCGGGCCGCGCGGGGCGCCGGAGCACAGCGACTCGTGCAGGAGTCGCTGATCCTCAACTATCCCGACGCTGGCTCTGAGTGGATCGGTGAGGACGTGAAGCTTGCGCCGGTGGGGCCGGCTAGCGGGGCCGCGGTAGCCGAGGCGCACGCTCGTCGCTTTGGCGACGCGGTCGTCCTGCGCTTTGCCAGCTTCTACGGTCCCGACAGCGAGCAGAGCCTGGCCCAGCTCGCCTGGGCGCGGCGCGGCTGGTCGCTGCATCCCGCGCGCGGCGACGCCTTCACATCCATGGTGTGGCTCGACGACGCCGCCAGCGGGGTGCTCGCGGCGCTGCGCGCCCCGCCCGGCGCCTACAACGTGGTCGAGCAGGAGCCCCTCACCCGCGCCCAGGCCGACGACGCCCTGGCCGCGGTCGTCGGGCGCACGCACCTGCGGTCGCCGCTGAGCGGCGTGGCTCGTCGGTTCGCCGTGGCCCGCGCGCTGTCGCGCTCCCAGCGCGTCAGCGCCGAGCGCCTGCGCGAGGCCACCGGCTGGAGTCCCCGCGTGCGCTCGCCCCGCGAGGGATGGCCGCGGCTGGTCGCTACCGTCGAGCGGGAGCGCGGGGCCCAGACACCGGCTGTGGACCCGCGTGGCTAGCACGCCGGCGGCCCCAGTCCACACCGGGGCCAGCACGGGCGTGCGGGCGGCGGTCGCCGTGCTGCTGCTCAGCGGCCTCCATCTCGGCCTCTGGGCCGCCATCAGCCCCACCGGCTTCTATGCCTCCTTCCCCGGCCTGGGCCATCACTGGGTCAGAGCGCTGGGGACGTTCAACGAGCACCTCGTGCGCGACGTCGGCGCCTTCAGCCTGGCACTCACCGCGCTGGCCGCCTTTGCCCTGCTGCGACCGACGCGCGAGGTGCTGCGCGCCACCGGCATCGCGTGGCTGACGTGGGGCGGGCTTCATCTGTCCTACCACCTCACCAAGCTCGGCACGCTCGATGGCACCGACGACGCGCTGCAGGTGGGAGCGATGGTCGGTACGGTCGCGCTCTCGATCCTGATCGTGGTCAGACCCGGCCCCCACCGCACTTCCGGCCCAGACCGCGCTCCGCAGGGATGAGGGAACGCCCCCATCGCCGTGAACCGTCCCGAAGAAGACCTCGCCGACCGCTTCGAACGGTTGCGACCGCACCTGCTGCGGGTGGCCTACAGCCAGCTGGGTGAGCTCGGCGCGGCCGAGGATGTCGTGCAGGAGGCCTGGCTGCGCCTGGTGCGCGCCGACGTGGGGTCGATCGCCGACCTGCGCGCGTGGCTGACCACCACCGTCGCACGCCTGGCCCTCGACGCGCTGGGGTCGGCGCGCGCACGGCGCGAGCGCTACGTCGGACAGTGGCTGCCCGAGCCGCTGCTCACCACCGACGCCTCGGAGGATCCCGCCGACCGGTGACCCTTGACGAGTCGGTCAGCTTCGCGCTGCTGGTCGTGCTCGAGCGCCTGTCGCCGGCCGAGCGGACCGCCTTCGTGCTCGCCGATGTGTTCGGTCTGCCCTTCGAGGAGATCGCCGCCATCGTCGGCCGCAGCCCTGCGGCATGTCGCCAGCTGGCCAGCCGGGCGCGGGCGCACGTGGCCGAGAGCCGCCCGCGCTTCCCGGCCAACGCGCAGGGCCATCGCCAGGTCGTCCGTGCCTTTGCGGCGGCTGTGGCCGAGGGCGACATGTCGGACCTGTTGGGAGTGTTGGCTCCGGCGGCGGTCATGCGCAGCGACGGCGGAGGCCGCGTGAACGCCGCGCGACGGCCCCTGCACGGCGCCGAGCGCGTGGCCCGCGCCGTCCTGGCCCTCGCCCGCGCCATCGACCCGGTGGATGTGCACGAGGTCACGGTCAACGGGCTGAGCGGGCTGCTCGTGGACGCGGCCGGCCAGCGCACCGTGTGCGCCTTGACCGTCGACGCCGACCAGATCATCGCCGTCGACCTCCTTCGCAACCCGGATAAGTTGCGTCTCATAGGGCCCTAACCGAACCCCGGCGACGCATTAAGGAGATCGTCAGGATCGCGCGCCATCCTGGACGGGGCAGGACCGGCGGACGCTGAGGGGCGTCGAGGCGGTCACGCGCCGCTCGAGATGCCCGTTGCCCTCCACCACCGTTTGCGCACGTCCCTGCCCGCCGTGGCCTGCGCGCTCGCCCTTGGCGCCCTGAGCGGTTGTGGCGCGAGCGCCACGCCCGCCGGGCACGCCGCTGGGGCGGGCGCGGTGCCTGCGACGCAGGCGCGGGCGCCCACAGGCACCCCTGGCCGCCACGCGTCTGCGGCCCCCGGGAACGTCTACTTCGCCGACGGCCCCGGGCAGCTCAGCCCTGTGGCGCGGACTGCTCCCGCACGCGTCTACGTCCCGAACACCATGAGCAACACGGTCGACGTGATCGACCAGAGCTCCATGACGGTGGTCGATCACTACGCGGTGGGCCAGCTTCCTCAGCACGTCACCCCCTCCTATGACCTGAAGACGCTCTGGGTCGACAACGACCTGGGGAACAGCCTGACCCCGGTCAGCCCGCAGACGGGCCGCCCCGACGGCCGGTCGATCCCGGTGCAGGATCCGTACAACCTGTACTTCACGCCCGACGGGCGTTACGCGATCGTGGTGGCCGAGCAGCTCAAGCGCCTGGACTTTCGCGACCCCCACACGATGGCCCTGCGCCACAGCCTGTCCCTAGCGAGCTGTCCCGGCCTGGACCACATGGACTTCTCCGCCCAGGGTCAATTCCTGTACGCCAGCTGTGAGTTCGGCGGCGCGATGATCGAGGTCGACGTGCAACGGCAGAGGTTGGTGGGGACCCTTCAGCTGGGCAACGGCGTGGCCAGCCCCCAGGACGTCAAGCTCTCACCGGACGGACGCGTGCTCTACTCCGCCGACCAGGCGGCAGGCGGCCTATGGGAGGTCGACCCCTACACGTTCCGTGTGATCGGCTTCCTGCCCACCGGAGCGGGCGCTCACGGCCTGTATCCCAGCCGCGACGCGCGCAACATGTACGTGACCAACCGCGCCGAGGGCAGCATCTCGGTGGTGAGCTTTGCCACCCGTCACGTGATCGCCAAGTGGAAGATCCCGGGCAGCGCCAGCCCGGACATGGGCGGCGTGTCGGCCGACGGCCGGATCCTGTGGCTGAGCGGGCGCTACAACTCCGAGGTCTACGCCATCGACACCACGACCGGCTTCCTGCGCGCGCGCATCCCCGTCGACCACGGGCCCCACGGCCTGGCCGTGTGGCCCCAGCCCGGGCGCTACTCCCTCGGGCACACCGGCATCCTGCGCTAGCAGCCCCGGTAAGCCGCCTCGCGCGCTTCGGTGCTCGACGAGACCGTCGCCGAGCCGGCGTTCGTAGACTCCTCCTCGGTGCCTGCCGAAGCGGAACCGTCGACGGCCCTGCCGCATGCGCGCCGGTAGCTCGGGTGAGCGACGCATGCGCGTCGTCTATCTGGACCACGTCGCGCAGCTCTCCGGAGGGGAGATTGCGCTGCTGCGCCTTGTGCCGCATCTCACCCGGGTCGAGCCGCACGTCATCCTGGCCGAGGACGGACCGCTCGCCGACGCGCTCGTGCAGGCCGGAATCAGCACGGAGGTGCTGCCGCTAGCCGAGCGGGCGCGCAATCTGCGCAAGGGAACGGTCACGGCGCGGACGCTGCCGCTTGCGGTCATCGTCGCGACGGCGCGTCACATCGTGCGACTGGCGCTGCACCTACGCCGCTTGCGGCCCGATCTCGTGCACACTAACTCGCTCAAGGCCGGCGTATACGGCTCGATTGCCGCCCGCCTGGCGGGGGTGCCGGTCGTTTGGCACGTCCGCGACCGGATCGCGCCCGACTACCTGCCGGCGGCCGCCCGCTGGGTGGTGCGCGTCATGTTGCGCAGGCTTGCGACTGCGGTGATCGCCAACTCGCAGGCAACCCTGGGCACTTTGGATCCCGACGTGCAGCCGGTGATCTTCCACTTCGTCATCCCGGAGGCGCTCGCCGTACCCGCCGACCGAGGGCCACGCGAGCCGCGGCCGCTAACCGTCGGGATGATCGGGCGATTTTCCCCTTGGAAGGGCCAGGATCTCCTCCTGCGGGCGTTTGCCGACGCCTTTCCCGACGGTGACGAGCGCTGCGTGCTCGTGGGCGCGGCCCTGTTCGGCGAAGACGACTACGCACAGCGGCTGCACGATCTGGCTCGTGAGCTCGGGCTCGATGCGCGCGTCGAGTTCCGCGGCTTTCAACCGGACGTCTGGCCCGAGCTGCACCGCATGGACATGCTCGTCCATGCTTCGCTTAGCCCCGAGCCGTTCGGCCAGGTGATCATCGAGGGCATGGCGGCCGGGGTGCCCGTCGTCGCTGCCGCGGCCGGCGGCCCGGCCGAGATCCTCACGCACGACGTCAACGGCGTCCTCTACCCGATGGGCGATCAGTTGGCCTTGGCGGAGGCCCTGCGCAGACTGGGCGCCGATCCGCAACGACGACGGCGACTGATCGACGCTGGGCTGGCCAGCGTGGAGGCCTACCGTCCGGACGCGGTGGCAGCGCGCATGCAGGAGCTGTACCGGCAGGTCATCGTGAAGTCCAAGTGGTCGTGAGCTTTGACCGGCCAAGCCAGCAGCGGATTGTCGTCTACACCCGAAACGGCGGCGACTACTTCGCGGCTGCGTGGGACGAACAATCTGAACGTGTCGAGCTACCTCGCTGTGCTCAGTGTCCAACAGCGCCGGACGCGGGAGACCGACTACTGCAGGCGGCCGAGCAGGACCTGACAACGAAGAAAGCGTTCACTAAAGGCAGCTCGCCATCAGCCGAAGCCGGCGGCTCGGAGCTCTGCGCGCGTAACCATCAGCGTGAGCGGCGAGGCGGCCAGGGCACCGAAGCCATGACGCGCGGAGAATCGCGCAACCGCCCAGTCGCTCAGTGCCCGTGAAGGCGCCGCTCACGCGCGCTGGCGCAGCTCACGCAGACGTGAAAACGGTGCCCTCGCGGGGGGACTCGAGTGCCCGGAGGAAGCGGACTGCTTGCTCCTCGGTGAGCATGATCTGCCGTTGATCGGCGAGCACCTCCTCGGCACGGCTACGGGCCGCGCGGCGGAAGAAGTCTCTCAGACTCTCGCCGGCTGCGGCTGCGGCGTCCAGGGAGCGCTCGTCGTCGGTGAGGCGAAGCTCGAGCCGTTGGGTGCGCATGACCTCTATGTACGGACCTCGTACGGGGAAGTGGACCCGCCTGCGCCTCAGCTGACCAGCGTGTACACGACCATCGCCACCCCGAAGACCACGCAGTAGACGCCGAAGGGCCGCAGGTCGCGCGTGCGGAAGTACCTGGTCAGAAAGGCGACCGACACGTATCCGGCCACCGCCGCGCACACGGCAGCCACGACCGACTGCGCGCGCACGCCGGCACCCAGGGGGCCGGTCAGGTCGGGAAGCTTGAAGATCCCCGCGGCCAGGATGATGGGGGTGGCCAACAGGAACGCGTAGCGCGCGGAGTCATCGTTGTCCATGCCCCGGGCCAGCCCGGCGGTCATGCACATGCCGTCGCGGCTGATGCCCGGGATCAGCGCGGTCGACTGGGCAAAGCCGACCAGGACGCCCTCACGGTAGTCCAGCGTGCTGAGCTCACGTCCGGCGCCGGGCGAGGCGCCCTCGCGCACGGCCAGCGCGCGCACGTCGGCGCGACGACGCAGGCGCTCAGCAGCCAGCAGCACCGCCCCGTTGACGATCAAGAAGAAGGCGGCCGACTCGGGTTTGGCCAGGGCGACGCGAATCGGGTGCTCCAGGGCCAGGCCGAGCAGCCCGGTCGGGATGCTGGCCGCGATGATCAGCCACGCCAGCCGTTCGGTCGGGGTCTCGATCCTGCGCTTGGCCAGGGAGCCGAAGAACGCCGCGATGATCGCCATCCAGTCGCGCCAGAAGTAGACGAGCAGACCCACCGCGCTGCCCACGTGCAGCATGACCACGAAGGCCAGCCAGAAGGACTCCGGGTTGGACTGGGCCCGCACGACCGAGTTCCACCCGAACAGGGTCGGGAACAGCACCGTGTGCCCGAGGCTGGAGACCGGGAAGAGCTCGGTGACGCCCTGCAGCAGCCCGAGCACGATCGCCTGGAAGTAGCTGACCGAGCCGTGATGGGCACCGGCCAGCGCGAGGGTGAGGTGAGCGGAGGACATGGTCTGTGGCGAGGCGCGGGGGAACCCACCGCGTCGGGGCCGCGGGCCGGGAGAAGCCTAGCCGTCCCGGGCAGTGGTCCGGCTCGCCGTTCAGGAGCGGTTCAGGTCCGGTCTGACAGGTTGGGCGCCATGCTTCTGCGTCCTCACCCACTTCAAGTCCTCGCCAAGCCCGCCGTCTTTGCCCTGCTGGCCCTCAGCGGCTGTGGGTCTAGCTCGAGCTCAGCTCCTGCCGGCGCCGGCGCTCCGTCGAGGTCCTCCACGCCCGCGTCGACGTCGGGGGCCGCCGGCGCGCTGGCCGCGGATGCCACGTCGGCCAAGACCGGCGACGTCCCGGACAATCAGAACTTCCTGACCTTCAGCGACCCCACCCTGCGCATCTCGATCGTCTACCCCGAGGGGTGGGCGGTCAAGAAGGCCGGCGATGGGGTGACGTTCACCGACAAGAACAACCAGGTCCGCGTGGCGCTGTCCAAGGGCGCCGCGCCCACCGCGGCGACGGTGAAGGCCAAGCTCGCGGCCCTGAAGAGCTCGGCCGCGACGCTCGCGGTGACCGCTGCGCCGCAGGCGGTCAGGCTGCCCAGCGGCCCCGCCGTCAAGGCCACCTACACGACCGAGAGCGCACCCAACCCGGTGACCGGCAAGACGATCAAGCTGATGGTCGACCGCTACGTGCTCGGCCACGCCGGACGCGTCGCCGTGGTCGATCTCGGGACCCCCGTGGGCGTTGACAACGTCGACGCCTACAAGAAGCTGATCGGCAGCTTCAAGTGGCGCTGAAGAGCCTCTACGTAGAGCCGGCGCAGCCGGCTTCGGAGGTCCACTGGGGCGCGCTTGAGTGTCACGACGTGTTCAAGATCTTCCGCTCGGGGCCCGTCGAGACGGTGGCCCTGCGCGGCCTGGACCTGCGCATCGAACCCGGAGAGCTCGTGGCCGTGCTCGGCCCCTCGGGCTGTGGCAAGAGCACCCTGATGACCCTCGCCGCGGGTCTGGACCAGCCGTCCGCCGGTGAGCTGCGCGTCTGGGGCCGGTCGCTCAGCCGCCTGGACGAGGCCGAGCTGGCCGCCTACCGCGCCCGCGACCTGGCCATCGTGTTCCAGTCCGACAACCTGTGGCCCGCTCTCTCGGCTCAGGAGAACGTGGCCATCTCCCTGCGCATGGCCGGCCATGACGCCCCCGAGGAGGCCGCGGCCCAGAGTCTCGGCGCCTTTGGCTTGGGCCAGCGCGGTTCCCATCGCGCCGCCGCGCTCTCCGGAGGCGAGCAGCAGCGCGTGGCCATCGCCGCCGCTGCGGCGCGGGGTGCTCGCCTGGTCCTGGCCGACGAGCCCACCGGCGAGCTGGATCAGCGCAACGAGGAGATCGTGCTCGACGCCCTGCAGCGACTGCGCGCCGACTACGAGTCAACCGTCGTCGTGGTGACCCACTCCGAGCGCGTCGCCGCCACGGCCGAGCGCGTGATCGAGCTGCGCGACGGAAGGGTCGCCTTGTGAACACCACGGCGACGACCCCCCCGACCACCACCCTGCTCGGCTGCGAGGACGTGAGCGTCTCCTACGGCAGCGACGAGGCACGGGTCAGCGCCCTGCACGGGATCGACCTCAGCGTGCGCCCGGGCGAGCGCGTGGCCCTGTGGGGCCGCTCGGGCTCGGGCAAGACCACCCTGCTGCACGTGCTCGGGGGCCTGGTGGTCCCCACCACGGGCAGCGTGCGCTGGAAGGACTCTGAGCTCTCCTCGCTGGACGCAAGCGCCCGCGGGCGCACGCGGGCGTCGGGGATCGCCTACGTGCTTCAGGGCTCCAACCTGCTCACGCACTTCACCGCCTATGAGAACGTGGCCTTCGCCCGCGAGGTGACCGCGGGCCTCGACCACGAAGCGGCGGGCGCGCATCGTGATTACGCGCCCGAGGATCTGCTCGAGCTCGTGGGCCTGGCGGCCAAGCTCGACGCGCTGCCCGGCGAGCTCTCGGGAGGTGAAGGTCAGCGCGTGGCCATCGCGCGGGCGCTGGCTCAGCGTCCGCAGCTCTTGCTCTGCGATGAGCCGACCGGCCATCTGGACTCGGACACCGCCGAGCGCGTCCTGGATCTGATCGACGCCCTCCAGGTCGAGTTCGCCTTCGCGCTCATCACCGCCACCCACGACGTCGGCGTCGCCGCCCGCGCGAGTCGCATCATCGAGCTCAGCGACGGGGCGCTCGTGCGCGAGACGCCCGCGTGAGCACCTCCCTGCGCCTGGCGGTCTCCGGCCTGCTGCGCGCGCCCGGGCGCTCGCTCATCCGCGTGGTGGTGCTCGCCGCCTCGGTGGCGCTGCTGGGAGGCATGCTCCTGTTCGTGGGCAACTCGCTGCGCACGGTGGCCGCCAGCTCGGTGCGCGACGTCCCGCTCGATTTGCAGGGGCCGGTCTCCTCCTACGATCAGGCCCGCTCGGTCGCCGCCGGCGTGGCGCGCCAGCCCGGCGTGCTGCAGGCCAGTGCCACGGCCACCGCCCCGCTCAGCGGCGCCCAGCACTCGGGGGCCAACGGCGTGACCAGCGCGGGGGCGGGCGCGATCCTCGCGGTGGGCCCCGACTACGCCAGCCACATCCACACCTACCGGATGCTCCAGGGGGGCCTGCAACCCGGTGGCGTGGTCCTCGACCAGCAGATGTCGGCGACCCTCCAGGCCCAGATCGGCGACCGCGTGACCCTGAAGCTGCCGGGTCGCGCCAAGGCACAGTCCTTTGTGGTCTCCGGCGTGGCCCTGGTCACCGCACCCGACAAGCTCTTCCAGCCCCTGAACCCCCAGCTGGGGCCGGCGCCGGCCCAGCCCCCGGCCAACGTGGCGATCCTGCCCCTGGACACCTTTGCCTCCACGGTGGCCCCGCAGCTGCCCACGATCGCCGCCGCGAGCCCCGGCGCCAACACCCAGCCCGGCGCCCAGACCGGCGTCCAGTGGCAGGTCCAGACCCAGCTCGACCCCGCGGCCCTGAGCGGAGGCAGCCCTTCCGCGGCGCTGACCGAGGCCACGGAGACCAAGAACCGCATCGAGCGCAGCCTGCCCGGCCAGGTGCAGTTCGTCGACAATCTGTCGGACTCGCTGACCACCGCGGCCGGCGACGCGCTCTACGCGCAGACGCTCTACATCATGCTCGCCGTCCCCGGCGCGCTGATCGCGCTCGGCCTCGCCTACCTGGCCGCGCTGGGCACGGTGGAGCGTGACCGCCGCGACCTGGCGCTCATGCGTGCTCGCGGCTCGCGGCGCCGTGACCTGCTCACGCTCGCCGGCACCGAGAGCGCGATCCTCGGGCTGATCGCCGGGCTGGTGGGGACCGCCGCCGCCTTCGGGGCCGTCTCGGCGCTCGTGGCCGGTGGAACGCACGCCACGCTCGGTCGCGTGCTCTCCACCGGGGCGGTGTGCATCGTGCTGGCCATCGCCGGCGCCGGCGCCGCCCGCGTCGGGGCCAGCCTCTCGTCGCTGCGCGCAAGCGTGGCGGCGGGCCGGCGCGGGACGCGCCGCGAGGGCAGACCTTTGTGGCAGAAGCTCTACCTAGACCTCATCGCCCTGGCCGTCAGCGGGTTGATCTACTGGCTCACCGCCAGCACCGGCTTCTCCGCGGTCGTCAACCCGGACTCAAACCCCACGCTGTCGCTGTCGATCTACATGTTCTTCGCGCCGGCGCTGCTGTGGATCGGCGCCACCCTGCTGCTGGTGCGCCTGCGCGGGCGCGTGCTGACCTGGGTGGCCTCACGCGCGGTCCGCGGCCGGGCGAGCACGCGCGGCGCCTTCTTGCTGGCCAGCGCGGCTCGACGTGGCGCGGCGATCAACCGCGGGCTCGTCGTGGTGGGCCTGCTGCTCGCCTTCGGCGTGAACCTGGGGATCTTCTCCGCCACCTATGACCACCAGGCCCGGGTCGACGCCGAGCTGACCCTGGGCGCCGACGTGACCGCCGCCGCCGCTCCCGGGGTGGCCGCCCAGCGCAGCTTGTCATCACAGATCGCCGCCGTGCCCGGCGTGCGTGCCGCCACCGGCGTCCAGCACTCCTACGGCTACGTGGGACCCGACCTGCAGGACCTCTACGGCATCGACGCCGCCTCCTTCACCCGGGCCACCACGCTGCGCGACTCCTACTTCGTGGGAGCGAGTGCCGATCAGGTCCTGCGCCGCCTGCGCCGGACCCCCGACGGGATCGTAGTCTCCAAGGAGACGATCAGGGACTTCTCCCTGGGCACCGGTGACCTGCTGCGCCTGCGCGTGCTCGACCGGCGGACGGGCCACTTCGTCATCACCCCCTTCCACGTGGCCGGCGTCGTGCAGGAGTTCCCCTCGGCGCCCAAGGACTCCTTCATGGTCGCCAACCTCGCCTACGTGGAATCGGTGACCCATGCCGGTGGCCCCAACGTGGTGTTCGCCGGCACCAGCGGCGACCCGCGCACGGTGGCCCGGCGCGTGGCCACCCTGACCGCTTCCTCGGGGACCAAGGTGGACAACATCACCGACCAGAGCGCGCGCACGAGCAGCTCGATCACCACCGTCGACCTGACCGGCATCAGCCACATCGAGGAGGCCTTCGCCATCGTCCTGGCCGCCGGGGCGATGGCGCTGTTCGTGGCCCTGGGCATCTCCGAGCGCCGCCAGGAGTTCGCCACCATGGCCGCGATCGGCGCACCGCTGTCGCGCATCTCCGCCTTCCTGTGGACCGAGGCGGCCATCGTGCTGTCGGTCAGCCTGGTGCTGGCCGTCGGGCTGGGCTGGCTGCTGTCGGAGATGCTCGTGGCCATCCTGCAGCACGTCTTCGATCCGCCTCCCGACTTCCTCTCGGTCCCGTGGGGCTTCCTGGCCGGCCTGGCCGGCGCCGCGGTGCTCTCCACCCTGATCGCCACCGCGCTGGCCGGCCGCGGCATCCGCCGCCTGGGCCTGGGGCAGATCCTGCGCGAGCAGTAGCACCGCGCGTGCACCCGCCGCCCGGGCGGCCCGGGGCGTGGCGGTGGCCCATACTCGGCCGGTGGCGGTGCTGAGGATCCTGGTCGTCGAGGACGACACGCAGCTGCGCGAGCTCCTGGCGCGCGGGCTCGAGGAGGAGGGCTTCGGGGTGTCGGGCGTGGCCACCGGCGCCGAGGCGATGCGCCGGGTCCAGTCGGCCGCGCCCGACGGGCTGATCATCGACATCGGGCTGCCCGATTCCGACGGGCGCGACCTGTGCCAGGCGCTGCGCGCCCACGGCGTGCAGGTGCCGGTCCTGTTTCTCACCGCGCGCGACGCCGTCAGCGACCGTCTCTCGGGCTTCGGTGCGGGCGGCGACGACTACGTCACCAAGCCCTTCGCCCTGGCCGAGGTCGCCGCGCGCATGCGCGCCCTGCTGCGCCGCGCCGGCGCCGATGCGGCGGTCGAGGTCGCCGGGCTGACCCTCGATCCCACCGCTCACGAGGTGCGAAGCGGGGAGCACAGCAGCTCGCTGACCCCCACCGAGTTTCGCCTGCTCGCGGCGCTGGCCGGCCGGCCCGGCGCCACCCTGAGCCGCCGTGAGCTCGTGCGCGCCGCCTGGCCCGAGGGGGCGATCGTGCATGACAACACCCTCGACGTCTACCTGGCCCGGCTGCGGCGCAAGCTGCGCGACCTATCCGACGCACCCACGATCGCCACCGTGCATCGCGTGGGCTACCGCCTGCGATGACGAGCGGGCGCCCCACCGGTCTGCGCGCCCGGCTCGTGCTCGCCAGCCTGATCGGAGCGCTGGTGACCATCGCCGCGCTCGTCGCCGCGTTCAATGTGCTGCTCGTCTCGCGCCTGCACGACGAGGCCGACAGCGTGCTGCGCGAGCGCGCCGCCGCCCAGCTGCGCTCCCTGGCCGTGGTCGACGGGCGCCTGCGCGTCCCCGAGGCGCCCGACCGGGGCAGCGCGGACACCCGCACCTGGATCTTCGCGGCGGGCACCGAGCTCGAGCGCCCGGCGACGTCCACGCCCGCCGAGCAGGCGGCCGCCCGCACGCTTGCGGCCTCAGGCCGCGGCTACGCCACGGTGGCCGCGAGTCAGGAACGCCTGCACGCGGTGCCCGTGGATCAGGGCTCGCGCCGCCTGGGCGCCCTGGTGGTGGGCGCCTCGCTGGCCCCCTATCGCAGCAGCGCCCGGGCGGCGCTACACGCCTCACTGGTGCTCGGCGCGCTGGCCCTGCTCGCCGTCGCGCTGCTGTCGCGGTGGCTGATCGCCCGGGCCCTGGCGCCCGTGGCGCGTATGACCGCCACCGCCGCCGACTGGCAGGAGCACGATCCCACGCGACGCTTCTTCGCCGGAACCCCCCACGACGAGCTGACCGCCCTGGCCGCGACCTTCGACGCCCTGCTCGATCGTCTGGCCGCCGCTCTGCGCCACGAGCAGCACCTGACCGCCGAGATCTCCCACGAGCTGCGCACGCCGCTGGCCCGGATCAGCGCCGAGGCCGAGCTGGCGGCCGGACGGGAGCGCACCCCCGAGCAGTACCGGCGCAGCCTGGCCTCCATCCGCGCCGGCGCCCAGGATCTCGCGCGTGCCCTGGACGGCCTGCTCAGCGCCGCACGCGCCGACCCGGCCGCAACCCCCTCACTTCGGCTCGACGCCCGCTCGGTGGCCGAGGGGGCGGCCGAGCGGGCGCGACGCAGCGCCGGCGACACGGTCAGCGTGGAGGTGAGCTGCGCGTCGCCGACGCTCACGGTGGCCGCCGAGCGCGATGTCGTCGAGCGGGCCCTGGCGCCGATCGTCGAGAACGCCGTGCGCTTCGCCCGCGCGCGGGTGTGCATCGACGTCCACCCGCAGGACGGGCAGACCGTGTTCGGGGTACGCGACGACGGTCCTGGCGTCGACGCGGCCATGCGCGAGCGCATCTTCGAGCCCGGCGTGAGCACGCGAGACGAACATGGGGGCGGGTCGGGGGCCGGTCTGGGCCTGCCCCTGGCCCGGCGGCTCGCCCGCGCCGCGGGTGGAGAGGTGCAGTGCGTCGGTGCTCCGCAGGGAGGCGCGGTCTTTCGCCTGCGCCTGCCGTCAGCCTGACGAGGGGTCATGGTGGCCAGCTGCTCGGCTGTGCGCAGAGGTGTCCGAGAACTTCATGGTTTCCGACTCGACGCCAGCGAACGGCATCGTCGCCCTCCGTCTTCACCCATTCCCAGGTCGCTCGACCGTCGGGGTCGCTCATGCTCCAGGTCAGTTCCCACGCGCCCGAGGAGCCCTCGACCGTTCTGACCGCATGCCATTGGCCATGGGAGAAGACCGTGTCAGGCGGGGCGTCGCAGGGCCACGCCTTCGAAGCGGGCGAAGTCGCGATCGAAGGAGACGACCGTCGCGCCGTGCTCGAGCGCCAGGGCGGCGAGGTGCGCGTCGCCGATCAGGTTGCCGGCGGTCCCGGCTTGCTCGAGCAGCCCACGGATCAGCGGCAGGTGGCGACGGGTCGGCTCGAGGGTCACGGCGAGTGGCGCCTGGAGCCACCGCTCCAGGACGTCTGCGGCCTGACTCGGACTGAGCGGCCGAGGAAAGACGGCGGGGTGGGTGCTCAACCGCAGGAAGGCGAGGACGACGGTCCACGCGAAGGCGACGGCCTCGCCCCCGCCCAGCGCTTGGCGAATCCAGCCTCCGGCCACGGCGTGCTCGCGCGCTCGTTCGTTGACGGCGTGCAGCAGCACGTTGGCGTCGACGAGCAGCACGCCTTCAGGAACCCCGAGCGAATCGCGCCGCCAGCTCCTGGTCCTCGAGCTCGCCGGCGAGGCGCAGCGCCTTCGTCACGTCGACCAGCGCCTCGCCCATGTCGTGCGTGGCGAACTTCAGCTCACTCAAAGCCCCCCGGCGCGGCATTCCCGTCCGGATGGCGTCGTTGACCGCCTGCTTGAACGTGATCCCGCGCTCACGCATCGCCCGCTTCACAAGCGCGTCCACATCTGGCTCCAGGGTGATGGTGGTGCGCACGTGTGGTTGCATCATAGCATCAACTCCTACGATGCCGTGATGTCCGCAGGCGGGCTTGGCGTCCCGTGATCCCGCTCTGCTCGACTGGGTACTCAGAATCAGGCGCGCAGATGCGCCGCCTCGAGTCCGGCGATGAACTCATCGAGGGCGGGGAACGGGAACTTCGCCATCACCGGTTGCAGCGACGCGAACCCGTGCAGGGCCACCCAGATGTGAATCGCGGCGGGGAACGGGTCACGCCCATCCGCAAGGCAGCGGGTGACCCCGCGGACGAGGTCGTCGAATGCTGCCGCTCCCGAGTCGCCGTCCTCCCCGGGTTCGTCCCAGGACGGGCCCTTGGCACCGGGATAGTGAGTTGCGAAGAGGACGCGGTAGCGAGCGGGGTGATCCAGCGCGAACTTCACGTACGCGTGGCAGGCCGCTCGGAACTGGCCGGGGGCGTCGCCCTCGTGTGCGGCTTCCGCGTCGCCCACCGCCTGCCTGAGCTCATCGAAGCCGCGCTGCTTGACCGCGAGCGCGAGCTCGTACATGTCGGCGAAGTGCAGGTAGAGGGCGTTGGCGCTGACCCCCGCGCGGCCCGTCACCAGGCGCACCGAGAGCTGGCTGACGTCGCCGACCTCGGCGAGCAGTTCGCTGGCGGCCTCGATGAGCGCGACGCGCAGCCGGTCGCCCTGGCCGCGGGGGTTGCGCGCTCTGACCTCCACGGGGAGTGATCCTAACATTGCAGTTGACAGGCGTACAGCGACATGTGTACATTGACGCGCGTCCAGCTAGGCCGACTAAGGGAGCTCCCGTTGCTGACTCGCTACGCCGCCACCAGCGTCCGTCATCCCCGCCGCATCGCGCTGCTCGCCGTCGCCTTCCTCATCGTGGCTGGCGTCATCGGCGGACCCGCCGCGGGTCTGCTCAAGGCCCGCAACGGGTTCGAGGACCCCTCCTCCCAGGCGGCGGCGCGCAAGCAGATCGAGCGGGCGACGGGCGTCGAGCCGACCGCAGGCGTCATCGCCCTGGTCCACGGCGCCCCCGGAGACCCGGGCGTCGCCTCGGCGGCCGCGACACTCCGGGCCGACGCCGGGGTCGCTCAGGTCGTCTCGGGCGCACCCGGCTCGTCGTTCGTCGCAGGCGATGGGCGCTCGACGGTCGTGGCGGCCTCGGTGCGCTCGAGCGTCGACTCAAGCGACGTCGTCAAGCGCCTGAGCACCGCGTTTGGAGCTCGCCACGACGTGAAGCTCGGCGGAGGGGCAGTCGCCAACTACCAGGTCGGTCAGCAGGCGACCAAGGACCTTGGCTTTGCGGAGCTGCTGGCCTTCCCGTTGCTCGCTCTGCTCGCCCTGTTCATCTTCCGAGGCGTGGCCGCCCTGCTGCCGCTCGCCAGCGGGCTGCTGAGCGTCCTGGGCGCATTCCTCGTCCTGCGCGCCATCAATGCCGCCTACCCGCTCTCCTCGTTCGCGCTCAACCTGGTGATCGGCATGGGCCTGGGCCTCGCGCTGGACTACAGCCTGTTCATGGTCTCGCGCTTTCGCGAGGAGCTCGGGCGTGGCGACAACGTTCCCCGGGCCCTGCGTACCACGATGGCGACCGCCGGGCGCACCGTCGTCTTCAGCGCGATGACCGTGGCGGCGATGGCGGCCCTCCTCGTCTTCCCCCAGCGCTTCCTGCAGTCGATGGGGATCGGGGGTGCGGTGGTGGCACTGGTCGCCGCGGCGGTCTCGCTGACCGTGCTCCCCGCTCTCTTCGTCCTGCTCGGGCGCCGCATCGGGCGTCATACCCCGTCGCCCGACGCCACGGGGCCCTGGTATCGCCTCGCCCAGGGCGTGATGCGCCGGCCGGGGATCGTCGCCGCGGCCACCGCGCTCGTGCTCCTGGCCGCCACCGTTCCCACGCTTCGCGCGCACTGGACAGGCGTCGATGCCTCGGTGCTGCCGACGAGCCAGAGCGCCCGGGTCGTCTCGGACACGCTCGCGCGCGACTTCGCAAAGGTCGACAGCGCGCCGATGACCATCGTGGTGAGCGCGCCCACGAACGCGCGCGCGCTCGTCTCGTCCTACGCCGCTCGGGTCCGGGCCGCCCCCGGAGTCACCGCCGTCGGCAGGCCGATGGTCCGAGGACCAGGCGCGTGGCAGGTCGACGCCAACGTACGGGGCCTTGGCATCGAGCCCACGGCCCAGCGCGCGGTCACCGCCGTACGCGCGCTGAACGCGCCGTTTCCCGTCGCCGTCGGTGGCGAGGCCGCGTCGTTTCACGACCAGCAGTCGGCAATCGCAGCCTCGCTCCCGCTCGCGCTGACGATCCTGGTCGTCTCCACGCTCGTGGTCCTGTGGTTGATGACCGGCTCGCTGATCCTCCCGATCAAGGCACTGCTCATGAACGCCCTCACGGTCGGCGCGGCCACCGGCCTACTCGTGCTCGTCTTCCAGGACGGGCGCCTCACCGGTCCGCTGGCCTACACGAGCCAGGGCGGCATCGAATCGACGGACTTCCTCGTTCTGGCGGCAATCGTCTTCGCGCTCTCGACCGACTATGGCGTCTTCCTCCTGACGCGCATCAAGGAGGCCCGCGACGGAGGGCTCGACGACCGCGAGGCGGTCGCTGCCGGCGTGCAACGCACCGGAGCTGTGGTGACGGCCGCCTCCGTGCTGCTGGCGGTGGCGATCGGAGCGTTCGCCACATCCAAGGTCGTCTTCCTCAAGGAGGTTGGCCTGGGCGCAGCGGCCGGGGTCCTGATCGACGCCTTCCTCGTGCGAACCTTCCTCGTACCGTCGCTGATGGGTCTGCTCGGGCGCTGGAACTGGTGGGCCCCCGGGCCGTTGAGGGGCCTGCATCGGCGCATCGGCATCAACGAGCCGCGCACGGATGCAGCGGCGGTCTAGTCTAGCCCGCGCGCTCGGCTGACCGCAGGCTTCCCAGCGACCACACGCCGAAGAGCAGGATCAGGCCGGCGGCACACGCGAAGGCGAGCCCCGAGTGGTCGTGGACCCCGGAGATCAGCCCGCGTCCGGCCTCCAAGAAGGCGGTCGCCGGGTTCACCCCGGCCACGGCGTGGATCCAGCCCTGCAGCAGGTTCAGCGGTACGTACACGGGCGCCAGGAAGAGGATCAGGAACACCGGCGTCTGCATGAGTGGCCCGGCCTGGATGGAGCGGAAGCGAAAGGCGACCCCGGCCGCCCAGCCGTAGCCCACGAGCACCAGCAGCGCCGCCAGCGCGTAGAGGCCGAAGACGTCGAACGGCCCTCCGGTGATCCGCATGCCGGCCACCAGCGCCACCACCGTCACCACGAGCAGGGTGATCGCCGCGCGCGTGAGGGCGACCAGCGCGTAGCCCAACAGCAGGCCGCGCCGGTCAGAGGCCGCGAGCATGAGCCGCCGCGCGAAGCCCGACTCGAAGTCGATGGCCAGGCTGAAGCCGGTGAACAGGCCGCCGAACATGGCCGACTGCAGCAGCACGAACACGAACTGAAAGGCGGTGTAGCCGGCCGGGAAGTGGAAGCCGGGCACACTGCCCAGGGCCGAGAGGCCGCCCGCGAAGCCGGCCAGGAAGACCAGCGGGAAGATCAGCGAGGGGATGGCCAGGTCAGGGCGGCGCACGTAGGTGTGCAGGCCGCGCCAGGCGATCGCCCGCGCCACCGTCCACGCACCCGCCCCACCGCCGCGACCGGCCGGGCTCATGTGCGCTGCAGCCGCGTGCGCAGGGCGCCGGCGGCGGCGAGCAGCCCGACCGCCACCAGTCCGAGCGCCACCGCGAAGCCCCGCCCCAGCGCCGTCGCGTCCCACCCGGAGATGAACAGGCTGCGAAAGCCCTCGATCAGGTAGGAGATCGGGTTCCACGTGGCCACGGTGTGAAACCAGCCGGTGCGCAGCAGCTGGCGCGGCAGGTTGCTCGAGGACAGGAAGATGAACACGAAGAACAGCGGGAACAGGCCCTGCACGGCCTCCCCCGAGCCGGTGCGCAGCGCCGCAAAGCAGCCGATCGCCCCGAACCCCACGGCGACCAGTGAGCCGAGCACGAGGATGACCAGGGCGCCGCCCACGCCGCTGTCCAGGTGCGCGCCGGCGATCAGGCCGATGAGGATGTAGATCGCCGACTGCATGGCGCCCAGCACGGCCACTCCGACGAGCAGGCCGGCGATCAGCGCAATGCGCCGCAGCGGGGTCAGAGCCAGGCGATTGAAGAAGCCGGTCTCGATGTCCTCGGCCAGGTTGGTGCCCGTATTGATGAGCGAGAACATGCCGCCCTGGATGAAGGCCACGGCGATGGCGAAGGAGATGTAGGAGTGGGTGGGGAAGCCGGGAAGGTGGGTGGCCGCCTTCAGCCCGCTGGCGTTCACGGCCAGCAGCATGGCCGGGAAGAAGATGATGGGAAACAGCTGAAAGGGCTGGCGCAGCGTCTTGAGCATCGAGCGTCGCGCCAGCTGGCCGACCTGAACGCCGAGCACGCTCACGCCGCTGCGCCCTCGGGGACGGCCTCGTCCTCCGGGACGCCCGCGGCACCCTCCAGCGAGCGGCCGGTCTTGGCCAGGAAGACATCGTCCAGGCTGGGGGCGTGCAGGCGCAGGTCGGCCACGCGCAGGCCCTCGCTGTCGAGCGTACGCACGATCTCGGCCAGGTCGCCGACCCCCTCGGGAAGGCGCACCCCCACGCCCTTGGGCGAGGCGGCCGCCTGCTCTCCAAAGCCAGAAAGGACGGCGACCAGGCGCTCGCGCTCGCCCGGGTCCTCGGGGATCGCCTCGACGCTGGGGCGTCCGACCTCGGCCTTGAGCTCGCTCGGCGTGCCCTCGGCCACGATCGCGCCGCGGTGGATGATCCCCACGCGGTCGGCCAGCACGTCGGCTTCCTCCAGGTACTGGGTGGTCAGGAAGACGGTCACCCCGTCGTCGCTGGCCAGGCGACGCACCTCGTCCCACAGCGCCGCACGGCTCTGAGGGTCAAGACCCGTGGTGGGCTCGTCCAGGAACAGGATCGAGGGTCCGTGCACGAGGGCCAGGGCCAGGTCGAGCCGCCGCTTCATGCCCCCTGAGTAGCCGCCCACCTTGCGATCGGCGGCGTCGGTCAACCCGACGCGCTCGAGCAGGCGCCGCCCGCGCTCATCGCGCGCGGCGCGCGTGAGCCCGTGCAGGGCGCTCTGCAGGCGCATGTGCTCGCGGCCGGTGAGAAAGGGGTCCAGCGCGGACTCCTGCAGGGACGCCCCGATGGCCCGGCGCACGTCGGCGCCCTGGCGCTCGACGTCGAAGCCGGCCACTCGCGCGCTGCCCGCCGTCGGCGGCAGCAGCGTGGTGAGCACCAGGACGGTGGTCGACTTGCCCGCGCCGTTGGGCCCCAGGAAGCCATAGATCTCCCCCGGAGCGACCCGCAGGTCGATGCCGTCGACGGCGCGCACGCCACCCTTGAACTCGCGCACCAGGCCGTTGACCTCGATGCCGCCATGTTGAGCCTCAGCCATGGCACGACGGTAGCGACTGTGCCCCGGCGATGCCTGCTCAATCTCCCGCGGCCCGGCTCAGGGGCTGTCTCATGGCCGGCGTGTCCGGCGCACGGCGGTAGGGGTGCTCGTCGGGGGTGTCCTCCTCGTGGTAGACGCTCTCGGCGTTGACCGCCCAGATGTCATGCGGCTCGCCGGTGAGCAGGGTGTCGACGGTACGGATCGCCGTCAGCGAGGAGTGGTCTGAGTTGTTGTAGCGATGCAGTCCGTTGCGCCCCACCTGCTGCATGTTGGTGGTGGCGTCCAGCCATCCGCGGATGGTCTGCACGCGCTCGGCGTAGTCGGCGTCGTACATCGGATAGGCCTTGGGGACGCGCACCACGTAGCCGCGCTCGACCCGTTCGCGCGGGCACAGCCCCAGGCGTGCGAGCTCATCGGTGGCCAGGGCGACGAGCGCGTCGTCGTTCATGGTCCATAGCTCGTCGCCCTCGAAGCAGAAGTACTCAAGGCCCACGCAGGCCTTGGCCGGATCGGGCACCATCCACGGGCTCCAGGAGCGGTAGTTCTGGATGCGCCCCACCTGCACGTCGGGCTCGTGGATGTAGATCCAGTTGTCGGGAAAGAGATCCTCACCGTCCACCACGAGGGCGACGGTGAGGAAGTCCCGGTAGCGCAGTCCGCGCGCGGCGGCCTGCACCTCCTCGCTGGGAGGCGGCTCGGCCATGCCCACGGTGTCTCGCAGGGGCAGCGAGGAGATGACAAAGCCCGGGGTGATGCGCTCTCCCCCGGCGATCACCTCGCGCACCGCGCCGTCCTCGATGACCAGGCGCTGCACGGGGGTGCGCAGGCGCACCTCGCCGCCGTGGGCGGTGATCTCACGCGTCATCGCCTCCCACATCTGCCCGGGGCCGTAGCGCGGATAGTGGAAGCGGTCGATCAGGCTCTTGACCTTGTTGCCCTTGTTACCGAAGAAGGCCGCCTTGGCCGCCGAGAAGAAGGACAGCCCCTTGATGCGCTGCGCCGCCCACTCGGCACGAATCTCGCTCGGCGGCACGCCCCACACCTTCTCGTTGTAGGACTTGAAGAACAGCTCGTACAGCCGTCGCCCGAAGCGATTGGAGACCCACTGCTCGAGCGTGTCCTCGGGCCCCTTGTCGCGCCGCACCGCGACGCGCAGGTAGGAGAGCAGCGAGCGCGTGAGCTCCACCGGGCCCAGCTTGCGGATGACGTCCGGACCGCGCAGGGGATAGTCGAGGAACTTCTTGTTCCAGTAGATGCGCGACATCCGCGGGCGCAGCAGGAACTCGTCGTCGAGCACCTCGTGCCACAGCGCCTCGACCTCCTTGGCCTTGGTGAAGAAGCGGTGGCCGCCCAGGTCGAAGCGGTAGCCGTCCTGGGTGACCGTCTTGGCCAGACCGCCCACCTGCTCGTCGGCTTCCAGCACGACCACCGGGCGACCCGCCTTAGCCAGCAGGTACGCGGCGGTGAGGCCCGCCGGACCGCCGCCCAGTACCACCACCGGGTGCGCGGCGTCGATGCCCTGGCCGGCGCTCGGAGTCGGATCCTGCCGCGATTGTTCGGTGACCGGTTGCGTGCTGACTCCTTTGCGACTGAAGTGACGTTTCGGGGACAGGGACCGTACGTCCCCGCTACGGCGGCAAAGCGTAGGGCGCGCCGAGGTCGGGCGCGCCGTGCACTGGTCAAGGACCGGCAACGACCCCACCCGGCACGAAGACAATCCGCGCGCGCAACACGTTAGCTGATGCCTTCGCTACCCACGCGCGCACGGGGCCAATCTCAAGCGGCGGTGAGCAGACGTGGCGCCGCACGCGCTCGACCATGGGCCTAGCGGCGCCCCAGCAGGCGCCTGAGGCGATCGCCCAGCACCCCGAGCAGCAGGCGCAGCCCTCCGATCGACTTGGCGCCCGTGGGCGTGGCCGGCGAGACCAGCCGCGGGGAGGCCGCTTGCGGAGGCGCTGACCTGGGCGGCGGCGCGGCGGGAGCCGCAGCCGCGGGGGCGCCCGACGCGCGCTCGGTCTCCTGGCTCTCCAGGTTGGCCCGCAGGCAGTCGGCGAAGTCGGCCAGCAGGCGGTTGGAGACGTCCTGGATCATGCCGCCACGCCCGAAGCGCGCCAGGCGTCCGGTGATGGTGAAGTCGCTCACCACCTCCACGCGGGTCCCGTCCCCGTCCTCGGACAGGGTGCTCACCAGCGTCGCCTTGACCCCGCCCTGTCCGCGCTTGTCGGTCCCGGAGGCCTGCATGGTGGCCACGCGCCCCTGCTCGTCCAGGCTCTCGATGCTCAGCCTGCCGTTGTAGGCCGCCGTGGTGGGTCCCAGCTTCACGCTGAACGTCCCGTGATAGGTGCCGTCGGCGTCGACCTCGGTGACCTGGGCGCCGGGCAGGCAGGGCGCCACCCGCTCCACGTCGATCAGCGTCTCCCACACCCTGGCCACCGGTGCCGAGACCGCAAAGGACTGCTCGAGCTTCACCTGCGCACCACCTCCAGATCCTCCACCGTGTCGATGTCGTCGGCGCGGGCCAGGTGCCCGCACTCCCATTCGCGCACCCGGGCTGCGGCGAGCAGGTCGCGAGCGCCGCTGTCGCCCCGCAGGGCCAGCAGGCTCGGGTAGAGCTCGCGCGCCAGCAGCACCGGATGACCCGGGACGCCGCCGTAGGTGGCGCGCACCGCGGCGTAGCCGTCGCCGGCGTGATCGAGCACCCCGGCGATCACCTGCGGGGTGATCAGCGGCTGATCGCCCAGCGTCACCAGCACCGCGTCGCACTCCTGCAGGGCCGCCACCCCGCAGCGCAGCGACGCCGCCATGCCCTCCTGCCACTGCACGCACTCCAGCGCCTGCGCGTCGAGCATGTCCACCCGCTCGCGCACCTGCTCAGCCTGGGCACCCAGCACGACGACGACCCGCTCCAGCGCCGCCACCGCGGACATGGCCGCCACGGCGTGCTCGAGCAGGGGCCGACCGTGCAGCTCGGCCAGCTGCTTGGGGCTGCCAAAGCGCCGCGACCCTCCGGCGGCCAGCACCATTCCCCCTATCACGGGGCCGCTCCGGGGCGGCTCATGTCGCCTCGATCTCCTTTTTCCAAGATGTCGGCCAGCTCCTGCAGCGAGGCCAGGGAGTTGCCGGCCAGGAAGTGATCGACGTGGGGAAGCGCCGCCCGCATGCCGCGCGTGAGCGGCTCGTAGGAGGGATGGGCCTTGAGCGGGTTCAGCCAGATCGTCGCGTGCGCGCAGCGCCGCAGGCGAGCCATCTCGGCCGTCAGCGCGAGCGGGTCACCGCGGTCCCAACCGTCGGAGAGCACCACCACCGCGGATCCGCGCCCCACCCGGCGCCCGTGCTCGCGGTTGAGCGCGGCCAGGGCGTCGCCGATGCGCGTGCCCGCCGCGATGTCGCTAACCGCCGCGCTGGCGCGGGCCAGCGCGCGGTCGGGGTCGCGCGCCGACAGCTCCCGCGTGACCCGCGTCAGGCGCGTGCCGAACACGAAGGCCTCCACCCGCCGGCGCGCGACCACGCACGCGTGCAGATAGGCGAGCAGCATGCGCGCGTAGGGAGCCATCGAGCCCGACACGTCGCACACGAGCACCAGCGGGCGTCCGCGCAGGCGTCGCTCGCGGTAGTGGCGCTCCAGGGGCTCACCCTGATGGCGAAGGGAGGCACGCACGGTGGCGCGCAGATCCTGGCGGTGCCCGCGCCGGCGCGATGGCCGCGTGCGCCGCCCGGTCACCGTCGGGCCCCGTCGCGCCAGGCGCTCGAGCACCAGCCGCGCGCGCTGGCGCTCGCGCTCGTCAAAGAGGGCGAAGTCGCGATGGCGCAGCAGCTCGAGCTCACTCCAGGCCGCCGGGCGCACGGCCGGCCGCTCGGCGCTCGCCTCGGTCCCAGCGCCGGGCACGCCGAAGCGGGGCAGGCCCGCGCTCATCGCGCTGTCCATCCCGGGGGGCCGGCCGCGGGCAGGCGCGCCGGCAGAGCAGAAGCAGGCGGCGTAGGCCTCGTCGAAGGGGCCCAGCTCGTGGCGCGACGCGCACAGGGCAGCGCGCAGGGCCAGGTAGGCGCTGCGCGGCTCGGCGGCGTCCACCGCGGCCAGCGCCCGGTGGGCGCCCAGCAGCGGCCCCACGCCGGCGGGCACCCCGCGAGCGCGCAGCTCCCCGGCCAGGCGCGAGAGCGAGCCCATCACCGCCTCGGCCTCGCGGCCCAGCGGCGCTCGCGCGGGCGGGACCGGGAGCGCCTCGCGGCCCAGCGGCTCAGACACCCTCGAGTACCCCCTCGACTCGCACGCGCTCGATGTCCTCGCGCACCTTCAGCGCGGCGCCCAGGCAGCTGTCCAGGCGCTCGTCGTCGAGCGCGAGCAGGGCCTGGGCCCAGGCGATGGTCTCGCCCACGCCGGGCTGCTTGTAGAGGTCGGCGGCGCGCAGGCGCGCCACCGCCGCGCACACGCGCCGGGCCACCGCCGTGGGCGCGTCGGGCAGCCGCGCGCGCACGATCTCCCGCTCCCGCTCCAGCGAGGGATAGTCGATCCAGTGGTACAGGCAGCGACGCTTGAGCGCGTCGTGCAGCTCGCGCGTGCGGTTGGAGGTGAGCAGCACCAGCGGCCGCTGGCGCGCGGTGATGGTGCCCAGCTCGGGCACGGTGACGGCGAAGTCGGACAGCAGCTCGAGCAGAAAGGCCTCGAACTCGTCGTCCGCGCGGTCGATCTCGTCGATGAGCAGGACCACGGGGCCGTCGTGCTCGAGGGCCTGCAGCAGCGGTCGGCGCAGCAGGAACTCCGGCCCGAAGAGGTCGGGCGCGCTCGTGCCCTGCTCGGACGCGCGGATGGCCAGCAGCTGGCGCTGGTAGTCCCAGTCATAGAGCGCGTGATGCAGCTCGATGCCCTCGTGGCACTGCAGGCGGATCAGGCGCGCGCCGGTGGCCGCGGCCAGCGCGCGCGCCACCTCGGTCTTGCCCACGCCCGCCTCGCCCTCGAGCAGCAGCGGCTGGCGCAAGCGGTCGGCCAGGTACACCGCGACGACGAGCGCCTCGTCGGCCAGGTAGCGCTCGCCCGCCAGGGCCAAGCGCACCTCCTCGGGGCCGGCGAAGCGCCCGCGCTCGTCCACCGCGCTCAGGTCGCTCCGGCGCTCGCCGCCTGGGTGAGCGCGCGCCGGCACAGCACGCGGGCCAGGTGGCGCTTGTAGTCAACGCTTGCGTTGAGGTCGCCGGCGGGCTCGGTGCCCGCGGGCGCCTGCTCGGCGGCTGCGGCGATGTGCTCGGCGTCCAGGGGCTGACCGCGCAGCGCCTCCTCCGCGGCGCTCGCGCGCAGCGGCGTGGAGCCCATGTTGGTCAGGGCGATGCGCACGTCCTCGCAGTGGCCGCCGCTCGCCCTGATGAGCGCGCACACGCCGACCATGGCCCAGTCCTCGGCCCGGCGGTTGAACTTCTCATAGCCCCACCCCCAGCCCGGCAGGGCCTGCAGGTGTACCTCGGTCAGCACCTCCTCGGCCCCCACCGCGGTGGTCAGGTAGTCGCTGAAGAAATCGGCGGCCGCCACGCTGCGCTGGCCGCAGGAGCCCTGCAGCGTGACCTGGCCGTCGAGGGCCAGGAGCACGGCCGGCAGGTCCGAGGCGGGGTCGCCGTGGGCCAGCGAGCCGCCGATCGTCCCGCGGTTTCGCACCTGCTGGTCGGCGATGCCACTGGCCACCCTGGCGGTCAGGCCGAGCTCGGGCATGCTCTGCAGATCGGCGTGGCGGGTCATCGCCCCGATGCGCACGCTGGCGTTCTCGCGCTGCACGCCGCGCAGGCCCGGTACGTGGCGCAGGTCCACCAACAGCGCGGGCACGGCCAGGCGCAGCTTCATGAGGGGCACGAGCGAGTGCCCGCCGGCCAGCAGCTTGGCCTCCTCGCCCCCCTCGGCCAGGGCCGTGATGACCCCCTGCAGGCTGTCCGGGGCGACGTAGTCGAACTCGGCCGGGATCACAGCGAGCCCCCCTGTGCGTCGGCGGGCGCGTCCGTGGGCGCCTGCCCGGGCGACGCGGGGCCGGAGCCCGCCGATCCGCGTGCGTGCTCGTCCAGGTGCACGCCCTGCTCGGTGGACGGCGGCCCGGAACCTCGTCCGCGTGCCTGCTCGAGTGCCGCCCACACGCGCATCGGCGTCAGCGGCATGTTGATGAAGTCGATCCCCAGCGGTCGCAGCGCGTCGATCACCGCGTTGGTGATGGCCGGCGAGGCCGCGATCGTGCCCGCCTCGCCGACACCTTTGACGCCCAGCGAATTGGACGGGGAGGGGGTCTCGGTGCGGTCGGTCTCAAAGCTCGGGACCTCCGCCGCGGTGGGCAGCGCGTAGTCCACGAAGGTGCCGGTGACGAGCTGGCCCTCGGCGTCGTAGACGACCTGCTCGTAGAGGGCCTGACCGATGGCGTGGGTGATGCCGCCGTGGACCTGGCCGTCGATCAGCAGTGGGTTGATCGCCGGTCCGCAGTCGTCCACGGCGACGTAGCGCACCACGCTGACCTTGCCCGTGTCGGCGTCCACGTCGACGATCGCCGCGTGCGCTCCGAAGGGGAATACGAAGTTGGCCGGGTCATAGAAGGAGGTCTCCTCCAGGCCGGGCTCCATGCCCTCGGGCAGGTTGTCGGGGATGTGGGCGGCGCCCGACACCTCGGCCATGGTCATGCCCCGGTCGGGCGAGCCGCGCACGGAGAAGCGCCCGTCGCGCACCTCGATGTCCTCGGGTGCGGCCTCGAGCTGGTGGGCCACGATCGAGCGCGCCTTGTCGGCCACCCGCTCGGCGGCCCGGGCTACCGACTCTCCCCCCACCGCCAGCGAGCGCGAGCCGTAGGTCCCCAGCCCCATGGGACCGGTACCGGTGTCGCCGTGGATGATGTCCACCTGCTCGGGGGTGACGCCCAGGCGGTCGGCGACGATCTGGGCAAAGCCCGTCTCGTGGCCCTGCCCGTGCGGAGAGGTGCCGGTGTACACCGTCACCGCGCCGCTCACGTGCACGCGCACCAGCGCGGACTCCCACAGCCCCGTCTGCAGGCCGAAGCCGGCTGGGCCGGTCACCCGCGACGGGGCCAGTCCGCAGATCTCGGTGTAGGTGGAGAAGCCCACGCCCCGGTGGATGCCCTGCTCGCGCAGGCGGCCCTGCTCGGCCCGGAAGGCGGGCAGGTCCAGGTTCTCGAGCAGCTTGTCCAGGCTGGCGTGATAGTCGCCGGAGTCGTACACCACGCCGTAGGCCACCTCGGCGGGAAAGTCCTCCTTGGGGATGAAGTTGCGCCGGCGCAGCTCGAGCGGATCCATGTCCAGCTCGGCCGCGAGCTGGTCCATCATCAGCTCCAGCATGTGGGTGGCCTCGGGGCGCCCCGCCCCGCGGATGGCGTCGGTGGGCATCTTGTTGGTGAAGACCCCCACGATGTCGGTCCTGACGTTGGGCACCTTGTAGCAACCGCTCATCACGAAGGCGCCGAGCGAGGGCACGGCCGGGGTGAGCAGCATGTGGTAGGCCCCGAGGTCGGCCACGATGCGCGAGTGGATGGCGGTGATGGTGCCGTCGCGCTTGGCCCCGAAGCGCACGGTGGCGACCTGGTCGCGTCCGTGGTGGCTGGCCGCCATGTTCTCCGAGCGCGTCTCGGTCCACTTGACCGGACGACCGAGGCGGCGCGCGGCCCAGGCCAGCAGCGCCTCCTCCCCGTAGACCTGCAGCTTGGAGCCAAAGCCGCCGCCCACCTCGGGCGCGATGATGCGGATGCGCTCCTCGCTGAGGCCGAGCATCATCGACATGAACAGGCGCACGAAGTGGGGCACCTGCGTGGAGGACCACATGGTCAGCGCCCCGCCGCGGTACTCGGCCACCACGCCGCGGGGCTCGATCGCCGCGCCCGCGGTGCGGTGGTTGACGATGCGCCGCTCCACCACGACCTCGGCCTCGGCCAGCGCGGCGTCGATGTCTCCGCCGCCCAGCGACCACTCGTGGGACCTGTTCGTTCCCAGCGCGTCGTGCACCAGAGGTGAGCCTTCGCCCAGGGCGGCCTCGGGGTCGATGACCACGGGCAGCGACTCGTACTCCACGAGCACGTCCTCGGCGGCATCGTAGGCCAGGTACTTCTCCTCGGCGAGCACCGCGGCCACGGGATCGCCCACGTGGTTGACCTCCCCCCGGGCCAGTGGCCAGTGCTCGGGCGTGTTGACCTGCACTCCCGGGGGCACCCAGGCCATGGGCAACGGCGCCTCCAGATCCAGGTCCTCGCCGGTGAGCACGGCGTGGACGCCCTCGCGCGCCAGCGCGGCCGACGCGTCGATGGAGACGATCCGCGCGTGGGCCTCGGGGGAGCGCACGAGCGCTACGTGCAGGGTGCCGGGCAGCACGACGTCGTCGATGTAGGTCGCCTGTCCGGTGATCAGGCGGGGGTCCTCCTTGCGGCGCATGGAGCGCCCGACGTAGCCGTCGGCGGCGGGGGGCGCGTCGACGCTGCTCATGCCCCCACCTCCGCGCCGGCGTGCGCGGGTCGTGCGGCGCCGGCGTCGGCGGCCTCCTGCACGGCGCGCACGATGTTGTGATAGCCGGTGCAGCGGCACAGGTTGCCCTCCAGGCCGTGACGGATCTCGTCCTCGCTGGGGTGGGGATTGCGCGCGAGCAGGTCGGCGGCGGCCATGATCATGCCCGGTGTGCAGTAGCCGCACTGCAGCCCGTGCTTGTTCCAGAAGGCCTCCTGCAGGGGGTGCAGATCGCCCTCGCGGCCGATGCCCTCGATTGTGGTGATCTCGCTTCCGTCCGCCTGCACGGTGAGCAGCGTGCAGCTCTTGACCGCCTCGCCGTCGAGGTGCACGGTGCACGCACCACAGCTCGAGGTGTCACAGCCGACGTGGGTGCCGGTCAGCGCCAGCGTGTCGCGCAGGAAGTGCACCAGCAGCTGGCGGGGCTCCACCTGCGCGCTGTGCGGCGCCCCGTTGACGGTCATGCGGACATCGGTTGCGGACATGCCTTTCCTCTCCCAAGAAGGTCGCCCAAAGCAGGTCAGCCGATGTTACTCCCGGGCCGCTGCGCTTCACTTGCCTCGGCGCGGCGCCGATCAGCCGTCGCCCAGGCGCGCGCGCATCACGCGCACCGCGTCGGGATGGGAGTCGACGAGCACGTAGCGGCGGCCAAGTGCGCGGCAGACCGCTCCCAGCGTTCCCGATCCCGCGAAGAAGTCCAGGCACCAGCCGCCTGGGCGCGAGGAGGCGACCACGAAGCGGCGCACCAGCCCCTCCGGCTTCTGGGTGGGGTAGCCGGTCTTCTCCGCGCCGCTCGTGGGCACGATGGTGTGCCACATGACGTCGGTGGGCAGCTTGCCCCGCGCGGCCTTCTCGGGACCGACCAGTCCGGGTGCCATGTAGGGCTCGCGGTCGACCTGCTCGGAGTCGAAGTGGTAGCGCGCGCGGTCGCGCACGTAGACGAGGATCGTGTCGTGCTTGGCCGGCCAGCGCCGGCGCGTCTTGGCCCCGTAGTCATACGCCCAGATGAGCTCGTTGAGAAAGCACTCGCGGCCGAAGATGTCGTCGAGCAGCAGCTTGCAGTAGTGGGCCTCCCGGTAGTCGATATGGAAGTAAAGGGTGCCGTGCTCGGCCAGCAGTGCCCGGGCTCGCTCGAGACGGGGGGCCAGGAAGTCCAGGTAGGCACCGAAGGTGTCGTCGTAGGCCAGCGCGCCCAGCAGCGTCGAGCGGTAGGCCCGTCCGCCGAAGCCGCGGCGGTCGCCGGCGCTCTCATCGCGCGTCACCGCCAGGGTCTGGCGGCGCTGACGGTGGCCCGTGTTGAACGGGGGGTCGATGTAGACGAGGTCAAAGGCGCCGCCGGGGAGGCTCGCCAGCACCTGCTCGTTGTCGGCGGCGATGATCAGGTCGTCGCTCAGGCGCAGCGGCGTGGGGGCTCGGCCGAGCTCCTCGGCGTCCATGAACCGCACGTCCGGCAAGGTAGCGCCCGCGGTGGCGCTGAGCGCGGCGGCTAGCCGACGGTGAGCGTGCCCTGCATGCCGGCCTGGCGATGACCGGGCACGGCGCAGAAGAAGGTGTAGGTCCCGGCGGCCAGCTGCAGCGAGAGGGTGGAGGAGCCGGTACGGATCGGCGTCTGGCCGAGCGTCCGCGAGCCCTGGACCACGACGACGTTGTGGGCGATCGGCGAGCCGTCGCCGAACGCAATGCTCACCTTGCCCGCGGACGCCTTGAGCGCCTGCTTGTCGTAGCGCAGTGCCCCGCCGGGGTCGGCCGCGAGCGCCAGGCGCGAGCCGCCGCCCGGCGCGGAGGCTGCGCCGCCCGACGACGGCGCGGACGCCCCCGTGCTGCGCGTGCCCTTGAGGCCACCCTCCTTGGCGGGCACCCCGGAGGTGATGACGGCCGTTGACATGGTCGCCGCCACGAGCAGGACGCTGATCAGGATCACCAGCCGCTGGCCGTTGCGGTTGCGCGGGAAGTCCGGCATGCGCAGGCCGATGCCGACCGAGATGAAGATGGCCCATACGGCCAGCAGTCCGCCCGCCACGTAGAAGGCGAGGTGGCTCTTCTCGACGGCCAGAACGGGCAGCAGATGGGCACCCACGGCGGACATCGGGCGCGAGCGTAGCCGATGCGCCCGCGGGTATGCTCCGACCCGGTGACGTAAATGAGCGACGACGACCCAGCCATGCACTGCCTCGTCGAGATCCCGCGCGGGTCACGCAACAAGTACGAGTGGAACGAGACGCTGCAGGCGATCACCCTCGACCGGTTTCTGTTCTCCTCGGTGGTCTATCCCACCGACTACGGCTTCATCACCGACACGATGGGCGAGGACGGCGATCCCCTCGACGCGATGGTGTGCGTCTCGGAGCCCACGTTCCCCGGCTGCGTCATCGAGGTCAAGCCCATCGCGCTGTTCAAGATGCGCGACGACAAGGGGACCGACGACAAGGTCCTGTGCACGCCGCTCAACGATCCGAACTGGAGCACGATGGAGGACCTGAACGACCTGCCCATCGCCATGCGCGACGAGATCTCCCACTTCTTCTCCATCTACAAGCAGCCCGAGGGCAAGGTCGTCAAGGTCGACGGCTGGTATGACCTGCAGGCCGCGTGCATCCTGATCGACCGGGCGCGCCAGCGCTGGAGCGCGGGCAAACCCGGAGGAGTTCCGGCGTGACCGACGCGGTGCGCACGCCCGACGAGCTGTTGTCGGACCTGCCCGACTTCCCGTTCGCTTCGCAGTTCCGCACCTGGGACGGTTTGCGCCTGGCCCACCTGGACGAGGGCGAGGGAGCGCCCGTGGTGTTCGTGCACGGCGAGCCCACCTGGTCCTTTCTGTGGCGCAAGGTGATCGGCCCCGTGTGCGGCGCGGGCTTTCGCGCCATCGCGCCCGACCTGCCCGGCTTCGGGCGCTCGGACAAGCCCATCGACATGGACTGGTACTCCTACGACCGCCACGCGGCGGCGCTGGGAGACCTGCTCGAGCACCTGGACGTACAGGGGGCGACCATGGTCGTGCACGACTGGGGCGGACCCATCGGCCTGCGCGCCGCGGTCGAGCACGCCGAGCGCTTCGAGCGCCTGGTCATCCTCGACACCGGGCTGTTCACCGGCCATCAGCGCATGACCGACGCGTGGATCGCCTTCCGCGACTTCGTCGCGCGCACCGAGGATCTGCCCGTGGGCTTCCTGGTGCGGGAAGCGTGCCACTCCGATCCGGGCGACGAGGTGATCGCCGCCTACGACTCCCCCTTTCCGAGCGTGGCCTCCAAGGCGGGGGCGCGCGCCTTCCCGCTGATCCTTCCCACCACCCCGCAGGATCCCGGCGGCGCGGCCGGCCAGCGCGTGCTCGAGGCGCTGCGCGAGGATCGCCGCCCGACCCTGATGCTGTGGGCGGACTCCGACCCGGTGCTGCCCCTGAAGACGGGCGAGCGTTTCGCGGAGGCGATCGGGCGCCCGCCCCCCGAGGTGGTGGCCGAGGCCGGCCACTTCCTGCAGGAGGATCAGGGTCCGCGCATCGGCCAGCGCATCGCCGAGTGGCTGACTGCCTGACCGCCGGACGGGGCAGGAGCCCGCCGGGCCGTGCTTCGCCAGGCCGTGCTCGCCGAAGGGGAGCGGGCGAGAGCCCGCCCCGCGTGCTAGGCGCCGCCGGTCGACTCGCTGAGCGCGGCGGGCTCCTGCGCCGGCGGCAGGCCCGGCTCTGAGCGTGCCGCCCGCAGCTCGTAGCTCTTGCGGACCCCCGCATCGGCGCCGGCGAGCACGCGGTCGGCCTTCAGCGCCTTGGCTATGCCCTCCGCGACGGGACGCGGCAGCAGGGTGGTCACCCGATTGATGCGCTTGGTCGAGGCCGGCACCCAGACGTCCACCGTGCGGTAGTGCAGCGCACCGACGATCGCGTCGGCCACCTCGTCGGGCTGCAGGTTGCGCAGGCCGCGCGCCTGCACCAGGCCGGAGCCCAGCTCGGTGTTGACCACGTGGGGCATCACGTAGCTGAGATCCACCTGAGCGCCCATGTGCGCCAGCTCGCCACGCACGGCCTCGGTCACGCCGACCACGGCGTGCTTGGTGGCCGAGTAGGTGGCTCCGCCGGGCGCGCCGAACTTACCTGCCTGGGAGGAGATGTTCACGATGTGCCCGCGGTTGCGGGGCACCATCCGCGCGAGCGCCAGCTTCATGCCCAGTAGTACGCCGTGCACATTGATGTCGACCATGCGCCGCGCGGTCACGTCGTCCTCGTCCATGAAGGACCCGACGTTCATGATCCCCGCGTTGTTGACGAGCACGTCCAGGGGACCGAGCCGCTGCTCGGTGGCGTCCAAGAAGGCGGCGAACGACTCACGCTCGGTCACGTCGAGCTCCAGCGCGATCGTGGAGCCCTGAAGCTCGGCCGCGGCACGCTCGGCGGCGGCGAGGTCGACGTCGCCAATGGCGACCTTCATGCCCTGACGCAGCAGGGCCGCGGCGGTGGCGCGGCCGATGCCGCGAGCGGCACCGGTGACGGCTGCGGTCTGGCCGGTCAGGTTACGCGGCTGCTTGGCCATGAAGAGGGTCCCTTCGATCGGTGTGGGCGACGGGCGTCTGACGAGCGGCGGGCGGACAGACGATCGCGCCGGTATCGTAACCGGGTGCCCAGTTTCCGCTTCGAGGGCCAGCGGATCGCCTACACGGAGTTCGGAGGCGGCCCGGCGGCCGTCACTTCCAGCGGCAGGCGCGGGCGCACGGCCCGCGGCGCGGGCGCGGCCGGACGGCCGGTCATCCTGGTGCACGGCCTGCTGCTCACCCAGGACATGCACCGTGGGCTGGCCCGGGATCTTGCGGCCAGGGGCAACCGCGCAATCACCGTTGACCTGCTCGGTCACGGGCGCTCGGATCGACCTCGCGACATGTGGCGCTACTCGATGGCCATCTTCGCCCGACAGATCATCGCGCTGATGGACCACTTGGAGATCGAGGAGGCGGTCGTGCTGGGCACCTCGCTGGGTGCCAACGCGGCGCTGCAGATGGCCTCGCTCGCACCCGATCGCCTGCGCGGCCTGGTCATCGAGATGCCGGTACTCGACAATGCGCTGCTGGGGTGTGCGCTGGCCTTCACCCCGCTGCTGGTGGCGCTGACCTTGGGTGAGCCGCTGATGAAAATCGCGCAGCGCGGCGCCCGTGCGATTCCCCGGCGGCTGTTGCCCTTCTGGGCGAACGTGGGCCTGGACACGCTACGTCAGGAGCCCGGCCCCGGCGGCGCGGTGCTGCAGGGCCTCTTCTTCGGGGACATCGCCCCGCACCGCAGCGAGCGGCGTACCTTCCAGACCCCGGCGCTCGTCATCGGCCACCACCGCGACCCGATTCACATGTTCTCCGACGCCGGCATGCTGGCCGCCGAGATGCCTCAGGCGCGGTTGCTCGAGGCCGATTCCATGGTCGAGCTGCGCTTTTCGCCCGAACGGCTCACCGGCGAGATCGCTGGCTTCCTGGAGGAGGTGTGGGCCGAGCCCAGGCACCCGGCACGCCGGCAGTCAAGCAGCGCACGCGGCGCCTGAAGCTCGGGGGCCTCGGCTCGGCGGGGGTGCCGGCCTTCCTTGCGGCTCTGGCGGCGACCAACGCAGGGTGTGACAAGAATCAGCGTCGCCGTCTACAGGTGGTAGCCAACCTTCGGGCTCGAACCACATCGCGGGTCGAGCGCCTTGCTTGTCTACGTTTTGGTAGAGGCGACTGTCTACGTCCTGCGTTGGCCCGCCGCGCGCACACCGCCGACGCTCCTTTGCGACTCGCTCGCGCGAGTGACTAGCGCAGCAGCGTGATCTCGCGTATGTCGGCCGCGGACTTGCCGGGCGGCACGCGGGTCACGAAGACGAGCACGTAGCGCACGCGACCGGCATGACTCTGGAGCTTGATGCGTTGCTTGGTGGCCGTGCGGGCGCCGGCCAACTTGGTCCACGCCGGGTCGCTCGGCGTGGACGGAGGGGTGGAGGCGGAGCTGCCGAGCACCTCGACGGTCATGCGCGGGGTGGCGGTGAGCAGCTTCAGCGCCGACACGCGCTGGCGTGACTTCAGGTCGAGCAGCACGCCCGCGCCCAGGGCCGGCGCGGATGCCGGATCGGCCTGGGCCGTCCAGGCCGTGGAGTGATCCTGATCGATCGCCAGCGACGGATCGCCGAAGTTGTCGGCCGACAGGCCCGAGGGGTTGTAGGTGGTCGCCGCGTTGGTGTCGAGCAGGATTTCGTTGGCGGGCGCGGCGGGCGGCGCCGAGGAGCCCGTGGTGGGCGTCGGGGAGATCGTCGACGGCGCGACCGTGGGCGCAACAGCACCCGGCGCGGTGGTGGCGTGCGCCGGGGCAGGTACCGGCGCGGCGTACTTGGCGCCAGCCCCCGCAGCACCGGCCCCAGTGGCGGCGGGCGGCGTGGCGGCGTGCGTGGGAATCTGCGGTGGCGCGACCAAGGGCCCGGGTACCGGCGCGCCCGGAGGAGGCGCGACCGCCACGGCCGGGGGATGGGTGACCACGTGCTTGGCCTTGGTGCTCATGGCGGCGTAGCTGGCCCCCACGGCGCCCAGGGCCAGCACGGTGGTCGCTCCGATGATGGCGGCCGCCGGACGCCACCCCGATCGCGGGCCGATCGCACCCGGGCTTCCGTGGCCGCACTCCAGGCACCAGTCCTGACCCGCGGCCAAGGCGGCCTGGCAGTTTGGGCAATGAAGCTCGGGCGGCGCCTCCGGCGAGGGCGCGGTGGCCGCCTCGCTCGGAGGCGACGGGGCGACTGCGGGCGCGGATGGATCTGCCGGCGCGGAGCTCACGAGCGAAATTCTGACAGCTGCGCGGCGTGCGCGCCAGGGCACGCGCGCTCTTCACGTCGCCCTAACGTGGCTCTGGCCGTGACTGCGCACCCCGCGCGGCGCCGGCGGCCCGCCAGCGACGATCTCGCGGCCGGTTGGTAGTGCTTCGGCGTCGAGCTCCAGCTGCCAGTAGTAGCGCGTGAAGGTGACCGGAGCCCGGTAGTCGCCCACGTGCGCGGCGACGTCCTCCCCGGCGGCCATGCGCACGATCAGCTCGGGGTAGGTGTGCCCGGGACGCGCGGCGTACATCGGGGCGGGGAAGGCGCCGCCGAAGCGAGTGTTCACATCGGTGATGCCGAGGCCGATCTCGCGGTCGCGAAACACCTGGACGGTGGCGGGGCCGCGCACCCGCAGAGCCTCCATCACGCGGCGGCCCAGGTCGACCAGCTCGTCGTCGCGCACGACCGTGCCCTTGATCGACTCGCCGCCACGCGACTCGATCATGGTGCGCGCGATCGCGTTCAGGCATCGTCCCTCCCGATCGCCCAGGCAGTCGATGGACATCTCCGCGCCGTCCATGAAGCGCTGGACCATCACCGGCTCGGGCACGTAGTCGACGAAGAAGTCAGCCTGGGCACGATCGCGGGCCAGGTGGATCGAGCGCGCGCCCGACCCGCGCCGGGGCTTGACCATCACCGGATAGGAGGGCGCCTGCTCTTCCGGCAGCACCGTGGGCGGCGAGGGCAGGCCCAGGCGCTCCAGCAACAGATGGGTCTCGTACTTGTCAGAGGTGGCGCCGGCGACCTCGGGATCGCACACCAGCGCGGGCAACCGCCCGTCTGCGCGCGCGCGGGCCAGTACCTCGATATCCAGGTCGGTCAGCGGCAGGACGGCGCCCACACCGTGCTGCTCGCACAGGTCCGCGAGCGCCGCCACGTAGCCCGGGTCGGTGATCGGCGGCACGGCGCTGCGCACGTGGGCGGCGTACTGCGCGGGCGCCAGCGCGCTCATGTCGGCGGCCACGGTGGTGGTCAGCGCAGCGAAGGCCGAGACGATGTCATAGCGCTTGCCCACCCCCGTGAGCAGCACCGCCGGGCGCGCGCCCGGGGCGCTCACGGGGACGTCTCCCAGCCGCCCGTCTCTCCCTTGTACAGGCCGCCGCCGCCCAGCACGATGGCCAGCGTGCGCCACAGGATGCGTGCGTCGAGGGCCAGCGAGCGGTGCTCGATGTACCACAGGTCAAGCTCGATGCGCGCTGACCACGGCAGCGAGGAGCGCCCGTTGACCTGAGCCCAGCCGGTGATCCCCGGCTTGATCGCCAGGCGCCCGCGCTGGCGGTCGGTGTACTGCGCCACCTGCACGGGCACGGTCGGCCGCGGACCGATCAGCGACATGTCGCCGCGCAGCACATTGAGCAGGTTGGGCAGCTCATCCAGGGAGGTGCGCCGCAGCAGCGCTCCGACGCGCGTGATGCGCGGATCGTTCTGGTTGACGGCCAGCCCGGCGCCCATGCCCTCGGCTCCGTCGACCATCGTGCGCAGCTTGAGCACGTCGAAGGGGATCCCGTCGCGTCCCACGCGCCGCTGGCGGTAGATGGGATGGCCAGCGCTCTCGAGGCGCACGGCGGCCACGGCGAGCGCCAGCAGCGGCGAGGCCAGCGCGAGCACGACCGCCGACACCACCACGTCGACAGGGCGGCGCATCAGCGGGTCCCCTCGGCCGCTTCCCAGGCGGCCACGGTGCCGTGGCGCAGCCAGTCCCATAGGCCGGCGGCCAGCGAGCTGGTGGTCAGCACGTAGTAGCGGGCGATCAGCAGCGGGCGGGCGCGCAGCACCCCGGCCAGGGCGGCGGCGGCGAGCACCACCACCTGCACGAGCACCGCCGCGTCGTAGGCGATCCCCGCCCGGTCGACGACGAGATACAGGCTGGTCAGCAGCGCGACGCCGTGCAGGCCCGGCGTGAGGTAGCGCAGCAGCCGGTGAGAGACGATCATGGCCGCGTACCCGGGCCCGTAGCCCCGCGGCGAGAGCATCCCGCCGCGGAGGACGATCGGCCACGTGTGGCTCATCATGCGTCGCTTGCGCGCGAACTCGCCCTCGATCGAGGGCACCATCCGCTCGGTGGCGCGCGCCGCCGGCGCGTACACGGCCCGCCAGCCACGCTTGACCATGTTGAAGGGAAAGGAGAGGTCGTGGCCCATCACGGGGTCCACGACCATGTATGACTCCCGGCGGGTCGCGTAGATGGCGCCGTTGCCCGCGGTGATCGAGGCCAGGCGCGACTCCAGCGCGCGCACGGCCGTCTCGTAGCGCCAGTACAGCCCCTCCTGGTTGGTGGCGCCGGTGCCGGCGGCGGCCTGCACGAAGCGCACCTGTCCACAGGCGTATCCCACGCGGGGATCGGCGAAGGCCTCGACCAGGCGCGCGAGCGCGTCCGGCTCCCAGCGCGCGTTGGCGTCGGAGAAGGCCACGAGCTCGCCGCGCGCCTTGGCCACGCCCGCGTCCTGGGCGCGGACCTTGCCGCCACGCGGTAGCTCGAGCACCCGATCGGCGCCCGCCGCGCGGGCACGCGGGGCGGTGGCGTCCGCGCAGCCGTCACAGCAGACGATCACCTCGAGGCGACCGGGATAGTCTTGGGCGAGCGCCTCGGCCACCTTTTCTCCGATCACGCCCTCCTCGTCGTGGGCGGCCACGATCAGCGACACCTGCGGCGACTGCTCAGGGCGCGCGGATGAATCGTCTGCCCCCTGGGAGCGACGCGCAGATGGACGCGCCAGGACCGCCAGGATGAGTGCGTAGCCCAGCTGCGTCCAGGCGATCAGCCCGGCCGCGAGCCAGAAGACGATCTCGACCGCGCCCCTCATGACCGTGCCATTGTCGCCGACCAGGGCCGTGGCCGGGGGTGGCCGCGCCGGCGCAGGGCTCTGCTCACACCAGGCTCCGGTACAGGTCCAGGGTGCGCTGCGCGATGGCCTCCCACCCGTACGGCCCGGCGGCCGCGGCGCGCGCGCGCACGGACATGCCCGCCCGCGCTGCGGGGTCGCCCAGCAGCTGGCCGAGGGCGTCATGCAGTGCAGAGACGTCTCCGACGGGGACCAGGCGGGCGGCCCCCGTGGCCGCGAGCTCGGAAAAGCCGCCGACGTCGGAGAGGATCAGCGGCACGCCGGCGCCCAGGGCCGTGAGGGCGACGCCCGACTGGTCGATCTCGCGGTAGGGCAGCACCACCAGCGAGGCGCGTGCCAGCAGGCCCGCCAGCTCGCCGTCGTCCACGAACCGACACAGGAAGCGCACGCCCGCCGGCGCGGCGTCGCGCAGCGCGGCCATGTCCATCCGGGGCATGCCCACGATCCACAGCTCGGCGCCCTCGATCCCACGCCACGCCTGCAGCAGGACGTCCAGGCCCTTGTAGGGACGCAGCAGGCCGGGCAGGAGCACCACCGGTCCGGGCGCTGGGTCGAGCTCGGCGGGCAGGCGCACTCGCGAGCTCCCCTCCCCACGGGTCCCGTCTTCAGCGGGATCGTCGGATCCCTGCCTGGCGGCGACGCCCGGTGCCAGCACTCCGTGGGCAATCACGTGCACGCGCTCGGACGCGACTTTGACCTGCTCGATCAGACGCCGGCGACCGTGCTCGCTGTGCACGACCACCGCGTCGACGCTCTCGTACAGCCGCCGCTGCGCGCGCAGCTGACCGGCGCGCGGCTCGCGCGGCAGCACGTCGTGGGCGGTCAATACCAGCGGGCGTCCGCGCGGAAGCAGGTGCACGTCCAGCGGCTGCACGGTGAGCCACTGGAAATGCACGACGTCGGCCGCGCGGGCGCGGCGGCGATAGCGCAGCATGTCGGGTACGTGCTCGGCCAGCTTGACGGCGAGGGCGCGCCGCCCGCGCGGTCCGTGGCCCAGCCGAGCCCGGTGGGCGAGCCGGTAGAAGTCCTCGTGGCGTGCGTACAGGCGCGCGGGAGGCACGGACCCGTAGGCGAAGCGGCTGGTGTACAGGTCGACCCGTGCGCCGGCACGCGCGAGCGCGGTGCACAGCGCATGGTCATAGGGCGGCGTGTAGGCCGACGGGTCGACCACGTGGACGCGCATCGGCGTGGACAATAGGCCCGTGGTCGCTCCCCCCCACTCCGGCGAGCATCCGGTTGCACTGACCTACTGCGTGGTCAACACATCCCAGCGCGCGCTGCTCATGCGGGGACTGGACGCGATCGCCCGCGAGCGCGCGACGCTGCCCTTTGCCACGTGGGTGCTCGTACTGGACAACGGCTCGCGCGACGGCTCGGCACAGGCCGCGCGCGAGCATCCCACGGTGGACGAGCTCATCGCCTGGCCCGAGCGACGCGGAAAGGGCCTCAACGACTCCGAGGTCATGCGTCGCGCCCGCGGGCCCTACGCGCTCCTGCTCAACGAGGACTCAGAGCTCCTGCCCGGCGCCACGCGCGCGCTCCACGATGCGCTGGAGGGGAATCCGCGCGCCGCCTGCGCAGGCGCCGCGCTGCTGCGCCCCGACGGCGTCGCCCAGCCCTCGGCGTGGCGCTTTCCCTCTCCGCTCACCGCCCTGGCCGGTGCCCTGCTGCTCCACCGGCGCCTCACGGTGCAGAGCCGCGGGCGGGCGCTGCGCGAGGTGGACTGGGCCCAGTCGGCGGCCATGCTGGTCCGCCGCGAAGCGGCCGCACAGGTCGGCTACATGGATCCGGGCTTCTTCGTGTACTCCGACGAGGTCGACTTTCAGCGGCGCCTGCACGATCGCGGCTGGACGACGCTGTGGGTCCCCGGGGCAGTGGCCTTCCATCACGAGCAGCTGGCCAGCGACGGCGTGGGCGAACGACGCATCGTGGAGATGGCGCGCAACCGGGACCTGTACATGCGCAAGCACCACGGACCCGGCGCCGCGCGGGCGGTGCGCTGGCTCACCGCCTGGCCCTACGCGCTGCGCGCGCTGGCGGCGCCGGCGCTGCCCGGCCACAGCGCCCGGCGCTACCGCCGCCACGTCAGCGCCACGCTGCGCCCCCAGCGCGGGGAGGGTCTGCGCGAGGCGGCCGCGCGCTACAACGCGGAGGGTGGCTGAGCGGGCGTGCGCTGCCCGACCCGCGCACGCGCGGCACGCAGCAGCTCACGCGCCCGCACCAACTCGGTGGCGCTGAAGAAGCGCGTGAGGCCCAGCGCCAGGGGGATCAGGCCGAGCCACAGCACGCGCAGCACCAGGCCCGCCAGCCCGTGGTCGGCCAGCAGCAGCTCGCCCGAGACCGAGACCCCGGCCAGAACGACCACCAGCTCGGCCAGGCGCCGCCACTCAAAGCCCACCGTGAACAGGCTGCGGGTGAGCAGGTACATGACGACCAGCATCACCGCGTAGGCCCCGCACAGCGCGAGCCCCGCCCCCGCGACGCCCAGACCCAGGCCCACGCCGCCGCGGCCCGCGTGGGGAACGAGCACGAGCAGCAGCGCCACGTTCGCGGCCAGGCCCGCGAGCGCCGCGGGGAGATTGCGCTTCGTGGCGCGCGCCCGCCCGGCGATGACCACGAACACCAGGTACAGCCCGTACAGCGCCCAGCCCAGCGCCAACCAGGGCAGCGCCCGGTGGGCGTCGTAGAACTGCGGACCGGCGAGCAGGCGCACCATCCAGCGCGACAACAGCCCGACGGCGGCGACGACCACGCCGGTAGCCAGCACGTAGTAGGTGACAACCAGGGAGTACAGACGCGCGGCCTCCTCGTCATCGGCGATCGAGTAGGCCAGCGGCGGCCACGCGTACTGAAAGCCGCGCACGGCCACGAACACGACGGTGGCCAACTTGATGGCCACCGCGTAGACACCGGCCGATCCGTGGCTGATCGCGCGAAACAGGTAGGCGCGATCGACCACCTGCAGGGCGTAGACGCCCGCGTCAGCGGGGACGGTGGGCAGGCCGAAGGCGAGCATGGCGCGCAGATCTGCCCAGTGCACGCGCAGGCTCACGCGGTGGCGCAGGACCCACCACAGGGCGAGCACCACCAGGGTCGAGGCGCCGAAGTTGCCCGCGAGCAGTCCGCGAGCACCCTGGCCGGCCACCACCACGAGTGCCACCGTGAAGGAGACGGTCATCAGGACGTTGGCCAGCGACGCGCGAAAGTAGGCAGCCGCACGCTCGTCGACGCGCAGCTGCGCGTAGGCCATCTCCAGGTTGGTGAACGCCCACAGGCCGAGCACGGCGAGGTCGAGGAGGATCGGATCGCGGTAGCCGAGCAGCAGGCGCGACAGCGGGCTGGCCAGAGCCACGCAGAGGAGGCTGGTCAGCGTGGTCGTCCACGCCACCGCCGCGGTGGCCGAGGCGGCGATGCGCCGCCGGCGCTCGGGGTCGCGGTCGTCGAAGTAGAAGCGCACGAACGCCTCCCCGACGCCCAGGCGCAGGAAGATGCTGATCAGGATGACCGTGGTGAGCAGCGTCTCCGCGGCGCCGTAGTCATCGGTGCTCAGGTGGCGCGTGTACAGCGGCAGCGTGACCACCGCGATGGCCTTGGCCACGAGGTCGGCCGCCTGGTAGGCGGCGCCCGTGGTGACCAGGCGCTTGAGGTAGTCGACCACCGGACGCTAGCCCGCGGCGGCCGGAGGCCCCACCGGCCTCACCGCGGGCGGCCCGACGCCGTGGGAGAGCACCGGGCCGGGTGAGTCGGCGCGGTCGGCCGGCTCACGCCGCGGACGACCCTCGGCCAAGGCCACCCCAACGCCCAGCAGGGTCCAGGTCATCGGGTCCTCCAGGAAGTCCGCATAGGTCAGCGTGTGGACGACCAGCGCGGCGAAGGCGGCGGCGATGGCGATGCGCGCCGGTGAGCGCCGCGCTGCCGAGGCGAAGAGCGTGAGAAAGGCGGCTCCCAGGAGCGCCAGGTAGAGCGCGAGACCGACCACCCCCTGCTCGGCGGCCACCGTGACGGGGATCGTGTGCGAGGCAGAGGTCGCGTTCTGGGCGGTGACCGCATTGTGACGGGTGTACTGCAGGGAGAACGAGCCTGGGCCCCACCCCTGAAGGGGACGGTCGGCGAACAGGCGCAGGCCGTTGACGACCAGGGCGTAGCGCCCGCTGGTGGCGTTGTTGGCCGAGGGCGACCCCCCGACGCCCACATGCGACGCCCGGGGTGCGAGCAGCAAAAAGAGCGCAGTCACGCCCAACAGGCCGGCGCACGCATACAGGGTGGGGCGCACGCGCCAGCGCAGGGCGGCGAGCACGGCCAGCCCCACCAACAGGGCGGTGATGCTCGACTGCGAGAAGCTGGTGACGAGGCCGCCCAGGAGCCACAGGAGCACAGCGGCGCCGACGAGCACGTCGCGGCGGCGCTCGCTCCACAGCACCGCGACGGTCGCGGCGATCATGACCAGCGCCAGGAAGCGACCGTAGATGGACGGGTCGAAGAACAGCGAGTTCACCCGAAAGTAGTTGTCGAACTGGTTGGCGGCCACGACCTTGGGGTTGAGCAGCAGGTGGCGCCCGGAGTACTCCACGAACCCGATGCCGGCGAAGATCACCGCCAGCGCGACGACCAGGACGAAGCACGCGAGGAGCAGCTCTGGCGTCCAGCGCACGCGCCGCAGCAGCGCGAACAGCAGCGCAAACGGCACGTAGAAGAAGACCACCTGCTCCAGGGCGCGACTGAAGTCGGTCGAGTACGCGGCCTGCAGGGCGTAGAGCGTCACCGACGCCATCAGCAGCCATTCCAGCCGCGTCGGGGCCACGTCGTCACCGCCGCGACCGGCCGCGCGAGCCATTCCGCGCGCGGGCGGGATGAGGTGCGCCAGAGCACCCCCGGCGACCACCAGGTAGAGTGGGATCAGCAGGTTCGCGGTGGTCCCGCCGGTGGATATGGGCAGCCGAAAAGGCAGCGCGCCGACGGCGAGCAGCGCAATCGCCGCGGGGCGCCGACGTATCGCCACAGCCAGGGCGCCCACCAGCGCGACGCCGAGCACGGCGGCCAGCACGGCGAGCACCGGACGATGGCGCAGGCTGTGCATCTGGGTGGTGTTCCAGATGTCGGCCACCAGCAGCACCGGAGTCAGCACGAGCGCGCCGAGCATGGCCAGAGCGCGCGCGCGCTCGGAGACTGGACCGGGACGGCCCAGGACGGCCACCGCGGCCAGCAGCGCGGCGGCCGCGACCCCCACGCGCTCCGCCGCCCCGCCGAGTCCCTGAGCGGCGCCGATCACCAGCACGCCGTTCACATCCCGCCCCCGGGCGCGGCTGCACCCCCGGGCGCCGGGCCCAGGAGGCGGAAGCTGCGCGGCGAGAGGACGGTGCGTCCCTGGGTCTTTAGGCGCACCTGAACCCGGTAGACGCCGGGGGGCGCCGGCATGCCGGAGGCGGTCCGCCCGTCCCACAGGAAGCGCTGCTGCTGGTAGGAGGGCATGGCCAGGCCCGAGACCAAGAAGACGACGGGGCGACCGGTGGCGTCGACCACGCTGACGTCCACGCGGTCCGCGTTGCGGATGCGAAAGGAGATGCGCTCGATCTTGTGCTGGCCCTGCGGAGAGAAGCGGCTGGAGAACTCGAAGTGCTGCACCACCGTCGGGATGTGCTTCAGGCGCTGCGTGAGGAAGAAGGCGCCGAAGCAGGCCACGACCAGCAGCGCAAAGACCAGGCGCGCCAGCGCGCTGTCGGCGCCCGTGCTCACGATTGGTCGGCCGCGGGGCTGAAGCGCAGGACGGTGTCCGAGCGCAGCCCCAGGCGCAGCGTCTCCAGCGAGAGCACGTCGTCGGGAGCGATGTTGCCCAGGTTGCAGTTGCTGCCGAAGCGATCGAGCAGCCACACCTGCTGCTGCTTGCGCGGCGCCTCGAAGATCAGCCGAGCAGGGTCCACAGCGTGGGCGATCTCATCCACCAGCCCCGTGCGGATCTCCCCGTCGGCGCGATAGAGGCCAGCGGTACCCGACTCGCGCGCCTCGGCGATCACCTTCCAGGCACCGGCCTGAAGCTCACCCTCGATCTGCTCCACCCACCGGTAGGGGGCCATGATCACGTCGGCGTCCTTGCTGCCGACCTCCGAGAAGACGGTGAACTCGTCAGACAGGCGGCGGATCAGCTCGCGCTTGGCCGCCGCCTCAAGCGTGATCGTGCCGTCGGAGACCTCGACGTAGGAGATCTGAAGCTCCCGTAGCCAGTCCACCAGCTGGTCCACGCGGTTCTGGCGAATGGCCAGCTCGGTCAGCGTTCCCCCCAGCACCACGGGGATCCCGTGCGCGGCGTAGCGGGCCAGCTTCGCGCGCAGGTTGGCGGTGGCCAGAGCGGTCCCCCAGCCAAGCTTGACCACGTCCACGCTGGCGCCGGCGACCTCCATCAGGCCGTCCACGCCGGCCAGCGACAGCCCGTGGTCCATCACGTGGGTCAGCCCGGTCTGGCGCGGCTTGGTCGTGCGCTCGGGGACGTCCAAGAAGCCGATCATCGGCGCATCGACCGCGTGGACGGCGCGTCAGCCGAGCCGCGACCGGGAAGCAGCGAACCGAGCGCCGAACCGATCAACCGGGCGAGCGGCGCCGGTGCTCACTGGCCGGATCCCCCGCCCGCGCCGGTGGCCGTACCCGAGCCTGAGCCCGACGCGGGCGCCCCGCCGGCCGACGAGCCGGCCGAGCCGGTGCCCCTGGACGCGCTGGCCTGATCGGCGCCGGCCACCACGAGCACGGGCGCTGAACTGCTCGCCGCACGCGTGGCCGAGTCCATGGGGGACAGCGAGCTGACCCGCAGGGCCTTGGCCACGGCGCGACCGTCGGCGCGATGGCCGCTCGCGTAGTAGACGGTCGTGGTCGGATGGGTGCCCGGGGGCTGAACGGCGGACTTCTGGGCCTGTCGATAACCGGCGGAGCGCAGGCTCTGAGCCAGTCGACCGGCCAGTCCCGGAGTGGCGGTGCCGTTGAGCACGGCAACACGCGTGGTGGCCGGATTGCTCGCGGCCCGCGCGGATCCGGTGCGTGCGACGGGCGCGGGGGCGGCGGTGCCGGCGGCCGGCGCGGACTTCTTAGAGCCGCCTCCCAGCGTGGTGAGCGCCACGACCACGATGACCACGACGGCAAGCACGGCGCCCAGGATGGCGGCGGTGGCACGCGCGGGAGAGCGACGACGCTCGGCGGCCGTGTCCGCGCCGCGCTGGCGCGAAGCCGAGCCGCGCACACGGGGCGGCGCGCCGGGACCGCCTGCGCCACGGCGCCCGGCGTCTGTCGGCGGCGCCGGAGGACGACGCTCGCCCCCGGCGACCGCGGCGCCCCCGGCGACCGCGGCGGGCGCGGGCGCCGTCGCCGCGGGCGCCGCCGTCGCTGCAGGCGCTGCGGCTGCGGGCGCCGCCGTCGCCGCGGCTGCTGCGGGCGCCGCGGCTACTGCGGGCGCCCCCGTTGCCCGCGCGGCGGAGGTCGGCTCCCGCGCCACCGGCCCCGGGGACGAGGACCCGGGCGCGACAGCCGCACGGGCGGCCACGGTGGCCGGACCGGTGGCCGTGTGTCCATCTGCCGCCACCGGCGATGCGCCTGGGCCGGCGCCCTCTGAGCCCGGCGGGGGCGGCGAGCCGCCAGGCGTGTCCGGCGGACGGGCGCCCGCCTGCGCGGCCGCCGCGCCGGCACCTACTTCATGCCCTTGCGCCCCGGCGGCGGGAGGCGCGCTCGCGGTCGTCGGGACGTCCGGCGCACGCGCGCCGGGGGAGCCGGTACCCGCGGCTGCGGCGGGAGCACCGAGACGCGAACCCGCCGGCGCCAGCGCAGCGGCGGGGGCGACGACGCCGGGCGCCGGAGACGGGGGCGCCGTGGGCGAGGGGGTCACCGAGCCATCGGAGCGGGCGTCCGCTGGGGGGGACGCAGCGGCCCCGGCGGCGGCGGCAGTTGCCGGCGCTCCGGCGGTGGGAGCCACCCGCGTGGCGGAGGGGGGGATCGCCGCCGCCTGAGCCGCGGGCGTGCGCGGCACGGGAGCGGGCGCAGCGGGCTGTGCCCGCACCGCACCGGTTCCCGCGCCGACGCGCTGCTGTTGCTCGGCCGCGCGCTCGGGAGCTCGTCCCGCCCATTCGCGCAGGCGCCGTACCTCGCGGGCCTGGGCGAAGTAGAGCAGCGCCAGCAGGGCGATTCCCAGCATCGCGGCAAGGCCCGCGAGGGCACCCACCTCCTGCACCGTGTTCGAAAGGGAGAGCGAGAGGGCGACGAGGCTCATGGGTCGCGGGAGTGTAGGAGACGTTCGTGACGCTCGGGCGCTGCGCCGTCGGGTGGCGGATCGGCCGGCGAGGCGCCGGCGGAGGACACGCCGGACAGCCGTGGCGTCGTCCTGCTGGCGCGCGCGGGCTGGGGCAGGTGGCGCAAGGCCGACAGCTCGGACACCTTGGCCGCCAGCGCGGCAGCATCCCCCTCGAGCACCAGCAGGCCGATCTCGGAGAACATCCTCTCGACCGTCTCGGGCGCCAGGGGCAGGCGCTCGGCCCGCTGGATCTTCTCCGCGGGGGTGGGCTGCGGACGCTCGTAGGCGTTGAACAGCTGCTCGGAGAGCTTCTCGCCGGGACGCCGGCCGATGATCTCCACGGCGATGTCGCGGTCGGGGTCCAGGCCGGAGAGCTCGATCATCTGGCGCGCGAGGTCGACGATGGGGATGGGCTCGCCCATGTCGAGCACGAAGACGTCAGCGCCCGCCGCACCACCCCCGCCCTGGCCCTCGCCGACCAGCGAGCCGGAGCGGATGATGAGCTGGACGGCCTCGGGGATGGTCATGAAGTAGCGCGTCATGCGCTCGTCGGTGACCGTGACCGGGCCGCCCCGCGCGATCTGGCGGCGGAAGATCGGCACCACGCTTCCCGAAGAGCCGAGCACGTTGCCGAAGCGCACCGCCGCGTAGCGGGTGTCACAGAAGCGCGCCGAGGCCGCCTCCAGGGCGAACTCGGCCAGGGCCTTGGAGGCGCCCATGACCGTGGCAGGGTCGACCGCCTTGTCGGTGGACACGAGCACCACCCGCTCCACGCCGAGCTGACCGGCGACGGTGGCCACCACGCGCGTGGCCAGCGCGTTGTTGCGTACCGCCTCGACGGGGTTGGCCTCCATCAGGGCGACATGCTTGTAGGCGGCGGCATGGAAGACGACCGTCGGGCGGTACTGCTCGAAGACCTCGCGCATGCGCTCCTCCTCCTTGCAGTCGGCGAGCACGACGGCAAGCACCTGCGCCTGCACGTGGCGCTCGTCCTCGAGCTCGCGCTGAATGGAGAAGAGGTTGTCCTCGGCGTGATCGACGAGCACCACGCGTCGCGGACCCACCCGCGATATCTGGCGACTGAGCTCCGAGCCGATGGACCCACCCGCACCGGTGATGAGGACGGTCTCTCCGGCCAGGTAGGCGCCCACCCGGTCGAGCTCCATGTGCACCGGCGCACGGCCGAGCACGTCCTCGACGCGTACCTCGCGCACCTGGCGCACGACCGTGCCCCCGCCCTGCAGCAGCTCGAACACGGTGGGCAGCGTGCGCACCGGGATCCCCCGCGCACGGCAGGCGCGCACCACGCGCGCGCGAGTGGTGCCCGGCGCTGAGGGGATGGCGATGATCACCTCATCGGGCTCCGCCTCGTCGAGGATGCGCGGCAGGTCGCCCTGGGTGTTGCCGCGCACCCGCACGCCGTCCACGCGCAGCGAGCGCTTGCGCGGATCGTCGTCGACGAAGCCCACGGCGTGCAGGGCCAGCTCGCGGTTGCGCGTGATCTCGCGCAGGACCAGGCGACCGCCGTCCCCGGCGCCAACGATGATCACCGTCAGGTCGCCCGGGCGCGAGCGCAGGCCGCCCAGCGGACGGCGCTCGTGCACGGTGCGCGCGAGCACGCGGGCGCCACAGAGAAAGGCTGCGCTCAGGAGCAAGAACAGCGCGATGACCCCGTTGGGAAGGCCGACCGCGACCGTTCCCTGGTGGGAGACCCGCTGCACGGGACGCACCACGGCCACCGCCACGTAGGTCAGCAGCGAGAGGACGACCACCGCGCGCAGGATCGCCTCGAAGTCGCGCTGACCCGCATAGCGCCACCGCCGCTGGTAGACGCGCGAGAGCACCAGGATGACCAGGCTGCCGCCCACCACCCAGCCGATGGTGCGATCGCGCAGGAGCTGATAGAGGCCCTGGGGTCCCCGATCGAAGCGAAGCTGGAAGGCCAGCCAGTACGCGAGCGCGACCAGTGCCCCGTCCACCAGCAGCTGGGGCGCCGAGTGACGGTGGAGAGGCAGGGCCGCGGAACGGATCCGTCGGCGCATCGGGCCAATTGTAGGGGCCGGACAGGCCGTCGAGCGCCCGGGGCGACCCTTCGCACGCGGCCCGCGTGCAGAGGCCGAGGAGGGCCGTCTACTTCGCGGTCGCGCTGAGGAGCAGATCGACGAGCAGATCGGGATCACGACGCACGCGCGCGTCGCCACGGTCACCGGCGGGCCGACGCTCCAGGCGCAGCTCGTCGGCGCTGCGCAGATGACCCATGCGCCCCTCGGCGATCAGCCGCTCGTCGACCGCCCCGAGGCGCCCCTCGAAGGTGCTCCACACCGGCGTGCCCAGCGCCACCGCCTCGCGGTTCATGGTCCCTCCAGCCGACACGACGAGATCGGCGCACGCGATCAGCGACTGGGCGTCAATGGCCCGCTCGGGTACCAGCAGGCCCGCCATGCTCGCCAGCCGGCGGCGCTGAGCGACGGTCCGCGGGAGGACCACCGACTGCACACCCTGCTGCGCCGCCGCATCCAGGCGGGCCAGGACGGAGGCGAACAGGTCATTCTCGAAGCGGTGATAGAGCGACACCTCCGGCGGCGTGCGCACGACCGCGATCGGACGCTCGGCCTCCAGGCCGAGGTCGTCCAGCACTCCCCTGTCCGCCTCGAAGTCGCACAGGTAGTACTCCTCCTTGAGGCCGGGGTAGCGACGCAGCTTGCCCAGGGCGCCGTAGCGCCGCAGGCGCTCGGGCGCAATCGCGTCGGGCACCACCACGGCCCTGGCCAGGCGACAGTTGATCGTGTGCTGCACGGTCGCCCACTCGTAGTCGAACATCGTCGCGCTCCGAACGCCGAGCAGCCGCGCCGCGACGCTCACGTCGTTGGACCCGTGGCCGAGGGCCACGTCGAAGTCGCGAGGACGCGCCCAGCGCGCCAGGGCCGCCGACCGCGAGGCCAGCCCGAGGGCCTTGGCCGTCAGGCGCTCTCCCCGATGGCGTCCGACAACCTGGTGGGAGATATCCAGACGACGCAAGAGCCCAAGCGTTTGGGCGAAATCCCGTGCCGTCACCTGGACCTCGTGCCCGCGTGCGCACAGGCGCTCGATCACGGGGCGCATGACCAGCACGTGTGGGCTGTTGGTGAGGTCGATCCAGACGCGCACGCGGGGGGGCACGCTATCGTTGCCCGGCGCATGCTCGTCCTGGCCTCGGTGACCGAATCGCTGGTCAACATCGCCTGGCACTTCGTGCGCGATGCCGGCCTGCCCGCCATCTTCGTGCTCATGGTGGCCGAGAGCGCCTGCATCCCCATCCCCTCGGAGGCGACGATGCTGTTCGCCGGCTTCGCCGTCGCCGATCCCGGGGCCAGCGCGGCCCACCACCATCTCTCGATCGTGGGCGTCACCCTGGCCGGTGTCGCGGGCAACCTGGTCGGCTCGTGGATCGCCTGGGCGGTGGGACGTGGGGGCCGCCTGGAGCTGCTCGAGCGCCACGGGCGCTGGCTGCACATCAAGCCGGCTCAGCTGGCCCGCGCCGATCGCTGGTTTGAGCGCTTTGGAGCGCCGGCCGTCTTCCTGGGGCGCCTGCTGCCCGTGATTCGCACCTTCATATCTCTGCCGGCCGGAGTCGCGCGCATGCCCTTCGCGCGCTTCAGCGCCCTGACCATCGCCGGCTGTGTGCCCTGGGTGCTGCTGCTCGCGCTCGTCGGTGAGGCGGTCGGCAGCGACTGGCGCAGCGTCAAGAACGGCCTGCAGTACGTCGACTACGCCGTTGTCGCGCTTGTCGTCGGGGCGGTGGTGTACGCGGTGGCGCGCCGCGGGCGCGGCGCCGGTGGCCGCGGCGCGGCCACCGCCGACAGCGCGGGCTAGGCCCGGCGGCCCACTGCCGGCTTGCGCCGCCCGACCGTGCCCTGTCCAAAGGCGTGAGCCGCTCGCCCGCGTCCACCCTGCCGGTGAGCCATGCGGTGCTCCTGGGACTGCTCCACGGTCCCGCCGAGCTCCTTCCCATCTCCTCCTCCGGGCACGTGGCCCTGATTCCGTGGCTGGCCGGATGGCCGGCTACCGAGCTGGACGCCGAGCTGCGCAAGTCCTTCGAGATCGCCGTGCATGCCGGTACCGCGCTGGCGCTGCTGATTGGGCTGCGTCACGAGGTCGCAGAGACGGTGCTGGCGCTGGACCGTCGCCGCGTCGCGCTGCTCGCGCTGTCCTTCGCCCCGCCCGCGCTGGTGGGCTACGCGCTGGAGCGTCCCATCGAGCGCCACCTGGGCACGCCGGGCACGATCGCCGCCGGGCTGATCGTCGGCTCGGCGGCGATGGCCGCCGCGGACGTGTCCGCCAGCGGTCACCGGCCCCGCGACGACGCCGGGGCGCGCGACGGCCTGCTCCTGGGGATCGCTCAGACCGCCTCGCTGATGCCAGGCGTCTCGCGCAACGGCGCGACCCTGGCCATGGCTCGCGCTCGGGGCTTTGACCGGGCCGACGCGAACGTGCTCTCCCGTCACGTCGCCCTGCCGGTGATCGTGGGGGCCACGCTGCTCAAGGGCTGGCGCCTGTCCCGCCGCGGCGTCCCTCGCGGCGTGGGCCGCGCGCTGGGCGCCGGAGCGACGGCAGCCTTCGCCTCGACTTTGGCCTCGATTTGGTTGATCCGCCAGGTGGAGCGCGATCGCTCGCTTCTGCCCTACGCGGCCTACCGCGTCGCGCTGGCGATCGTGGTGATCCGCCGCCTCCGCGAAGATGGCGCCATGCGGCGGCGCGCGCGGTGAGCGATCTCTACGCCCAAGCCGGGGTGGACACCGCTCGCTCCCACGCCGGAGTGCGCGCGCTGGTGTCGGTGCTGGGCACCATCGACACGGGACGCCCGTCGCGGTCGGTGCTGGGCGGCGGCCACTACGCAAGCGTGCTCGCGCTCACGCCCCAACTGGGGCTGGCGCTGTCCACCGACGGCGTGGGCTCCAAGCTCGTGCTCGCCGAACAGGTGGGGCGCCTGGACACGGTGGGAGTGGACTGCGTGGCCATGAACGTCAATGACATCCTGTGCGTGGGCGCGGAGCCCATCGCCCTGCTTGACTACCTGGCCGTCGAGGAGATCGACACCGCCGCGCTGAGCGAGATCGCGGGCGGGCTCAAGCGCGGCGCCGAGCAGGCCGGCGTGGAGATCCCCGGCGGGGAGCTGGCGGTGCTGCCCGACCTGATCCGCGGACACCCCTCACCCCGGGGCTTTGACCTGTGCGCGAGCGCCGTGGGGGTGGTTGCGCTGGGCTCCCTGGTGACCGGCGAGCGCTGCTCCCCCGGCGACGCGCTCATCGGGCTGCCCTCCTCGGGGCTGCACTCCAACGGCTACACCCTGGCCCGCCGGGTGCTGGGCGATGGTGGCCGGCAGCTGCAGGAGCGACCGGCCGAGCTGTCGGGGCGCTCACTGGCCGACGCGCTGCTCGAGCCCACCGTCATCTACGTGCGCGCGGTGCTCGAGCTGCTCTCCTCGCCGATTCCCGTACACGGGTTGGCCCACGTCACCGGCGACGGCGTGCTCAACCTGCTGCGCCTGAGCGAGCATGTCGGCTTCGAGATCGGTACCCCCCTGCCCGTGCCGCCGATCTGCCGCCTCATCTGCGAGCGCGGCGCCATCGACGTCGCGCAGGCCTACGAGGTCTTCAACATGGGCTGCGGGATGGTGTGCGTGGTACCCGCCGCGCACGCCGACGGGGCGCTCGAGATCCTCGGCGCCGCGCACCCCGGCGCGGCGGTCATCGGCTCGGTCTCAGAACATGCCGGGCGGGTCGAGCTGCCCACCGTGGGCGTGCTCGGCGACCGCCACGGCCTGCGTCCCCTGAGCGGCTGAGCGCGGCACGCGCGACCGGGGTCGCGGGGCCACATCGCCCCGGACCTCAGGCCAGCGTCCAGGTCTCCCCGGCCAAATGGGTCTCGGGGCGCAGGCGCCACCGCAGCGTCGCCTGCCAGAGCTCGGCGGCGGCATGCGCAGGGGCCAGGTCACACAGCTGGGCCACCTCGGCGGCGGCCAGCCGGCCGTGCTCGGCCACGGCCTCGACCACGCCCGCGGCCGGCGCGCCGCCCCCCGTGGCGCCCACCGCGCGCGCCGCCCGCGCCCACGCCCGGGGATCGAGCAGCTCGCGGCCGTGCAGCTCGTCGCTGCGCTCCCCGGGACCACGCAGTTCCAGGCGAGGCAGGCCTCGTTCACCGGCGCGGGCGCGCTCCATCGCGCTGGCGAAACCCTCCAGGATGGCGTGGGAGCCGAGGTCGATCTCAAAGCGCTCGACGTTCATGGCCGGCACGCGGCGGGCGACCTCGACCAACGCCTCACGGTGGTCAAGGCGCTGGCCGCCGAAGGCCAGGGCCTCGCGGGCCCGGCGCAGGTAGGGCTCATCCAGGCCCTGCTCGGCGGCCGCCACCACGGCCAGGCAGGACGGGTATGAGCCGGCAGGCGGCGCGTCCAGCCACAGGCGGGGATCCACGGGCATGTGAGCGCTCGCTGCCGCGTCCAGCCATCGCCCCAGGGCGCCCACCGGATCGTCGAAGCGGCGGGCCAGGCCGCCCATCACGTAGGTGATCGACACCGACTCGCCGAACTCCCGCTGCAGGCACCGGCGCCCCGGTTCTGCGGCCCAGGAAAGCGGACAGGCGGGGTCGGTGTAGTACAGGATCGATACCTGGCTCACGCAGGCGCACAATAGAAGCGCATGACCTGTCCGCATCTCACCCTCCAGACCCCCCGGCTGCGGCCATGAGACTCCCTGTGTCAACCCCTGAGGCGAAATTGACGTGTGGGGTGGGTGCGGTAGCGACTTCGGTCTTGCCGTCAAGCGCTGCGCGCTCTGCCCTGCGGGCAGCCTGCGGTGACGGCGGCG
>JAABUQ010000735.1_pt1 | contig 75611 bp, 67 predicted proteins | sample 5560001 | NCBI WGS metagenome assembly JAABUQ01 (sample SAMN10711888, study PRJNA513371) | rock metagenome | isolation source: Antarctica rocks | place: Antarctica: Victoria Land, Finger Mt nord | collected 2015-12-18 | reverse complement strand
TGATGGACGCGACCCAAAGATCGACTCCTATGTCATGCAGGACCCGGACGCGGGCATCTTCCTGGGCAAGCTGTATGACTTGATTGATTGGAGCGTGCCGCAGTATGTGGAAGAAGGCAAAGCGTACCTGACAGTCGCCATCGGCTGTACGGGCGGGCGGCACCGCTCCGTCCTGGTGGCGGAAAAGCTGGGCGCACATTTGCAGGAGCGCGGCTACCGGGCATTGATCCAGCACCGGGACGTGGGGAAGGCCAACCTGTGAAGCGTGTCTTTTCCTGGCTGAAATGGCTGTATCCGGGCATGCGCGTCAAGCGCTGGATGCTTTTGACCGTAATGGGCATTGTCCTCGTGGTGATCGGGCTGGGAGTCACCACCAACACCATGCTGATGCAGTGGCTGAGCGACGGCATTCTGGGCGTGTTCAAGGCGACCGGCTGGCCTGTTTACCGCGCTTCGTTTTATCTGCCGATGGGCTTTGCGCTGGCTGTTCTGGGCCTGGTGCTGATCTTCGTATCTTACTTTCAGTTTAATCGGTCTATTTTGGGGGCGGTCGCCCCGGATGCGCGCAACGATCTGGCCGACCGTATCTTTCAGCGCCGGCACCTTGCCCAGGGCATGCGGATCGTCGTGATCGGCGGCGGCACGGGCCTGTCTACCATGCTGCGCGGCTTGAAAGAATACACCAGCAACATTGTTGCCATTGTCACCGTCACGGACAACGGCGGCTCGTCGGGGCGCTTGACCCAGCAGATGGGCATGCTGCCGCCAGGCGATCTGCGCAACTGCCTGGTCGCCCTCGCCGATGCCGAGCCGACTTTGGCCGCCCTGTTCCAGTTCCGCTTTGACAAGGGGCAGGACGGCCTCGCCGGACATTCGTTCGGCAACCTGTTCATTGCCGCCATGACCGAGATGTATGAAGGCAACTATGAACAGGCCATCGCGGCTACGTCCAAAGTGCTTGCCATTCGGGGCAAGGTGTACCCATCCACTTTGCAGAATGTGTGCCTCTTGGGGGAAATGGAAGACGGTGCGATTGTAGAGGGAGAAACCGAGATTGCCCACCACCCGCTGCCCATCAAGCGCATGTACCTGCGCCCCGAAAACGCCCAGCCCATGCCGGAAGCCCTGGAAGCGATCGCCCTAGCCGATGCCATCATCCTGGGGCCGGGCAGCGCGTTTACCAGCATCGTGCCGAACTTTCTGGTGGAGGGCATTGCCGATGCCGTCAGCCGCAGCCGCGCGGCCAAGATTTACGTCTGCAACGTGATGACGCAGCCTGGCGAGACCGACGGCTACAGCGCCTCAGATCATGTGCAGGCGCTGGCAAGCCATGCTGCCACTGCCAAGTTATTCCACTACGTATTGGTGAATAAAGAAAAACCCGCGCCGGATGTGCTGGCGCGCTATGCCCAGTACGGTCAGCACTTTGTGGAGCCTGATTTGGAAAACATCCGCGCGATGGGCTATGTGCCGATTGCCGCCAACCTGGTCTCGCAGGAAAACACCGCCCGCCACGACCCTGCGCATCTGGCCGAGGCCATCTTTCGCGTGATTATGTAGGGGTTCCCGCTAACCCGTCAAATACTCCAAGCGGGCCTGCGTCCCTTCCGCTATGGCCTGGAACCAGCGTCCGCTGGGGTCTACCAGGGGCAGCCACCATGCAGTCGGGCGCAGGTGCGTGTGCTCCAAACCCTCCACAGTCAGGTGGGCATCGCGCACTAGGGCCAGCCGCGCCATCTGCGCCTGCATCGTCAAGGTCGTCAGGGCGTGGCGGGCCTGCACGGCGTCCTGGCCCCGCTCCAGCAGGCGGCGCTGGCGGCGAAATTCCCCCAGCATAAAGCGCGTCGCTTCCATGCGCTCCCGGCACAAACTCAGCGGCTCGTCAAACGCCGTCGCGCGCAGGGCAATCTGCCGGTCAATGCTCCGGCGCAAACTTTCCCCGTCGCTCCCCGCTTGCCGCGCCTGGTAAAGCTTCTCGCGCAAAGGCTGCACATTCGCGCGCCAATCCTCGCCTTTGCGGCGCTCCAAAGCCTGCCGCTCGTTCTTCCACAAGGCCAGTTCCTGCTGATGCTCGTCCACGCGCGCGGCCAGGGTGTCGCTTTTGGCGGCAACGCCTTTGAGGACGCCCAGGGCGGCTTCGTATTCGGCCTGACGCCCGCACCAGCATTCCCGGTCTTGGGTTTCTAGGTAATGCATCAGGGCACGCGTTTTGTGCAGGCGGCGCACCGTAGACAGCACGTGCCGCTGCTCATCCAGCACCGTGCGCCAGCGCCGGGCGAAGTCGGGGGCGCTGATTGTCTCCGTCCCAAATGTCGCGGCGAGGTGCGGCGGCAGGCGGAATGTGGTTTCCCTCGGCACAACCGACAGGGCATCCCAGGTCGGGTAGGTCAGCCGGACGATGGGGTAAAGCCGGGGGCAGAGTTCGCCCAGGCGCGCGTTCATGTTCTGCGTGCGCGATGTGTAGCCCGAAGCGGTTTCATGGAAGACCACCAGAAACTCACACGCCAGCATGTCCACCAATGTGACCGCCTTGCCGACCAGCACAACATAATCCCCAAATGTCTGCTGCAAGGCCTGCGCAAGTTCGGCGTTTGTAGTCGGCGCGCCGGGCAGCAGCAGCGGGGCAGGGTGGGTGTCAATCGCAATGCCTTCGGACGTGAGGCGCAGGGTGCCGCGTCCGCGCCCCGGAACAACCACGTCAAACGGCAGCGCGCCTTCGTCAAAGTTGGACAGCGGGTAGATGCCCGACCCTTCCACGGCCCGGTTGTAGGCGGTGCAGGCTTTTTTGCGTGTTTGGGGGTTGAGGTAGACGCCGAGTAAATTGAACCGGGGCCGGTCGCACGTCTGCGGCGTGAACAGAAACAGCTCGGTGGACGCGGTGGCCGTAAAATGGGCCGGCTCCGCTCCCAGCAGCAGCGCGTAAAATCGGGGCAGCAGGCTCTGGTAAAGGTCCGAAAGGCGGCAGTTGGTGTCGCAGTCGCGTAAATAGTCAGTCACCCAGCCGCGCACCTGCGCTGCCGTCTGGGCGGCCCTGTCGCGCGCAGGAAGGTCTTCCAACCCGGCCAGGCTTTGCGCAAAAGCCCAGTCCATCTGAGCAAGCAGGGCGTCCTTGACTTCCAGAATGGGAACGTCGTGGGCGATCACGTCATGCGACTCGGTGCTCACAACCCCGCGCCAGCCCCACGCCGTCGTTTGCTCTTGGTAAAACGCATCTTTGCCGCCGGGATACGCGTTCGCCAGCAGGTCAAACGGCACGCCGTGCTTTTCAAACAGCGCGCGCGTCGGCACGCTTTCACTGCCGAACAGGGCGCTCATTTCCCCTGCCGCGCTCCACAAGTCGCGTGTTTTGCCGTCATCATGGGGCAGGGCGACATACTTCCGGTCGCTGCCTAAATGGGCGACAGTCTTGGCAAAATAGTCCGTATCATGCACGCCCGCCACCAGTTCGGCCTGCGGCAGAAACAAGTCCAGCAGACGCCGCCACACGGCTTTGGTCGGTTCATCCCAGAGGACGGTCTGCCCCAGGGCAAGAAAAGGCACATCAGGGTAAGACGCTTTGAGGTGGTCAAGCGTGGCGAGGACGCTGGGGTCGGCGGCAGGCGGCATGAAGCTCTCCAAAACAACGGGCTACAAAGAAAGTATACCCGCAATTGGGAACGCCAAAAAGGAATTGCGGGTTCCCGTCGCGAAGGAGCAGAGCAGGGGCAGCGCCGGGGCTGCACAGGCGTTTCCACGCATAACCAAGCGCGTTGCGACGACGGAACAAAACCGTCCGTCGTTGGTACGCGCTTGCGCATGGCTTGAAACGCCCAAGAAACACTCAAAGTATGCCCCTGCGCCTGCGCAGGGGCAAGGCTGCTAGAAAGAACCAACAATGGCAGAAATTATCGGGTTTCGGGGGGTGCGCTATGACCCGGCACGGACAAGCGGGCCGCTTTCGGCTCTGGTTGCGCCGCCGTATGACGTGATCTCGCCGGCGCAGCAGGACGCGCTGTATGCGCAAAGCCCGTACAACATCGTCCGGCTGATCCTGGGGCGCGAAGAGGACAAGTATGACAGGGCGGCGCGCGGCTTTCGGCAATGGCTGGACGACGGGGTTTTAGTGAAAGAACAAGACGAGGCCGTGTATGTGTACCGGCAGTCGTTTCAAGACCCGGCGACGGGAGCGGCGTGCCCGGAGCGGGTGGGGCTGGTGTGCCTGCTGAAACTGGAAGAGTACGAAACGGGCGGTGTTCTGCCCCACGAAAACACGCTTGTGGGGGCCAAAGCGGATCGTCTGGCCCTGCTGCAAGCGACCGAGGCGCAGTTTGAGTCTATTTACGGCCTGTACAGTGACCCGGATCGGGCCGTGCAAAGCTTTTTGGGCGAGTACGACGACCGCGAAGCCGTGATGGAAGCCGTGCCCGATATGATCGGGTCCAGCCATGCGGTGGAGCGTGTTCAGGAGGAGGGCGCTTTGGAGACTTTGCAGGAGCTGATGCGCGACAAGCAGATTTTCATTGCGGACGGGCACCATCGTTATGAAACGGCATTGCAGCATCGGCGGGATGTGCGGCAGTCGCGGCAGGTGCCGGACGATGTCGTTGTCCCCGAAGATTACATTTTAATCACGCTGACTGCCTTTGAGGACGAAGGCCTGCTGGTGCTGCCGACCCATCGCCTGGTGCAGGAAGTTGACCTGGAAACGCTGGACGGGCTGCCGCAGTCGCTGGGGCAGGAGTTTGACATGGAGCCGCTGCCCGCAGGCGCAGGTGCGGACGAGGCGGTGGGGCAAGGGGCGGCCCTGGAGCGTGCCCTGGCCGCCAAAGCCGCGCAGGGGCAGGTGGCCTTTGGGGTGATCCTGCCCCATGGCGAAAGCGTGGTGGCGACGTGGAAAGGCCAGGCCGACGCACAAGACCCGCAGGGCGTTCGGGCAAACGCCGCCGTTCTGAACCGACTGCCCATGAGCATCCTGCATACGCAGATTCTGGAAAAGCGGCTGGGGATTGGGGCTGAAGCACTGGCATCAGGCGGGCAGGTGACTTATACCCGTGACAGCGCGGAAGCGTGGACGAAGGTGCAGGATGGGAGTGCGCAGGCCGCATTCCTTCTCGCGCGCCCTTTGGTGAGCGAAGTGCGGGATGTGTCGCTGGCGGGCGGCAAGATGCCGCAAAAGTCCACGTTCTTCTTTCCCAAGCTGCTGTCGGGCCTCCTGCTGCGCGACCTGAAAGGGTAACTGATGTTACGCGAAGTGCCGGGGGCAAACAACCCCCGGCAAGGGCTGATGCCGGAGGTATAAAACCATTGGCAGTGGCAAGTGCCGGGGGTATCAAACCCCCGGCAGAGAGTCAAGGCACGTCCTTCGGACGTAAGAAAGAGCGATGTTGCCGATGTCTTACTGTATGTTGCCGATGTCTTATGCCCGTGAGGGCATGGCTTCGTCATTGCCGGGGGTGTTTGCCCCCGGCACAAGCGAAGGCCAATGACTGCATACCCCCGGCTTGCTGCTCTTTTCAGATGAGTATACTTCCGCTGCGTAACATCAGAGAGTAATGGGAAGTCTCTCGCCGCAAGTTTGGAAAGAGAGTTTGCGGGGTAATAATACAACGATAAGAAAAGCCTAAGGCCTGCCGCTTCGCTCGTTTCTCAGCCACGATGCAGGGTTCTTCCAGCATTGGCACACTATTTAACAAAGACTTAATGAAGCATATGAAAATAGTTGTTGACAGCACGGCCCAGGCGTGATACAATCTATATACGCTGGAAAGCCCGACGCCTTTCTTTTGCGCAGAGCGATCACTGCGAGGCATTGCAGCCCTGTAAGATCAGTCTGCACCCGCAGACCTCCGCCATTATAGATTTCACCGCGTCCAATCATCACCCCCCGAAGCCGCATTTCTGCTGCTTCCGTCCGAAGGAGTAACACATGTTAAGTTCCGCAGTCAAAAGCAAGCGCTCAGGGTTTACCCTGATCGAACTGCTCGTCGTCATCGCCATTATCGCGATTCTCGCCGCGATCCTCTTCCCCGTCTTTGCCAAAGCCCGCGAAAAGGCCCGGCAGACAAGTTGTCTGTCGCAAACCAAGCAGCTGGGCCTGGGCTTCATCCAGTACTACCAGGACTACGATGAGAAGCTGCCCGCAGGTACGCAGAATGACCTGACCAAAGCTTATCTTGACAAACCCGGCCTGGGCTGGGGCGGTCAGATCTACAACCAGATCAAGTCTGTCGGCATTTACAAATGCCCAGATGATTCTACGGCATCCATAGCCGCCCTTGCCCCTGCCAATGCCCAGGTTCCCGTGTCGTATGCCTTCAACTCCAATGCTGCCGGTGCGACACAGGCCATTTACAACAATGTCGCCAAGTCGATCCTTGCGTTTGAGACTGTTGGCAACCAGGCCGACGTTACCCTCCCCGCAACCCAGGGCGGAACAACCCCAGGCCCCGGCGACTTCAACTCGGCTGCCGGCAACGGCGTTCTGGGATATACAGCCGCAAGCGCAACAAGCAGCCAGCTTGGTTTGTTGGGCGGCACCAGCATGGGTGGCTCAGCCACGGCCTATGCCACAGGCTACTTGACAGGCTCCACTGCAACCACAACGGGAACCACTGCGGGTGCATTTGCTACCGCAACAGGACGCCACAGTGACGGCACCAACTTTCTGATGGCCGACGGCCACAGCAAGTGGTTCCGCAACTCGGCGGTTTCCGCTGGCCTGAGCAACACACTCAACAACGGCTGCGGCGCTGGCACCACTGCTGGCACCAACGGCGGTACATATACCGGTGGCCCCGGCAACGATGCGGCAAATACGGCAGCAAACTCCGGCTGCGGCAGCCCTTTGATGGGTGCAACGTTCAGCGTCAACTAATCGCAGGATGAGCTAAACTGAATGCAAACAGCAAAGCGGGGCAGGCATCATTGATGCCCGCCCCGTTTTTGTGTTGAGCGTTCCTCCCCCGCATTGACAGCCCCCCCAAAGTGCTGTATACTGGACTGATTTCAGCCCCGCATGCCACCTGTTCTGGGCAGCACGTCAAGGAGTGACTTAAGCACGCATGGCCCAGACCACGACGCCTCGCCCCCCAGTCAAACCGCGCGGCCCGCGTCCGCAAGCAAAGAACGCTGCCAGGCCATCGCCTCGCCCTCTGCCGATAACCCGCCGGACGCAGGCGAAGCGTCGGCAGCCCACGCGGGCCGGACGCCTGTTCTGCGCCCTGCTGCTGGGCGTGCTGGCCGGTGTCGCCATGTACGGCGGCTACGCGTACCGGCACAGCCGCATGCTGCAAACTTACCTGCCCGCGCTGTTCCGGCACGGCCTGCGTCAGCCCGACATGGCGACGGCGTTTCCGAATAAGCCGACCCTCAACCTGCTGGTGATCGGGCGTGATGCTGACTACAGCGACCAGGATCAACTGCTCAAAAGCAACGGGCGCTCCGACATGCTGATGGTGGCGCGCGTGGATGCGGCGGGGCAGCGCGTGAACTTGCTGTCCATCCCCCGTGACACAATCGCCCGCATTCCCGGCCACGGCTTGTCCAAAATCAATGCCGCGCACAAATGGGGCGGGCCTGCCCTCACGGCCCGCACGGTGGAGGAGAACTTTGGCATCCCCACCGACCAGTTTGTCGCGCTGGACTTTGCGGGCTTTGAGAAAGCAATAGACCTGCTCGGCGGCGTGGACTTGAGCGTGGATAAGAAAATGGACTATGACGACAACTGGGGCCACCTGCATATCCACCTGCTGCCGGGGATGCAGCACTTGAACGGGCAGCAGGCGATGGGGTTTGTCCGGTTCCGCCATTCCGACAGCGACCTGGTGCGCGTGGGGCGTCAGCAGGTCCTGCTGGCCGCCCTCAAGGACAAGCTGCGTGCGCCGCAGACCCTGGCGCGGCTCCCTCAGCTGCTTGACCTGCTGGATGCGCACCTGTCCAGCGACCTGTCCACAGACCAGAAGCTGGCCCTGGCGCGGTTCCTGCACGACACGGGGCGGGAGCATATCCAGATGGCGACACTGCCCAGCGGTGAAAAAGGCACAGCCGTAGTCACGGATTGGTCCAAAGCCGCGCCTTTGATCCAGAAGATGTTCGGGACTTCTCCCCCCAATGCACAGGTGGCGCAGGGGCGGCGCCATCATCGCCGCCACCGCCGCGCCCTGCGTCTGGCGGAAGGTCTCTAGCCTGGCCTGCGCAATGCACAAGGACACTGATACTCCGCCGCTGTCCGTCCTGCAAGTGGTTCGGCCCGCAGCGGGGGGCATTCGTCAGCACGTCCTGAGCCTGATTGCGGCGACTGACCCGCCGCGCGTGACACACAGCATCGCCGCCCCCGCAGCGTTTCTGCGTGACCTGCCCACGGGCACCCCCGCCCGCACCTACCCGCTGGAAATCACTGCTCGTTTCGTCCCTCATGCCGACCTGCGCGCGGCGCGGCGGCTTGTCCAACTGGCCCGTACTGTTGATGTCGTCCATGCCCACGGCCTGCGTGCCGGGTGGATCGCCGCGCTGGCGCAGAGTGTCCGCCTCTTTCCGTTCATGCTCACCGCGCACAACATGGCGGAGGGCGGTCTGCTGGCCCGGCTTGCCATCACCATCATTGGACAGCGCGCCCAAGCCATCATTGCTGTGTCCCAGGCCGTTGCGGACAGCCTGGCCGCGCTGGGCGTGTCGCCCGGCAAGCTGCGTGTTGTGCCCAACGGCATTGATCTTGCCCACTTCGCCGCTCTGCCCACCCAAGCCGATGCGCGTCAGGCATTGGGCATCCCCGAAGACACATTCACCGTTGGCTGCATTGCCCGCCTGTCCCCCGAAAAAGGCGTGGACGTGCTGGTGCAGGCCGCCGCCGACCTACCCGCTGTATCCCTGCTGATTGCCGGGGATGGATCACAGCGAGCCATGCTGCAAACCCATCTGCCCCCCAATGTCCGCCTGCTAGGGCGCATTCCCGACACCCGCGCACTGCTGGCCGCCCTCAATGTTTTAGTGGTTCCCTCGCGTGCGGAAGGGCAGGGGATTGTCGCCCTGGAAGCAATGGCCGCGCGTGTCCCGCTCATCGCTAGCCGCGTCGGGGGCCTAGCCGAAATGCTCACGGACACCGAAACCGCGCTGCTCGTCCCCGCTGGTGACCCCACCGCGCTTGCCCAGGCCGTTACCCGCCTGCGCGATGACACGGCCCTGCAAGCGCATCTGACAGCCAACGCCGCCCGCCTGGTGCGCGAACGCTACGACCATCGCCGCACCATCGCCGCCGTGCTGGACGTGTACGCAGAGGTGGCTGCCGACCTAGTGCCGACCTAGTCACAAGGTTGTTGGAAGGAATAAAGAATGGGCATGGCGAAACTTGTCTTCGCGGGAAGCCTTGCATGGATAACCCGCTTGCCCAGCGCAGAAAACCGTACGTTTGCAGCGTCATGCCGTGAAGTACGTCTCAGTTGGGGCGGGTGGTATTTGTCGCCCGTGTATGTCTATTATGCCGCACTCGTGCGGCACAGTAACAAGTTGCATTGTAGCGCCGAGGCTTTGTTCGCTTGTCCTGTGCGCGATGCGGCTGACAATGTAACTTCGCGTTGCAGCCGCGCGGCGAGGGCAGGGCGCGCTTGGCGAAAGCCCCTGCGCGCGAGGCTGAACTTCACCGTTATACCGTAGGGCAGAGGCTGAACATGAGGCGCAAAGAAAAAGCAGTGGCTTTGCTGCTTAGCCTGGTCATTCTTGGCGCATTAGCTTACCTGCTCCTGTTCGCCCCGATTGGTTCACTCGGCTCCGAAGAGGGTCAAAGTTTCGAGGTGGATAGGTTCTTCCTTATCGGGTTTATCGTAGTGTGTTTGGCTAGCGGCTACTTCCTCGTCCGGCGGCAGGACAGGAGGCCGTAGCACTTGTGCCAAAGCGGCTACCGGCTACGGTATAACAACTGCTGCAACCGACGCCAAACTGCGCCGCTCGTTCCTCGCTTTGCAGTCCGGCGCGGTTGAGCGTGACCGTTAGACCGCGCCTCCCAGGGCGCTACTCGCAGGGCCAAGGTGGAAACTATAAAGTCCAAGCATCGGTGCGCCGTCTGTAGCACGTTGGCGACGGAGCAGAACCCACTGATACACGTTTGGGACGACAAGTACCTCTGCCGGATTGACTACGGCTCGAAGAAGGGTCAGCGATGGCGCGAGCGCAAGCGGCGTGACGACCCCGCCTTTGACCGCTATACACGTCTCGTCAGTTTGGGCGGACTGCGACAATGCCCTGCGTGTGGCCTCGAAATGCGAATACGCATGAAAGCCAGGGGTATGGGAGCGGGGACTTGGGAAGTCTGCTGCGATTCCTGCCATCGTGTCGCCATTGAGGGTCTCTCGGTCGCTCGCCCGGACTAGGCGCAGGGCTATCAGGCAGTCGAGGCACTTGAGAGTAACTACGAGAGAGGACAGATCGGCGACGAAGAACTAGACGAGGCGATTCACCGTCTGGCAGAGGCTTATGACGGATTAATAATTCCTGCCCGGTGTGAATGCGGCGGTCACTTCTCAGTCGCGGCAAAGCCTCGTTGCGCCCGCTGTTGCTCTGTCCTGTTAGACACTTACTTCTGTTACGCTTGGTGACCAGATACCGGCCCGGTCGAACAATGCGCTGCACCTGAGGCGCACGAGCGCGATTAATCGCTTTACCAGGCAGGTGCGGCGAGCAGGTGAGCTTTACCGTTGGGCCGCAGAGACAGACCCTTACTTGAGCCATGAGTTCTGGTTACAACATCTTTCCTCTTGGTCAGACCTTCTCCAATGAGGAAGGCGCTTTCTGGGTCACAGGGATTGGCTTAGAATTACCGGCAGGATGGCAGCAGAGCCGGATACCGACGCCGGAGGATTTCCGCGCCGCGCTTAGTGAGTGGAAAGAGTGCGACTATCGGGAGAAGGCTGAGGGCGATGACCTGACCATCTGGGCTGAGAGGCGTGGTGACTGGGACATCACCATCATCTTCATCACGGACTATGCTGAGAGGCACACGGAACTGAATACATCTTCCTGGCTCAGCTTTAACAATGGGCGACCAGAGTGGCTCGTGGCCGTGACCGAGCGGCTTGCCCAGCGATGCGGGCCATTTCTATTGACTGATTCCGGGGGCACAGCAACCGTCGTCGCCTCTGGAACCATGCCGAATGTCAGATGGGTAGATCTGCCCTAAGCCGTTATCGGCCCAACAAGCGTTGCAGCGGACGCCAAACTGCGCTCTTCGTTCCTCGTCGCTCCGTTCAGCGCGGCTGAACTTGGGCACTGGGCCGCTGAACAAAGGCTCTCTCGTTGCGGCTTTTGCACACGCATCGCTGCTGCGTCCAACAGGCCCAAAAAGGTGTATAAGACAAAACGGTAGTGGCTCATTTCAGTCTGAGCCTTTTGGGTTGCTCTCTGGTCGGTTGGTTATACTCATGCAGGAATAGGCGCAGGCAGTTGTCATGCATCACGTCGGTCTTCGAGAACGAGAGCGTCCGTCTGACGAAGCGGGCCATCCTTTGGCGCAGGATGTTGTTGAACCGCTCGATATGGCACGTCTGGCCCGCACCCTTGCCTGTCGCCCGATGCTGCTCTTTGGGCAGCACCTCGGCATACGCCGCCCAAAAGTCTGTGTAGCACAGCCCGCTCTTGGAGCCATCAGGAATACGCTCCCACCTTCCAGGTCTGCCAGTGCAGCAGCAGGCGGCAGGTGCTTTCGCTTCTGTCCCCAATGGCGTAGGCCACAATCTGACGGGTGCGCCTGCACTAGGCTAGCCAGACCCAGCGCTTGTCTTTGCGCTTCTTAACACTTGTCTTTGCGCTTCTTAACAAACGACCAGAGTTCATCGAGTTCCAGCACGTCTTCGCTGCGTGCCACGTTATGTTCACTGCCGCAGTGGGCGCAACGTAGAGGCGGGGTAACCATAGGCTCATCTTACCCGCTCAGACCAATTTGAGCCACTACCGACAAAACAACACGATAAGGTTTACCTATGACGCAGCTACTCAAACGCGCCTATGCCGAAGTTGCACAACTCCCGGAGCCAGACCAAGATGCTATTGCCCTGCTCATCTTAGAGGAATTAGAAGATGAGCGCAAATGGCAAAAGTCTTTTGCTCAGTCCCCCGACGCATTAGCCCAGCTTGCCGAGGAAGCGCTTGCAGAACACCGAGCAGGACTGACACAACCGCTTGACCCAGAGACGCTATGATCTCACGCACCACCGCCCGTTTCCGCAAAACCTTTGGACAACTACCGGGTCAGGTTCAACAGCAGGCTCGCCAAGCGTACCGCTTGTTTCGCCAAAATCCTCAGCATTCAAGCCTGCGCTATCGCCAGGTGCATCCGATGCTGCCAATTTATTCCTATGCAGGATGTCAATACCTCGGAGCTTGCTCCGTACCCTTGTTTGTCTAACTCCAGTGGCCGTCTAAGCGGCCACTTCCCTGCGGCGGCTTACCGCCGCAATCGTTCTGATACCTCGCAGCTTGCTGCGACGTAGTTCATTCCGCAGAGCGTAAAGCTCGGACTTGGTTCCAGCAAGATAAGAGACATCATTACAGCGAAGGTAACTCCAGTCAAAGCCGCTAATAAGGTGCCATTTGCGGTCGTGATGAAGTCTGACAAAAAGACGCCAAACAACGAAGCGACTCTCACGTCGGTCGTCGAGTATGGCTCGGACGGCAAGACTCCAACGGGTATAGTCACTTTAACATTAGTTGCCGCAAGTCCCTCGCCTGGCGTTAATGCAAACCCGCCGGGCGACCCGAGCGGTGACGCAGAAGTCATTGCCAGAGGCATTAAGAATCCATCGCTGGCGAGTGCAACATTATTGGTACTGACCCCAAAGAAAGTGCAACAGCCTACCGGTTCTGGCCCTTACTTTTTAGGTGTTCTTCCACTTCAGAATGTTGCTCTTAATAAGGACACATCTCCCGCACTAACTTTGGTTCCAAGCAACGGAGTAGAGCTAGTATCAATTATTGAAAAAATTACTACCGTGACAGTACTTGATCAATTCGACCATCCGCTAGACTCAATATATGCAGGTGTTCCTATCACAGAGGGAAGAGGGGGAATCAACCAAAATATGTCTTCTAACGGCACTTATCAGGATCCCATAGGGCCTATTATAGACTCAGGAAAATCAGTTTCCAAAAATGATCCTAACTACCAAAAAATCGTTGACAATTGGACTTCTGCGCCTCCACCCATTCTTACTGGCAGCCAGGAAGGAAGTTTAGATGAAAGTACACCCGTTGAAGTTGGTGGAATCAGCCTCAATCCCGCAATTGTAAAACGTTTCTTTTACATCGGTTCGCTTGTCGATCCCAAAGGCACATATAATGTCGAAATACTCTGGCCTGATCCGAATCATTGAACTGCGATAAATTAAACAGAGTAGCTGGTTCACACTCGGGTATGATCATAAGATTGAGGCATTGATGACAACAAATATAGCTGTGTCGCTTCCTTTAGACCGGTATCTTACAAGCATTGGTTCATCGCTAAATATCTATTTCACTCTAGAAATAGATAATCGTGGTGTCAGATCAGGAATAAGCAAGCAGAAAAACCCATCTCATTTTAGCCCTCTCTTTGGAGCCGTCGTTTCAGAAGAAACAAAAATCAGCAACGTATCGGTTCTGATGGATAAATTGCATCGCCAATTCCCAAGTATAGCCATAGTCCGGGATAAAAAAATAACGTCAATATTCCATATCATGGATCGTTCCTTGCAAAAGGATGCAAATTACATTCTGAACCAGGACGTGAATATAAGCTACTCCGGCCAGTTACAAAATCTGCCGGATGCACTTGGCAAAATGCTCGACAACAAAATTACAACAAGGCGGGTCTTTACAGCCAGCCATTTCAGTCGTGACGCTATCACCAATGTAACTGTTACTGCCAATCGCCTAAGTGTAAGGGATGTCTTGACCGATTACGTTCCTATCAAAACATATTCTCACCTCTTATGGAGCGCAGAAGCGATTCAGCAAAGCAATGGAGAAACCAGTACCAATGTCGCTTATTTCGGCCCGATGACATAACACTGGTTCTGTATGCCAAAGTTATAGTTTGTAGGCGGCTTAACATCGGATCAAACCCCCTCGCATAACTGTGTAAGTCCTAATTTCAAGATTGGAAAAACGACCCAATAAATATCTAGTGATCGTTTTCTTGTGCATTATTGTGCATTAGCTGTTGTGAAGCATATCATTTTAAAAAACAACCTCTCCCCCGGTGACATCCTGATGCTGACTGCCGCCGTGCGCGACCTGCACCTGACGTTCCCTGGAGAGTTCCAAACCGATGTCCGCACTTCCTGCTCTGAGTTATGGGACAACAACCCGTACCTGACGCCGCTTGCTGACGATGACCCGGAAGTGACGGTTGTCAACTGCGAATACCCTCTTATTCATCAAAGCAACCAACTTCCCTATCACTTCATCCACGCTTTCCGTCTGTTCCTCAGCGAGAGGCTGGGCAAAGACATCAAGCCCCATGCTTTCCGCGCGGACGTGCATCTCAATGAGCAGGAAAAGCAGTGGATATCGCAGGTTGACGAAATCACGGGAGTGGCGGGAACGCGCTTCTGGATCATCGTTTCCGGCGGCAAGAAGGACTTCACCGCCAAATGGTGGGACCCGGCCCGCAGCCAGGAAGTGGTTGACCACTTCCGAGACCGCCTCATGTTCGTGCAATGCGGGGCTGGGGAGGACTGGCACGTGCATCCGCCGCTTCAGAACGTCATTGACCTACGCGGCCAGACCGACCTGCGTCAGATGGTGCGCCTGATGTACCATGCCGACGGCGTTGTTTGTCCGGTCACCATGTTCATGCATCTGGCCGCCGCTGTTGAGACCAAACCGGGCCGTCCCAAGAACCGTCCCTGCGTGGTTGTCGCCGGAGGGCGCGAGCCGTCTCAGTGGGAGGCATACCCGCACCACCAGTATCTGCACCGGAATGGATGCCTTCCCTGCTGCGAGGACGGCGGCTGCTGGAAGAGCCGCGTGGTGCCGCTGGATGATGGTGACGAGAAGGATGACAGCCTGTGCCTGTATCCCGTCAAGACCGGGTCCGGCGCTGTCATTCCCAAGTGCTTGGAGATGGTCTCGGCGCAGAACGTGATCCATGCCATTGAGCAATACCTGAAGTACGACGGCTACGCTTGGCGCGCGATCCGCGCCTTAGAAGCCTACGGACTGACCACATCAACTTCCTAAGACCCGGCAAGAAAGACCTTGATGACCGAGTTCGACTACGCCCAAGTGCTAGCCAACGACTGCTACCTCGACCGTCTGTGCTTCACACTCTCCCTCAACCGCAGTTTCATTCCCGGAGCGATGGGCACCATTGCATCCATCCGCAAGTTTTACTCCGCCGAAGAGGCAGACATCATCGTCTTTCTGGATCGGGAACAGAAGGGCTTCGCCCGGTTCTGCGAGAAGCACGGGGCAGAGCTGCACTTCTTTGACGAAATCCAGAATTGGATTGGGCCGCTGGTATACGACGACCCGCGTTATGCAGCCGACAAGACGCACTTCTACCATCCCGACTTTGCGCTTTTAGAAGGATTGGAAGATCACCCGCAGCCTGAGACTTCTGGGCTTGGAACCCTCCGGCACCTCCATCCTCTGAACGTCAAGGCGTACAGCACGGGCTACTGCCTCTGTGTCCGAAACTACAAGCACGTCATCCACATCGACGCGGACGCTTTTCTGCTGGGGCGGATCAACGCGGTGTACCAAAAACATCCTGATCCCGACACCGTGATCGGGTTTGACGACGGCACGGACGCCCTCAGCAACTTAGAGGTTCTGTTCCAGGTCAAAAAGCCCGCCGATTTCAGCGATACAACGTATGCCTTCAACGCAGGCGTGGTGTTCTATGTCAATGGGCCGAACGTCAAGCAGCTTATGCGAGACTTCATGTTCTACATAGAAAGCTGTTACCATTACACCCTTGCCGGTTCCTTTGCCGACCAGGGTGTGCTGCGTGCGCTTGTCGCCAAGTACCATCTCCAAGGCAACATTCACTTCTACAGAGAGGATGCCGTAAACTGGAACCCGACATGGGTTCGGGCCGATGACTTGGCATTTGACCCGGAGGCCGAAAAGTGGATCAACCGGAAGAATGGCCGGCAGCAGTTCATCTGGCACGGCGCCGGGGGCGAAAAGCTTTGGAGCGGCAAATACGCATCTCCGTCAGTGAATGAGGCATGGCGGTATGTCGGCGGCACGTACACAGACGACTGGCAGTCCGTTATAGGCTCCCTCACGGCTGAGCACTGCGAATTTGTCGTGGAAGAGTTGGTGTCCTTTTTCAAGGACAAGGCTGAACAGACGCTCGATATTTTGGAGATCGGAACACAGTATGGCAGAACGGCCATTGCGTTTTGCTCCCTGCTCAGAGCGGAAGGGTTTGACGTTCACATCGACACGTGTGACATTTTTGCTTCCAGCCATGATTACCCGGAAAGGTACGCCACGCAGCAAGAAGTCTTTACCAACATCCAGAATTTCAAGATGGGCCGCTTTATCACTTCTCACTGTGTTGGGGAAAACGAGAACTTGGTGGCGAGGTTCCACGGCACGCGGTATGACTTTATCTACATTGACGGCTGCCACGAGTATAAGCAGGTTGTTGCCGACTGCGTGATCGCCCTCAAACTAGCCGGGGACAGAGCCTTGATCATCGGAGATGACTTCCAAATTGCGGACGTGCGTCAGGCTGTTTTCTCAATATTTTCCGGTGAGGCTGTGCGGGTAGAGCATGACCAATGGATCGTAGCCCTAGATCAATTTTCCAAACGACTTGTATCAAAACTCTAGACACGGTTAAACGACAACGATCATGTGCGCACACTTTAGAAGCGCTTGCCCTGGTATGGCCGCACTTCCTCGTTGACTTTGCGCCCCCCGTGCGGCTATAATAAAGGCCAAGAAAGCGATTCCATGAGCCAATTAATCCAGCTTGACCTGCCGACTTCCGCCGTACAGACGCCCGTCCATGCCCCCCGGACAGGACGGCGCATTCCCGAATGGCTGACTATCAAAGTGCCCAAACGCCAGGGGATCGACGAAGTGCAGTCGCTCATGCGCGCCAACAACCTAGTGACTGTCTGCGAGGAAGCGCGCTGCCCGAACCTGGGCGAGTGCTGGAGCAAAAAGACCGCGACATTTATGATTTTGGGCGATACGTGTACGCGCTCATGCCGCTTTTGCGCGGTCAAGACCGGCAAAGGCGGGGACTTGGACCCGGACGAGCCGCGCCGCGTGGCTGAAAGCGCCGCTGCGCTAGGCTTGAAGCACACCGTGGTCACGAGTGTCAATCGGGATGAGCTGGCTGACGGCGGGTCGCATCACTTCGCAGAGACCATTCGGCACCTGCGCGCGTTATTGCCCCATTCCATTGTGGAAGTGCTGACGCCGGACTTTCTGGGGAACAAAGCCAACATTCAGACCGTCGTAGAGGCAAAGCCGCACATCTTCAACCACAACATTGAAACCGTGCCGCGCTTGTACCGCAAGGTGCGTCCGCAGGCGCGCTATATCCGCTCCCTGCAACTACTGGAATATGTCAAGGCCGCCGACCCGTCCATTTACACCAAGTCCGGCCTCATGGTTGGCCTGGGCGAAACCAAAGACGAAGTGGTCGCGCTGATGCAAGACCTCAAAGCCTACGGCGTGGACGCCGTGACGATCGGCCAGTATCTCAAGCCCGGCAAGAACTATTTGGACGTGGTGGAATATGTCCACCCGGACGTGTTCGCCGAGTACAAAGCCATCGGCGAGACCCTGGGCTTTATGTTTGTCGCCAGCGGGCCGTTTATCCGCTCGTCGTACAATGCCAAAGAATTCAGCGACAAGTTTCTTGCCGGGCAAGACGCTTCTTCCTTCACCCCTCGCATAGCACAGCCGGAGGCTGCCTAAGCAGGGGCGACCGGCCCTTCCATGAACCACCGCCGCCTCGCTATCGCCGCCTGCCCGCCGAAGCTGCCCCGACCGGCCCGCGTCCTCGCCCGCCTGGTGTTCTGGGTTCCCCTGCTCTGCCTGCTGGGGGCATCGGGCGTGTACCTGGGCGGCATGTGGCGATTGCTGCGCGCCGACTTGCCTCCCATTGTCGCGGAGATTGCAGGCGGGCAGCTCCACCATCAGGTGCGGCTGGGCCGTATTACCTTCCGCCCCGGCGTGGTTATCCTGGACAATGTTGCCGTTTCCAACCACGCCACCTTTGCTTCAAGCGGGGGCGAAGCGTCGCTGATCGCCCGGCGCGTGTCGGTTCACTACAATCTCCGCTCTCTGCTGTTTGACCCGCGCAATGCCGTTTATGCTCTCGGCGACATTGTTGTGGACAGCCCTGTTGTGCTGTTTGAGCGCTTTTCCAACACGCAGTTTAACATCAGCGACCTCCTCAAGCCGCGCCCACCGAACAACAATAAGCCGTTTGTCGGCACCGTCATTGTGCATAACGGCACGCTGCGTTTTCGGGACTATGTGGCTCCGGCCCGCCTGCGCGAGCGTCCTGCCCTCAACACCCTGTATGCGGTCAACACCGTCGTCAACTGCCGCTCCGAGCGATATGTGTATTTTACGGGCAATGGGCAGGGGCGATCGGAGCGGCTGGCGAATGTGAGCATTCAGGGCGATGCATCGCGGCTGATGTCGTCGCGCTACCGCGTGTCGGCGCAGGTGTCCGATGCCGACGCCGCTTATTGGGCGGATTATTTCAAGGCCTTCCCGCAGGGGCGCATCACGCATGGCCGCGCCAACCTAGATTTGATTGCCGCCGTTCTGCACAAGCAGGCCCCCAATGCTCCCATTGACCTGTCGGGCCGCGTCAACTTTTCCCAGGTGGCGATCTCTCTCATTGACCCGCGCGTGCGCCGTCTGCCGCTGAGCAGCATCGGCGGCACGGCGCTGTTTACCGGGGCGGGCGTGAGCATTGACGGGGCGGGCCGGGCGGCAGGGCAGGGCGTCTCGTTCCACGGAACGGTGTTTGACCTGTTCCGTCCGCAACTCGCCTTCACAGCCTCCGGCACGCATATCAACCCAAACCCCCTGCTGCGCGTTCTGCCCGCTGTCCATGTGCCGCCGGGCGTTGCGCTCAGTGTCGGGTCGGCGACGGCGCAGATTACCGGGTCGGCGGACTTTCCCGTGGTCAGCGCGGATGTGCGCATCCCGCGCATCACCTATCAAGGCAATGCGGCCAATGACGTGCGGGGGCGGGTCTTGTACGCCAACAACGTGCTGTCTCTGCCGACCGTGGTCTTTCGGCCTGCGGCAGGCGGGGCGGGGATTTTGCGGGCGACCGTCAACACGCAGTCCCTCGTGCCCTCCATCGCTATCGGGGGGCGCGTGTCCGGCGTTGATGTGGCGCGCCTGCATCTGCCGGGCGCGCCGGGCCGCAAGCCCCTTTCTTTGGGCGGAACAGCAAGCGCGGAGTTTTTGTCCCGGTCTACGAATGGCGGGCCGAATGCGCCGCTGTCGCTGGTCGCCAATGTCCTTGTCAACAACCCCCGCGTCCTGCACACCACTTTGCGCTCCGTGCGCGGGCGCATCGCGTGGACGCCAGGCACAGATGTTGTCGTGCGCCGCGCCGTGGTGCAGGACGGGCACGGCGGTTCGGCTACGGTCAGCGGGCGCGTGCCTACCACGCCCCGCGCGCAGTGGAACCTGGCGGTGAACGCGAACGGCGCGAGCATTGCCCCGCTGCTGGCCCCGTATGCCTCATTGCCGGTCAGCGGGCTGGCCTTCGCGCAGGCGCGCGTGACGGGGCCGCTTGCCACGCCAATCGCGACCGGCGCCACGCAGGTTTACAATGGCAAGTTCAGCGGCATCGGCGTGGATGCCCTGACCGGCAGCTTTACGGCGGGCGTGGACAGCGCCACCTTGCGGAACGTTGTCGTGCGGCGCTTTCCCACGGAAGCGCGCGTTTCGGGCCGCGTAACCCATCTGGCATCCGGCAACCCCGCTTTGGCGCTCAATGTTTCTCTCGCGCAAGGCGATGTGCAGGACTTTCTTTCCCTGGCCCGTGCCGTGCAGGCGCGGGCAGGCGTGCATGGCCGCCCCCCAGCGTCTCCGCTCAATCTGCCGACACTTACGGGCACGGCGCAGGGGGCGTTTCGGATCGCGGGCCGCGTGAACAATCCTCAGATTACAGGGCAGGCGATGGTGACGGACGCGACCATTGACGCGTATCGCTTTGATAAACTTGGGGCCAGTGTCGCCTATCACAATGGAACTGTGCGCGTGAACAACGGCTTCGCTCATGGGGAGGGAGGGGCCTCCGTGCAGGCGCGCGGACAGTTCAGCTCGCGCACCGGACGCCTTGCCGCTGCTGTTTCCGGGACAAACCTCAACCTAGACCTGTTTCAGCCTTTGTTCGGCCCCTACGCAGACCTCAAGGGCATCCTGGCGTTCACCGGCACAGTCGGCGGGACACTCAAGTCACCTACGGGCGCGCTCCAGGTGTCCGGGCTGAGCCTGGGCATCAACGGCCAGAACCTCGCCCCGCTTTCAGTGGCGGGACGTTACGCGAACGGCGTGTTCACGCAGACCAAAGCGCCCTGGGTTTTGTCTTTCCTGCCCGGCAGCGTGGATGCGGAAGGCAGCCCAATCGTTCCCGCCCCGCTCCCGATTACCTATGTCGTGGACAATGTGCGCCTTGCCCTGCCCACGCCCGGTCATTCCTCTCAGCCCCGTCCCATTGGCCTGACCGTGTCTGTTCCCGCTGATGCGCCGGAGCATCTTTCCCACATTGCAGACACGCTGCGGGCGAGCCGCTTTGCCAAAACTCCCACTGTGCGAAAAGCCCTCGCATCCCTGGATGCCCTGCCGTTCTCGCCCGACGCTACCCTATCCATCCCCAAACTTACCGTGGGCGGCACGCTGGCTGCCCCGCAGCTCGCTGGGACTGTGCTCGCTTCGCGCATCACGGCAGGCGACGGCAGCGGCGCGGACGCGGCCCAGATCACCGGCTCGTTTGCCGGGGGGCCGCAGCCGACCGCAAGCGCCGAGGCCCGCGTCACCAACCTGCGCGTGAATGGCATCGCCGTGCAGTCCGTGGCCCTCGCGGGCAGCCTCGCAGGACGCACCGTGACCCTGAACACCCTGGATGCCCGCGCGCAGGCCGCGAGCCTGCACGCGTCCGGCAAGGCCGACCTAGATGGACAAATGGACGCTTCCCTGGAGGCATCCAACATCCCGCTGGGCGTGTTCAATGCCCTGATGCCGTCCGGCAAGAGCGGCGGGGCAAGGCGATTGTCCGGCACGGTCAGCGCCCTCTTTCTCCAGGCCAGCGGCCCCACGCAGTTCCCCGACTTGATCGGGTCGCTGGACGTGGACAGGCCCGCATTAGACCTTGGCCCCCAGGATGGCAGCGGCAGCCATTACGCGCTGGACAGCATCCGCACGGGCGCGGTCACCCTGACGCGCGCTCCCATCGGCGCCGCCCGCCTTTTGACGGTCAGCGACCTGGCGGCGTTCAAGGGCGGCAGGCCCGTGGCAACCTTGTCCGGCACGCTGCCGCTGAACTTGTCCGGCGTGACCGCGCAAACCCTGCTTGCCGCCCAGACCGGCCAGCCTTTGCAGGCGAAGCTGCAAATCGCCGACCTGTCCGTGCTTGCTCTCCTCAGCCCGTCATTGATAGACCCCAAGCGCACCGGCGGGGCCTTGACCGCGGCTGTCAGCGTTGGCTCCAACCAGACCTTGCAGGGGCAGATAGACATCGCCAATGCCTCGGTCGGGCTGTCGGGGTTCGGCACCAGCCTTTCCAAGCTGGGCGGGCGCATTCTGGTCGGCGGCAGCCGCGTTTCTGTGCAAAGCCTGGCCGCGCAGTCCTCCAAAGGCGGCACCGTGTCGGTTTCGGGCGGCGGCACGCTGACGCAGGCCGATCTGCAAATGCGCGCGACCGGCTTCACCGTAGATGAAACCGGCAGGCAGACCCTGCTCGCCCAGCTGTTCAACAGCGGCGCGCGCGGCACATTGGATGGACGGCTTTTGTTCGCCGGGCCGTGGCTTTCGCCGCGCATCACGACCGCGCCGGGCCTGCCGCTGGTCGTCTCCCATGCGAGCGGCACAGTGCCTTCGGTGACCGCGCCGACCGGACGCATCGCGCGCATCAGCATTGTCCATGCCGGGGGCGAAACCGTTTCTACGCCCAAGATACTCGCCGTGGTCGCCCAAAAGATCGGGAATGCTTATGATCCCGATGCCGCCCAGCGCGACCTTGTCGCCATTCGCGGATTGGGCTACTTCAATGGCGGCGTCAAGCTGACTACGGAGCGCGACCCGACCGGCGGCATCAGCCTTACCTACACGGTGGCCGAAACTGCCCAGGACAATTTTGACCCGCAGTTTGACATTCATGTCGCCCTGGGCGGCGGGAAAAACGAAACTGTTGCCGTGCGCTCGTCCTTGTTGCGGGCCGACGCGCGAGGCGATGTCCACCTCGCCGGCACGCTGCTCGCCCCCCAGCTGCAGGCCCACCTCACGGTCGCCAAAGGGCAGTTTATCCTGCCGCCGTCTACGCTGCTCAAAGTGGTCAAGCCGACCGGCGGCGGCGACAACATCGTTGATGCCCGCTATCCCGCCTCCGATCCGGGCGTGGATGGGCAGCCCGGCCTGGAATCGCGCATCAATTTGACCGCGCAGGCGACTGTTTCCGTCTCGCCCGCGCTGCTGAACGCCAACACAAGCGCGGCCTCGCAGGGGGTTGCGTACATGCCCTCCGTGGGCGAGATTCCAAACCAAAACCAGGGCGCAATCACCAACCCGTTTGGGGCGGGGCAGCAGTCGCAGCGCTACAAAATCACGGCGCACATCAGCGGCCTGCTCAATGTCCCCAACCGTCTCACTTTAGACCTGACCTCGTCGCCCGGCGGCCTGACCCGTCAGCAGATGCTGGCGGCTTTGGTGCAGGAAGATGTTTATTTGCAGCTGGCACGCGGCGGCGGCGGGGCCGAGAACGCGCTCAAAAACCAATTGGGCGCGGCCATCAGCGGCATCGCCCTGCCGACCCTGCTCAGTCCCCTGGAAGACAGCATTGCGGGCACGTTCGGTCTCCAGGACTTCAGCGTGGATTACGCGCCCAATGCGCCGGTGCAGGTGACCCTCAGCAAAGAGCTTGCGCCCCGCCTGACCGCCACCTACCAGCGCGCCTTCGGAGCGCGCGCGCCCGGCGCGGTCAATTCCATTCTGCTGCCGCCGCAGTATCTGCTCAAGCTCGGCTACGGCATTTCGCGCCATTTGCAGCTCACCGTTTCCACCGATGACCAGCGTAAAAACACGGTTGCCCTGGAAGGCATCTTTGGGTTTTAGACGCTTGGCACCCATTTTCCCCCTGTTTCGGGTAAAAGAAGCCTCGGATTCGTCACGACCTGACACGCAAAAAGGCGCTTTGCCGTCCGGTCGCTGAGGGCTGCCGAACCGAACATCTTGGCTTTCCCTCGGTGTTTCCCCGGCGCTGCTCAGGCTTTGCAGCGGCGCACCGACGACGGAACGTTTCTTTCCGTCGTTTGTTCACCTGTTAAACGCCGTTAAAACGCCGCCGTAGCGAGGGCGCAGCGAATTCTCGCCAAAAAAGTGAAACATTTCCACGTATCCATTGTCCAAAGGAGTGACGCAATGGCCCTGGTGCCGGGCGCACAAAACAAACCGAAGCTGGACTGGACGACGCGCCGCGCTGCCGCCGAGGGGGACGGGGCGCTGTCCGGGCAGAGCCGACGGGCCGATATTGCGCTGGTGCAGAACCCCGATGCCCTGTACGAGCGTTATGGAAAGCCTGTGTTTAACCTGATCTTTCAATGGCTCGGGGACTATGATGACGCGCAGGATGTTCAGATGGAGACGTTCCTCTCCGCCTGGAAAGCGCGGGACAGCTTTCGCGGCGAGTCGCAAGTTTATACGTGGCTGTACCGGATCGCGCACAACCACTGCAAAAACCGGTTCAAGCAGCGCGACCGACAGCGGGAAGTGGAAGGGCCATCTCTGGACGCGGCCTTTGCGGGGGATGAAGGCGGCGAAGTGTCGGCCCGCGAGATCGCCGATTGGAGCTACTCGCCCGCGCAATTGCTGGATCAAAAAGAAACGCGCGCTTTGATTGACAAGGCGATTGACGGCCTGGCCTCCGAATACAAAGTCGTGCTGACACTGCGCGAGCTTGAGGGCCTGAGTTACAACGAAATCGCCGACGTGACCGGCCTGACGTTAGCCGCCGTCAAAACCCGGCTCAACCGGGCGCACGCAATGGTGCGGCAGCGGGTAGAGCCGCAGCTTAAACCGTAGAATCAACGCAAGACAAAACGTAGGATCAAAGACAAAACAGACGAGTTTTTCGAGGGAGTATTGTTTGGTTAACTGGCTTCAGCATCGCAGCAACGGAAAACACGTCGTTTCCCCTCAAGCATTGTTCCGGGCCTGCGCGTTTCTGGCCCTGGCAGGCGTGTCGGCATTGGCGCCCACGCCCGGCGCGGCGCAGGTGCCGCAGCGCCCGGTCGTTCCCGCCCCCGGCCAGCCGGCGGTAGACCCCGGCTCGCCTAAAGCGCAGGCGCCGACGGCTCCTGTCTCTTCCGCGCCCGGCGCGACTTCTTTGCCCGGCCTGACGCCGCCGCCCGGAGTGTCCGACCTGCCGCCGACCGCCCCCGCGCCGACGATTACGGGCATCAATCCCGGCCAGGGTGGGGCGTCTTCCGCAGGTTCCGCCCCCGCGCTTTCCGGCAAAGTCGCCCGCATCAGCATTCGGGGCAATTCGGCGATTTCCACCGAAGCTATCCGGGCGTTTGTGGCGCAGAAGATCGGCAGCCCCTACAACCCGACTTTGGCCGACCGTGACCGCGACCAGATCAAAGGGATGGGCTACTTCAACGGCGAAATTGGCCTGTCTGTGACACCCAACGGCGTGGGCGGCCTGGACGAGACTTACACCGTGGCCGAGAACCCGGTGATCAAGCGCATCGTGTTTACGGCCAACACGGCGGGCGGCCAGCCGTCTGTGTCCAGCGACAAGATCAAGACCCTGATTGACACGCATGAAGGCCAGGTGCTGAACACCAACACCCTGGTGCGCGATATTGACAAACTGTTCAACCACAACAGCGGCTACATGCGTCAGCAGGGCTACATCGCGGACGTGAGCGCGGACATCAATATCGACCCAAACACGGGGACATTGACAATCCCGCTGGTGGAAGCTTACATCCAGGAGATACGGGTTACGGGGAACAAAAAGACCAAAATCGCCGTGGTCACCCGCGAGCTGCGCTCCCGGCCCGGCGATGTTTTGAACGAACAGCGCCTGCAAAAAGACCTGACACGCGTCTACAACCTGGGCTTGTTTGACCAGGTCGGGCCGCTCGACGAGCAGCCCACTGATGTCGGCAAAGTGATTATCGCCATTCCCGTCGTGGAAAAACGCAGCGGGCAGGTGTCGGTCGGTGTCGGGTACTCGTCCACATCCAAGCTGGTCGGGCGTGCCGAGCTTGCGGAAAACAATTTCCGGGGCATGGGCGAGCGGGTCAGCCTTAACGCCGAAGTGGGCGGCGTCAGCAGCACCAGCAGCCTCCGGCTGGGCTTTTTTGAGCCGTATCTAGATAAGGCGCATACATCGCTGAACGTCAGCATTTACAACGAAGTCATTTATCGCTTTTCCAGCAACGTTTATTCCAGCGCCACCCAGACCGGCACGAGCAGCAACTACACGGAGCAGCACCGGGGCGTGACTTTTGGCGTCAACCGCCCCCTCAGCGACACCAAATCGGCGGGCCTTACGTTTCGCACCGAAAGCGTCAAAGCCAACAACTTCAACACGCCCGTCCAGGACACATTTATCCGGCAGCAGGGAACGGTCACCGCTCTGGGCGCGCAGTATTCCAGCAACACGCGCGACCAGGACTTTTCGCCTGCGTCCGGCGGTCTGTACAGTGGCTCGTATGAGTATGGCCTGGCAAACACGACCACGGTCGGCAACTCGCCTTCGCCGCTCGCGCCGGGCCGCCACAACGTCAGCAAAGTCGGGATTGACCTGCGTCAATATATCAGCCTGCAAGGCCCCCGCAAATTGGGCGATTTAAAGTCGGCCAAGCGCGTGTTCGCCGTCCACTTTCTGCTTGGCTTCTCTAACCGGGACGTGCCGTTCTTTGAGCAGTACTTTCTGGGCGGGGCGGACTCGCTGCGCGGGGCGGACACAGACCGCTTTTGGGGCAACAACCTGGCTCTGGCGCAGGGCGAGCTGCGTATCCCGGTCAGCAAAAGCGACAGTTTCCAGGGTGTGCTCTTTACGGATGTCGGCGATGCCTGGGGCAGTATCTATCAGGGGCAGGGCTTGGCGCAGCACCGGCAGTTTTCCCTGCAAAGCGACTATGGTATTGGGGTGCGTCTGGTCACTCCGATCGGTCCTATTCGCGTGGATTATGCCCTAGGGCGCGGCGGCGGCAAAACGCAGTTCAGCATCGGTCAATCATTCTAACACAACCATCTATATCCAACATAACCGTTTATAAAGGAACTTCATGAAGAGAGAGAACGCTTTACATAAGCCGCTCGGCAGGATTTTGGGCACGGCGAGCATTGTTGCCGGTCTGATGCTGCCATTTGTCGGAGTGCTGCCTGTGCAGGCGGCTCCCGCGGCATCGGCTTCCCTGGGACAGTTTGGCGGCGTAGATTTGGGCCGTATTCTCTCAGGCTACAGCAAAAAAGCCGACCTGGACAGCCAGATACAGGCGCTCAATCAAAAACTGCAATCGCAGTTCAATGCGCAGCAAAACAGCCCTCTGCTGACCAGGGAACAAATTACGCGTTTGGGCACTCTGGTTTCCAAGTCGCCCCGCACCGATGCGGAAACCGCCGAACTGACCAGCCTGCAGCAGCAGGCGGCGGCGTCTGCTCAGGAGCTGACAACATTGCAGCAAAAGGCAAACCCAACCGATGCCGACAAAGCGCGCTTGACCACTCTGACCACGCAATTGCAGGCTGGACAGCAGGCGCTGCAGGAGATTTCCGCTTCCTATACCGCGCAGGTGCAGGCCGAGCAGGACAAATTAAGCGCACGGCTTTCGGATCAAGTCAAAGCTGCCATTGCCGCTGTCGCGCAGCAGCGAGGCCTCGTGGCGGTGTTCAACTCGCAGTACGCAGTGTATACGGCCAATGACATCACGGATGAAGTGCTCAAACGCCTCAACGGCAAGTAGGCTCGCCGCGAGCATTTGCCTTGCTTTGACTTTCGCCGTCGCCGGCTGCGGCCTGCACCCAGCGCGTGTGACACAGATCATGCCGCGCCAAGGCTATGCGGACCTGGACGTTCTGGTACGCAGCCATCCTGGCTGGCCCGGCGTGGCACAGTACGATTTAGCCCTGATCCGATTGCGCCATGCCCTGGTGCGGCTTGACCGCCCTGCCGACAACGCCGAGCTGGCTGTGCTGCCCGCTGACAATGCGGCAGCGCTGCCGTCGCCCGCAGTGTTCGCGCGGGGAGCAAAGCAGCAGCTGGAAGCGGTTCGTTTGGCACAGGTGGCACGGGTGCGAGAGCGGCGTGCCCTGGCGCGTCAAAGGCAGCTTGCTCCTTCAAGGGAAGCGTGGCAGCGTGAAGCGCGCGCCGAGTATGTGCGGCAAGCCCGACTGGCTCAAGGCGTCTACTTGCGGCGTGTTCGGGCGACACTGGCGGATCGTGATGTGCAGCGCCTCAACTTGTCGCTGCAAATCAAAGCGCTGCAGGATATAGTCGCCGGCTGGAAGGCATCTACTCCGCCGACCCCGCGCCTGACGCAGGCACGAAAAGACCTCGCGCAAAAGCAGGCCCAGCTGGCACTGCTGGAAACCGAGCGCAGCCAAGCCTTGCAGTTCGCCCTTGTCGAGCGTCACGCGATGATCAGGCAGGCCGCCGCCAAGCGGGACGCTTACGTGCAGCAATTGACTGGGCAAAAAGAGGCCGCCTTGCGAATGCAGGATGAGCAGCAAACCAGAGTGTTCGCGCAAAGCTTGGTTCGGCAGGAACAGGAACTGCTGCAATCGCAGTCCGTGCAGGCCACGGCTCCGGTGACTCCGGCAGGTTCGTTGGGGGCGGATGCGCTTCCGTCCGGTCGGAACTTGCCGGCCCTGTCGCCGGGCAGCACGGCCAAGTCTCTGCGGCAGCTGCAGATGGCACAAACCCGGCTGCTGGCGCAGCGGGCGCGCTGGGTCGCTTTTATCTACGATGATACGCGCGCGGCGGCTTTGGATGCCGCACAAAAGCGGCATTGGACTCTTTCTTTCGCCAAAACCGGGCCGGGCCTTGCGCTGACCGCGCCGCTCGCACAGATTTTGGCCCTCCAGGGCTGGAAAACGTAACATATCCGTCCCGCAGGGCACCGTGCCCACCAACAGCGGGCACAGAGAATGGGCAGAAGAGGATACCGGCATGCAAACAACGTTAGGGCAGCTTGCGGCACTTGTGGAAGGTTCGGTGGAGGGGGATGAGACCATCTTCATCCACGGCATTTCCAGCATTGAAGATGCCGAAGACGGCGACATCACTTATGCCGAGAACGACAAGCTGCTGGACAGCGCCAGCCGTTCGCGAGCGTCTGCCGTGATTGCGTCGGCATCGGCGGCCACCAGCGGCGCGGCAGGCCGGAAGCCCCTCATCCGTGTCAAAAACCCCCGCTTTGCGTTTGCCCAGGTGCTGCGCATCTTCGCGCCGGAGCCGAAGGCCTACCAGGGCATTCACCCCCAAGCCGTTATTGGCGACAACCCCACATTCGGGCAGAATGCCTCGGTGCATGCCCTCGCATTTATCGGCGACAATGTGACTTTGGGCGACAACTGCGTGATTTATCCCTTTGCCTATGTCGGCGACAATGTCTCGCTGGGAAACAACTGCGTGATCTATCCGCAGGTGTGCCTGCATGACAGCACCGAGATCGGCAGCGGCGTGGTCATTCACAGCGGCAGCGTGCTGGGCACGGACGGCTTCGGCTATATGTTTATTGAGAACCGTCATTATAAAATCCCCCAGATCGGGCGCGTGATAGTGGAAGACGATGTGGAAATCGGTGCGAACGTCACCATTGACCGTGCGCGCACCGGGTCTACGCGCATCGGCGCGGGCACCAAAATAGATAACCTGGTGCATATCGGGCACAATGTTTCCGTGGGCAAAAACTGCGTCATTGTCGCTCAGGTCGGCGTGTCCGGCAGCGTAGACATCGGCGACGGCGTCATTCTCGCGGGGCAAGTCGGCATCAAAGACCATGTCAAGATTGGGGATGGGACAATCGTCGCCGCCAAAACAGGCGTGATTGGAGACCTGCCCGCGCAGTCGTTCGTGTCCGGCATGTATGGCCGCCCGCACGGGCCGGAGATGCGCGCCCAGGCCCTGTACAGCAAGCTGCCGGAGCTAAACAAGCAAATCAAGGACCTGGAAGCGCGGCTGGCTGCCCTGGAAGCCAAACCCGAATGACCCGCCCGCGCCGGACACTGACGTCCGAAAGCGAAGTCCTGCGGGGCGTGGGGCTGCATTCGGGCCAGGACGCTTCCCTCCGCCTGTGTCCCGCGCCACCCGGCGCGGGACTTGTTTTTGTGGACATGGGCAGCGGGCAGGAAATCCCCGCCCGCCCGGAGAACGTTTCCGACACGTCCCGCTGCACCATTCTTGGGCACGGCAATGTGCGCGTGCAGACCGTGGAGCATGTCCTGGCAGCGCTTTCGGCTTTGGGCGTGGATGATGCGCGCATTGAATCTCAGGGCGGAGAAATGCCCGCGATGGACGGCAGCGCGCGGCTGTTCGCCGATCTTGTGCAGGCGGCAGGCATACGCGAGCACGGAGCCGATGCTGTCCCGCCTCTCGTTGTCACCACTCCCGTGGCGGTTCAGGGCAAAGACGACGCATCCATCGTCGCGCTGCCTTCGGAGACTTTTCGTGTTTCGGTCATGCTGGATTATCCCGCTTATGCATATCTGGGGGCTTCCGCAGCGACATTCGGCGGCGATGCGGACGAGTTTTTGGCGCAAATCGCCCCCGCCCGCACGTATGGCTTTCTTGCCGAACTCCAATGGCTGAGGGCGCACGGCCTGGCATTGGGCGCATCTGCGGACAATGCCGTCGCCCTGGGCGAGACAGGGTACGAGACTGGCCTGCGTTTTCCCAATGAACTGGCCCGGCACAAACTTCTGGACGTGCTGGGCGACCTGGCATTGGCAGGTCGTCCCATTCAGGCGCACGTGCTGGCATTCAAGCCGGGCCATGCCCTGAATGTCGCCCTGGCGCGAAGGCTGTGCGCGGGCGCGTAGAAGGCGTGCCGTCGGCGTTCCCACAGTGTACCAACGACGGAAGAAACCGTTCCGTCGTTGGTACGAGGATGGAAAGTCGTGGAACAGCCGGAGAAATGCCGAGGGAACACGGCGGCAAACCCGGCCAAGCCCCAAAAAAGCGCGCCGTGCCTGCGCCGCCCGCGAAGAAAAAAAGCAGTGTCCGTGGCGTGCGGACAGTGGTGAGGAGACTATTTTGACCATGTTGGATGTTGAAGCGATCAGAGAGATACTGCCGCACCGGTATCCGTTTTTGCTGGTGGACCGGGTGCTGGAAGTGGAACCGGGCGTTCGGGCGATTGGCCTCAAAAATGTGACGGTGAACGAAGAGTTCTTTCAGGGCCACTTTCCCAAGAACCCGATCATGCCGGGCGTCATGATTATTGAGTCGATGGCGCAGGTGGGCGGCATTATGATTTTGTCGCATGAAGAGCATCGGGGCAAAAACGCGGTGCTGGCGACTGTGGAGGAGTGCAAGTTTCGCCGTCCGGTGAAGCCCGGAGACACGCTGATCCATGAAGCGACCATGCTGCGGCAGCGGGGCAACATGGGCAAGGTGCGGTGCGTCGCCCGCGTGGACGACCAGGTCGTAGCGGAAGCAGTCCTCATGTTTGCTCTGGTGAACAATTTCTAGTTGGGCAATTTTTAGGCCAAGTGTGATGCGCCCTGAGTGCAGAGGAAAGACAAAGGGAAGTTTGAAAGAGACAAGCAGCGCAAGAGTATGAAGATACATCCAACAGCAGTGGTTGACCCGCATGCGCAGATCAGCGATGATGCTGAGATCGGGCCGTACAGCGTGATCGGCGACCATGTGGTCATTGGGGCCGGAACGCGCGTGCGGGCGCATGTCATTATTGAGCCGTTTGTGACGCTGGGCGCGCGCTGCGATGTGTTCAGCGGCACGGTTTTGGGGGGCATTCCGCAGGATCGCAAGTTTAAGGGCGAAACGTCGCATTTGATTATCGGCGACAACAATGTTATTCGCGAGCATGTCACGATCCACCGCGCGGCGGGGGCGGGCACGGAAACGCGGATCGGCAGCGACAATTTGATTATGGCTTATTGTCATATCGGCCATAACTGCACCATCGGCAGCGGGATTATGATGGCGAACATGGTGGGGCTGGCGGGCCATATTGAAGTGGAAGACAAGGTGATATTCGGCGGATTTGTCGGCGTGCATCAATTTGTGCGGGTGGGAAAGCTGGCGATGGTGGGCGGCTATTCCAAAGTGGTGCAGGATATACCGCCGTTTATGATGGCGGATGGCCGCCCGTGCAAAGTGCTGGACCTCAACGTGATCGGCCTGCGCCGGGCGAATGTGTCGGCGAAAGCGCGGGCCGATCTCAAGCAGGCCTACAAGCTGCTGTACCGCTCGGATATGAACATGTCGCAGGCGATTGAGCTGGTGGAAGCGGAAGTGCCGTCCGGCCCGGAATGCGACTACCTGCTGGGCTTTATCCGCAAGATACGGTTTGGCTCCAATGGCCGTCAAAACGATGCGCCCCGAATATAGCACGGCAGGTCAAGGGTCGTCAGGGTGACTCAAAAGCCGCTCACCATAGCCTTTGTTGCGGGCGAACTGTCGGGTGACCGGCAGGGGGCGGCGCTGCTGGAAGCATTGCGCCTCCTTGCCGCGCCCCGTCCTGTTCAGGCGTGGGGCATTGGCGGCGCGCGCCTGAAGGCGGCGGGCATGGCGCTGCGTCACGACAGCACCCCGTGGGCCTCCATTGGGGTCGCGGCGACCATTGTCAATGCGCCGTTTCTATTAGGCGCGCTCGCGGATATGAAGCGCGCGCTGGCCCGCAACCCGCCCGATGCTTTGGTAGTGATTGATTCGGGAGCGTTCAATGTCCCATTGGGGCGCTGGGCCAAAAAGAACAAAGTCTGCCCTGTCTTTTACTATTTCCCGCCCGGCTCATGGCGGCGCACGGCGCGCAGAAATGGCAAAGGCCTGGCCGATGCCGCTGACCTGGTGGTGACGCCGTTTCCGTGGTCCGAAGCCCTGCTGCGGCAGACGGGAACAAACGCGGCGTTTGTCGGGCATCCGCTGCTGGACCTGGTGAAGCCTTCCCTGCCCGCAGATGAGTTTTACAATCGCTACGGCCTGGACCCGCTTCGTCCCGTGGTGGCGCTGCTGCCGGGCAGCCGCAGATTGGAGATAGAGCATATTTTGCCCGCGCTTGTTGGGGCGGCGGGGGAAATCACGCGCCGTATTCCGGGCGTACAGTTTGCCCTGGCCCTGGCGGACAGCGGCCCGCGCGCCCTTGTGGAAGCCACCATTCGGCGCGAACAAACGCGCGGCGGCCGGGCCGTCCGCGTGCAATTGCTGATGCATCAGGCCGGGGATAAGCTGGCGTCGCTGGCACAGAATGCGCTGACCCCGCCTATTTTAGCAACCAATGAAGGCATTCCTGTGCGCGCCCGCTTGAGTGCGGAAGACGCGCCCCCAAACCAAGAGAAAGCGCCACTCGCGCCCCTGGTGATCTGTGAAGGGCTGACTTATGACGTTCTGGCGCGCAGTGATTTGGTCATCACCAAAAGCGGCACATCCACGCTGGAAGCCGCCATTCTGCACAAGCCGATGATTATCGTCTATCGCGGGTCGGGCATTATGGCTTTGGAATGGAAGCTGCGCAAGCCGCGCGCCAATGTTGTGCATATCGGCATGCCCAACATTCTCGCGCAGGAGCGTTTGTTCCCCGAACTCATCCAGGACGAAGCCACGCCCGACGCGATTGCCGACCTTGCTGTCTCTTTGCTGCTGCAGCCGGAGCATCTCTTGCGGCTGAAAGAGAAGCTGTCCACGCTGATGCAGACAACATTGGGCGAGCCGGGCGGCGTGGCGCGTGCCGCCCATCTGCTTTATGCCCTTGCGCAGGGGGACGCCGGACGATTATTATGAGTATCATCACTGAAGACGGAACAAAACCGACCGGAAAGCCGCCTTTTCTGGTGCGCCGCCGCACGACGTTCACCTGGATTGCGCCGCTGTGCCTGCTGGCCGCCGCGCTGCATTTCCATCGGCATGACGGCGGCATGAATGCTTATGTTGGGGGAATTGCCCTGGTCATGCTGGGGGAGATTGTGCGCTTCTGGGCGGCGGGCTACATCGCCAAGGATGCCGTTATTGCCACCGGCGGGCCATATGCCTTTGTGCGCAACCCGCTGTACTTTGGGTCACTGCTGCTGGCTTTGGGCTACGGGCTGGTGTCCGGGCTGGGGTGGTGGGGAGTGGGCGGGATGCTTGCCTTGTTTCTGCTGTTTCACATGGCGGCGATTTTGTTTGAGGAAACGTTCCTCAAGGCGACGTTCGGCGCGCCGTACAAAGAGTATGTCAAACGTGTGCCGCGCCTGCTGCCATCCTTGAGACCGCGCACACAGGGAATGGGCGGCTACCAGTGGGCGCAGGCGCTGCGCAACCGGGAACACATCTCCGCGTTGTTTGCGCTTGTCTTTGTGGGGCTGCTCAGTCTGCGCTTTCTGGTACACTAAGTGAACATGACAAACTCCTCGCGGCGCGTGTGGAACTTCATCCTGGGCTTTATCCGGCTGGATCGCAAGATGCTGCTGATGGCTTTGGTGTGCGCCGCCGTTTACGCGGGGCTGTCGCTGCTGGTGGGGTATGTCCTCAAGCTGCTGCTCAACCTGATGGCGTCGGCAAATGACCTGGACACGCATGGCCTGCGTCCTCATGGCACGCAATACGACTCAGACCGCCTCAACGCCTATAGCCTGGCGATAGTAGGAATCTACGCCGTCAAGTGGATTTTCACCTACGGGCAGACCGTATACTTCGCCGAGGTAGGACAGCGCCTCGCTTTGCGCATTCGCAACACCATTTACCAGCACCTTCAGGGCTTGTCCCTGGGCTTTTTCAATAACCAGCGCACGGGCGCGCTGATGTCCACGATCAACAACGACGTCCCCCTGCTGCAAAACTCCGTGAGCAGCCTCAAAGACGTGGCAACCGCACCGTTCTTAATCGTCGGCGGCCTGGTTATCGTGTTTTGTATTTCGTGGCAGTTGTCCCTAGTAGCAATGCTGGCCGTGCCCTTGATGGCTTTAACCATCAACCGCTTGACCCGCGTTATTCGTCAGATCACGTCCAGCACGCAGGATAAGCTTGCTGATGTCAACACCTTGATGGAGGAAACACTCAGCGGCATCCGGGTCATTCAGTCGTTCTCAGGCGAGGGGCACGAAATACGGCGCTTTGCGCAGGAAAACCTGGCGGCCAAAGAGCTGTCCATGTCAGGCGTGCGCAAGGGCGCGCAGCTCAAGCCTACGATTGACTTGATTGGCGCGGTCGGGGTTGCGGTCGCCCTGTGGGTAGGCGGGTACTTGGTCATTAAAGGCTCGCTCACGTTTGGCAATTTAGGCCTCTTTATCGGAACACTCAACCAGATCGCGGTCGGCATCAACGGCCTGGGCAGCGCCAAGGTGACGTGGGAGCAAGTGCAGGCGGCGGGTGACCGCATCCTGGTCAATGTGCTGGATGTGCAGTCCGACGTGCAGGACGCCCCTGATGCGGTCTCGCTGGGCCATGTGGAAGGACGCATTGAGTTTCGCCATGTGGCCTTTGCCTACAATGAGCATTCTCCGGTATTACGCGACGTGTCGTTTACAATGGAGCCGGGAGAAGTGGTGGCCGTGGTGGGGCCGTCGGGTGCGGGCAAAAGCACTATCGCTGATCTGATCCCGCGCTTTTACGACCCGCAGGCCGGGCAAATACTGATTGGCGAGCACGACCTGCGCACGGTCACAATTGCCTCCCTGCGGCGCCAGATCGGGATTGTGCCGCAGGAAACTGTGCTGTTCGGCGGCACCATTCGCGACAACATTGCGTATGGAAACCCGTTGGCGACGCAAAGCATGGTGGAAGAAGCCGCACGCGCCGCCAACATCCACGAGGAAGTCGTCCAAATGGAAAATGGGTACGATGCCATCGTTGGCGAGCGGGGCGTGAAGCTGTCCGGTGGACAGCGGCAGCGTATCGCGATTGCCCGCGCCCTGCTGAAAGACCCGCGCATCCTGATTTTAGACGAGGCGACATCGTCATTAGATACTAAGTCCGAAGTTCTGGTGCAGGCGGCTCTGGATAACCTGATGCAAAAGCGGACGACTCTGGTGATTGCGCATCGCCTATCCACGATCCGCAATGCGCACAAGATATTGGTGCTGGAAGCGGGCCGTATTGTGGAATCCGGCACGCATAGCGAATTGATGAGCCTGCATGGCCTGTATGCGCACCTATACGCCCGCAGCCAAAGCGAAGGCCCGGCCCCGCTCGCCGCTGTGTCCGGCCTCTGAGCATCGCCGCGCCCAAAGACATTTCTGTCCGTTCGCACCCCAACTGCCATGCGCCTTAAGTCTCGCGTCATTACTTTTATTGTTTATTGGTATACCCGCTGCACTGCGGCGACCCTGCGCTTGCGGGTTGTGGGCGAAGAGCGGGTCACCGATTTGCAAAAGACGGGTCAGGGGGTCATTCTGGTCACCTGGCACGGGCGGACACTGATTCCCATTACGCGCTTTCGCGGGCGCGGCTACTGGGCATTTATCTCTACATCGCGTGATGGCGAATACCAAGATCAGATTTTCCGGCGCTACGGCTGGCAGACCGTGCGCGGGTCAACCTCAGCGCGCGGGGCGGTGCAGTCCGCTCTGACCATGATCAAGCACCTGAAAGCCGGGGCTACGCTGGCTCATACTCCTGACGGCCCCCGCGGCCCGCGGGGGCAAGTGCATGCGGGCGCGATCTTTCTGGCCCAAAAGTCTGGCTGCCCCGTGATCCCCGCAGGGATCAGCGCCGCCCCGCGCTGGCAGCTCTCCACCTGGGATCGCTATCTTGTTCCCAAGATGTTTGCGCGTGGCGTTTGGATCTACGGCGAGCCTATCACCATTCCCCCTAATGCGTCCCTGGAAGAACAGCAAGAGGCCGCCCTGCGTATCGGAGCGGCCATTGACGCTTTGGAAGAAGAAGCGGAGCGCCAGGTGCGCGCGGGGCGGGGCGCGCGGGCGCAGGATGTCGGCGAGTGCCGACCCGCTTAGAACAATGGGGCGCGCGCCTGCTCGCGGGCGACGTTCCTTCGTCTTTGGCGACAAAGGCCGTGCTGGGCTTTCTGGCAGGCTGCGCAGGGTTGTATGACATTGGCCTGGAAACGTATTTGGCAGCGGAGCATGTGGGCCTGCGACGCCGTGTTCGTTTGCCTGTGCCCACAATCAGTGTCGGCAACTTAGTCGTGGGCGGGACGGGCAAAACGCCGATGACTCAATTGCTCTGCCGCACACTGGCTGCGGGAGGCAAACAGGCCGCCGTTCTCAGCCGGGGGCACGGCGGGGCAGGGCACGCTGTTCGCTTGGTCTCCGATGGGCAGGGTCATGTGCTGCTGCCTGCCGAAGACGCCGGGGACGAGCCATCATTGCTGGCGTGTACGCTGCCCTCCACCCCCATTCTTGTCGGCAAAGACCGGCGTGAGTCGGGACGCGTGGCCCTGCGCCGCTTTGCCCTGGACGCGCTGGTGCTGGATGACGGCTTTCAATTCTGGCAGCTACGGCGCGACTTGGACATTGTCTTGTTGGATGCGCGCCGCCCGTTCCACAACGGCTGGCCCCTGCCGCGTGGCCTGCTGCGCGAGCCGAAACGACATTTGCGGCGGGCGCAGATGGTGGTTGTCACCCGCTCCGAAAGTCTGGACAGTGAAGCGCGAGACGCTCTGCTGCATGAGATCACCCGCTTGGCCCCCCATGCGGAAGTGTATTGGGCGCGGCATCAGTCGCAGGGCTTTGTGCCTGTGGACGACCTGACGCATACGCCGCTGGCTTCAAACGCACTGCGGGGACAGCGGGTTGTGGCGCTGTCCGGTATTGCGCAGCCCGGCTCGTTTGCCCGCTCGCTGACTGACGATGCCCAGGTGGATATTGCCCGGCATCTCGTCTACCCCGACCATGCGCGCTATGGACAAAACGAGGTGTCCGTCGCAAAGGCGGCTGTGAGAGTGGAAGGCGCATCAGCGTTGATTATGACGGAAAAAGACGCCGTGAAGTGGCCCCACGACAACGCGCTGTGCGTGCCCGCGTATGCGCTGAGAACGGCCATGCAGGTGGAAGACGAGGCGCGCTGGGCAGCTTCCGTCCTGCGGCGCGTGTTTGGGCAGACATGAAGAAACGCGGGTGGCAATGGATCGTGCGGCAGGCGTTTTTGCTGCTGCTGTTTATCTTTAAGCGTCTGCCATTGCGCGCTGCGCAGGCGTGGGGCGCGAGCATGGGCGTGCTGGGGTTTGCCCTGTCCAAGCGCTACCGGGACGTGGCGGGCCGCAATTTGCAATGGGCGTTCGGCGGGACGCTGAGCGAGAAGCAGCGCAAGGCCATTGTCCGGCGCGTGTTTGTCCACTTTGGACGCGCGACATTGGGCGAGTTCTTGGCCGCGCCGTTTCTTGCCCCGGACGCATTGCGGCGTCTGGTACGCGCCGACTCTTACGCCCCGATTGACGCTCTGCTTGCGCGCGGCAAGGGCTTGATTTTGGTCACGGCCCACTTCGGCAACTGGGAACTCTTGGCCCGCAGGGCTATTCTGGAAGGCTATGCCGTGACCGTGGTGGCGCGGCAGGGGGACGATGCGCAGTTTAACACTCTCACCGATGCCCTGCGCGAGAACGGCGGCTATGAAGTGCATGCGCGCGGGGCATCTCCGCGCCTGCTCTTGCAGCGACTGAAGCAGAACAAGATTGTCGCCATTCTGCCCGACCAGAAGTCGGATGATGTGTTCGTGCCCTTTTTCGGCAAGCTCGCGGGCACCGTCGCCGGGCCTGCCGTGCTGGCCCTGAAGACCGGCGCGCCGATTGTGCCGATGTTCTGCCCGCGCCAGCCCGACGGCACTTACCAGGTCGTGATTTGCCCTGAGATTGACACCCACTCTACAGGAGATGCCAAAGCCGACACGGCGCGCATCATGGCGGCCATCAACCGGGCCGTTGAGGACATCGTGCGCCGCCACCCCGACCAATGGCTGTGGCTGCATGACCGCTGGCGCTTGCCGCCCCAGGAACACCCCGCGTATGAAGACTACCGTGCCGCCGCTCGGCAGCATTGACCGCCTGTTGATTGTTAAGATGAGCAGCATCGGCGACGTTTTGCATGCCCTGCCTCTTGCGCAGGCGCTGAAAGAGGCCCGCCCGTCCCTCCACCTGGGCTGGCTGGTGCGTACCCGGTGCGCCGACCTGCTGCGCGGCAACCCGCATATTGACCATCTGTATGTCATCCCCGATAAGCCGACCCTGCTTACCCTATTGTCGCTGCGCCGCGTTCTGCACGCCGCCCGCTTTCAAGCTGCGCTAGACTTGCAGGGGCTGCTGCTGTCCGGCGTGCTGACCTGGCTGTCCGGGGCACGGGTGCGCGTGGGCTGGGATCGCAACCGCGAGGGCAATGCCCTCTTTTTAACCCATCCCGTTGTGCCCGGCAAAGACGTGACACGGCACGAAATAGACGCCCTGTTCGGCTTTGCCGACGCTCTGGGCATCCAGCCTGCCTATGAAAGTTATCCTGCGCAGGCATATTTGGCCGCGCCCGACCGTGCCTGGGCTGCCGAACAATTGGCAGGCTTGCCGCATCCCCTGGTCGCGCTGAACGTGGGGGCATCCCGCGCCTACAAACGCTGGCCTGCCGAGCACTGGGCTGACCTCGCCGACGGCCTTTCCAATCGGGGCGCAGGGCTGGCCTTTGTCGGCGACAAGGCCGATGCTGCCCTGGCCGCGCAGGTGCGTGCGCTGATGACCTCTCACGGCCCTGTTGTTGACCTGGCGGGCCAGACCAGCCTGCGCGCCCTGGCGTCTGTTTTGGCCGCCTGCGACAGTGTCGTGAGCGCGGATACCGGCCCGATGCACCTCGCCGTCGCCGTGGGCACTCCCGTTGTCGCCCTGTTTGGCGGCACTGACCCCCGGCGGCACGGCCCCTACGGCGCGGGGCACACAGCCCTGCACAAGCCGCTGCCGGGCGCATCGCCGTCCCGCAGGCCCTCGGATGCTTATGGCGAAGCCTGCATGCGCGCCCTGTCCCCGGACGATGTGCTGCGCGCTGTTCCGCTCCTGGGAGCCTTCCATGCCTGAAAAGATACTGGTCGTCAACATGAACTACCTGGGCGATGCGCTGCTGACAACGCCTGCCCTGTCCGACCTGCGGCGCGCGTTTCCCGACGCCCGCATTGACACCATTGTGGGCGCGGGCGCTGCCGAGACCCTGCGCGGTAATCCTGATTTGGATGGTGTCATCGCGCGGCGGGGCAAGGCCGGGTGGGGCCGCCTGGCTGAGTTGTACCGATTGCTGCGGGCTGGACGCTATTCCATGGTCATCTTTCTGCCGCCCATTCCCGGCTACGCCCTGATGGGCTGGCTCGCCCGCACGCCGCGCCGCGCAGGCCAAAGCACGCGTCAGATGAACCCGTTCTTGACCGACCGGCGCTCCGTCCAGGCCGTGCACTTTGCCGACCGCATGCGCGAAACCATGCCTGTTTCTGTTTCGCAAACGCCGGCCCGACGTCAGCTGACTATGCCGCTGACGCCCCCGTCCGTGCAGGCCGCACAGACGCTGCTGTCTCGCCACGGCATTGCCCCCAATGTCCCATTTCTTGCCGTGAATGTCGGCGCGACGCGTCCCCAAAAACGCTGGCAGGCGCTCGCGTTTGCCCAGACGCTGGACCTCCTGCCCGGCCTGCCCTGCGTCCTGCTGGGCGCAGGGGGTGTTGACATGGCTTTGGCCCGCGAAGTCCTGGGCCACGCTTATCGCACCGACATTGTCAGCTTGGTCGGGCAGACCGATGTGCCGACCCTCGCCGCCGTTCTCGCCCAAAGCCCGGTTCTGCTCAGCGCCGACTCCGGCCCGATGCACCTCGCCACTGCTGTCGGCACACCCACGGTAGCCCTGTTCGGCTCCACCGACCCCGCGCTGACCGGCCCGTATGACGACCGCTCGCGCGTTTTGTACGCCCACCTGCCCTGCGCGCCCTGTGGAAAACATCCTATCTGCGGCGGACGCTGGGACTGCATGCGCGTCCTGACCCCCACCGATGTGGCCCTGGCCGTGCGGGAGATTTTGCGCGAACGAAAGCCGGCCCTCGCCCTGCCGATGCTCCCAAATCCCGGCGCGCCGCCTGCCGTGCTGCCGAGTGCGGCGGGAGGCCCGGCCTGACATGGAGCGCATCCTCCTTGCCACCAAGTTCCGCTTTATCGGCGACACGCTGCTGGCTGTGCCCCTTGTCCGCGCCGTTCGCGCCCAATGGCCCCGCGCCCGCATCGTCCTGCTGACCGGGTACAATGCCCGTGCGCTCCTGGAAAACAACCCCTATTTAGACGAAATCATTGAGTTTGACCCGCGCGGGCGCGACCAGGGAACGGCTGCCTTTCTGCGCCTGGTTGCGCGCCTCCGCCGGGCGCGCTTTGATGCCTGTTTTGTCCTCAACCGCTCGTTCCATTCCGCCCTCATTCCTGCTCTGGCGGGTATTCCCCTGCGTGTCGGTTTCGCCTCGGAAGGCCGCACCTGGCTGCTCAGCCGCCCCGTCCCCTATGACCCCGACAAAAGCGAGATTGACTGCTACTTTGACGTGCTCCGCGCCGTCGCCCCCCATGTCCCCACCGACCCCGCCCTCGCCCTGTGGCTCTCGGACAATGAGCGCGCCCAGGCCGTCTTTCACCTCTGCGCGGCCTGGGGCGAAGACATTGCGCCCGCGTGTCTTGTCGGCATCCAGCCCGGCGCGAGCCTGCCCGAAAAACGCTGGCCCGCCGCCCGCTTCGCATTGCTCGCCGATGCTCTGGCCCAGTCAGACCCCCAAACACGCATCGTCCTGGTCGGCGGCCCAGATGAACGCGCCAGCGCCGATGCCATGCTGTTGGCCTGCGCCCCACCGACCCACCCCCAAATACGCGACTTCGTGGGCCGCTTTGACCTGCGCGGCTCGCTCGCCCTGCTGGCCCATTTAGGCCTGTTTGTGGGAAACGACACGGCCATTCTGCACTCCGCCAACGCGCTGGGCGTCCCCACGGTCGCCTTGTTCGGCCCGACCAGCCCGCGCAAATGGGGCACGCCCGCCCCCACGCGCCGCATTTTGGAAGCCCCCGACGGCGCGATGGAGTCCCTTTCCACCGACGAAGTCGTCCAGGCGGTTTGTGCGCTGCGTCCTGCTGCACCGTCTGCGCGCTCGCCGCTCGGCTAGGCCTGTGTTGTGGCGCCTCCTGGGTGAGAGCGCGTGGTTAAAGCGTTCCATCGGCGTCTTGAGCGTGTACCGACGACGGAAGAAATTGTTCCGTCGTCGGTACGCCGGGGGAAAGCCGTGGAAGCGCGCATGCAATCCTGGTGCAGCGCAGGCGCATGCCGGGCCTGGGCTGTTCGCCAATTGGGGCGAAACTTGCGCGCCCGCGCAACGTCTGGTATACTGAAGGGAACAGTATGGCTATTCCCGGTTACCGGCGCGCGCTTTTTATTCGGTTTGGCGGCCTGGGCGACATTTTGCTGGCGACCCCGACGCTGCGCGCCCTCGCGCGGGCGTATCCCAATATCACGATTGACTTTGTGGTGGGCGGCGGCATGGCGGACGCGCTCGCCGGGCATCCGCTGGTGCGCAATGTCCTGGTCTTCAACAAGCGCGGGGCGGATGCGCGCCTGAACAACTTTGTGCCGTTTCTGATGCGCCTGGCCCGCGAGCATTATGATTTGACGGTGAACCTGCACCCCAGCGCCAAATCGTTTGCGATGGCGGCGGCGAGCCGGGCGCGCACGCATTTGACGTTTCGCAAGCAGATGGGCGTTGACGCACAAACCGGACGCGTCGCCCACGCGACCGATGATTTCCTGAAAGAACTGCGTCCCCTGGGCATTGGCGAAACGCAGGATCGTCACCTGGACTTTTATGTCCCGGCGGAGGCGCGGGGTGCGCTGGAGGCGCTGCTGCGGGCGTGCGGAGTCCGGCCCGAAGAGCGTCTGCTGGTGATTAATCCCGCCGCGTCGCGTCCGCTGAACCGGTGGCCGCTGGCGCGGTTTGCCCAGGTCGCGGCGCGCTTTGCCGGACGTCCCAACGTGCGGGTGATAATCACGGGCGCACCGTCGTCGTTTCAGACGGTCATGGACGGGCTGGACGAGATCAGCCTGGCGCAAAACGTGGCGCAGGCCGACTCGCGTATTCTCAACCTTGCGGGGCGGCTCAGTGTCAAGGAGTTTGGGGCGCTTTTACTCCGCGCGAGCGCGTTTCTGACATGCGATACCGGCCCGATGCATATCGCGTCGGCTCTGGACACGCCAATGGTGGTGCTGTCTGGCGCGGCGGACCCGGATCGGACGGGGCCGCTGAACGCCAATTCCGCTATTCTGATTGACCGTGCCCTGCCCTGCGTGCCGTGCCGGGATCGCGTCTGCCGCCGGGGCGATGTCAAGTGCATGGATGACCTGAGCGTGGCGCAGGTCACGACGGCCCTGGACGCGATGCTTGCGGGGCGCACGCGGGAACCCAGAGTCGCCCTGCCTATGTTTTAGCCTGTACCCATTGATTTTATGAGCATTGTTTCCCACGAAGAACTCGCACGGATTGTCGCCGACCGTCAGGCGCGCGGCGAACGCATGGTCTTCACGAACGGCGTGTTTGATTTGCTGCACACGGGCCATGTGCGTTACCTCGCCGAAGCGCGCGCCTTGGGCGATGCCCTGATTGTGGCGGTCAACGAAGATGCCTCGGTGCGGAGTTTCAAGGGCGACCTGCGTCCTATTCTGCCGCAGGACGAGCGCGCCGAGCTGCTGGATGCCCTGCGCGTGGTGGACTACGTGACCTTGTTCGGCACGCGCACGCCTGTGCCATTGATAGAACAGGTGCGTCCTGCGCTGTATGTCAAGGGCGGAGACTATGCGCTGGGCGACCTGCCCGAAACCGCTGTCGTGCTGGGGTACGGCGGCGACGTGCAGATTCTCAGCTTGGTGCCGGGCCGCTCCACCACCACTATTGTTGCGAAGATACAGGCCGCCGCCGCCCAAACGGGCGCGGCTGGGGAAGGATAGCTGCCGGAATGCCACTTTCCATACTTCAGGTCGCTACCGGCTGCGCAGGCTGGGGCGGCATGGAGCTGCATATCCTAAGCCTGTCCGAGCAGCTTCAGCGGCGCGGGCACGATGTGACGATTGCCTGCCGTGCCGGACATTGGGTAGAGCAGCGCGCGCAGCAAATGGGCCTGAAAACGGTCGCGTTCCAGGTGATGCACCAGCAGGACTGGCAGGACTTTGCGCGCCTGCGCCAGTGGCTGCGCGAAAACAAGACCGATGTTCTGCATGTGCATTGGAGCACGGATATTATTGTGCCGGGCTTCGCGGCCCTGCGGGAGCGTGTGCCGGTGCGTGTCTTGTCGCGCCACATGCCGTACCCCTTCAAGACCCGCCTGGGAACATGGCTTTACAGCCGTTTGCTGTTCCCGCGCATGGTGACGGTGTCCAACTCTGTGCGCGAAACGCTGCTTGGCTGCGGAGTGGCCCCCGACAAAGTGGAAGTGATTTATCACGGCACGGACGTGGAGGCATTTGCCCGGACGGACTGCCTGCCCGCCGAAGCGCGCCGACGTTTGGGCATTCCCGAAGGGCATCTTGCGGTTGGGATTGTCGGGCGTATCGCGCCGGAAAAAGGCCATCAGGTGCTGCTGGACGCCGCGCAGCATCTGGGTGACCGCTACCCGCTGCGCTACGTGGTTGTCGGGGACGGCCCCGATGAAAGTGTGATCTGTCAAAAGGCGCACGACATGGGCATCGCCGACCGGTTTATCTTTACGGGCTTTGTGCAGGACGTGAACAATGTCATTAACGGCATGGACATCGTCACCGTGCCGTCGATTTGGGACGAGCCGTGCTCCGCAGTCGTGCAGCAGGCCATGGCGCTGTCCAAGCCCGTCATCGGGACGCAGGTGGGCGGCACGCCTGAAATGGTGACGGAGGGCGCGACCGGCCTGCTGGTGCCGCCGTCCGATGCGCCTGCCTTGGCCGAAGCGATTGCCACTCTGGCCGGGGATGCGTTTTTGCGCCGTCGCCTGGGCAAAGCCGGCTACGAGCGCGTGCAGTCGCTGTTTTCGCTGGACGTGATGACGGATAAGATTGAGGAGCTTTACCGGCGCGAGTACGCGGCCATGCGCGGCGCGGGCGAGATGCACAAGGCATTGGCATCATGACACCTGAAGGCCGTCGTCCGCTGCCGCCTGAGTTCGCGCTGCCGCTTGCGCCCTGCAACAGCGCCGTCAGCCGCTGCTCGGTTTCGCGCGAGGCGGCCACGCAGCGTATTCTCATCATGCGCTTGGGCGCGTATGGCGATATTCTCATGGGCACGCCATTGCTGGCGGCCCTGCGGCGCGCATACCCCCATGCCCATCTGACCTGGCTGGTGGAGCGCAATGCGCGTGAAGCGATTGATGCCAGCCCCCACATTGACGAACTGATCCTCTGGAAGAGCAATTACTGGCGCAAAGCCCTGCGCAAGGGCAGCCGCCTGCTTTCTCCCGTGTGGGCCTGGCGGGCGCGCGGCTTCCGGCAGCAATTGGCACAGAAGCCGTTTGACGTGTTTATCTCGTTCCAGCCGGAAGAATGGCCCCTGCTGACGCCGGACATCGGAGCGGCCCAGTCCATCGGCGTCTTTGACACGTTTCGTCAGTTCTACGGCCACACGCAGACCAGCCTCCATACCCGGCTTTACGACACGGCCTACGCATTCCCGCACCTGCCCGCGCACCGGACAGACCAATACCTGCTGCCGCTGGGCGCGCTTGGCCTGCCGCCAACCGGGGACAAGCAGATGCGGATGGGCTTCACGGCGGACGATAGGGACTTCGCGGCCTTGTTTCTGGCCCGGCACGGCGTCTCGCCTGCCGAGCGTCTGGTCGTTGTTGCGCCGTTCACCACGTGGGCGGCGCGCTGCTGGCCTGCCGCGCGGTTTGCGGCTCTAGGCGACACGCTCGCGCGGCAGGAGTGCCGCATTGTGCTGATCGGCAGCGCGAAAGAGCGCCCTGCTGTGGAAGCGCTGGCCGCGCAGATGACGCACGCGCCGATTGTCGCAGCGGGCAGCCTGGGCTTCCGTGCGCTCGCGGCGCTCATCAGCCAGGCGGCTTTGGTTGTCAGCGGCGACACCGGCCCGATGCATGTCGCCGCCGCGGTCGGCACGCCCTTTGTCGCCTTGTTTGGCCCGACGCCCACGCCGGAACTCGCCCCCCTGGCCGGCGGCGGCACGCTGCTGCGCCATGATGTTCCCTGCGGCCCCTGCAGCCAGAAAGTGTGCCCGAACACCGGCGAAGACCACATGCGCTGCATGAAATTGATTACCGTAGACGAGGCGCTCCGCGCCGCACGACAAACCCTTGCCGCCGCATGACAAAAAACAGTGAAAAGCAGCGCCGCCGCCTGCCGCCGCAATTTGTGCCGCCCCGGACGCCGTGCAACATCGCGGTCAGCCGCTGCTCGGTCTCGCGCGAAGCGGCCACGCAGCGTATTCTGATCATGCGAGTGGGCGCGTATGGCGATATTCTCATGGGTACGCCATTGCTGGCGGCCCTGCGCCATGCCTACCCCGATGCGCACCTGACCTGGATGGTGGAACACTCGCAGGTGGAGGTGATTGATGCCAACCCCTACATTGACGAAGTGATTGTCTGGGATGGCTCCTATTGGAAACGCATGGTGCGGCTGGGGCTGTATCCCGCGTGGCTGGTGCGAACCCTGCGGTTCCAGCGGGAGCTGCGGGCGCGCCGCTACAATGTGTTTATCTCGTTCCAGCCGGAAGAATGGCCGCTCCTGGTGCGCGGCGTGGGCGCGCCGATTTCCATTGGCGTGTTTGACACGTTTCGCCGCTACTACCGTGCCCGGCGCACCAGCCGCAACACGCGTCTTTACACGCATGCATACGCGCATCCCCATCTGCCGGCCCATCGCATTGACCAGTACCTGCTCGCCCTGGACGCGCTGGGCCTGCCATCGTCCGCTCCCAAGTCCATGAGCATGGGTTTCACTTCCCAAGACCGGGATGAGGCCCTGTCGTTTTTACAGCGTTCGGGGTGTGCCGACGGCGACGACGTTGTTGTTCTGGCTCCTCTGACCACCTGGCCGTCCAAGTGCTGGCCCGCCGAACGCTATGCTGAGTTGGGGAATAGGCTGGCCCGGCGCGAAGGCCGCAGGATTGTGCTGGTCGGCGCGGGCCGCGAGCGGGGCGCGATTGCGGCCATTGCCGCGCAGATGGACGCGCCGCCGATTGTCGCCGCCGGGGATTTGTCGTTTCGTCAGATGGCGGCCCTGCTCGCACGGGCGCAATTGGTGGTCAGCGGCGACACGGGGCCTATGCATGTGGCGGCAGGTGTCGGCACGCCTTTTGTCGCTTTGTTCGGCCCCACTAGTGCCGCCTGGTACGGGCCGCAGGAGGCGCGCGGCGTGGTTCTGTCCCACCTCGTGCCCTGCGGCCCTTGCGACCAAAAGTTCTGCCCAAACACCGGCGACGACCATCTGCGATGCATGCGCCTGATTACGGTGGACGAAGCCTGGCAGGCGGCAGAGCGTTTGCTGGCACGGGCCGCATCCGCCGCTTGAGAGTGTCACGCAAGCGCGCCGGCGCCGGCGCGAGTGATGCCATGCGCTTGAGTGGCATGGTGCGAGTTTCGCGAGACATGGGAGCCTCATTATGAACTCAGTTGCCCTTGACAACTTTGCCGTCGGCGACGGCCAGCCTCTTGCCATCATTGCCGGGCCGTGCGTCATTGAGAGCTTAGACTTGTGCCGCACCGTGGCCGCTCACGCGCAGGCGGTGTGCCAAAAACTCGGCCTGCCGTTTGTGTTTAAAGCGTCGTTTGACAAGGCCAACCGCACGTCCAATGCCTCCTATCGCGGGCATGGCATGGACGAGGGCCTGGAAGTGCTCAGCACGATCAAGCGCGAGTTCGGCGTTCCTGTTCTCACCGACATCCACGAGTCGTGGCAGGCCAAACCTGTTGCCGAAGTGGCCGACGTGCTGCAAATCCCCGCGTTTTTGTCCCGCCAGACGGACTTGCTGGTCGCGGCGGGCGAGACGGGGCGCGTCATCAACATCAAGAAAGGCCAGTTTCTTGCGCCGTGGGATATGGAAAACGTCGTGCGCAAAGTCCGTGATACAGGCAATGAAAACATATTGCTGTGCGAGCGGGGCGCAAGTTTTGGCTATAATATGTTGGTCGTGGACATGAAGTCGCTGCCGATTATGCGGGCACTGGGCTGCCCCGTGGTCTTTGACGGTACGCATTCGGTGCAGCAGCCGGGCGTGCAGGGGACGACCAGCGGCGGCCAGCGTGAGTTTATCCCGCATTTGGTCCGTGCTGCCGTCGCTGTGGGCGTGGATGCGCTGTTTCTGGAAGTCCACCCCGACCCGACACATGCCCTTTCCGATGCCGCCACCATGCTGCCCTTGAACGATTTAGAGCCGCTGCTGCAAATGGCCGTTGCCATTGACAAAGTTGTCGGTCAGCGCGGCTGAACCGCGCGGTTTTCGCGTTGTCCTGCACGGCGCGGCAGAGGGGGGACAAAGGCGTTTCGCAGGCTTTCCCCCGGCGTACCAAGCCATGAGCGACGACGGAACAAATCCTTCCGTCGTCGGTAGGCCGTGGGCAAGCCGATAACACGCTTTCACAATGCCTGCGCGAATCCGCCCAACGCCCGGCCCTGCGCACTTGAAACGCATCGGGGCTTTTCCCTCGTCAGGAACACACAGTCATGCTTGACCTTTCACAAATCGTGCCGGATATTCAGGCGATGGGCGCGGAAGCGCGGCGGCGGGGCGGCAAGGCGGCGGAAGCATTGTCTCTCGCTCTGAAGCAGGCGCGCATGGGCGACGAAGCGTGGGCCGAGGCTGTGGAAAGAATGCAAGGGGTCAAGCCGCCCTGGCTGGTGGCGGCGTGCAAACAAGGCGCGCCCTCGGCGGTCTGCGGTTTGCCGGGACAGGCCCCCGAATCGTACACGGCCCTGGCGACCGACGGGTCGCAAATCCCGCTGGATCGGCATGCCCCGGCCCCGTGTTTTTTGCTGAATGTCGGGGAGATTGCGCTGCACTATGGCACGGGAGAGCGGCCCCATCTAGCCTCGCAGGCAAAGTTATATTACAAAGACGATGATTTGTACGCGGGCAAACCCGAAGCCCAAACGGTGGTTTCGGAAAAGCAGATCGCCACCAAGCGCCTGCTTGCGGAAAGCGATGCCCTGGCCGCCCTGATCGGGGAGCATGGGGATCGCCATGCGGTCGCATTGGCGGACGACCCATTGATCTTGGTGTTCGCCGACCAGAGGGAAAGCGAGCGCGAGCAAAAAGCGGTGATTGAGCAGTTTTGCCAAATGCTCACCGTGGCGGAAAACAACAGCGTTCCCATTGCGGGCTATGTCAGTCGTCCCGCTCACCGGGATGTGGTCGGAGCGCTGCGCCTGACATTGTGCGCGCAAAACTGCGATCACGCGGCGGACAGCGCCTGCCATGCCCTGGCCCATCTGACTGATGCGCAGATGTTCCACGCGCTCTTGACCAGTCCGGGCGACCGTTCACCGATCTTCGGCAGCGCGGCGCGGAGCCTGGATTTGTACCCGGAGCGCCAAAAGATCAGCTTTTTCTACCTCAATGTCGGGCAGGAAATCGCCCGCGTGGAAGTGCCCCATTGGGTAGCCGAAGCGCCCGACCTCAGGGATCAATTGCATCTTTTGTGCTTTGACCAAGCCCGAAAAGGGCAGGGGTATCCTATCTGCCTGGCGGAAGCGCATGAGCGGGCGGTTGTGCGCGGGCCGGAGCGTGAGGCATTCGGGCGGCTTGTGGAAAACGCGTTTGTGCGCGAGCGCCTGCCACTCCTGCAAACACGCAAAGCAGTGGCGAAGCGCACCCGCATCTTGTAGTCCTTCTCCCAGGCTGACTTTGCTCCTCTAGGCATCCCCAAGTTGGGGTATCATCGTGATGGAGAACTTCTGGTATGGATTACAAGAAACTGTTTGCCGTTGCCGCGCTTGCGGCTTTGCCGATGCTGGACGGCTGTGCCAGGCCGCAGCGCACCGTAGACCAAGTGGCCGGGCCGCTGGCCCCGCTGGACCTGCATGTCGGACGAACGCCGCCGGGCGGGCCGAGCGAGTCGCCCACCGGGGCGGGCGCGGGCGGGTCGGGCGCGGGCGGGTCGGGCGCGGCAGGCTATGAGGCGGGACGCGTGGCGGGGCAGAATGCCGCCCCGGTGACCGAAGCAAAGCCGCAGGGCTTTATGGCGCCGGTTGGGTCGAGCGGCGGCGGGCTGGGCGATTCAGGGCATCCCATTCCGCCCACGCAGCCGATTGTCCCGGCCAACAGCAACGGTGTCACGCAGCCGATTTCGCAGCAGCCCACCCAGCTGCCTGTGAATGTGCGGAACTGATTTGATATACTGGAATAATGGGCAGGCCAAAACAAAGCCCGCCTGCGTTCTTTCCCCATATGGGGAAAGAAGCACGGGCGGGCTGCCTGCGTGGATGGTGGACGCTAGTCCAGGTCTACCTTCTCGTTCTCGCCGACATTGGCGGGCTTGCCGGTGGCGAGTGTCTGGACAAGGCCGATGGCATGCGCGACAAAGCTGGACGGCGCATCCCAGTATTCGGCTTTATGGGCACTGACCTTCAGCAAAGCAATATCGGGTTCATCCAGGCCCTTCGGGAACCATGCCTTGAGCGGGGGCTGCCACAGCTCAGTCATCTTGGCCTTGTCGCGCACCAAAGACGCCGTGCCGGACAAAGACACATAGTTCTGGTTCTTGGGATCACTGAAGGCGACATTCACCTGCGGGTTGTGCTGGGCTTCCAGGACTTTGTGGGTGTGGCCGTAGGTGAAGAACCAAACATCCCCGTCAAACTCCACATTGCCATTCGTGGACATGGGGCGGCTGCGCAGGGTGCCGTCATCATCGGTCGTGGTCAGCATGCCGAAGTCCATGCTTTTAATCATGTGGGCAATCTTCTGCACGCTCTCGTTTTGCTCTGGGTTGCTCATAACAGTGCTTTCTGTGGTCGAAAAGAGTTTGGTGTGAATGAGATACCCACATTCACGCTGTTGCTAAAATCCACCCCCTCAAAACTTCCATCTTGACGCCTGGGGCCGAACGTGATACACTAAGCAATCGCTCATCCCTTTATTCCCACGCTTTGATGTTCGGAGAAGAACGTTCGTGATTACCAAACAACCCGAAGCCCCGTCCCCTCCGTCTTCCCTTGAGCCGCCAAAGCCCGTGCGCTGGCTGCCGGTCGGCCTGCTGACATTTGTGCTGATTATCCTCAATACGGGCTGGATCGCAAACTCTGAGATGCGCACCGGCGTGACGGAGATTACGATTGCCACGCTGTTTATCGGCGTGACATTTGTGCTGTTTCTGCTGACGCTGATCAACCAGGCCGTGCGCCGCATCTGGGGGGCGCACACGGCGCTCAACCAGGCGGAACTGATGCTGATCTACTCCCTGTTGTCCATCTGCAATGTGGTCGCGGGGGTGGGGCATATGGGGTTTTTCGCGCCGTTCCTGACCAATGTCTTCTGGTTCGCTGATCAGAACAATGGCTGGAAGACGTTTTGGAACCTGCTGCCTCCGTATATCGGCCCGCGTGACCCGCAGGTGCTCCAGGGCTTCTACAATGGGCATTCCACGTTCTTTCAGCCGTTGGTAATGCGCGCTTGGGCTGGGCCGCTGCTGGTTTGGGGCGTGTTCTTCCTTGTCCTGCTGTGGATGACCATGTGCATGGCGACTATTGTCCGGCGCCGCTGGGCGGAAGAAGAGCATCTGCCGTTTCCCATCATCGCCCTGCCGCTGGAGATGACCCGCGAAGACACGCCCATCTACCGCAATCGTTTGCTGTGGGTGGGCTTCGCGCTGCCGTGTATTTCCCATTCCCTCAACTCGCTGGCGAGCATTTTCCCCGGCGTGCCTGCGTACCCAATCAACAGCGCCAAAGATTTGATGGCCGGCCTGTCGTTCCCGTGGAACGGGCTGACGCCTTTGTTTGGCGGCATTCATCCCGCTGGGGTCGGGCTGGGGTATCTGATCAACACCGACGTGCTGTTTTCGCTGTGGTTCTTTTACTTTGTCCGCAAAGCGTTCAACATGTGGGGCGTGGTGGAGAACTGGCGCGATGTGGGGCAGGGGCAGTTTGGCGACGGCGCGCATCAGTTTCCCTACACGCCGTACATGGCATGGGGCGCATGGCTGGCCCTCGCGATTGCCGTCTTGTGGCAGGGCCGCTCCTACTTCGGCGGCTACTTCCAGCGCGCCTTCAAGGGCGACCCGATGGGCGTGGAGCGCGATGAGCCGATGAGCGCCCGGGTGGCCGTCTTTGGGTTCGGGATCAGCTTTCTTGCGCTTTGCGCGTTTGTGTGGTCATCAGGCGGGTCCTGGTGGCTGCCGGTCGTCTTTCTCGCCATGTATGTGCTGATCATGGCCGCGCTGTCCCGCCTGCAGGCGGAAACCGCTGTGCTGTCACCCTACCTGGTGTGGGTGGACCCGCAAAGCATTCTGACTGGCGCGGCGGGCACGACGGGGTTGTCGCGCATGGATGCCGTGCATACGGGCATGCTGTCTTGGTTCAACAGCGACTACCGGGCCGCCGCCCTGCCGCACCAATTGCAGGCGTTTGTGGGCCAGAAGCGCGCGGGCGGGTCCATGCGCGGCCTGCCGCTGGCCTTGATGATCGCCGCCGCGGTCTCGCTGGTCTGCGCCCTGCTGTGGGACTTGCAGATGTACTATGTCAACGGGGCGTCCACGGGCCATGTCAACCAGTGGCGCATTGCCATGGGCAGCATGCCCTGGCAGAACGCGCAGAAATACTTGCAGCACCCGGCTGCGCCCAACAGCCAGGCGATCTACGGCATGCTGGCGGGCGTGGCGATCACGGCGGCGTTGTCGTTTCTGCGCGGCTCGTTTGCGGGCTTTCCGCTGTCTCCCGCCGCGTATGTGCTGAATATGTCGTGGGCCAACGACTTGTTCTGGCTGGATATGCTGCTCGCGTGGGTCTTCAAATCGGCCATTCTGCGCTACGGAGGCATGAAGATGTACCGTCAGGCCCTGCCCCTCTTTCTGGGGCTGATCTTGGGCGACTTTGTGACAGGCTCCGCGTGGAGCATCGTGGGGACGGTTCTGCACCTGAGCTTGTTCCGCACCTTCTCCACCTAGAACTTTGTCTTTGTATTCGCGTCCGGCGGAAGATCACGGGTGCTGTCCGTGTCCGGCCTCGCGCTGCTGTTTTGGAGCTGTCGCCCCCCCCTCAGCCATGATAATCGCCTCGCGCAGCATGGCTCGCACCATAAAAAGCGTCCTATTTCGCGCGGCCTATTCCCACGTATTACAACAGCATTGGGCGCGTGTTTCCCCTGAACTGATGACGCTCCCGCAGCGTTGCAAACGCAGAGCAAGCGCGTACCGACGACGGAAGGATTTGTTCCGTCGTCGGCACGCCGCTGCAAAGCCGTGGAAACGCCGTCGCGACACGGCGCATCAAGCGCGCGAAACCGGACACTTCTTGCATAAAAATGGGTATAAAATAAAGCAGTCTATCGCTTGGGCAGACACCCATGCCCCTTCAGGAACCATAACGCAGATTGAAACGTCCTATTGCTTAAGCGGCAGCCCCTGCGCTGTCGCTCTCGGACTTTGGTCATACGAAGGAAGCAGCACAATGAACACTCTCCACACATCAAGCAGCATCTCGGCTTTGCGCGCCTGCGCCGCGCGGGTATTGACAGCGTCCGCGCTGCTGATCCTGGGCGCGAGCGGGGCGTGGGCGCAGTCCGGCAGTAGTGCGGCCATTCTGCACACGCAGCAGATTTCGGCGGGCACGGAAGTCAAGCTGACGCTTCAGCAGGGGGTTAATTCGGGCACCGCCCACATTGGCGACACTGTGCGAGCCGTCACGGCAGCCGATGACCGCAGCGGCCTGCCGCTGGGCACGGCGTTTTTTGGGCGCGTCACGGAAGCCAAGCCCGCCACGGCTAAATATGCCGGCGCATTGACGGTCAGCTTCGGCATTCCCCGCGAGAATGCATCCACAACGCCGAACAGCAATGACGACTCTTTCAACAGCAACATCAACGCGAACGGCACGGCGAGCACCGACACTCAGTTTTCCCAGGACAACGGCAGCGGCAGCCCTCGCATGGCGTTTTCCGATGCCGCTTCCGCGCATCTGACCGGGCAGGGCGCACGGGCGGGCAAATCCAACTACGCAACTATTGGGGCCGGGGCGGGGGCGCTGCTGGGCTTTGTACGCAAGCGCAAACTTGGCGATGCCATCGGCGGGGCCGTGCTGGGCGGCGCGGGCGGCTACGCGGCCAATGCCGCGCAAAAGCGCGCGGGCGGCGATGTTGACCTGAAACAGGGCACGGAAATGACGGTGCGCCTGAACACGCCCCTGGTGCTGCGCACGGAAATTGTCGCGCCGTACTGACCCTCTCCCCTCGGCAAGAAACTGAAACCGCCTGCGCAGTGCGCAGGCGGTTTTCGGCTGGGTGGACAGAAACAAAAAAGTGTGGAATAATGGGCAGAAGAATAGGCTGCCGCAGACGCCGGCTTTTCTGTGCCATCGCTTTGCGCCTCGTGCGCCCTTGAAAGGACGTGTTTGCTGATGCCCCTGCCTTTTCTGATGCCGCGCCCCGCCCGCGCACCCAAGCTCACCCGCCTGGCAGCCCTGTCTGCGCTGATGTCTGTGCTGGCTTTGCCTGCTCCGGCCGTGCCTGCATCCAGCGCTGTTTCCCTGCCCGGTCACATCCCCGCCGCCGTCAGCCACGCCCTGGCCGTGGATCACCTCAGCGCCCAGCGTCCGGTGTCCCTCGCTTTGACCCTGCCCCTGCGCAACCAGGTTGAGCTGGATGACTTCCTGGCCCGTGTCGCCGACCCGCATGACGCCCTGTTTGGGCACTACCTTTCGCCCGCCCAGTTTGCCGAGCGGTTCAGCCCCACTCAGGCCGATTATGCCCGCGTGATCGCCTACGCCCAGGCGTCCGGCCTGACTGTGACCGCCACGCATTCCAACCGAACTGTGCTGGATGTGTCCGCACCCGCCGCCGCTGTGGAGCGGGCGTTCCATACCAGCCTGCTGGTGTATCAGGCTCAAAGTGACGGGCGCCTGTTTTATGCTCCCAGCGCCGAGCCGGTCGTGCCTGCCCAATTAGCCTCGCTCATCTCCGGCGTGGTGGGCCTGGACAGCGCCGCCCGCTGGCATGCGCACAACCGCGTGCTGCCCACGCCCGCCCATGACCCCGCGAACCCACAGGCATGGCTGCAATATTACCAGCTGCCACTGGCCGGAACCGGGCCGAACGGCGGCCTGACACCGGCCAATATCAAGGCTGCCTACAACCTTTCCGGCGTGGCACAAACCGGCGCGGGCCAGACTTTGGGCCTGTTTGAGCTGGATGGCTACAAGGCCAGCGACGTGACGTTCTACGAGAGCACGTTCGGCCTGCCCAACGTTCCCCTGCAAAACGTGCTGATAGATGGCTACAGCGGCGCGGCGGGCAGCGGCGCGGGCGAAGTGACCCTGGATATTGAATTGCAGATTGCGCTTGCCCCTTCCGCCACCAAGGTGATCGTGTACGAAGCCCCCAACTCCAACACGGGTGTTGTGGATGCCTACAACCGTATCGCCACCGACAACCTGGCGAAGGAAATCAGCACGTCATGGGGCGAGGCCGAGAACTCGGCCACAGCCAGCGTGCGCAACAGCGAAAACTCCGCGTTCCAGCAGATGGCGGCGCAGGGGCAGTCCATCTACGCCGCCGCGGGGGACAGTGGGGCCAATGACAACGGCAGCAGCCTGAGCGTGGACGACCCGGCCTCCCAGCCCTACATGGTGAGTGTTGGCGGCACGGCCCTCACCACGGCCAGCGCGGGCGGCGCGTATTCATCCGAGACCACCTGGAACCATGGCTCCACTGCGAGCGGGGCGGGGGGCGGCGGCATCAGCACCGTCTGGCCGATCCCCTCCTATCAGGCCGGCGTTGTTTCGGCGGCTTCCAAAGGCTCCACCACCATGCGCAATGTCCCCGACGTTGCGCTGGATGCCGATCCCAGCACGGGCTATGCCATCTATGTCGGCGGGGCCTGGAATGTCTATGGCGGCACATCCTGCGCCGCCCCGCTGTGGGCCGCCTTCACGGCCCTGGTCAACCAAAAGCGCGCGGCGGCAGGGTCTGCCTTGCTCGGCTTTGCCAACCCGCCCATCTACACGGTCGCCAAAGGCAGCGGCTACGCGTCTTCGTTCCACGACATCGCCGACGGCAGCACGAACCTCTACTATCCCGCCGTCACAGGGTACGATGACGCGACCGGGTGGGGGACATTCAACGGCGCGAACCTGCTTGCGGCCCTCAGCGGCGGAACCACGACGCCCACGGTTCCTGCCGCCCCGACCGGCCTGAAGGCCACGGCAGGCAATGCCAATGTCTCGCTGTCCTGGACAGGCAGCGCGGGCGCGGCCACCTACAGCCTCTACCGGGGCACGGCCAGCGGCGCGGAAACGCTGCTCAAGAGCGGCCTGACCACGACCAGCTACTCCGATACGTCTGTCGCCAACGGCACGACATATTTCTACCAGGTCTCCGCCGTCAACAGCGCGGGCGAAAGCGCGAAATCCGGCGAGGCGAGCGCGACCCCGCAGGCTGCCACAACCGCCACGCAATTGCTGGGCAACCCTGGCTTTGAGAACGGTTCGGCCAGCCCCGCCCCTTGGGTCGTCAGCACGGGCGTGATTGACAACTCCGCCGGCGAAGCAGCCCATGCGGGGACATGGAAAGCCTGGATGGACGGCTACGGCAGCGCGCACACCGATACCCTGTCGCAGACCGTCGCGATCCCGGCTGCAATCACCTCGGCCTCGCTGAACCTCTATCTGCACATAGACACCAAAGAAACGGGGACGACCGCTTACGACACGCTGAAAGTGCAGCTGCGCAATTCGTCCGGGGCGGTGCTGAAAACGCTGGCGACCTATTCCAATGCCAATGCCGCGTCGGGCTATGCGCTGAAAAGCTTTGACGTGTCCGCCTACAAAGGCCAGACCGTCCAGGTTTATCTGGTGGGCACGGAAGATGGCTCTCTGCAAACATCGTTTGTGCTGGACGACTTCGCGCTCAGCGTCAAATAGCCTCCCGCTTGTCGCAAACGCCGACTGCCCCCGGAAGACACTCTTCCGGGGGCTTTTTTGTGCCGGTTTCAAGGCATCCTTTCCGTCGTTGTTGACGCTCCCCATGCAATCGTCTATAATGCAGTTATTCCGCTTCTGTGCCCCTTGAAGGAGATTTCTCATGCCCATCCCAGGACGCGCCGTTTTGCTCAATGACCCCGGCCAGGACTCGGTCGTTGAAGACATCACCATTGACGAACCCGAAGCAGGCGAAGTCCGCGTTCGCATCGCCGCGTCGGGCGTGTGCCATACCGACCTGACCGTCAAAAACTTAAACGGCAACGGCCTAGCGTTCCCCATTGTTTTGGGCCATGAGGGCGCGGGATACATTGATGCCGTCGGCGAGGGCGTGCAGGGCTTGGAAGTCGGTGACCCCGTAGTGATTGCCTATCGCGCGCCGTGTGAACAATGCCCCGCGTGCCGTCGCGGCGACCCGCGCCACTGCTACTCTGCCCTGCGCCCCGGCCCGCGCATCCACCGTTCGCGGGACAATGCCGCCTGCTCCACGGTTCTGCGCTGCGGCACCTTTGCCACTCATGCCGTGGTGCATGCCAAAGCCGCCATCAAAATGCCCGCCGCAATGCCGCTGGACAAAGCCTGTTTGATTGCCTGCGGCGTGGTTACCGGCGTGGGCGCGGCCCTCAACACGTCGCCTGTCTTTCCCGGTGCGCGCGTGGCGGTTATCGGCTGCGGCGGCGTCGGGCTGTCGGTCATTCAGGGGGCCAGGCTCCAGCATGCCCGGCAGATTATTGCCGTTGACGTGAACCCCGCCAAATTGCAATGGGCCAAAGACATGGGCGCGACCCATGTGGTCAACCCTAGAGACGGCGACCCGGTGGCGCAGGTGCGCGCGCTCACCGAAGACGGCTGGGACGGCGGCGTGGAGTTCGCGTTTGAAGCCACCGGCATCCCCGCCTGCACCGAGCAGGCCGTGAAGATGCTCTCCTACGGCGGCACCGCCACCACTATCGGCTTTCCCGCCGCCGATGACAGCGTAAATCTCAACTTGGGCGACATGGCAACCGGCGTTTACTGGAACAAAGCCGCCCTGCGCGTCTGCCACTGCGGCGATGCGCTGCCGTCCTACGACTTCCCCCTGCTCGCCCAGTTGTATCTTGACGGCCTGCTGAACCTGGACAAGATGGTGACCAAAACCATCGGCCTCAGCGATGTGGAGCAGGCTTTTCACGACATGGAGACGGGCGATGTTTTGCGCAGCGTTGTTGTGTTTTAGGGAGTTGTGCGAAGCTTGGGGAAGTGCCGAGAGCAAGACGCCCGGCGTTTATTGAGCACTCATACGGCGTTCATAGCCATGTGATACGGCTTTCTTACGGCGGAAGGATTTCTTCCGCCGTCGGAGTGCCGGAAGACATGGCTATGAACGCTGTATAACAGGGCTGGAAGCGCCGGAAAAGCACGTGCAAGCATCTGTGGCAGGCAGGGGCACTTGCAGGGAACTATCGCCGTTGCGCGCCTGCATATCCGCGCCGAACATCGTATGCAGCAGTTTTTTATCTACTCGGCCTTGCGCCATTTCTGGTTTGCTAAAACTATGGACGTTTCAATTTGGCGCTCCGAGACAGTCCAATACTTCCTCAGCAATCGGTCTTTGTCTGGCGGAGACACGAGCTGAAAGCCGTGCTTCTCGTAAAAGCGGATCGCCCATGCCGCATCTGCCCAAGCGCCGATTAGTACCGGCCCATTCACCATTTTGAGTAGGTAAGCGAGCAGCAGCCCACCAATCCCCTGCTTCTGGTTGGCAGAGCGGACATAAGCGTGCCGGATTAACGTGACGTCCTGAACTTGCTGAATGCCCATGACGGCAACGAGCGTGCCTTGTTCCTCGTATCCCCAAAACCTGACACCTGCCTTGATCTCGTGTGTCAGCTCCTCAAAAGGCATATAAGGCTCTGACAGGCAATCCGTCGGAACGGCATCTTTGTAAGCCTCTGCCCCTTCGTTGATGACGAAGCAAACTGCTTCTAAATCTTGGTCATTGCAAGAGCGGATCATCGTAACACTCTGCCTCCTTTCAGTTTTGCATTATACTCGCCTCGTTGCGTCGTTTGACAAACCTGTGCCGACACGCAGTTTCAACAAGGCGCTACAGGCTTTGGCGCAGGCGGGCCATGTCGCGCTGCGGGGCGTCGCCAAACAAGCGGCGGTACTCGCGGCTGAACTGCGAGGGGCTTTCGTAGCCGACCTGGAAGCCCGCCGAGGCCGCATCCAAATCTTGCGCCAGCATCAAGCGGCGGGCTTCTTGAAGCCGCAGCCGCTTTTGGTATTGCAGCGGGGTCATGGCAGTCACCGACTTGAAGTGGTGATGGAACACGGACAGGCTCATATGCGCGTCGCGGGCGAGGGCATCCATGCGCAGTGGCTCGGCAAAGTCGCGCCTCAGCCGAGCAATCGTGTCCACGATGCCTTCCGTTTCGCGGTCGGCAAACGCAATGCGGCGCAGGGCGGCTCCTTGTTCGCCTGCAAGCAGCAAAAACAAAATCTCACGGATCACCAGCGGGGCCATGACGCCGATATGCTGCGGGCGCTCCAGCAGGCGCAGCATGGCGTCATGGAGCAGCGCGTCAATGCAGCCGACGGCGATGCCGCGTCCCAAGACAGGCGGGGAGGGCGACGAGGGCAGGTCTGCTTCCGTGATGAGCGTGCTGATCTGTGCCGGGGCAATGTCCAGGCACAGGCCTAGGTATGGCATTTGCGGGCTTGCTTCCAGTACCTGACCGGTTACCGGCAGGTCAACAGCCAACAGCAGAAAGCGCGTCGCATCGTAAACAAAGAGATTGTCGCCCAGCATCACTTGCTTGCTGCCCTGCGCGATCAGGCATAGCGAAGGCTTTTGCACGCCGTAGCCAGGTTCCAAGCGAGCGGAGCGGCGCAGCAGGCGCAGCGGGGCGATGGCGGTTTCGTGTGTTCCATCCCGGCCTGTGAAGCGTTCAATCAAAGCTGCCATCTCTAGCGGCGGCCCCTGCTCGGTTGTTGGGTCGGCAAAAAACTGTGTCGGCATTCCGTTGTCTCCCTTGTGGTGCTGTTTGCACGTCTGTGTCAAGTTTACCCATCTGCCGCCGCGATGCTTTGCCGCCGCGCGTCGCGCAGGATTAGGCAAGAACGCCGCAGGAATAGTCTACCCGCGCGGCCCTCCCCGCCGCCATAATAACGTGTGTCCCCGGAGACACAACGCAGCATTGAGGAGCAACAACCATGAACACACGCATATTGGGCGACGGCTTGGCCGTCTCTGAAATCGGGCTGGGCTGCATGAGCATGAGCGGCGTTTACGGCACTGCCGCAGAGCGCAGTGAAGCCGAGTCCATCGCCGTCATTCACCGGGCGCTGGATTTGGGCATGACATTCCTAGATACCGCCGAAGGGTACGGCCCGTATGAAAACGAGAAGCTGATCGGCAAAGCCTTGAAGGGCCGACGCGAACTGGCGACAGTCGCCACCAAGTTCGGCTTCAAGATTGAGGGTGGTCAGATGGGAGGCGTGGATGGCTCGCCCGAAAACGTTCGGCGGGCCTGTGATGCCTCCTTGGAGCGCCTAGGCATAGACACCATTGACCTGTTTTACCAGCACCGCCCCGACCGAGATGTGCCCATTGAAGACACGGTAGGCGCGATGGCGCAACTAGTCCAAGCCGGCAAAGTCCAGCATTTGGGCCTGTCGGAAGTCGGCGCGGAAAGGCTGCGTCGCGCCTGTGCTGTCCACCCGATTGCCGCGCTGCAAAGCGAGTATTCGCTGTGGGAGCGTGGCATTGAGGCTGAAATCTTGCCCACGCTGCGCGAGCTGGGCATCGGCCTGGTGCCTTACAGCCCTTTGGGGCGCGGCTTCTTGACAGGTGAAATCAAGTCGTTTGAGGACTTCCCGGAGGGCGATTACCGACGCAACCATCCGCGTTTTCAAGGGGAAAACTTCGGGAAGAACCTGGCCTTGGTCGCAGTGGTCAAAGAAATCGCGCAGGCCCACAACGCCGCGCCGGGCCAGATTGCCTTAGCCTGGCTGCTGGCACAGGGGCCGGACATCGTTCCGATCCCCGGCACCAAGCGGCTCAAATACCTGGAGGAAAATGCCGAGGCGGTCAGCGTCTCGCTCTCGCCCGACGATCTGGCCCGTCTGGAGGCTCTGGCAACACAAACGTCCGGCCAGCGCTACGATGCGCGCGGCCTGAGCATGAGCGAGCGGTAGCCTCGCCGCGCGGCAAGCAGAAAGGAGTTCACCATGCCTGACAGCAGCGATGCAGGAATTAATGCGAAAACCTGGTCAATTCACCAAAAACTACCGTTGAGCAAAAATCGGGCCGAAAGGAACGATGGACAAGAGGTGTTGGCGAGGAACAGAAGATGAAGACCCTTGGGATTATTGGGGGCATTGGGCCTGAGTCGACCATCGCTTACTACCGTACCATTATCGCCGCCTACCGTGAGCGAAGGCAGGACGGAAGCTATCCCTCGGTCATTATCAACAGCATCGATATGCAAAAAATGCTGGGTCTGATTGCCAACGGCGAGATGATCAGCGTTACCGAATACCTGATCGTACAGGTGCAAGCGCTGGCACGGGCAGGAGCCGACTTCGGCCTGTTCGCGGCCAACACACCCCACATTGTCTTCGATGCCGTCAGCCGTCAGTCACCGATCCCACTGATTAGCATTGTGCAAGCGACGTGTGACGCTGCCCAGTCTCTGGGGCTGAGCAAATTGGGATTGTTCGGCACTCGCTTCACAATGCAGGGGCATTTCTACCAAGACGTGTTCTCCCAGGCGGGAATAACACTGGTAGTGCCCGAGCCAGACGAACAAGCCTATATCCACGACAAGTATATGGGTGAACTAGTGGAAGGCATCTTCCTACCCGAAACGCAAAAGCAATTGCTGCGAATCGCGGATCGTTTGGAAGAGCGAGCGGGCATTCAGGGTTTGATCCTGGGCGGGACGGAACTCCCCTTGATCTTGGGAAGCATGGCGGGCGGACGCCTCCCATTCCTTGACACCACTCAGATACACATCAAGGCTGCCGTCAATCGACTGCTGTCGTCAGTATCAGACACTCAACTCCAAAAATAGGGCATGAGATTTATTTTGCTTAAACCTTAAGATGCAGCGGCGGGCAAATCGTGGCGCAAAAGGCTGTGGCTGGCAGCGCGGACGCCGAAGCTTAACGCTGCGCCCGCCATACGGGGGCCGCACAATCCCAATTGTGCGGCCCTGCGTCATGTTTGTGGCGGGGTCAAATCGGCAGGGACGCAAAATACTCAATTTCCAAGTCCAGCAGGCTGGAATGCTCCCAATCCGGGTGCGCGGCTATGATGCGGGGTTTGCAATGAGCTAATATTGCGCTGGAGGAAACGCCGGCCTTGCGGAGCGCCCGCACCTGACGCCCTGTGTCCTCGATGTGCGCGGCAAGGCTGAGGGCAATGCGAATGCCTCCTGGATCGCCATGACCGGGGATGATGACGGAGGGGTTGAAGCGCTGGAAGCCGCTGAGGATGTTGGCCCAGCGCTTGCCGTCAATCTCCATGTCGGCGGGCGGAAACCAGGGGAAGATGGGGAACATCCGCTCCTCAATCAAGTCTCCGGCGAACAGGATGCGCTCGCGGGGCAGAAAGGCAATCTGGTCGCCGCGCGTATGCGCCAGCCCCCAATGGCGCAGTTCTACCTTGCGGTCGCCGAGGTCAATCTCTATGCTTGGGTCGTCATAGACGACGTGCGGCATGACAATCCGAGTGCCTTCCAGCGCCTCCACCGCCGCGCGGCTTTGCTTTGTGCGAAACAGCGTCAGGTAGCGCTCGCCTTTTTTCACAAGCTCGTCGCGCTGCGCATGGTTGTAGATAATTGTGGCATCAGGTCGGAACACCTGCGCGCCGTAGCCGTGTTCCGGGTGAAAGTGGGTCAGGGTCAGGAACAAGCGTCGTTTTGGCCCGGCGAGTTTGTGGGCGAGCGCCAGCACTTTCTCGCCGTTGGCTGGCCCCAGGCCGCAATCCACGACAAGGGCCGCATCTTTGCCGACGATGATGCCAATGTTCGGGACAAGCCAAATCCGGTGGTCATGGATGACCCAAACGCCATCGGCGATCTCTTGAGGATTTGACGTATCCACTGTCGGCGGGCGCGGGTCTGTCACCTGCGCTTCTGCCCTGTGCTGTATCCCCGCTGCGCCCGCAAGAGCCACGGCCATCGCCGAACGCACGAACGCCCGGCGCGACATAACAGTATCCATTGAGAGTCCCCTATTTCTGCACGCCAAAGCGGAAGATCGTCGTGCTGCTGTAAACTTGCCCGGGCCTTAACTCGGTGGTCGGGAACCGGGGGTGGTTCGGGCTGTCCGGGAAGTGCTGCGTTTCCAGCGTGAAGGCGGCGTATTTGCCGTAGCGTCCGCCGATGCCGGTATAGGAACCATCGAAAAAGCCGGCGGTGTAGATTTGCACGCCTGGTTCCGTAGTCGAGCAGTCCAGAGTGCGCCCGCTTTTGGGGTCAAGAGCCTGCACCGCAAGCTGCGGCTGCACGGGGGCGCCGTGCTTGTCCAGCACCCAATACTGGTCGTAGCCGCCCCCAATAGAAATCTGCGCATTGTTGTCGTGAATGCGCGCGCCGATGGCAGTTGGGTGGCGGAAGTCAAACGGGGTGCCTGCGACGGGAGCGAGCCGTCCGAGCGGGATTTGCTCCCTGTCAAGCGGCAGGTACTGGCCCGCATTCACAGTCAGCGCCTGCGGCAGCACGCCGCCCGGCGACCCGGCTCCGGCAAGGTTGAAGTTCATGTGATTGGACAGATTGATGATGGTGTCCCTGTCGGTGGCCGCCTCATAATGGATAGCGAACGCGCCGTCGTCCGACAACGCATAGGTGACGGCGACTTTTACCGTGCCGGGATAGCCTTCCTCGCCATTGGGGCTGGTATAGGTCAGCCGCGCGCCGACGTTGTGGCCCGAAGTTGCTTGTGGCTGCACGCTCCACATTCGCTTGTCGAAGCCTTTCACGCCGCCGTGAATTGTGTTTGGCGGGTCGGAAAGCGAGAGCTGATACTTGTGGCCGTCCAGCTTGAAGCGGCCCCGCGCAATCCAGTTGGCGTAGCGTCCGAGAAGCGCGCCAAAGTACAGTTCCCCTTCGGCGCTTTTGGTCTCGTAGTCGCGCAGGGTTGGAAAGCCGAGCACGATGTGCGCGAGGTGGCCTTGCCGGTCCGGCGTAACCACATCGGTGACGATGCCGCCGTAGTTGATAAGCTTTGCTTTGACGCCGCTGGCGGCGATCATGGCGTACTGGGTGACAGGCTGGCCGTCTCTGGTCCTGCCAAACGGCGCGCTGGTGAGTGACGCAGCCCTGACCGTGTTTCCCAGAAACGTTAGGGCTAGAGCGAGGCACAAGGCTGCGCCGCATCGTCGGATAGTTGTCATTTGGAGCGCACTCCCCGGCGCGCATAGTCATAGCGGTACGCCACCCACATTTTGCCGCTGCCGTCCGCCATTCGGAAACGCTCTTCCGAATGGTCATGGTTTGGGTCTTGCAGGGTGATGATTTCGTCCATCCGCAGCATTTGTCCGGTAACATTTACGCCGGGGCCGGCCACGGCGAACGGCTCGAACTGGAGCGTGATCGTTCCGTTCACGCTTGGGCCGAAGCTTGCCGCTGGCATCAGCCCCACCGGGCTGTTAGTGACCAGGGAAACATACTTCCAGCGCCCTTCGACCCGGTTGAAGCTCAGGTAGTAAATCCGCCGGAAGCTGGGGTCGGCGGCACCCGGCAGAGGCACGGCGATTTCCTGAAGAAACGAGCCGATCATCTTGCGGGTGACCCGGTAATGGTTGGCCGTCGGGACCGCTCCCGGCGCGGCCCGGACGGTTTCGGTCACGTCCCAGGTTCCCACGCGCTGGGTCAGCAGCGAGTTTTCGGCTCCGAGCGTATTCATGCGCTTTGCCGCCGAGGGCGCTTGCTGCGCCGAAGCGGCTGCCGGCAGAAGCAGAAAAGCAAGTGCAATTGCGCCGCTGAATTGAAACATTTTATCAAACATCTTAACCTCCTAGTAATCGCCTAAAAGCCGATCACGACCTTGCCGAAGTGCGAGCCGCTTTCCAAGTACGCATACGCTTCCCGCGCCTCGGCAAACGGGAACACGCGGTCTACGACAGGCCGCAGCTTGCTTTGCGTGATAGCCCGGTTCATCGCCTCAAACATCTCCCGCGAGCCAACAGAAACACCCTGCACCCGGATGTTCTTGCCGAAGATCGCGGGCGTGTTCACTTCGGTGCTGGCCCCGCTCAGCACCCCAATCAGGCTGATCTGCCCGCCCCAGCCGACCGCATGGATAGACTTGTTGAGGGTATCCGCGCCGCCGACTTCCACGACATAATCCGCGCCCAGGCCCCCGGTCAGCTCCAGCACCCGCTTGTCCCAGTCCGGGGTCGCTTTGTAGTTGATCGTCTCATCGGCCCCTAAATCCCGCGCCCGTGCCAGCTTCTCATCGCTGCTGCTGGTCAAGATCACGCGCGCCCCCGCACTCTTGGCAAACTGAAGAGCAAAAAGGGACACGCCGCCGGTGCCGAGCAGCAGCACGGTTTCGCCCGGCTTCAGGTCGCCGCCGACCAGCAGCGCGTACCAGGCTGTGACAGCGGCGCAGGGCAGCGTCGCCGCTTCCGTGTCGGTTAAATGCTCCGGCACCTGCACGACACCCGCTTCCAGCAGCACAACATACTCGGCCAGAACGCCATCCACGCTTCCTGCTCCTAGAGCCGATCCTGATTTTTGCTGGGTGAACTTTCCGGCCACAAAGCCCGGCATGAACGCGCCGCCGACACGATCCCCGACTTTTACGCGCGACACGCCGGAGCCGAGAGCGACCACTTTTCCCACGCTGTCCGACAGCGGGATGATCGGCTTTGTCACCGGACCCGCTTTGGCGTAGCGCCCATGAATGACCATCAGGTCGCGGTAGTTGAGCGCAGCCGCCCGCATCTTCAGCAGCACTTCTCCCGGCCCCGGCGTCGGGTCAGGCCGCTCGGTCATCGTCAGGGCGTCCAGGCCCGAACCGCCGTGGATTTGATAGGCTTTCATTGCGTTCACGCTTTCTTAGGAAACACTTTGTCGGCATCAGCAATCGCTGATGTTTTTATTATGCGCGTGATCTGCAAAGAATACAAGTACGCAAAATCTTGTGCTATACTGACACAAATGGTACTAAAGCATGGAGGAAAGCGCGATATGAGCGATACACCGCAGTACGCCTGCCCGGTAGAAGCGGCGCTGGATGTGATTGGGGGCAAGTGGAAAGGCATTATCTTGTATCACTTGCTCACTGGAGAAAAGCGGTTCGGGGAGCTGCGCCGCCTGCTGCCGGGCGTTACCCAGCGGATGCTGACCTTGCAGCTGCGGGAACTGGAGGAAGACGAGGTGATCCACCGCGAGATTTACCGCCAAATCCCGCCGAAAGTGGAATACTCACTAACCGAGTTTGGCAGAAGCCTGGAGCCGACAATCGCGCTGATGTCCAGTTGGGGGAAGCAGTACATGGGGCGGCTTGCCGAACGCACAGGGCCTGCCGAGCGCACAGGGTCTCCTGAGGCGAGCCAAGTCTTCAGCCCCCGCGCCCGCGTCTCGCCTTAAACACCGGACGCTGCCGAAGCGCCCCTACGCCAAGCGCCACGTCGGCGTTCCGAGAATGTTTTGCACATGCTGCAAGTGGCGGACGGGGTGGCAAGTGCGTTTCTTGAATGTTGTTAAAGTGTTTCCAGTGTGTACCAACGACGGAACAAATTGTTCCGTCGTTGGTTTACCTTGAAGATGCCCTTGCAAAGCGCACACGACCTTGATACAATGCTGGTATTAACCACTTTTATCGCGTTGTTGGATTGGAAAAAACGAATGCCGGAATTGCCCGAAGTGGAAACGCTGCGTCGGGGGCTGGAAACGCTGACGGCGGGGCGCACTGTCACGCAGGTGCGAATTTTGGTGCCGAAAATGCTCAAAGGCCCTGTGTCCGAACCCATGCAGTTGGCACAGGTTTTGCAGGGAAGCCGAATCAAAACAATTGGGCGCCGGGGCAAGAACTTGCTATTTGCGCTGGATTCAGGGTATTATCTACTGTTGCATCTGAAGATGCGCGGGCAATTGCTGGTTGTGCCCGCCCAAACCTCTGAGGCAAAGTACCTGGCAGCGGCATTTACGCTGGACAACGAGCAGGAGCTGCGCTTTCATGACATGTGGACATGGGGCGAGATGCGCCTGCTGACCGCGCAGGAACTGAGGAGCCATCCGCCGCTGCTGCTCATGGGGGCGGAGCCGCTGGAGCCGGGCTGGACGGCACGGGAGTTGTCCGACGCTCTGGCGCGCAGGCCCCGCGCGCTGATCAAAGCCGCACTGCTGGATCAAACGACATTGGCGGGTGTCGGTAACATTTACGCGGACGAAGCCTTGTTTCGTTCCCGGCTGCAGCCGACACGCGCGGCGGGGTCTTTGACGCAGGCCGAGACCGAAGCGCTGCACGAAGCAATTCGTTCGGTGCTGACAGAAGCGACAACAGGCGGCGGCACAACGAGCGACAATTATGTGGATGCCGAAGGGGCTGTGGGGCGATACCAGCCGCAGGTTTATGACCGGGGCGGCCTGCCCTGCACGGTCTGCGCGGAGCCATTGACCCGAACCAAAGTGATCGGGCGCGGGACAGTGTTCTGCTCCCGGTGCCAAAAATAAAACAAAGTACCAAATGAGAAACCAATCTAGGGCAATCCTGCCCTGCTGCTGAGGAGCACTGCGAAATTATGTCGGTCGTACCTGAAGAAGTCGTGATGAGCGAAACGCGCGCGCCGGAAGCCGCCGCTGGGGAAACCCCGGTGGCCCCTTCCATGCCCGCCCCGGCAGCGAGCAGCGGCCCCCTCCTGCCGGAAACGAACGGCAGCGCGCCCGCCGCGCCGCCCGCCGCTCCCGCAGCGACAGCCGCCGTATCCACCGCCGACGAAGACCTGATGACGGCAGCCATGCTGCCCGACAAGCCCAACATGCGCCAGTCCGATTACGAAAGCATGTTCAAGGAACTGTCGGAAGGCGATGTGGTCACGGGCACCGTGGTGCATATTGACAAGGACGGCGTCCTGGTGGATGTGGGCAGCAAAAGCGAAGGCGTGATCCGCCCGAATGAACTGTCCCGCGAGCCGTTTGAGAACATTGAAGACGTGGTCAAAGTCAACGACCCGGTCAAAGTAGTGGTCATCGGGCGCATGGACGACGGCACATTGCTGCTGTCCAAAAAGCGCGCCGATTTTGAGAAGGCCTGGGACAAAGTCATTGAAGCCATGAATGCGGGCACCATTTTGCACGCGATGGTCTCGGAGCGTGTCAAGGGCGGCCTCGTGGTGGACCTGGGCATTCGCGGGTTTGTCCCCGCCTCCCATGTCGGCACGGGCGACTTCAAGCACCTCAACTTAGACAAGTATGTCGGGCAGAGTATCCCGCTCAAGGTCATTGAAGTAGACCGCGAGCGTAGAAAGATTGTGCTGTCCAACCGCCTTGCCACGCAGGAAGAGCGCGAACAGAAAAAGACCGACACCCTCGCCACGCTTAAAGAAGGCGAAGTGCGCAAGGGGATCGTCCGCCGCGTGACCGACTATGGGGCCTTTATAGACCTCGGCGGAATTGACGGCCTGCTCCACGTGTCCGAAATGTCGTGGGCGCGTATCAAGCATCCCAGCGAAGTCGTGCACAACGGCCAGGAGCTGGATGTGATGATCCTCAAGCTGAAGCTCGGCGAGGGCCGCATCAGCCTCGGCCTGCGCCAAATCCTGCCCGACCCGTGGACAGAAATCGGCGAAAAGTACAATATTGGCGATACGCTCAAGGTGACCATCTCGCGCCTGGTGCCGTTTGGCGCGTTTGTCCAGCTGGAAGAAGGCGTGGAAGCCATTATTCCCAACGGCGAACTGTCCGACCGGCGTATCGGCAAGCCCAGCGACGTAGTCAATCCAGGCGATGAAGTGGAAGCCAAAGTGGTTGAAATGCGCCCGGAAGAGCGCAAAATGACCCTGTCCATTCGCCGCATGACTGAAAGCGTCGGCGCTGTCCGCGAACCCTACGTGCCTGAGCCGGAACTCGGCGGCGGACGTGGGCGCGAAGGCCGAGACCGCGAGCGCACACCCGAGCGTGATGGGCGCATTGAAGGCCCGCCCGCCCGGCCTGCCGACGGCGGCAACCGTGAGCGCCGTCGTCGCGAAGGCGGCAGCAGCGGCGGACGCAACCGTGGCGGCATGGACTTTGGGTCGGACACGGACGAGGACTACAAGGAGTTCAAGAGCTTCCGAGCCAACCAGCGCGAAGAAACGTTCGGCACCAGCCTAGGCGACCTGCTTGGGGCACAGCTCGGCGATCTGGAAAAGCTGCGTGACGCGGCTCCCGCAGAAGACAGCGCCGAAACGGAACCCGAAGCCGACAAAGAATAGTGTTTGACAAAGCGGCCTCTGCCCCAGCACCAAGGGGCAGAGGCTCTTTTTCTGAGTCACGCCTATGCGCATTTTAGCCATCACCGGCGGCATCGCTACGGGCAAAAGCACAGTCACCGCCATGCTGGGAGCGCTGGGCGCGCCGATGCTCAGCGCGGACACTCTGGCGCGGGACCTGTTGCGTCCCGGCACAACGGCTGCAAAGGCTGTCCTGGCAGCCTTCCCGCAATGTGCGGAGCGGGGCCAGGAGGCCGCCATTGACCGGGGCGCATTGGGGCGTTTGATCTTTGCTGACGCCGATGCGCGGACGCGGTTAGAGGCCCTGACCCATCCACAGATCATTCAGGCCCTCCGCGAAGCCGCCGAGCAGTGGCGCGGCAAGCCGGGCGGCTGCGCGGCCCTGGAAATCCCCCTGCTGTTTGAGGCCGGACTGGAAAGCATTGCCGACCGGATCGTTGTGGCCGCGTGTCCTCTCGGTCAGCAGCGAGACCGCCTTCAGGCACGCCTGGGCATAGACAGCACGGAAGCGCGCCGCCAAATTGATGCACAATGGCCTTTGGAAGAAAAACAGAAGCGTGCGCACCACGTCATCAACACGGGGAGCAGCCTGGAAGACACGCAGCGTCAGGTGGCCGCGCTGTGGAAGGACATTTGCATATGACCACGGATAGGGCGGCACAGAAAGGGTTTATCCTCTGGTTTACAGGCATGTCGGGGGCGGGAAAGTCCACGCTGACGGCGCACCTGGCCCGGCTTCTGCGCGCACAGGGCTATTTGGTGGAGCTGCTGGACGGCGATGAAGTGCGCACCCACCTGTCCGCAGGCTTGTCGTTCTCCAAGGAAGATCGGGACGTGAATGTCGGGCGGATCGGGTTTGTGGCGCGTCTGCTGGCCCGCAATGGCGTCCTCGTATTGACGGCTGCCATCTCGCCTTATGCGCAGGCGCGCGAAGCCGTGCGCGCCGCAGCAGAACAAGACAGCATTCCTTTTGTGGAAGTCTACGCGCAGGCCAGCATCAATGCCCTCGCCGCACGAGACGTGAAGGGACTCTACAAAAAGGCGCTGGCCGGGGAGATCGCCCACTTTACCGGCGTCACCGACCCTTACGAGCCGCCTGCCCGTCCCGAAGTTACCGTGCATACCGACCGTGACAGCGTGGAGCAGTCGCTGGCGCAGATCATGGCCTACTTGCAGCAGCAGGGTTTGATACGAGGCCAGGAATAGGGAGGCAGGAACGAGAAGCCAACAAAAAAAGCGCCTGCAAAGGCGCTTTTTTGGTGCTGGTAGCCCCAACGGGAATCGAACCCGTGTCTGCCACGTGAAAGGCGGCTGTCCTAACCGCTGAACGATAGGGCCGGAGCGTTCGCAGCATTGTGCGGCGAACGATTGTTTATACCTGAAAGTATTACTCTCTGTCAACTCCGAGGGCAGAAGGCAAACAGTCTTAGCGCAAAAACGATGCCTGACGCATTACCGAAGGCAGAACGCGCCGCGCGCCTGCAAAGTGGCTCCAGTAGTAGGGGGCGTTGAGCTGATCCATGCGCACGCCTTTATGCGAGTTTGCCGCATGGATGAACTTGCCCTGGCCGGCGTAAATGCCGACATGGGAAATGCCGTGCTTGTACGTGTTCTTGAAGAATACCAAGTCACCCGGTTCCATAGACTGTACGGGAATAGGCAGGCCATGATAATACTGCGAGGCGGCGGTGCGGGGAATAGACACGCCATCCGTCGTGCTCAGAACGTACCGCACAAACCCGGAACAGTCAAACCCGGAGCGGGAAGTGCCGCCCATGACATACCGCGACCCGCGCAGGGCATAAGCCGCCATCACGACGTTGCCGCTGCCCAATGCCTCGTGCTGCGATTGCAGCTTGGCAAGGCGCATCAAAGGCTGTCGGCGCAGCAAGGCGAGCTTGAGCTGTGCCTTGACCTGCGCTCGTGCCACTTTTTGCTGATGCTGCGCCATCTTTTGGGCCTTGACAGTCAGCATCCGCTGCATTTTGACTTCAGAAAGCGCGAGGTGCTGCTGCAGCAATGCGATTCTGAGAAGCGCCATTTTGCGGGCATGTATCAAAGTGGTGTTTGCCGTCAGCATCTGCGCTTGACGGCCTTGCAGGGAAGCAATACGCGCCTGCTGTGCCAGATGGGTTTGGTGCAGCGCCTGCGCGACGTGCTCCGCGGCGCTGTCTGTGCTTTGCCGGGCGAGATGCACGGCCAGGTGGGCTTGTGCGGCGTGCTGGTGGACAAGTCGGGCGGCATGCGCTTTGGCTTGCGAGGGAGGGGCAGGGCGGGCGAGGGGGCGCGCGGCTTGGGCCGGGGAAAGAAGGACGGCGAAGGAGCCGAATACCGCGGTGGAAACCAGCAGGCGATATGGAGGAAAAACGCGCGGAACGGAGAGTTCAAGGGACTTGCGCGCACGGTGTTTAGAAAAAAGCAAAAGCAGATGGTTCCTTTCCAAATTATCGGTGCCATCTCGCGGATGGGATAACATGGCGGCTGAGGCACAACGCCTTGTGCAAAACTTCACAGCTTTGGTATCTTATCGCAAGAACTGATTTTTGTCAAGGTAAAAATACCAGGAAGGGCAGTTGAGTGTGCCGTATTCACGTTTGCAGCACTCTCAGCCCCCATCTGAAACACGGGTGATTATCGGCGAAAAAAACTTTTTTCCAAAGAGCTAAGCCCCCATGAAAATACTGGGAGTGGCTGAAGCCGTTTGGCAAGCGGCATGGGTGCAAGCGGGTTTCTTGCACGGCGGACGGCAAACCCGGTATACTAGCGGCAGTTATGGCAGCAAATATCATAGACAACCGACAGCGGCGACTTGCCGAATGCATTCGCGCACTGATGGCGGACAATGCCGTTGCCGCGCGTTTTGCCGTCGGCTATTTGTTTCTGGACGGCCTGGCTCCACTGCGCGAGCAGATCGCCACCCTGGACGAAGTCCATATTCTCATCGGCAATGTGGTCAACCGGCTGACCGAAGAACAGGTGCAGGAGGAACTGGCGGCCCGTCCTTCGGGCGGCGACACGCCTGTCCGTGAGCAGGAAGATTTCACCGCCACCCTGCGGGAAGCCCATGCCCGCGCCGCCCGCGTGACGGCCCTCAATCTGCGGCGCACCCTGGAAGAAATGAAGCCCACACCCGCCGCCCGCGCGCTGCTGCTGACATTGGCCCGCCGCATCGCGGATGGCGGCCTTAAAGTGCGTCTCTACACGCACGGACGCATTCATGCCAAAATCGCTCTTGTGGACTATTTCCCCCAGGCCGGGCAGCCCTGCCGCATCGCCGTTGTCGGCTCCAGCAATCTGACCCTGGGCGCTCCTGCGCATCCCACAGAAATGAATGTCGTGGTGAGGGACAGTGAAAGCACGCAGGCCCTGGCACAGTGGTACCAAGGCTTGTGGGACGAATCGCAGGATTTCCACCGGGAGTTGTTTGATGAACTGGGGCAGTGCTGGGCATTGAAAACCCAGGCCGCTCTGCCTGTCGCTGCCGCGCAGGACGCAGACGGCGCTAATGCCGTGCTGACGACCTAAGCGGCGAAAAGGGAGACAAGGCCGGTGCCGACGACTGCAAAGCACGGCTGGAACCAGCCTCGCCCGCTTCGTCTTCCCAGTCCTCGCCGGGCCAGGCAGCGGCGTCTCCCGCTGCCAGGCGGCTGAGCGAGGCGAGTTCCGACACTGTTTCGTAAAGCGCCTCCGCCTGTGCTGGGGGAAGACCGCTTTGTGTTAGCATGAGTGGCTGTTTCATTAGACCTCCTCGTCTTGGTGAAGCCATAAGTTATATACCCGATGCAGCGTGCGATATTCTATAAAAAATGACACTTATCCCTGCTTTTTCACCCTGCGGCTTTTGACGCCAAAGCGTGCTCTTTTGTTCTTGTCGGCATTTTGTCGCTTTTTCTTTACCAAGAACGCCTATGCCCGGCCCCGACTCCCTGATCCCATCCCAGGCCCTCGCGCAGGCGCTTCAAATGCCGTCCGGGGCCACGCTTTTGCTGCTGGGCGCAGCCGACACCGGCAAAACAACATGGGCCGTGGAAGTCGTCCGCGCTTTCAGTGGGCAGGGCAAAACCGTCGCCGTTTTGGATTGTGACCTGGGCCAAAGCGAGATCGGCCCGCCCGGCACGGTGGGTGTGGCCCTCGCCCAGCCGCATGCCCATGAAAGCCTGCGCACGCTGCGCGAACTTTCTCCCCTCGCGCTGGGCTTTGTCGGGGCCACGTCGCCTGCTCGTCATGCCTTGGAGTGGTGTGTCGCCGCCTGCCAAATGGCCCGCGTCGCCAAAAAACAGCGTCCCGACCTGCTTTTGGCAGATACCTGCGGCTGGGTGCAGGGCCAGGGCGCGGCGCAGGCCAAACGCGCTCTGGCCGACCTGCTGCTGCCGCATTCCGTATTTGCCTTCCGGCGCGGCACGGAGATCGACCCGCTGCTGCGTTCGTTTGCGCACCTCGCCCCGCCTGCGCTTTCCCTCATCACCCCCGCCGAAGAGGCCAGGCGCAAGACCTCTGCCGCCCGCGCCACCCGGCGCACCGCCCGCTTCGCCAAAGCGCTGCAAGCCGCCCAGGAAGTGACCGTGAGCTGGGACCAGGCGGCCTTTCGCGGAACCCGGCTGGGGCTGGGCGAGATGGTCGCCCACCATGTGCAGCAGTTTATCTCCCAATCGCTGCGCGCGCCGACACTGCATGCCGAACTGTCGCCCCATGCCGGGCTGCTAGTCGTTGTTCACGGCGAACGGTGGGATGTGCAGGGGCTGCCTGCCTTGGAAGCCCACTTCAGGACAGCGCAAATCCTGGTTGTTCCCGCGCAAAAGTGGGCGGGTTTGTATCTCGGTCTGGTTAATGCTTCGGGGGCTTTGCTGGGCGTGGGCCTGCTGTCGCGCCTGGACTTCAATGCCCGCACCATCACGGTTCTGACTGCATGCCGGCGCGCCGCCGCCATTCGCCAGATTTGGATGGGGGCGCTGCGCCTGCACCCGGATGGACGCGAGCGCGGCGACCTGCGCCCCGGCGAGATTTAACGGCATTCGGGAGAGATTTAACGGCATCCGCGCCGCGATGTTTGCTGTTCCGGGAAAGGGATTGTCTGTTTGTGTGCCGGACATCACACTCTGTGTGCCGAACATCAAAGGCCCCCGTTCTGGGCATTGTGCATGACCTTGCCGCCCGCTTTGCGCTGTCCCCCGCCCCGATGCTGCTGGTGCTGTTTGCTCTGGGCGTTCCCCTTGCCCTTGCTTGTCTGTTTTACCGAGCGTTTGAGCGCCCGTTCATGCCGGGCCATCCCCGCAGCGAACCACAGGCGGCACAATCGGCAGTGGTTTCTCCTGCCCACTGACTTTCTTGGTTTTCCCGGCGCGCTTTGGGCATTGCTGAGGCTGTTCATGGGCGCTGCTACGGCGTACCGACGACGGAACAAACTCTTCCGTCGTCGGTACGCCGTTGGTACGCCTCTACGACGCCTGAGTTACGCGGTCGGCGCAGAGGCGCATCACTGCCGCGTGCCCGCCCCAAAACGATAGGCTAGGCCCAGGCAGTGACGACGCAGCGCAGCAGAGACTCAAAGATCAGTCGTCCGTCGTCCGAACCCAGCCGAGGGTCGGTGGCGCGTTCGGGGTGGGGCATCATGCCCATGACATTGCCCTGCGCGTTGACAATGCCCGCGATATGGTCGCGCGACTCGTTGGGGTTTGACTGGGGCGTCCCTTGCCCATCCGCCTCGCAGTAGCGGAACACAATGCGGCCCTCAGTCTGCAATTCGTCCAGCGTCTCATCATCGCAGACATAATTGCCCTCGCCATGCGCAATCGGCACCTGCAATACCTGGCCCATTGTCAGCCTATTCGTGAACGGAGTTTCGCTGTTCTCCGTGCGCAAATGAATCTGTTTGCAGACAAACTGCTGGCCGCCATTGCGCACGAGTGCCCCAGGCAGCAAGTGGCTTTCGCACAACACTTGAAAGCCATTGCAGATACCCAGCACCAAGCCGCCCCTTGCGGCAAAGTCCTGCGTCGCCGCCATGATCGGCGCAAACCGCGCAATCGCCCCGCAGCGCAGGTAGTCGCCATACGAAAAGCCGCCCGGCACGACCACGCAGTCCACACCGCGCAGGTCATGGTCTTGATGCCAAAGATACTGCACGGGCTGCCCCAGCACATCCTGAATGGCATAAAACGCATCCTGGTCGCAATTGGAACCGGGGAACCTTAACACGCCAAACTTCACGCTGTCACCTCATACCGATAGTCTTCAATCACGGGATTGGCTAGTAACTTCTCGCACATCTCTTTAATCTGCGCGTCCAAATCCGGGCTGTCGTCCAGTGTCATCTCAATAGACTTGCCGATCCGCACCTGCGAAACAGCGGAATACCCCATCTGATGCAGCGCGCTTTGCACTACTTTCCCCTGCGCGTCCAGTAGCGACGGCTTCAGGGTGACATACACGTTCACCTGCGGCATAACAGCCTCCTTTGCTGGGTGCGTCCGTAGCTTCGCTGAGAGTTCCCAAACACACACGCTTAGTTTGACAGCAAAACCCCTAAAATCTACTGTCCACGCACTGCCAATTCACTGCCAACGCAATAGAAACTCACTTACAAACACTTGCGACTCAATTGGGATTCACCAGCCGCACACCGCCAAATGCCTCGCAATCTTCCCATCTTCCCTTGCACTCCAAGCCTATGTACGTTATAATCCAAGTAGAAAGCCGCCCAAAGCAAACGGGATTCGGGCGGCAGAATAACGAGTTGGGCCGCTGAGCA